>Ga0075530_1000516_pt1 | contig 18256 bp, 15 predicted proteins | sample NGEPerD_2_FD_75101 | JGI IMG/M metagenome (GOLD analysis project Ga0075530, IMG submission 75101) | Arctic peat soil microbial communities from the Barrow Environmental Observatory site, Barrow, Alaska, USA - NGEE PermafrostL1-D | ecosystem: Environmental > Terrestrial > Soil > Wetlands > Peat ... | reverse complement strand
GCCCGCACTTGAGGCAGATAGCGCTGCACCATGATCGGCTCGCGGAAGGTCACGCCGAGAAGCTCGATCAGCGAGTTGAGATTGGTGTCGCGCTCGGCGATGCGGAAGATGGCGGCGCCGCCATTGCCGTAGAGCGGCTTCACCACGATGTCTTTGTGCTCATCGCGGAAGGCGCGGATCTCCTCGGCCGAGCGCGTGACCAGCGTCGGCGGCATCAGATCGAGAAAATCGAGCACGAACACTTTTTCCGGCGCGTTGCGCACGGCCGCCGGGTCGTTGACCACCAGCGTGTCGGGCTGCAGCCGCTCGAGCAGATGCGTCGTGGTGATGTAGGCCATGTCGAAGGGCGGGTCCTGGCGGAGCTGCACCACGTCGAACTCGGCGAGATCGACCGAACGGGGATAGGCGAGGCGGTAGTGATCGCCCGGCTTGTCCTCGACCGTGAGACTGTGGCCTTGCGCCATGAGCTTGCCGTCGCGCAGCGAAAGGTCGGCGGGCGTGTAATAGAACACGTCGTGCCCGCGCCACTGCGCTTCGAGCAGGAGCGCGAACGTGGAATCGCCCCTGATATCGATGCGCTCGATGGGGTCCATTTGAAAGGCGACTTTGAGAGACATGGCGGTCTTGTCAGCTCCTCGGCAATGCGCGGGGAGGCTCGCGCCAAAGGGCGGTGTTCGTCAAACGGGAAATGCGCCGGCGTTCAGGCTTTGCCGTCGCCGGTCATGACCCGGCCCATCCATTCCTCGAGGCTGATCTGGCCGGCTTCCTCGACGGCGGCGGTCTCCTTCGGCCGCAGCACATCCTCCAGACCCTCGATGCGCTTCCACTCACATAGTGGCGTGTCGGCGTCGACGCGCGGGACGTAGCGCGAAGCCTCAACCTTCTCGTAGCGATGGATGTAGCGCGGGCAGTTCATCCAGACGTCCGACACGGCGACGCGCACCACAAGCTCGGCTTCCCTGAAGAGTTGCATGTCCGGTCCATCCATCACGAGCTCGGCACGGCCCTGCAGCCGCAGGCGGAATGGACGGTCGAAGGCGATAAACAGAATGCCGATCTCCGGATGGGTTTTGATGTTGCCCATCGAGAGATACATGCCGTTGCCGTCGTAGCTCGGAAACGCAATCGTATTGGCGTCGATCACCTTCACGAATCCGGGATCGCCGCCCTTGTAGGATACTGTCGGGCGCCCATTGTGGTCGACGGTCGATAGGAAAAACATGTCGCGGCTCTCAATGAAGGCTTTGGCCGTGTCGTCCACCTCGGTCTGAGCGGCGATCTGCTCGATGCGGTCCGCCATGCGGCGGCTGTCGAAGAGGTCCTGGAACTCGCGGTGCTGGGGTCCATAGAGACGGCTCATCGAACGTTTCTCCCTTCCAAGCATCTGTTGTTGTTCGCACTCTAGCGGCGGACATCCATGAGCGCACGCGCTCCTTTATCAAACGGGAAAGGCATTCTCGATATGGCGCGGCCAAGTCCACGGTGCGGTCAGCACCACGTCGAAACCGATATCGTGGCCGGCAAAGTCGGGATGACTTGCCAGCCAATATTGCGCCGCGCGCACGATGCGCCGCCGTTGCCGGGTCGGCAGCGTCCACGCCGCATCGTCTTGGGTCCGCCGCCGCTTCACTTCGACGAAGACGAGGCGCTTTCTCTTCAGCGCTACGAGGTCGACCTCGCCCACTGGCGTCTTGTAGCGGCGCGCCACGATTGCGTAGCCTTTGAGCCGGAACAGAGCCGCGGCAAGCGTCTCGGCGAGGACGCCGCGACGATACGCTCTCGCCCGCGCTTCCCGCATGATCAATCTTGTTTGCGCGCGAGCGTGAGCCCGAGCTCGTAGACGCGGGCGCGCTTGACCTGAAGCGCGTCGGCGACCCCGCGCACCGCATCGCGGAAGCTCAAGGATTGAAGGGCGTGGTTGAGTTCGGCGACGATCCTCTCGTCGGTGATCTCGGTCTCTTCGGCGGAGGGCGGCGCGATCACCACCACGAACTCGCCCTTTTGCGTTTCGCTCTCGTCCGTCTCGCGGGCGAGTTGGTCCAGCCGCCCGCGCGTCACTGTCTCGTGCAGCTTGGTGAGCTCCCGGGCGATTGCCGCCTCGCGGGGGCCCAGCACGTCCACCATGTCGGCCAGGCTCTTGGCCAGCCGCGGCGCCGTCTCGAATACGATCAGGGTTGCCGGCACTGCCTTCAGTTCAGAGAGCCGCGCACGCCGCGGCCCGGATTTCGGCGGCAGGAAGCCTGCGAACAGAAAGGTGTCGGTGGGGAGCCCTGCGCTGGTCAGTCCGGTGAGCACGGCGGAGGCCCCCGGAATGCTAATCACCGTCAGCCCTTGGTCCAGCGCCTCGTGCACCAGCTTGTAGCCGGGGTCGGAGATGAGCGGCGTGCCGGCGTCCGAGATCAGCGCCACCGCGGCCCCGGCGCGGATTCGCGCGAGGAGCTTGGGCCGCTCCCGCTCGGCGTTGTGCTCGTGATAGGGGGTCAGCGTGCTCTGAATGCTGAAATGGGAGAGCAGCTTCTTGGAGTGGCGCGTGTCCTCGGCTGCGATCAACTGAGCCCGCGCCAGCACTGAAAGCGCCCGAAGCGACATGTCGGCGAGATTGCCGATCGGCGTCGCCACCAGATAAAGCCCGGGCTCGAGCGGTCGCTCCATAAGCTCGGCGAGCGCCTCGCTGGCGCGCGCCACCGTCCGGCCCACGGCCGTGCTGCGATCCTCGTTGCGATGGTCCTGCACGCGCTCGCCTGCATCTGCCGGCCACCCCAAGAACGTCGTCAAGGAGCAGCGCGCCTTGCCCTGGTCGCCGAAACGTTACGTGATATAGTCCGCTCGCGTCCATCAAGATTGAACCACAGTTGCGGTCGAGGCTTGGTCCAGAGCCTGTGGGGTTCTGGAAGGGCCGGATTGAGGGTGCGGCCTTGCGCGCCTGCTTCTAAACGCTAGAAGGGGCCATGCGGCTTCCATACACGCTTCATCATCGTCTCGGAGCCATCAAGCTCGTCCTCGCCACCATGCTGGTGGCCGTGCTGTTCGCCGCTTGCGGTGCGCCGGGTGGCGGTGGCGGCGGACCCAGTATACCGGCCGGCGGCATTACCGGATCGACCGGGACCGTCAAGGTGGCGCTGCTTCTGCCGATCACCGCGCCGGGGTCGGCGCGGAACGTGGCCAAGGCGCTCAAGCAGGCCGCCGAGCTCGCGCTGTTCGATTTCGACAATCCGAACGTTTCTCTGGTGCCCAAAGATACCAAGGGCACGCCCGAAGGGGCTCGGACCGCCGCGGAGAGCGCCGTCCGAGACGGCGCCGAACTGATCATCGGCCCACTCTTCGCCCAAGAGGTTCGCGGTGCTGCCCAGGTGGCGCGCCGCGCCGGCGTTCCTATGATCGCGCTTTCGAGCGACGAGAAGGTCGCCGGCAACGGCGTCTATCTCTTGAGCTTCCTCGCCGGCCGCGATGTGCCGCGCATCGTCTCTTTTGCGCTGTCGCGCGGGAAGCGGAACTTCGCGGTGCTCGTGCCGCAAACCGCGTACGGGCGGCTCGCGGAAGCCGCCTTCGCCAAGGCCGTCGCCGCGGGCGGTGGCAGTGCGCCGGTGCGGGCGACGTTCCCGGCCGGCAGCACATCCGGCATGTCGGGCCCCGTCCAGCAAATCGCCACCGCCATCAAGTCGGGTCAGAAAATCGATGCGCTGTTCCTGCCGGCCGGCCGCGAGGAGCTTCCCGCGCTGGCGCCGCTCCTGGCCAACGCCGGCGTGACCGGCGCGAGCGTGCAGTTCATCGGCACGGGCCAATGGGACTATCCGAACGTCGGCAGCGAGCGCGCGCTCGTCGGCGGCTGGTATCCCGCGCCGGACCCGAAGGGCTGGGAGAGCTTCGCCCAGCGCTACGCCAAGACCTATGGCGCCACGCCGCCGCGCATCGCCAGCCTCGGCTATGACGCGGTGAGCCTAGCCGTGGCGCTATCGCAGAACCCACCGGGGCAGCGCTATTCGTTCTCGCAGCTCACCCGCGCCGACGGGTTTGCCGGCACCGACGGACTGTTCCGCCTGTTGCCTGACGGCACATCCGAACGCGGCCTCGCCATTCTCGAGGTGCGCCAAGGCACCCCGAAGGTCGTCGACCCCGCGCCGCGCACCTTCACCACCGTATCGAGCTACTAGGACCTAAGCCGCAAGCTCCAGGATCAGCCGCTCGAGCACGAGCCGCCCGGCCTGCGTCGCCACCAGCCGGTCGCCGTTTCGGGCGACAAGACCATCGCCTTCCAAGGTGTTCAGCCGCGTCTCGTCGAGCGCGCGTCCCCCAAGGGATGCGAGCCGCGCCAGGTCCAGGCCCTCGGCCAGCCGCAGCGCCATCAACAGATATTCCTCCGCGGTCTCCTCGGTGCTCAGCGCCTCGTCGCTTTCGAGGCCGTGACCGCGCGCCTCGACTTGGGCGCGCCAATCTTCCGGCGATTTGATCGTGGACAGGGCCCGTCTTGTGCCGTTTTCGGTGATGCGGGCATGCGCCCCGGCGCCGATCCCCGCATAATCGTGCCCCCGCCAATAGATCAGATTGTGCCGCGACTCCGATCCCACCCGCGCATGGTTGGAAATCTCGTAGGCGGGCAGCCCCGCCGCCTCGCACAGCTCTTGGGTCAAAAGATAGAGCGCACTGGCCTTCGTGGGCCCCGGCACGTGCAAACTGCCCGCAGCATGGCGCGCGGCGAACGGCGTGCCGTCCTCGATGGTGAGCTGATAGAGCGACAGGTGATCGCCGGCGTGCTCCAGCGCACGGGTCAGCTCGTCCTTCCAGGCGCTGAGTGTCTGTCCCTCGCGCGCATAGATCAGATCGAACGACACGCGATCGAAGTTCCGTTTGGCCAGCGTCAGCGCGGTCAGCGCTTCGTCCGCGGTGTGCAGCCGCCCCAAGGCTTTGAGGTCCGCATCGTCGAGGGCTTGGATGCCGAGCGACAGCCGGTTGACGCCGGCTGCGGCATAACCGGCGAAATTCTCAGCTTCCACGCTGGTGGGATTGGCCTCCAGCGTGATCTCGGCGCCGTCATCGACCGCCCAGTGACCGGCGATGCCTGCGAGGATCGCCTCGACCGTCCGCGGGGACATGAGCGACGGCGTGCCGCCGCCGAAGAAGATGCTGGTGACGGTGCGTGCCTGCGCGCGCTCGGCGAAGTGGTCGAGCTCAAGGAGATAAGCGGCAAGGAACTTGTCCTCGGCGATGCCACCGTGGCGCACATGGGAGTTGAAGTCGCAATAGGGGCACTTGGCGCGGCAGAACGGCCAATGCACATAGACTCCGAACGGATCGTCACTCGACATTGGAGTAGGTCGCGTCCATCAGCTGCTCGAAGGCACGCAGGCGGTGCGAGAGCTCATTCTTCAGGTCAGGATCCATCTCACCAAACGTCTCAGTATAGCCGTCCGGCACGAAGATCGGATCATAGCCGAAGCCGCGGGCACCCCGCGGCGGCCAGGTGATGGCTCCGTATGCCTTGCCGGTGAACACAGCCTCCTCGCCGTTTGGCGCGGCAAGGGCCAACGCGCAAATGAAGTTCGCGCGGGCGTAGGCGCCGCCGGTGGCGTCCAGCTCGGCATGCACCCGCGCCATGGCGCGGGAGAAATCCCTCTCCGCGCCACCCCAGCGCGCCGAGTGAATGCCCGGTTGGCCTCCCAGCGCCTCCACCTCGAGCCCGGAATCGTCGGCGAGCGCCATCATGCCTGACGCGGCGGCGGACGCGCGTGCCTTGAGGAGGGCATTCGCCTCGAACGTGTCGCCCGTCTCCTCGGGCTCGGGCAGATCGAGGCTGCCGGCGGAGACACAGTCGATGCCGAACGGCGCGAACAGCGCGCCGAACTCCCATATCTTGCCCTCATTGTGGCTGGCGATGACGAGTTTGGCGCCGCGATGGAGCGTGCCGCGACTAAGCAACGGTCAGCTTCTGTAATTCGACGAGCTCGGCGATGCCGGCCCGCGCCATCAGCATCAGCTGATCGAACTGGTCTTGGCTGAATGGCTCCGTTTCCGCCGTGCCCTGCACCTCGACGATGCCGCCAGATCCCGTCATCACGAAATTGGCGTCGGCGTCAGCCTCGGAGTCCTCGGCATAGTCGAGATCGAGCACTGCGGCGCCGCCATAAAGCCCGCAACTCACCGCGGCCACATGATCGCGCAGCACGTCGTCCTTGATCATGCTGCGTGCTTTCATCCAGGCGACCGCATCGTACAGCGCCACCCAGGCACCGGTGATGGATGCCGTGCGCGTGCCGCCGTCGGCTTGCAGAACGTCGCAATCGACGATGATCTGCTTCTCGCCGAGCGCCTTCATATTGGTCACGGCCCGCAGCGAACGGCCGATCAGCCGCTGGATCTCCTGCGTGCGGCCCGACTGCTTGCCGGACGCCGCTTCCCGGCGCGTGCGATCGTTGGTGGCGCGGGGCAGCATGCCGTATTCCGCCGTCACCCAGCCGCGGCCCGAGCCCTTGAGCCACGGCGGCACGGACTCGCCGGCCGTTGCCGTGCACAGCACATGGGTCTCGCCGAAGCGGACGAGGCAGGAGCCCTCGGCATGGCGCGACACGGCGCGTTCGAGGCTGATGGGACGAAGCGCATCGGGTGCGCGTTTGGACGGACGTATAATGTCGAAATCTCCTTAAAGCTCGGCTGAGGCCGCGCACCCTAGAGGAGGCTCCGCCAAGGGCAAAGTCATTTCCCCAACTCTCGCATGAGCCAGCCTTGTGCGGGCCCGGAGGAGAAGCTACCACCCTTTAAGATGGGCTGGTGCGACGAGGTGCTCGGGTTAAGTGATGCCTCAGGCAGCGAAGCCGAGGCGGAAATGGAAGCGCGGCTCGCCGCATTGCCGGTTGCCGATCTGGTACGGCCCTGGCGCGAGGTGAGCACCGCGGGCTTGAAAGATCAGACCGCTGGAACCCACGCATTTCTCATGTATTTCGACAGCCTGCCCCACGACGCGCCCCAACGCGCGGTCGCATTTATCGAGGCCGAGCTTGCTGGCGAGCCCGACGACGAGATCGTGGCGCTGCTGGCCGAAGGCAAGCTGCTCGGTCAGCTTCTCCACTTTCATGCCCCCCGCGTCGCCCCCGCCCTGCAAGAACTGGCGCTCAGGCAGCCTCGTCTGCGCTGGCTGATGGGGGGCGCGGCGGCATCGATCACCGGCGGCATGGTGGAAAACCCGCAAGCCCAGCGGCGGCTTCTCGCCATCGCCAACGAGCCCGCGTACCGGAAATGGCAGGAAGCCCACCGCAGCGACGCCGAGCCGATCGACTTCGCCGCCCTGCCGCTGGGCGAGCTTGCCGCCGCCTGGGTCGAGATCACGGGGCGGTCCGACCGCGACAAGGAGCGCGACGGCAATTCGACCGCGCTTTACGACTTCCAGAGCGATCTCATCGGCAACGATCCGCTCGCGGCGCTCGAACTGGTGAAGGCGATCTTGGCCATCGAGGACAATCCGAACGTGCTTGGGCTCCTGGCCGCCGGCATGCTCGAGGATCTGCTGCCTGACGAGGATGGCCCCGTGATCGATGCCGTGGTGGCGGAGGCCGGGCGCAACCCCGCCTTCCGGACGCTGCTCGGCGGCGTCTGGTTCTATGGCATGAGTCCCCAGGTGACCGAGCGGCTCGAAAAGGCGCGGGGTGAAGTCCGGTGGTGACGGCGGAGATGGCGGACGGCGCCCCAGCACCCGCGGCGGGCAGTCCTCCCCCGGCGCCTGCGACCGACGCCACACCCATGATCGCCCAGTACTTGGAGATCAAGTCGGCGAATGCCGACAGCCTCCTGTTCTACCGCATGGGCGATTTCTACGAGATGTTCTTCGACGACGCGGCCGTCGCCTCGCGTGCGCTCGGCATCGCTTTGACCAAGCGCGGCAAGCATGGCGGCGAGGACATTCCCATGTGCGGCGTGCCGGTCCATGCGGCGGACGACTATCTCCAGCGGCTGATCGCCCAAGGCTTCCGCGTCGCCGTTTGCGAGCAGACCGAGAACCCGGCGGACGCGAAGAAACGCGGACCCAAATCCGTGGTGCGCCGCGACGTGGTGCGGCTCGTGACGCCGGGCACGCTGACCGAGGAGTCGCTGCTCGACGCCCGCGCCCACAATTTCCTCACCGCTCTGTTTCGCGGGGCCCCAAAGGAGAGCGCCGAGCAGGCCTATGCGCTCGCCTCGATCGACATCTCCACCGGCGAGCTGATCGCGGCCTCGGTACGCCTGAGCGATCTTCCCGGCGAGCTCGCCCGTATTAGACCCGGCGAGGTGCTGGTCGGCGACGATCTCGCGGGCGACGCCGACATCCGCCGCCTCATCGACGAGGCAGGCGCGGCGCTGACGCTTTCCCCGCGCGCCCATTTCGATTCCGTGCGCGGCGAGCGCGCCTTGAAGGAGCGTCTCGGCGTCGCCGCGCTGGATGCCTTTGGCGACTTCACGCGGCCGGAGCTTGCCGCGCTTTCGGGTCTCCTCACTTATGTGGAGATCACCCAAGTCGGGCGAGCGCCTTTGCTCAGGCCGCCGCGCAAAGAGACCGCCGGCAGCCTGCTCGTGATCGATGCCGCGACGCGCGCAAATCTGGAGCTTGCCCGCTCGAACCAAGGTGCGCGGTCGGGAAGCCTGCTTGCGGCCGTCGACCGCACGGTTACCGCCGCGGGCGCGCGCGAGCTGGCCAGCCGTCTCGCCAGCCCCTTGACCGACGTGGCGCTGGTGAACGCGCGCCTCGACGCCGTCGCCTATCTCGCCAATGAGCCGCGTCTCCGGCAGGCTTTGCGCGACGCGTTGAAGGCGGCACCCGATCTCGCCCGCGCGCTTGCCCGCCTGGCGCTGGGTCGCGGCGGTCCGCGCGACCTCGGTGCGGTCCGTGATGCGATCCTCGCCGCGCACGATCTTGCCGCCCATCTGTTGCAGATCGGCGAGGCGTTGGGATTGCCGCACGAGTTGATGGGGATTGTGGAGCGGCTCGCGGGGGCGCCAATCGGGATCGAGCAATCTCTCTCGGCGGCGCTGGCCGAGGCGCTGCCCGTCAACGCCCGCGACGGCGGCTTCATTCGCGAGGGGCTCAGCGGCGATCTCGACGAGCACAGAAGGCTCCGCGATGGCAGCCGCCAAGTCATTGCCGGGCTGCAGGGGACCTACGCCGAGGCCACCGGCATCAAGGGGCTCAAAGTTCGCCACAACAACGTGCTCGGCTATTTCGTCGAGGTCACGGCGCTGCACGCGCCGACGCTGACTAAGCCTCCGCACGTGGAGGCGTTCATCCACAGGCAGACCATGGCGAATGTTGTCCGCTTCTCCACGCCCGAGCTTGCCGAGCTCGAAGCGCGCATCACATCGGCCGCCGACCGTGCGCTCGCACTGGAGCTCGACATTTTCGCCGCGCTCGTGAACGACGTACTCGCCGAGGAGCAGGCCCTGTCTGCGGCGAGCGCAGGGCTCGCCGAGCTCGACCACCACGCAGGGCTCGCCGAGCTTGCCGCCGAGCAGGACTACGTGCGGCCCACGATCGATGCGAGCCTCGTCTTCGCCGTCGAGGAGGGCCGGCACCCCACGGTCGAACAGACTTTGCGGCGGGGGCAGGGGGCGAGCTTCATCGGCAATAACTGTAGGCTTGGGGGTGACAGCGGGGACGAAGGCACGCGCATCCTCGTGGTCACCGGGCCCAACATGGCTGGCAAGTCGACGTTCCTGCGCCAGAACGCGCTGATCGTCGTGCTCGCTCAGGCCGGCTCCTTCGTGCCGGCGAAAGCGGCCCATATCGGCATCGTTGACCGGCTGTTCAGCCGCGTCGGCGCGGCGGACGATCTCGCGCGTGGCCGTTCGACCTTCATGGTGGAGATGGTCGAGACCGCCTCGATCCTCAATCAAGCCACGGCGCGCTCGTTCGTGGTGCTCGACGAGATCGGGCGCGGCACGGCGACCTTCGACGGCCTTTCGATTGCGTGGGCGACGCTCGAATATCTGCACGAGGTGAACCGCTCCCGCGTTCTGTTCGCCACCCACTATCACGAGCTGACCGCGCTCGCCGACAAGCTCACTCACGCCGCCAATGCCACGGTCGAGGTCAAGGAGTGGCGGGACGAGATCGTGTTCCTCTATCGCGTGGTGCCGGGCGCCGCCGACCGCTCCTACGGCATCCACGTGGCCAAGCTCGCAGGTCTGCCGGGTCCGGTCCTGGCCCGCGCCGGCGAGGTGCTGCACGAGCTGGAAAAGGCCGATGGGCGGCCAAAACCGGCCGATCTCGCCGACGACCTGCCGCTGTTCCAGGCCACCAAGCCACCCCCTGGGCTCGGCGAGCCATCGCCGCTGGAGCGGGCGCTTCAAACGCTCAGCCCTGACGCCATGACGCCGAAAGAGGCCCTCGAAGCCCTCTACCGGCTTAAGACTTTGCTTGAAAGCGAGGCGTAAAGCCTCGATGTGTTAGACTCTTCACCCGCCATGGACCAAGCCGCCCCAAAATCAGCGCCCCTTTTGCAGGCGCCCTATTTCGACTTCGACCTCCTGCGCCAGGAGACCTCGGAGTTGGTACGCGCCCATGAGCCGCACGACACCCAGCTGCGCGCGGCTCTGGTCGCCTACCTGAAGCCGCTGGTCGAGCAGGCCAGGACCGCCGCCCAGCTTCAACTGGAGCAGGACGGCGACGGCCGCGCTTGCGCCCAAGGCCTGTCCGATTTTCAGGACGCGCTCATCCGCCTCACCTACGACTTCACCACCGAGCACGTCTATCAGGCCCAAAACCCCTCCACCGCCGAGCGCATGGCGGTGGTCGCCCAAGGCGGCTATGGGCGCGGCCTGCTGGCGCCGGGCTCCGACATCGATCTCCTGTTCCTGCTTCCCTACAAGCAGACGGCATGGGGCGAGAGCGTCGCCGAGTACATGCTCTATTTGTTGTGGGATCTTGGCTTCAAGGTCGGCCACGCCACGCGCACCATCGCTCAGTGCGTCCGTCTCAGCCTGGCCGACATGACCATTCGCACGGCGCTGCTCGATGCCAGGCTTATCCTCGGCGACGCGAACCTGTTCGCGGAATTCCAGCAGAGCTTCCGCAAGAACGTGTTGGAGGTCGACGCGCGCGCCTTTGTCGAGGCGAAGCTCGCCGAGCAGAACGCCCGTCACTCACGCTCCGGCGCCTCCCGCTATCTGGTAGAGCCCAACATCAAGGAAGGGCCGGGCGGCTTGCGCGACCTGCACACGCTGCACTGGCTCGCCAAGCATCTTTATCCCGACAAGGCCGAGGAAGAATTCGTCGAAGCCGGCGTCTTCACCCGCAATGAATATCGGAGCTTCCGCCGCTGCGAGTTCTTCCTGTGGACGGTACGCTGCAACCTGCATTTCCTGACCAACCGGCCCGAGGAGCGCTTGAGCTTCGATCTCCAGCGCGCCATGGCCGACCGGCTCGGCTATCGCGGCCATGCGGGCCTGAGCGCCGTCGAGCGCTTCATGAAGCACTACTTCCTGATCGCCAAGGAGGTCGGGCAACTGACCCGGATCGTCTGCTCGGCGCTCGAGATCAAACAGTTGAAGTCGGTGCCGACCCTCGACACGCTGCTCGCCCCGTTCAGCTGGCGCCGCCGCGCCAAACTCAGGCGCACGTCGGATTTCCGCATCGAGAACGGCCGCATCTCGACTGTCGACAAGGACGCTTTCGCCAAGGACCCGGCGAACTTCATCCGGCTGTTCGTGGTCGCCGACGAGAACCAAGCCGCATTCTCGCCCGAGGTGCTGCGCCAGATCAGGGCCAATTTCCGGCTGATCGACGACAATTTGCGCGCCGACCCGGTGGCCAACCGCTTGTTCATGCGGCTCCTGACCGACGCGCGCGATCCCGAAGGGTCCTTGCGCAAGATGAACGAGGCGGGTGTGCTCGGCCGCTTCTTCCCCGAGTTCGGCCGCGTGGTGTCGATGATGCAATTCAACATGTACCACCACTTCACGGTGGACGAGCATCTGATCCGCGCCATCGGCTTCCTCTCCGGCATCGAGCGCGGCCGCCTGTCCGTCGACCATCCGGTGTCGAGCGAGGTGGTCCGCACCATCGACAATCGGCGCGCGTTGTATGTTGCGGCCTTCCTGCACGACATCGCCAAGGGCCGTGACGAGGACCATTCCGTCGCCGGCGCGCGCATTGCCCGCGAACTCGGGCCGCGGCTTGGCTTGACGGCGTCGGAGACCGAGACGGCCACCTGGCTGGTCGAGCACCACCTCACCATGAGTCTGTTCGCCCAGAGCCGCGACCTCAACGACCCCAAGACCATCCGCGATTTCGCCGAGATCGTGCAGAGCCGCGAGCGGCTGAAGCTTCTGCTCATCCTGACTGTCGCCGATATCCGCGCCGTTGGGCCGGACGTGTGGACCGGCTGGAAGGGCCAGCTTCTGCGCACGCTCTATTTCGAGACGGAGCCGCTGCTCGGCGGCGGCCACACGGCCTTGACCCGCACCGAGCGCATGACCCGCGCCCAGGACGCACTTCGCGAGCGGCTGGCCGGCTGGCCGCACCACGACCTCGAGCGTTTCATCGACCGCCACTACCCCGCTTATTGGCTTAGGACCGATCTCGATGTCATCGCCGAGCATGCCAAGCTCGTGCGCGATGCCGAGGCGCAAGGCCGCAACGTCGTCACCCATATCTCGACCGACGCCTTTCGCGGCGTCACCGAGATCACGTTGCTCGCGCCCAATCACCCGCGGCTCTTGGCCATGGTTGCCGGTGCCTGTACCGGCGCCGGCGCCAACATCGTCGATGCGCAGATCTCGACCACGCGCGACGGCATGGCGCTCGATACCATCCATCTGGAGCGCGAGTTCGATCATGCCGAGGACGAGGAGCGACGCGCCCGGAAGATCGCCGTATCCATCGAACGCATGCTCAGCGGCGAGGCCCGCGCCGCCGACGTGATGGAGAATAAGAAGAAGCCGAAATCGCGGCTGTCCGCTTTCACCGTCGAGCCGCAGGTGGTGTTCGACAACACGCTGTCCGATGCGCTGACCGTCATAGAGATCAACGGGCTCGACCGGCCCGGCCTGCTCTATGACGTGACGCGCGAGATCTCAGACCTCAACCTCGACATCGCTTCGGCCCATATCGCCACGTTTGGCGAGAAAGCCGTCGACGTGTTCTATGTCACCGACCTCACAGGCAAGAAGATCACGAGCTCGAGCCGCGAGTCGCTGGTCCGCGAGCGGTTGACGAAGGTGCTCGTGACGCGCCAGGAATCGGCGCTCGCCTCCGTGTAGTTTCGAGTAAGTAGTTTCCCAGTCAACCTCAGGTCGAGGAGCCGCCGCGAGGCGGCGTCTGAAAGCCGGCGGCACCCTTCGAGACGGCCGCGTGTCCGCGGCCTCCTCAGGGTGAGGACCTTATAATGAAGCTCTATCGCGGGTTCGCCACTGTCGGCGGGATGACGGTCATCAGCCGCGTGCTCGGCTTCGTCCGCGACGTCCTCATCGCCGCCGTGCTCGGCGCATCCTCGGTGACCGACGCCTTCTTCGTGGCGTTCCGCGTGCCAAACATGTTCCGGCGCCTGTTTGCCGAAGGTGCCTTCAACGCCGCCTTCATCCCGCTCTTCACCAAGCGCCTTCACGCCGATGGCCAAGAGGCGGGCCGCGACTTCGCCGCCCAGGCATTGTCCGGCCTCACCGTCGTGCTGGTCGCCTTCACCATCCTCGCCGAGATCGCCATGCCGTGGCTGATGCTGCTTCTGGCGCCGGGCTTCACCGACGACCCCGACAAGTTCCGGCTGGCCGTGTTGCTGGCGCGGATCGCCTTCCCTTATCTCGTCTTTATGTCTTGGGTGGCGCTCTATACCGGGCTGCTCAACGTGATGGGGCGCTTTGCCGTCGCGGCCTTCGCGCCGAGCCTGCTCAACGTTGTGCTCATCGCCGTGCTGCTCGGGCTGATTGCCACCGGCAACGGCGAGCATAATGCGGCGGGCGTGGCGCTGGCCTGGGGCGTGGCCGTCTCCGGTCTCCTGCAAGTGGCCATCGTCGCCGTGGCAGCCGCCCGGGCCGGCATCCGCTTGCGGATCGAGCGTCCCACGCTCTCCCCCGACATGCGCCGGCTCGTGGCGCTGGCGGTGCCGGGCCTCATTGCCGGCGGCATGGCGCAGATCACGATCGTCATCTCGACCATCATCGCCAGCTTCCAAGACCGGGTCGTGTCGTGGTTGTATTACGCCGACCGCATCTTCCAGCTGCCGCTCGGCATGGTCGGCGTCGCCGTCGGCGTGGTGCTATTGCCGGACTTGAGCCGAAAATTGCGCTCCGGCGACACAAAGGCGGTCATCGACAGCGAGAACCGGGCGCTCGAATTCGCTCTGTTGCTCACACTGCCCGCGGCGACCGCGCTGTTCATCGCCGCGGGACCCATCATGCGCGTGCTGTTCGAGCGCGGCGCCTTCACCGCCGTCGATTCGCGGGCCACCGCCGGGATGCTCTCGGCTCTCGCTCTCGGCCTTCCGGCCTATGTGCTGATCAAGGTGCTGCATCCGAGCTTCTTCGCCCGCGAGGACACCAAGACGCCGATGATCTTTGCCTGCATATCCATGGCCGCCAACGCCGCGCTAAGCTTCGTGCTGTTCGTGGTGCTGGGCGCCATCGGCATCGCCGCCGCCACGGCGATTGCCGGTTGGATCAACGTGGCGCTCCTCGTCACCGAGCTGCGGCGCCGGGCCGAGTTTCGGCTGGACCCGGCCTTCCGGCGCGCCATTGTCGGCATTGTGCTGGCGAGCGTGACCATGGGGCTGGCGGTTTGGGCCCTCGTAGCCGCCCTCAATCCCTGGTTTGCGCCCGAGAGGGGGATTGTTCTGCAGGCTACAGCGCTTGTTGCCGTGGTCGGAGGCGGCCTCCTGACCTATCTTCTGGTCGGCGCCCTGTTCGGCGCCATGAAGCCGAGAACGCTCCTGAAGGATCTGCTCGGCCGCTGATCTCCAGCCAAAAAGCGTGGTTCTCCAACGCGCAGCCCTGGTCTATGCTGCACTGCAGCAATCATGACTGGGGAGATCGGAGATGGAAGGCCGGCCGCGCCGCAGCGCGCTCTATATGCCCGGATCGAACGAGCGGGCGCTGGAAAAAGCCAAGACCATCGCTGCCGACGCCCTGATCTTCGATCTCGAGGATGCCGTGGCGCCTGATGCCAAGGTCAAGGCCCGCGAGCAAGTCTGCGCCGCAGTGAAGGCGGGCGGCTATGGCGGCCGCGAAGTGGTGATCCGGGTCAACGCCCTGGAGACGCCCTGGAGACGCCCTGGGGCGCCGGCGACATTATCGCGGCTTGCGAGGCCGCGCCCGACGCCATCCTCGTGCCCAAGGTCGTCCATTCCGGCGACATCATTTCCGCCGCCAAGCTCCTGCAGAGCGTGCACGCGCCGGACAAGGTGCGGCTCTGGGCCATGATGGAAACGCCCATGGCCATCCTCAATGCGCGCACCATCGCCGCCACCGCCGTCTACAAGGACAACCGGCTCGACTGCCTGGTCATGGGCACCAACGACCTGATCAAGGAATCGCGCGCCCGCGCGCTGCATGACCGCTTCGCCGTGGTGCCGTGGCTGGCTATGACGCTGGTCGCCGCCCGCGCCTACAAGCTCGACATCATCGACGGCGTCTACAACGATTTCCGCGACGAGGCGGGTTTGCGCGATGAATGCGAGCGCGGCCGCATTCTCGGCATGGACGGCAAGACGCTGATCCATCCGAGCCAGGTCGCCCCGTGCAACGAGATCTTCTCGCCGACCCAGGAAGAGGTCGACTGGTCGCGCCAGGTCATCGACGCCTTCGGCCAGCCGGAGAACGAGAAGAAGGGCGTGATCGTGGTGGACGGGCACATGGTGGAGCGGCTGCATTTCGCCATGGCCCAGCGGACGGTCGCCATCGCCGAGCAGATCCGCCAGATGGAGCGGGCTTGCGGCTAGCGTCGCGTGGCCTTGCGCTTCGCCGGAGCCCAAGCCATAACCCGCGGGCACCCAAGGGCAAGGCATGTCAGAGACGACCAAACATAAGACCCGCGTCTTCTCGGGCGTTCAGCCGACCGGCAATCTGCATCTCGGCAACTATCTCGGCGCCATTACCCGGTTCGTCGCGCTGCAGGACGAGCACGAGTGCCTGTATTGCGTGGTCGATCTCCACGCCATCACCGTGTTCCAGGATCCCGACGAGCTCACCCACAATACGCGCGAGGTCACGGCGGCCTTCATCGCCTCGGGCATCGATCCCACCCGCCAGATCATCTTCAATCAGAGCCAGGTGTCGGGCCATGCCGAGCTCGCCTGGATCTTGAATTGCGTGGCCCGCCTCGGCTGGCTGAACCGCATGACCCAGTTCAAGGAGAAGGCCGGCAAGGACCGCGAGAACGCGAGTGCCGGTCTCTACGTCTATCCGAATCTGATGGCGGCCGACATTCTGCTCTATCACGCGACCCATGTGCCGGTCGGCGAGGACCAGAAGCAGCATCTGGAGCTCGCCCGCGACATCGCGCAGAAGTTCAACAACGACTTCGCCAAGACCATCGCGCGCGCGGACTATCCGGGCGGCTTCTTTCCGCTGCCGGAGCCGCTGATCGCCGGCCCGGCGACGCGGGTGATGAGCTTCCGCGACGGCACCAAGAAGATGTCGAAGTCGGACCCTTCCGATCTCAGCCGCATCAATCTGACCGACGACTCCGACGCCATCGCCAAGAAGATTAGAAAGGCGAAGACTGACCCCGAGCCGTTGCCGTCTGAGATCGAGGGCCTGGGGGCGCGGCCCGAGGCCGACAACCTCATCGGCATCTATGCCGCGCTCGCCGGGACCGACAAGGAAAGCGTCTTGCGCGACCACGGCAATGCGTCGTTCTCCACATTCAAGGAGGCGCTGGCCGAGCTCGCCACGACGAAGCTCACGCCCATCGGCGATGAGATGCGCCGGTTGATGGCCGATCCCGTGGAGATCGACCGTATCCTGGCTGACGGTGCCTCACGCGCCCATGCCATCGCCGACCCGATCCTGGCCAAGACCAAGGACATTGTCGGCTTCATCCGGAGCTAGGCTGACGAGGCCCCAACACCGGTGCCGATCGGGCAGGAGACGCCGGTGCCGCCGAGCCCGCAATAGCCGCTCGGGTTCTTGGCCAGATATTGCTGGTGGTAGGCTTCCGCGAAGTAGAACTCGGGCGCCGGCTCGATCTCGGTGGTGATCGCCGGCAGGCCTTGCGCCTTCAGCGCAGCCTCATAGGCCGCCTTCGAGGCGTGCGCCGCGTGGCGCTGCTCGTCGGAAGTGTAGTAGATGCCGGAGCGGTACTGCGTGCCGACGTCGTTCCCTTGGCGCATGCCTTGGGTGGGGTTGTGGCTCTCCCAGAAAACTTTGAGCAGCTGCTCGTAGCTAACGCGGGCCGGATCGAACACCACGAGCACCGCTTCGGTGTGCCCGGTGCGGCCCGAGCACACTTCCTCGTAAGTGGGATTCGGCGTCGGTCCGCCAGCATAGCCCACTGCCGTGACAAAGACGCCGGGGACCTCCCAGAATTTCCGCTCCGCGCCCCAAAAGCAGCCGAGCCCGAACAAGGCCTTCTCCGCGCCTCCCGGATAGGGGCCTTTGAGGGCGCCGCCGAGCACGTGGTGCGTCTCCGCCGTGGGTAAGGCATCTGGCCGGCCGGGGAGGGCCTCGCCGGCGGTCGGGATCGAAAGGGGCTTGCGCATAAAGTTGAACATGGAGGTCTCCGTTTAGGTCACTCCCCCGAAAAGCGCCCCCTAGTTGATGAATACCTCGACCGGCTTGCGCTTCTGGCCGAGCCAGTAGAGGAGCACGCCGAGAATGCCGAACACGACCCAGGTTGGCGCGCTGAGGATGGCGAGGATCACCGGGTCCCACAGGAATTTACCGGCATTGGACTCGATCCAGGTCTTCGACACTGTAAGCGTGTCGGGCGCCAGCTGCCGCCATTGCTCGCCCATGGGCGTGACCACCCACGCGCCGCCACCCGCCAAACTCTTGGTGGCGTCGACGACGGCGGCGACCATGGCGAGCAACAGCAGCCAGACGCCGAGAATGCGAAGGATCATGAGCATGAGCGATAAGTGGCCAATCGCGACTTTCCGCTTACATAGGCCATCGCCGCATCACGTTCAAACGGTGCTTTAGTCACGTTCCGGCGATCTTCGCGAGCTCGCTTGAACGGGGTGGGCGCTTCGCTATAGTGCGCCGCTTTCCGGAAGCGTTCTATTTCTGGGAGAGGTGGCCGAGTGGTTGAAGGCGCACGCCTGGAACGCGTGTAGGCGGGTAACCGTCTCGAGGGTTCGAATCCCTC
>Ga0075530_1000515_pt1 | contig 18269 bp, 19 predicted proteins | sample NGEPerD_2_FD_75101 | JGI IMG/M metagenome (GOLD analysis project Ga0075530, IMG submission 75101) | Arctic peat soil microbial communities from the Barrow Environmental Observatory site, Barrow, Alaska, USA - NGEE PermafrostL1-D | ecosystem: Environmental > Terrestrial > Soil > Wetlands > Peat ... | reverse complement strand
TTCTCGCGCCGCACGGGTCCGAGGGCCGATTCGCCCGGTCCGATTCGCTTCGGCGGGCCGGTCCGATTCGCTTCGGCGGGCCGGTCCGATTCGCTTCGGCGGGCCGGTCCGAGTCGTCTTGGCCGGTCAGCCCGAGCCGCCGGCGGACGGCGACGCTGACCCCACGAGCGTCGTCGGCGTGGCGGCGGTCAGCTCGTCTGAACCTGTCGGCATCGGACCGTCCGGCGCCGCCTCCCCCGGCTCTGGGGTTCGGGGGACGTCACCGAGGCGAACGAGTCGCGTCAGGTCTTCCTCGTCCCGCCGGATCTGGAGCGCGAGTCGTTCGTCGGGACTGTGCGAGCGAGCGATGCTCAGGAGGTCGGTCATGGCGTTGATCCGGTCTCCTTCGGCGCCGATCACGATGTCTCCGACCATGATCCCGGCTCGGTCTGCGGGCCCGTCGGCGACGACGGCGCCCACGACCACGCCGCCGCCGGGTTCGGAGGTGGCGTCCGCGCCGGCGATGCCGATCCAGCCATGGGCGACGCGCCCGGTCTCGCGTAGCTGCGCGGCGATTCTCCGCGCCCGGCCGATGGGTACGGCGAGGCCTCCGCGGTCCGGCGCCAAGGCGAGGATGCCGACGATGTGACCACGGTCGTCGAGCAGTGCACCCCCGGTCGCGCCGGACACGATCCGCGCGTCGGTCCCGATGAGGCCCGTCTGGGCGACTTCGTCGGCCGCGAGCACCGCCGACACCGACGAGACCACGCCCGTCGCGACCCAGTTGTGCTCACCCGATCCGGCGCCGAGCGCGATGACGGTGTCACCGACCTCGACCTTCCGTTCGTCGCCCGAGGGGAGCCCCCCGGCAATCCCGTCGACGTACAGCAGGGCGAGGCCCGTCACGCCGTCGCACCCGTGGAGCGTCGCCGGAAGAGTTCGGCCGCGGCCGTCGGTCACCGCGAGGCTCGCCGCGTCGTTGACGGTTGCGCACGAGGCGAGGACCCAACCGTCGTCGATGACCAGCCCTGAGCCGCGCCGTTGCGCGCCTGCGGTGGCGGCGACGACACCGACGACGCCGGGAGCCGCGCGCGCGGCCAGTGCCGCGACGGGCTGGGCTGAGACCGCCTCGGGCGGCTTGGTGGGCGTGAGCACGCCGGTGGCCGCCAAGACTGCGATGGTGACCACTGCCCCGAGTGCGCCCGCGGCGACGACGACGAGCCAGTCGCTACGCCCGAGGCCGCGATTGGGGCCGGCCGTTCGGGTGCGGGGAGTGCTCGCGAGCTCGGAGGGATGGATCCAGAGTCGGTCGAGCGGGTCCGGTGGCGGCCGGCTCCGTCCCTCGTTGCCGGGATCCTCGAACGGCATGGATTCGGAGTGTAACGACGGGCTCGGCGGGAAAGGCATCGCCAAGAGTCCCGGCGGGGCGCGGCGGCAGTCCCGGCCGGGCGGGCGGCAGTCCCGGCCGGGCGCTAGGGCCGTGCGGCCGGCACATGGTCTGTCGCGGGGGGTCCTCGGTACAGTGGTCATCGTGTCATGCCCCGATCCCGCATGGGTCGCGCTCACCGATGAGACCCTTCCTGTCGCCGACGCCGTCGCCTGGGCAACGACGGCGCGCGCGGGCGCAGTCGTGACGTTCCTGGGTGTCACCCGCGATCACAGCGACGGCCGCTCGGGGGTGACGGGCCTGACCTATGAGGCCTACGAAGCCGCGGCGATCGAGCGTCTCCGCGGCGTGGCCGCCGAGGCCGCTCGCCGGTGGCCCCTCGAACGGGTCGTCCTGATCCACCGCCTGGGCGACGTGGCCACCACCGAGGCATCGGTGCTCGTGGTGGCGGCCGCAGCCCACCGGGGCGAGGCGTTCGACGCCGCTCGGTTCTGTATCGACACCCTGAAGGAATCTGTGCCGATCTGGAAGCGGGAGCACCACGCAGAGGGCTCCGACTGGTCGGAGTCCGCCCTGACGGTTCGCCCCGTTCCCGTGCCGTCGGACGCCCCGCTTGCCGCCGGGAGCTCCGATCCGATCACCACCCCCTGAGCCACCCCTTCCCAGCCGACCCCCTACCAATCCGACCCCGTACCGAGGAGGAAGAGTCCCGTTGGAGTACCTGCTGCTCGCCGTCGTGCTCATGGCCGCGGGCATCGCCATCGTGATCGCGCGGAATCGTCGTCCGACCGGGGCGGACGCGAGCATCTCCGAGTTCGAAGAGAGCCTCGACGCAATTGCGCCGCCGGCCGACGAATCGCGAGGGCGCCGGTCTGGCTAGAGACCTCGCGATCGACCTCGGCACCGCCAATACGCTCGTCTACTTGCGCGGCCAGGGGATCATTCTCAACGAGCCCACCGTCATCGCCCTGAACGACCGCACCCAAGACGTGCTGGCGATGGGTCACGAGGCGTGGCAGATGATCGGCCGGACGCCCGGTTACATCGTCGCGGTGCGTCCACTCCGGGGTGGAGCGATCACCGACTTCGAGATCACCCAGCGCATGATTCGGCTCCTGTTCCAGCGCGCCGGAGTGAACCGGCTCTACCGGGCCCGCGTGTTGATCTGCGTGCCCTCGGCGATCACCCACGTTGAACAGCGGGCCGTGCTCGAAGCCGCCCGCCGGGCCGGCGCGGCGACGACCTACCTCATCGAGCAACCCATGGCCGCGGCCATCGGCGCGGGTCTTCCGGTTCATGAGCCGCTCGGGAACATGGTTGTCGACGTCGGTGGAGGCACGACTGAGGTCGCGGTGATCTCGCTGGGCGGCGTCGTGGCACTCGAAGCCGTGCGTGTGGGCTCCTTCGACGTCGACGCGGCGATCCAGGCATTCGTGCGTCGGGAGTACGGGATCGCGGTCGGCGAACACACCGCGGAGGAGATCAAGATCGCAATTGGCTCGGCGGCCGCGACGCCGGACGAGTTCAAGGCCGAGGTTCGGGGCCGCGACCTCATGAGCGGCCTGCCCAAGACGATCATCCTGTCGCCGGAAGAGGTACGCCACGCAATCGAGGAACAGACCCGGGCGATCTGCGACGCGGTCGTCTCTGCGCTCGGCCAGACGCCGCCCGAGCTGGCCCAGGACCTCATCCTCCAGGGCATCCACCTGGTCGGTGGCGGGGGGATGTTGCGGGGCCTCGACCGGCGTATCGCCCAGGAGAGCGGCCTGCCCGTCCATCTCGTCGAAGCCCCCCTGGAGTGTGTGGTGCTCGGAGCGGGTCGCTGTCTCGAGAGCTTCGATCGCCTCAAGGACATGTTCATGGGGAGTCCGCGCCGCTAGCCGCGCCTGTCGGCGTCGACCTCGACGCCGAGCAGGTCCTGGGCCGCTTGGCGGACCTGCCAATCCGCGTCCTCGAGCGAGCGCGTGAGGGCGGCGTCGACCTCGGCGCCGTCGAACGGGGCCAACGCGAGCACCGCGCGCCGTCGAATCGCCGGACGATCGTGGGTCGCGGCCAGCACCGCAGCGAGCCCGCTCACCTCGCCGAGCGCCCCGATCGCGGCGACCGCGGCTTCGCGCACCAGGGGGTCGTCGTGGCTCGTCGCGAGCGCGGCCAGTCGCAGGGTGGCCCGTCGACGGTTCGTCGGGCTCCAGGCGATCTCGCCGACCGCCCACGCCGCCGTCTCCGCCACCGACCAGTCCGCGTCCTCCAACAGCTCGACGACTGCACGCAGCGAGACCTGGTGCACGATTGGCGCGAGCTCCGCCGCCCGTCGACGAACCACCGATGCGGGGTCCGAGCGGCGGGCGCTCCACACCTCACGTGCCGTCGTGCCCCGGCCTGCCCGAACGAGCGCGGCCAGCGCGGCTGCCCGGACCCGCGGGTCGGAGTCCTCGTCCGCCCAGCGGCGCAGCATCGCCGAGTCCGCCCGGCTCAGCGGTCCGGTCAGCGCCGCCGAGGCCGCCGCGGCCGCCCGGGCGGTGGCGTCTCCCCGATCGACGTCGTGGTCAGAAAGATGGACAAAACGGGCCGAACGACTCACGATGTCCGGGCGCTCCGCTCAGTACCGTGCGGCCGTGGGCTTGGAGCAGCAGGAGGTTCGCCGCGGCAGGGCGGCTGTCGTCATGCTCGTGGTCGCGATCTTCGTGGCCACGGCACTGGCGGTCGCGCTCGTGAGCGGTGCGGCCGCGGAGGGCTCGGGATCAGGGGGCCTTGGCCTCGGGTCCATGGTGGGCATTCTCGCGGCTCCGCTCCGTTTCGGCATCTGATCGTCACCATCGGGCGCATCAGCGCCCAGTGAGCGAACCCAGACACCAACTCGGACCCGTCCCGCGACGCTCGCCGCCTCGTCTCTGAACCTTGCGTCGGCGTCAGGGTGTGGCCGCGTCCACGAGGAACACGCCGGCGCCGGCCAAGGCCGCCATGGAGATCGCAATCGTGAAGCCGACCGCCAGCACGAGCCCAGCGAGCTTTGCCCCGGTTTCGGCTCGTCGGTGCCGCGTCCCATCCCATCCCGCCGTCGTGGCACGCTGATCGACCGTGGTCGCCATTTCCCTCACCTTGGATCTGCTCGCGCCGGTGCGCGACTCGTGATCCCTCCTTCGACACCTTGAGCGGACGACCTGAGGTACCCGATGTCTCTCGGGGCAGTGACGCCGCCTCCGGCTCGGTCGGGTCGGCGGGGGCCGCGGCCGGGCCTGCCGAGGCGCAACGGCGGGTGGGCCGCCGAGTTGCCCTCATCGCGTCGATCGTGACGGGTCTCGTCGTGGCCGTCGTCGTCGCCGGCTTCTTCGTCCCGGTGCCGTACGTGATCATCGAACCGGGATCCGCGACGCCGTTGACGAACGTCGTGTTGGTCGAGGGTGCGCCGACCTACGACCACGACGGCGAGCTGCTGTTCCTCACCGTCTCGGTCTCGCGCGGGCGCCCGAGCCTCTGGGAGTACGTCGCCGCCTCGTTCGACGACAACGCACGGGTCACCTCCGAAGAAGACTTCTACGGAGACACGAGCCCGGCTGAGGACCGGCGGGCCAACGAGCTGGCGATGGACACCTCCCAGCAGGTGGCCACGCTCGTGGCCCTGGAGAAGCTCGGCTACGACGTGGAGGTCACCGGCGCGGGAGCGACCGTCCGCTCGGTCGAAGCCGACTCACCGGCCGATGGCCGGCTCCGCCGAGGTGACGTCATCGTCGGCGTCGACGGAACGCCTGTGGTGCTTGCCGAGGACGTCGGTCCCCTGGTTCGTGCGCGCACACCCGGAGAGGCGGTGGTCTTCACCGTCGAGCGGGATGATCAGACTCGCGAGGTCGAGGTGACGACGGTCGCCGCCGAGGGCGGCCCGCTCGACGGCGAAGCGTTCGTCGGGATCAGTCCCCAGACCCGGGACCTGGCCTTCGAGTTCCCGGTCGACGTCGAGATCGATACGGGCAGCGTGGGCGGGCCGTCGGCCGGCCTCGCGTTCACACTCGCCGTCCTCGACGAGATGAGCCCGGGGGATCTGACCGGCGGTGACGACATCGCGGTGACCGGCGCGATCCTGGCCGATGGCTCTGTGGGCGAGGTCGGCGGCGTCGCTCAGAAGGCCGTCGCGGCGCGCCGGTCCGGAGCTCGGCTCATGCTCGTGCCCGAGTCCGAGGTCAGCGAGGCGCGCGGCCGAGCCGGTGATGTTCCCGTCGTCGGGGTCGCAAATTTGACCGACGCGCTGGCCGCGTTGGCGCGGGTCGGGGGCGCCCCGCTGGAGATGGCCGTGGCGCCCGCGGCCTGAATGGCGCCGGAGTCCGGAACGCGCCGCCCGCCCCCCAATACGATGGTGCGATGGCCGACGGTGAGGCGCGACGCAGGGGGACGGCGATCCCGGGTCGGCTGACTGCCGAAGAGGTCGTCGGACGGGGTTTTGCGAGCGCCTTTCGAGGGATCTCCGAGACCGAGGTCCGGAACTTCCTGCGGCGAGTCGCCGAGGACCTCACCGCGCTGCGCGAGCGCGACGCGGCGCTGAGCGATCGGATCGGCGAGCTCGAGACCGAGCTGGCGACCCCTCCGCAGCTCACCGACGAGCAGCTGTTCGACGCGCTCGGCCAGGAGACCACGAGGGTTCTGCGTTCCGCCCAAGAAGCCGCCGAGAGCATCCGCGCTCACGCGCTGGCCGCTGCGACCGAGCTCACCGACGAAGCCGAAGGTCACGACCGGCACGTCCGCGAACAGGTTGAGCGGTTCGCGGACGAGCGTCGCAACGAAGTCGAGGCGACCACGGCGGAGCGGGAACGCGCGTCCATCGGGGCGGCCGACACGACCCGCGCCGATTCCCAGCGCGAGGCCGTCGAGATCGCCGAGCGCGCCGTCGCCGATGCCGCTGCGGAAGTGGAACGCGGGCGCGAGTCGGGGCGTGCCATGGTCGAAGAGGCGCGCCGCGTGCGCGAACGGGTGCTGTCGGACCTCGCCCGTCGGCGCGCGCTCATGGAGGCTCAGCTGGCCGAGCTGCGTACGGGCCGTGATCGGCTGATGGGGGCGTACCGGGTGGTGAAGGAGACCCTCGCGGACGCCACCACCGCGCTCGCGGACGTCCAGGCCCGTGCCCACGCCACCGACGGCGTCGAGATCGAGCCGGTGCCCGAGGTACCCGGCATCGATGCAGACACCGAAGCTGTCGGTGACGCCTCCGCGGATGCCCCGGTCGACGAGGTCGCGGACGCGGCGTCCGGCGACGAGTCGCACGCCGTTGAGCCGGAGGCGCCGAGCACCGGAGCTGAGCCCGGCGAGCCCGGCGTGCCGGAGGTGTCGAGCCCCGCCGACGGAGCGATCCCCGGAAGCGTCGCTGCGGTCGATGCGCTGTTCGCCCGACTCAAAGAGGAGCGAGTCGACGGGGCGTCGACACCGGAACCCGGCCCCACACTCGACCTGGCGAAGGAGGGGGCTGAGGCCGAGAGCGCAGTGGAGCCGCCGGACGGTTCGGAAGCAGCGCCCGCGGGTGGCAAACGCGCGCGCGGCCGACGGGGCCGGAATCGATCCGGAGCCGAGCCCGCGCCGGGTGAACCGCCGGAGATCGCGGCGCGTGATGTCGCGATCGACAAGGCCCGCACCGCGCTCGCGCGGCGGGCCAAGCGGGCGCTCCAAGACGAGCAGAACGAGGTGCTCGACGCGTTGCGCCGGCACAAGGGAACCCCGACGGCCGACGCGTTGCTGCCGAGTCCCGAGGCCCGCGCGGAGGCTTGGGCGGACGTGCTCGAGCCGGCGATCGACGAGATCTACCGCGCCGCCGGACGATCGGTGGCCGGGTCCGGGGGCGGAGTGCCCCCGGGGATTGCCCGGGCGACGCTCGTCGAGCTCGCGATCGGGTTCGCGGCGCCCCTGCACGAGCGGGTCGAGGCTGCGTTCACGTCGGCCGACGCAAGCGACGAGGACGTCACGCAGCGACTCGGCGCGCGCTATCGCGAGTGGCGGACCCAACAGCTGGCGGACGCTCTCGTCGAGGTGCTCTCGGCCGCGTGGGTGCGCGGTTCACTCGACGCTGCGCCGCCGGACGCCCGGCTCCACTGGATCACGCCTGTCAGAGGGTGCTGTCCGGATTGCGACGATGACGCGCTCGAGCCCACGAAGCGGGGCGAGGCCTTCCCGACCGGCAAGCTCTCGCCGCCCGCTCACCCGGGCTGTCGCTGCGTCCTCGGTATCGCGGCAGTCGAGGCCGCCGCGACCCGCCCGTCGTGACCTCGGGCTGACCGGGCTCTAGCATCGCTCCCGTGTGTATCCCCACCATCGGCCGTCGGCGGCGTCAGTTCCGAATTCGCGGGTGGGTCATCGCGCTCGCGGCCATCCTGGTGATCCTGGTCCTGAGCCTCTCGGGACTGGCCCGCTTCTACACCGACTACCTCTGGTTCGACTCGGTCGGTCTCGGCGACGTCTGGCGGGAGCTTCTGCTCGCGCGCATCGCGCCCGCGGCCGTCTTCACAGCCGTCTTCTTCGTGATGATGTTCGCGACCCTCACGATCGCCGATCGGCTGGCGCCCCTGGCACGGAACATCGGGCCGGAGGACGAGTTCTTCGAGCGCTACCAGCAGGTCATGGGTCGCTACGCGGGCCGTATCCGGGCCGCCGTCGCGCTGGTGCTCGCGCTGCTCGCCGGTGCGAGCGCGTCCGGACAGTGGAACGAGTGGATCCTGTTTCGCAACTCCGTGGACTTCGGGATCAAGGATCCCGAGTTCGGTAAGGACGTCGGCTTCTACGTCTTCCAGCTGCCGTTCATCAGCTTCGTGGTCGACTGGTTCTTCGCCGCCTTCCTGGTCCTGCTCATTGCCAGCGTGGTCGCGCACTACTTCAACGGCGGCATTCGACTCCAGAGCCCGCATCAGCGCGTGACCCCGCAGGTGAAGGCCCATCTCTCGGTGATTCTGGCGCTCATGGCCCTCGTGAAGGCGGTGGGCTACTACTACGCGCGGTTCGACCTGAACTTCTCGAGCCGCGGTGTCGTCGACGGGGCGAGCTACACCGACGTCAACGCCCAGCTTCCCGCGCTCACGTTGCTGACCGTCATCGCGGTGATTGCGGCCGGGCTGTTCATCTGGAACATCTGGCGGAGGGGTTGGGTGCTGCCGATCATCGCGGTCGGCCTGTGGGGACTCATCTCGCTGGTCGCCGGGACGATCTATCCGGCGTTCGTCCAGAACTTCCAGGTGAACCCGAACGAGCTCGCCAAGGAGCGCAAGTACATCCGCCGCAACATCACCGCGACGCGCGCCGCGTTCAACCTCGACAACGAGAGCGTCACGGTCAAGCAGTTCGACTACGACACCGATCTCACCCTCGGCGATCTCCAGGCCAACGAAGAGACCATCGGCAACGCGCGCCTCTGGGATCCCACCGAGCTGTTGACGAACATCCGATCGTTCCAACAGCTCGCCACCTTCTACCGATTCGGCGACGCGGACGTCGATCGGTACGAGATCGACGGCAGCACGCGCCAGGTGCTGTTGTCGGCCCGGGAGATCAACCGCGAGGCCCTGCCCAGCCAGAGCTGGGTGAGCCGCACCCTCGAGTACACCCACGGGTACGGCCTGACCGTGTCGCCCTCCAACGAGGCCGTGCGCAGTGGCCAGCCCTCCTTCCTCCTCAGTGAGATCCCGCTGGTGAGCGATGCGCCGGTGCTCGACGTCGACCGCCCGGAGATCTACTTCTCCGAGAACCTGGGTGGTTTCTCCCTGGTGGACGCGAAGCAGCGGGAGTTCAACTTCCCGCGCCAAAAGCGCGCGAACGCGACCAACCGCTACGAAGGCACCGGCGGCGTCAAGCTGTCGAGCTGGGTCCGGCGGGCCGCGTTCGCGTTGCGCTTCACCGACTACAACGTCTTGATCTCGAGCCAGATCACGAACAAGACGAAAGTGTTGTACCTGCGCGACATCAGGGAACGGGTCAAGAAGGTGGCGCCGTTCCTCGGCTACGACAACGACCCGTACCCCGTGATCCTCGACGGCCGGGTGACGTGGGTGCTGGACGGCTACACGACGACGAGCCGGTACCCGTACTCCGAGAGGACCGACGGTGGCGGCGCGGGAACCGCCATCAACTACGTGCGCAATTCGGTGAAGGTGGCGGTCGACGCGTACGACGGCTCGATCACGATGTATGTCATCGATGAGTCCGATCCCATCATCCGCGCCTACCGCAAGGCCTTCCCGAAGCTCTTCACCGACGGTGATGACATGCCGGCCGGTCTGCGTGAGCACCTGCGTTACCCGGAGGATCTCTTTTCGGTCCAGACCAACGTGTACGCCGCCTATCACATGACCGATCCGACGACCTTCTTCAACAAGACGGACCTCTGGGAGGTGTCGCCCGACCCGGGCTCGGGTGAGGTGGGGTTCACCGACACCGGCGGCATCGACACCACGCCCTCGACCGCGCCCGAGGCCGCCCGGTCGACGGGCGCGCGGATGGACCCGATCTACCTGCAGATCCGGCTCCCGGGTGCGGCCCGGGAGGAGTTCCTGATCCTGCGGCCGTTCGTGCCGGTGTCGCGCAACAACGCGCTGACCCAGCTCTCGTCGTTCATGGTGGCCAAGTCCGACCCGGACAGCTACGGCGAGCTCGAGTCGTTCGTGATGCCGAGCGGTCGGTCGGTCTTCGGGCCGAGCCAGGTCGACAGCCAGATCAACACGACCGACGAGATCTCCACTCAGTTCAGCCTGCTCGGTCGCACCGGGTCGAAGGTGATCCAGGGCAGCATGCAGCTGATCCCGGTCGGGGATTCGATCCTGTACATCCGGCCGATCTACGTCCAGGCCCAGACCGGCGCGCAGCTCCCCTCGTACCGGTTCGTGATCGTCTTCTACGACGAGACCGCGAAGCTCGGTACGACGCTGCGCGGCGCGCTCGCCCAGTTCCCGGAGTTCGCGGGCATCGCTCCGGACGAGGAGATCCCCGTCCCTCCCGACGTCACCGACGGAACGACCCCCGAGGAGACACCGGGTGGCGGGTCCAAGACGGTCGCCGAGCTCGTCGCGGAGGCGAACGCGAAGTTCACCGAGGCCCAGGCCGCGCTCGACGCCAGCGACCTCGGGAAGTACCAGGAGCTCATCGAAGAGGTCGGACAGCTTCTCGCCGAGGCGCAACAGACCGCCGGCGGCTCGGGCGGGTCGACGTCATCCACGACCTCTTCCACCACGACCACCACGCAGCCGGACACCAACGCTCAGCAACAGGCCGGTCGCCGACGCTGAGGGCGTGTCGGTGCAGTGGGAGTGCCCAGAGGCGGCCTCGGTGCACCCACGGAATCGGGAGCCCGTCGACGTCACGGCCCTGTGGGTTCCTCGTTGTGAGGGCGGGCCAGGAATTGTTACTATCTGCGTAGTGGAAATTCCCCGTGGTCTGCCGGGTCCCCTTCGACCCACCGGTCCCTCCCGGCCTGAGGAGCGTCGTCGATGGCAGTCACAGGTATCGATCTCGGCAAGTACAAGCTCGGCTGGAGCGACACCGAGAACTACGTCTACAAGCCGAAGAAGGGCGTCAACCGCGACGTCGTCTCCGACATCTCGCACCAGAAGTCGGAACCGGAGTGGATGACGACCTTCCGGCTGAACGCCCTCGAGCGGTTCGAGCGCAAGCCGATGCTCCCGTGGTTCGCGCAGAACATGCCGGACATCGACTTCGACGACATCTACTACTACATCAAGCCCACCGAGGGCGTCGTCTCCGATTGGGACATGCTCCCCGAGGAGATGAAGACGACCTACGAGAAGCTCGGCATCCCCGAGGCCGAGCGGAAGTACCTCGCCGGTGTCACGAGCCAATATGACTCCGAAGTCGTGTACCACAAGAACCGCGAGGACCTCGAGGCCCAGGGCGTGCTCTTCACGAGCATGGACCAGGCCCTTGCGGACTACCCGGAGCTCGTGCGCGAGCACTTCGGCACCGTCATCCCGCCGGGCGACAACTAGTTCGCCGCGCTGAACTCCGCGGTGTGGAGCGGCGGCTCGTTCATCTACGTGCCGCCCGGTGTGCACGTCGACATGCCGTTGCAGGCGTACTTCCGCATCAACGCGGAGAACGCCGGCCAGTTCGAGCGCACGCTGATCATCGCGGACGAGGGCTCGTCGGTGCACTACGTCGAGGGCTGCTCCGCGCCGGTGTACTCGAGCGACTCGCTGCACTCCGCGGTCGTCGAGCTCATCGCCAAGCCCAGCGCGCGGATCCGGTACACGACGATCCAGAACTGGTCGCCCAACGTCTACAACCTCGTCACCAAGCGGGCTCGTGCCGAGACCGAGGCGACGGTCGAATGGATCGACGGGAACCTCGGTTCGAAGCTGACCATGAAGTACCCGGCCGTCGTGATGACCGGGCCGAAGGCGCACGGTGAGGTGCTGTCGGTCGCGTACGCAGGGCCCGGTCAGCACCAGGACGCGGGCGCCAAGATGACCCACGCCGCCCCGGAGACGACTTCCATCATCGACTCCAAGTCGATCAGCAAGGACGGCGGTCGCACGACGTACCGAGGGCTCGTGAGGGTCGAAGAGGGCGCGCACGACGTGAAGAGCCACGTCCGGTTCGACGCGCTCATCCTGGACGACGAGAGTCGCTCGGACACCTACCCGTACATGGAGATCAACGAGAAAGACGCCCGCGTCGGTCATGAGGCGACGGTCTCGAAGGTTGGTGACGACCAGCTCTTCTACCTGATGAGCCGAGGGCTCACCGAGCAGCAGGCCACCGCGATTGTCGTGAACGGCTTCATCGAACCGATCACCAAGACCCTCCCCATGGAGTACGCGGTCGAGCTCTCCCGCCTCATCGAGCTCAACATGGAGGGAGCGGTCGGATGACGGGATCGAGAGCTGGGGGCCCCGGGTCCACGACCGCGCACCGACCCGAGGTGCCGGAGGGCTCCGTCGGATGATCGCCGCGGTCGCCTGATGGCCGCATCGAGCTTCACGGTCGGCGCGGCGCGCGCGCTCGGTGGTCCCGAGTGGTTGATGGAACGGCGAATCGCCGCGGCCGAACGGCTCGCGGACGTCGAGTGGCCGACTCCGGCCGAGGAGATCTGGCGCTACAGCCCGGTCGACCACTTTGGTCTCGACCGGTACCGGCTGCGTCCGGAGGCCGATCGGGCGATCGTGCTCCCCGAGATCGATGCCGGATCGGTCGCACGCGGCGTCGTTGTCGGCGATCTACGCACGGACGGTGGCGCCGACGCTGCGAGGTGGTTCGGAACCTGTAGCGACGCGTCGCCCGACGCGTTCACGTTGCTGCACGACGCCTTCGTGAGCGGTGGGGTCTTCATCTCGGTGCCGCCGGGCGTTGCCGTCCCGGAGCCCATCGTGGTCGAACACCGGACGTCGGGCGATGGTGTCGCGAGCTTCCCGCACACGCTGGTGGTCGTCGGCGAGGGCGCCGAGGTGACGGTGGTGGACCGTTACGCGGCCGGCGGTGTCGGTCACCTGTCGGACGCCGTGATCGAGCTGCTCGTCGGAGACGGCGCGCACCTTCGCTACACGTCGGTGCAGGAGCACGGCCCGGACGTATGGCAGGTCGCGCTCCAGCGGGCCCACGTCGGACGGGACGGGTCGCTCCAGTCTTCGGCGATCGCGCTCGGTGGCGAGTACGCGCGCCTGCGCACCGAGTCGCTCATCACGGGCCAGGGCGGTGAGAGCGATCTGCTCGCGGTGTACTTCGGTGACGGCTCACAGGTGCTCGACTTCCGCACGCTCCAAGACCACGCGGCGCCGCGGACACGCAGCGACCTGTTGTTCAAGGGCGCGGTCGAGGACGAGGCACGGTCGGTGTACTCGGGCCTCATCCGACTGCGGCCGGAGGCCACGCGGGCTCGGGCCTTCCAGACCAACCGGAACCTGGTCCTGTCCGAGGGCGCGGCCGCGGAGTCGATTCCGAACCTCGAGATCGAGGCGAATGACGTTCAGTGCTCCCACGCATCGACGGTAGGGCCGATCGACGACGACCAGCGCTACTACCTCGAGAGCCGCGGCGTGCGCCCCGAAGACGCTGAACGGCTCATCGTGCTCGGCTTCTTCGACGACGTCTTCGACCGGCTCCCGGTGCGGTCATTGGTCAACTCCTTGCGCGCCGCCGTGCGAGAGAAGGTCGGGCACCTCCATGGATGAGCGCCGGGTCTGTGGCGTCACGGACCTCGAACCGGATTCGGCGCGCCGGTTCGACGTCGACGGACTCCGGCTGTGCGTCGTGCGGCTGGACGACGACTGGTACGTGATCGGCGACGAATGCTCGCACGCTGACTATTCGCTCTCCGAAGGCGACGTCTGGGCCGGCGAGTGCACGATCGAGTGTCCTGCGCACGGGTCGACGTTCTCGCTGAGGACCGGGGACCCCCAGTCACTTCCGGCCACGAAGCCGGTACCGACCTACGGCGTTCGGGTAGACGGCGACGACGTGATCGTGAGCGTCCCGTGAGCGCAGTGGAGCCGCCGGACGGTTCGCAGGGAGCCGGAGCGGGTGGGCGATCGAGGCGGCGCAACGAAGCGAACCATCAAGGCGTGAGCGCCCTCTCGGTGCGGGATCTGCGCGCGTCGGTGGATGGGCACGAGATCCTGCGCGGTGTCGACCTCGAGATCCGCTCGGGCGAGGTCCACGCGCTGATGGGCCCGAACGGCTCGGGCAAGAGCACGCTCGCTCATGTGCTCATGGGACGCGACGACTACACGGTCACCGGGGGTTCGGTCACGATCGATGACGTGGAGCTGGTCGGGCTCCCGACGTGGGAGCGCGCCGCCGCGGGGCTCTTCCTGGCGATGCAGTACCCCGTCGAGGTCCCCGGCGTTCCGGTCGGAGCGCTCCTCGCCGAGGCCGGTACCGCCGATGTCGAGCGGCTCGGGGTCGAGGCCGACCGGCTCGGGGTTGCGGCCGAGCTCCTCGAGCGCGGCGTCAACGATGGGTTCTCCGGCGGGGAGAAGAAGCGGATGGAGACCCTGCAGCTCGCGGTGCTCGCTCCGAAGTTCGCCGTGCTGGACGAGATCGACTCCGGTCTCGACGTCGACGCGCTCGGTGACGTCTCCCGACGGGTCGAGCAGATGACGGAAGAGGCGGCGCTCGGAGTCCTCGCGATCACGCACTACGCGCGCCTGCTCACCGAGTTGCGACCTGATCGAGTGCACGTGCTCATGGCCGGTCGCGTCGTCGCTTCGGGAGGACCCGAGCTCGCGGGGCGCCTCGAAGAGATCGGGTACGAGGGCCTCGCGGCGGAGCTCGGAGTGGAGGCACTGACGCTCGACGAGCCCGAATCACCCGCGGACCCCTTCGCCGATCCCGGTTTCTGAGCCGGCGAGCCCTTCGCCCGAACCGGTTCCGAACCGGGGCGCTACGAGGCGCCGGCGGTCTGTGATTCGGCTTCGAGGAGCTCAGCGAGAGGGTCGGGTGCGAGCGCGGTGTTGCGCAGATCGAGGAGGAAGTCAACGACTTCGCCACCGGACACGAGGTCCCGACGAGCGAAACGCTCGAGTGCCTCGTCGACCATGCGGGTGATCTCCTGATCGTTCACAACGATCCTCCCTGGCATCTACTCGCCGGCATCCAACGGATGCCGCGCGTCCTTCCTTGAACCCAACGTAGTCGCCCGCCGTTTCATGCCCTGGTCGGCATCATGACGGACCCATGAACACCCTGGTCAGGGTCTTCCGGCCTGTTTCCGCTGCAGCCAGGACGGAATATGTCGGCTCTCATCGATCATCGAGGCTGCTGTCCTCCTGGGAGTCCATCGGCATCCAATCTCCGATCGTGTAGCCAAGAATCTCTTGGCTCCGGATCCCGTCGTGGCCCGGTCAGTCGGCCGGAGCCGGCTCGTCGAGTCCCTGTTGGAGCGTGTTCCAGCCGAGGGTCGCGCACTTGATGCGCACCGGGAACTTCACGACTCCCTGCAGCGCCTCCAGATCGCCGAGTTGCACGTCGGAGAGATCGCCGGCGGGACCCTCGGTGTCGCCGTCTCCCGCGTCGCCCTCGAGCTTGGACTCATGCACCGACATGAGAGCCTTGAACGCGCGGATGAGGCGGCGCGTCTCGTCGACGGTTCGGCCCTTCACGGCCGCGCTCATCATCGAGGTGGACGCCTGGCTGATCGAGCAACCTTGACCGTCGACCCTCACGTCGCGCACCGCGTCGGTGTCAGGGTCCACGTCGAGGTACACGATCACCTCGTCGCCGCACAGGGGATTGAACCCCTCGGTTCGGCGTGCCGGGGGTACCGGAAGCTCGCCGCGGTTTCGGGGTGACCGGTAGTGGTCGAGGATGATCTCGCGGTAGAGGTCTTCGAGGCCGGGCATGTTCATCCGATCCTAGGAGTCGAGCGTCGGCGACGCCGAGTGGGCGGGCGTCGTCGCCGACCGGGTTCTCTGGCTACGTCTCGATGGCGAAGAACTTCTCGGCGCGGGCGAGGGTATCGACCAGTGCGTCGACGTCGGCCTCGTCGTTGTACAGGTAGAACGACGCGCGGGTCAGGGCCGGGACACCGAGCACAGCCATGAGCGGTTTCGCGCAATGGTCGCCGGCCCGCACGCATACGCCTTCGTCGTCCAGCACCTGGGAGATGTCGTGGGCGTGGATCCCCTTGAACAGGAACGAGATCGTTCCGCCGCGCCCGGCCGTGTCCTGTGGGCCGTAGATGGTGAGTCGCTCGTCGAATCGGTCTGCGAGCGCGCCCAGCGCGTAGCCGGTGACCCGCTGCTCGTGGTCGTGGATCGCGTCGAGGCCCACGGCCCGGAGGTAATCGACGGCCGCGCCGAGGCCGGTGGCCTCGACGATCGGCATGGTGCCGGCCTCGAACTTCCAGGGCACGTCGTTGGTGGTGAAGCCGTCCTTGCTGACGTCGCGGATCATCTCGCCGCCGCCGAGGAACGGCGGCATCTCCTCGAGCAGCTCGAGCGGTGCCCAGAGGCAGCCGATACCGCTCGGGCCCAGCATCTTGTGGCCGGTGAAGGCGACGAAGTCCGCGCCCCACTCCGCCACGTCGACCGGGGCGTGCGGCACCGCCTGAGCCGCGTCCACGAGCACTCTCGCGCCGGCCGCGTGCGCGGCCGCGGCGAGGCCGGCCACGTCGTTGACGGTGCCGAGCACGTTCGACGCGGCGGTGACCGCGAGGAGTCGCGCACCGTCGAGCAGCTCGTCCAGGTGGTCGAGGTCCAGCCGGTGATCGGGGGTCAGCGGGATCCACCGCAGCTCGATGCCCCGCTCGCGGGCGAGCATCTGCCACGGGACGATGTTGGCGTGGTGCTCCATCTCGGTGAGCACCACGACGTCACCGGGGGCGAGGTTGGCCCGGCCCCATGAGTACGCGACGAGGTTGATGGCCTCGGTGGCGTTCTTCGTGAAGACGATCTCGTGGGGGTTCGGCGCGTGCACGAGGTCGGCCACCGTGCGCCGCCCCGCCTCGTAGGCTTCGGTGGACTCCTCCGCGATCGCGTAGACGCCGCGGTGGATGTTCGCGTAGTGGTCCCGGTAGTGCTCCGCCATCGCGTCGAGCACGCATTGTGGTTTCTGAGCCGACGACGCCGAGTCGAGGTACACGAGCCGCTTGTCGTGCACCGTGCGGGCGAGGATGGGGAAATCGGCACGGATCCGAGCGACGTCGAGGCGGGCGTCGCCGGGCTTCGTCACCGGAGTCACGCGTGAACCTCGCGGCGGAACGCGTCGAAGCCGTCAGCCTCGACCTGTCGGGACAGCTCCGGACCGCCGGTGGCGACGATCCGCCCGTCGAGGAGGATGTGCACGACGTCGGGCGTGAGGTGCTCGAGGATCCGCCGGTAGTGGGTGATGAGCAGGATCCCGAGCTCGGGTCGCGTCTCGCGCACCTCGGTGATCCCGCGGGCCACGACCGCCAGCGCATCGATGTCGAGCCCGGAGTCGGTCTCATCGAGCACGGCGACGTCGGGCTCCATGAGCGCCATCTGGAGGATCTCGTTGCGCTTCTTCTCACCGCCCGAGAACCCCTCGTTGAGGTAGCGCTCTGTGAAGCGGTCGTCCATGCCCAGGCGCTTGGTCCACTCGATGAGCGCCATGCGCACCTCGAGCACCGACAGGTCGGGGATGCCGCGGCGGGCGGACAGCGCCTGGCGCAGGAAGTTCAAGACGCTGACGCCGGGGATCTCCTCGGGGTGTTGGAAGCCGAGGAACATCCCGCGGGCGGCGCGTTCGTCGGGTGGGAGCGTCGTGATGTCTTCGCCGCGGAGTCGTATCCGACCGGAGGTGACCTCGTAGGCGGGGTTGCCGAGCAGCGTCGCGGCGAGCGTGGACTTGCCCGAGCCGTTCGGTCCCATGAGCGCGTGGACCTGGCCGGCCTCGACGGTGAGGCTCGCACCCTTCAGGATCAGCGCGTCCGACTCGATCGGACGCGCGTGAAGATCCTCGATCTCGAGCAGCTCGTGCTGGGTCACAGGCTCATTCTAATAACACTACGACCGTAGTGTAAATCCATCGGGGGTCGAGAGCGAGACTGCGAAATCGCCCGCGGGGTCGGTCCAGAAGCACTGGCGGGTCAACCCGGCGGCCGCGAGCTCGGTCGCCACGCGTGCGTCTCGGAACTTGGCGGAGACCTCGGTACGCATCTCCTCGCCCCTGTCGAACTCGACGGCGAGATCGAGGGCAGGGATCTTCACCGTGTGGGCGGTCCGGGCCCGCAGCCGCATCTCGATCCACTCGGCGTCGGCGACCCACCGAGCGACGTGGTCGAACCCGTCGGGGTCGAAATCAGCGCCGAGCTCCCGGTTCAGCACCGACAGGACGTTGCGGTTGAATGCTGCGGTGACGCCGAGTGGATCGAGATGCGGCTGCGGGCCCGGACCGCCCACACGGTGAAGATCCCTGCCCTCGATCTCGCCGTCGAGTTCGACAGGGGCGAGGAGATGCGTACCGAGGTCTC
>Ga0075530_1000514_pt1 | contig 18273 bp, 19 predicted proteins | sample NGEPerD_2_FD_75101 | JGI IMG/M metagenome (GOLD analysis project Ga0075530, IMG submission 75101) | Arctic peat soil microbial communities from the Barrow Environmental Observatory site, Barrow, Alaska, USA - NGEE PermafrostL1-D | ecosystem: Environmental > Terrestrial > Soil > Wetlands > Peat ... | reverse complement strand
GATCGGCGGCAGCATCGCCTGGGTGACGGCCACCTGCGCGGTCAGGTTGACGCCGACCTGCCGTTCGAAGTCCTCGATCGGCAGCGTCTCCAGCGGCCCGGGAACGGCGATGCCGGCGTTGTTGACCAGCCCGTCGAGCCCGGCCTCCCCCACCTCGCCATCGATCCGCTCTGCCGCGGCGGCAATCTGATCGGCCTCGGTCACGTCAAGCATCAGCGGCACCAGCCGCTCCGAGCCGGCCTCACGCAGCGACGCGGCGTCCTCCTCCTTGCGCACCCCGGCGAACACCCGCCAGCCGGCGGCATCCAGGTGCAGCGCACTGGCTCGGCCGATTCCCGTCGAAGCCCCGGTGATCAGAACCGAACGCACGACCGCAGACTACTTGGCGCGATTGGCGCGGTGGCGCTCCAGCTCGGCTACGAGGAGCTTGGTGTGGAGGGCGGCTATGAGGTCCTGGAGGGGCTCGGAGCCGGATTCGAGCATCTCGACCACGCGCTCCGGAGGGAACTCGCCGGCGAGGCGGTCCATCACCATCTCCACCTCCTGGCAGACCAGCTCTTCGAGCGCCTTCTTGTAGCGCAGGGTGTCGTAGACGGTGAAGCCGATCTGCTCGTCGTAGCCGCCGGCGCGGAAGCGGCCGATCGCCTCGATGATCTTGATGTCCGAGGGCGAGTAGCCGCGGCTGTTGGGACTGAGCACCTCGATCTGCTCAAGCCGGTCGAGAACGTCCTTGGGGACGCCGTAGCGCTCGCGCACCTCGGCGGCGCTGGTGCGGGTGCGCTCGCTACCGAGCGCCCGCTCGAGGATGCGGTCCTCCAGCTCGACCAGGGCGCGGGCCCGCTCGGGGTCATCGTCGAGCACCGACTTGATCGCCTTCAGCGGCATGAAGCGCTCCTCCTGCAACTGCTTGATCAGCTTGATCCGGTCGACGAACTCGGGCGAGTAGTAGGACATGTTGCGGCTCGTCTTGACCGGTTCCGGCAGCAGGCCCTCGCGCAGGTAGTGCTTGATCGTCGGCACCGAGACCCCAGACGCCTCTGCCAACTCCCCGATCCGCAGCCCGGCCTCGGTCTTCATGCGCGGAAGGTGGTCGCCGAGTCGGCGCTGGGTCCGGCGGCTGCGCCGGACTCCACCATCGCCGCGATCTCGTCGTCCGAGTAGCCGGCCTCGCGCAGCACTTCGTCGGTGTGCTCGCCGAAGGCGGGCGCCGGTCGGGTCGGGTCACCCGGGGTGCGGCTCATCTTCACCGGGACGCCGAGTTGGCGCACCGTGCCGAGGCCAGGCTGCTCGATCGCGCTCACCATCTCGCGGGCGCGGACAAGCTCCGAGTCGAGCGCCTCACCCACATCGAGAACCGGCTCGATGCAGCAGTCGTGCTTGTCGTTGAAGGCGAGCCACTCGTCCCGCGTGCGCGAGCGGAAGACCTCGGCGACCTCGCGCCAAGCGTCGGAGTCGGGCGTCTCGAACTGCTTCTCGACCAGGTCGGGCCGCTCGACCCCGTTGCAGAAAGCGGCCCAGAACTTCGGCTCCAGCGCGCCGCAGGTGACCCAGCCGTCGGCCGCCTCGTAGGGGAGGTAACAGAGCAGGCCGCCGGCGAGCTGCTGCTCGCCCCGCCGCGGCGCCTCGCCGTCGCAGAAGTAGCGGCCGGCGACCAGGGCGAGCCAGGAGAGCGCGCCGTCGGCCATCGAGATGTCGACCAGCTGGCCCTCGCCGGAGCGCCGGCGCTCGTGCAGCGCCGCCATCGTGCCGAAGGCGGCCATCAGGGCGCCGCCGCCGAGGTCGGCGATCTGGCCGCCCGACTGCACCGGCGGGCCGTCCCTGGCGCCGGTCAGGCCGAGCAGGCCGGTCAGGCCGAGGTAGTTCATGTCGTGGCCGGCGCGCTGGGCGTAGGGGCCGTCCTGGCCGTAGCCGGTTATCGCGCAGAAGACGATCGCCGGGTTGGCCTCGCGCATGCGCTCGTAGCCGACCCCGAGCCGGTCGAGGACGCCGGGTCGGAAGCCATCGAGGACGACGTCGTAGCGCTCGACCAGGCGCAGCAGCGCCTCCCGTCCGGCCTCGCTCTTGAGGTCGAGGCGAATCGAGCGCTTGCCGCGGTTGAGCGCCAGGTAGAGCGAGGAGCGGGTGCCCAGCTCCTGCTGGGCCTCGTCGCCGTAGTAAGGCGGCGCCCAGCGGATGTAGTCGCCCATGCCGGTTTCCTCGACCTTGAGCACCTCGGCGCCGAGGTCGGCCAACAGCAGCGAGCAGAACCCGCCGGGGAGAAGCCGGGTCAGGTCGAGGACCCTGACGTCGTCAAGCGGAAGCGCGCTCACGCTTCGGTACCCCCAGCAGCTCGCGAGCCTCGGTGACCGTGGCGGCGCGGCGGCCGACGTCCTCGGCCATCTGGCGCGCCTTGGCGATCAGCTCGCCGTTGGACTTCGCCATCTCGCCGCTCGGCAGGTAGAGGTTGTCCTCGACCCCGGCGCGGACGTTGCCGCCCAGCACCAGCGCCGCGGCGAGCAGCTTCCACTGGTCGCGGGAGATGCCGATCATCTGCCACTGGTTGCCGCCCTCGGCGCCGCCGGGGATCTGCTCTGACATGAAGGCGACGTTGCGCGGAGTCGGGCGGATGCCGCCGTTGACCCCCATCACCAGGGAGATCTGCAGCGGCGTCCGCTCCAGCAGGCCCATGTCGATCAGCGGGTCGAGGTTGGCGACGTGGCCGGCGTCGAAGCACTCGTGCTCGGGCTTGATCCCCAGCTCCTTCATCGCGGTGAGGAACTCGATGATCGTGTCGAAGCTGTTCTCGAAGACCGCCTTGAAGACGAAGTCCTTACGGCGCTTCGAGTACTTGGCGTAGTTCATCGAGCTCATGTTGAGCGCGGCCACGTCGGGCTTGCACTCGCGCAGGTACTCGAGTCGCTTCTCAATCGGGATGCCGATCGCGCCGGTCGAGTAATTGACGATCACATCGCCGACCTCGGCCAGGATCGCCGCGGTGATCGCCTTGAAGTCCTCGACCTCGTAGGAGGGCGTGCCGTCGGGTTTGCGGGCGTGGATGTGGATCTGCGAGGCGCCCTCGTCGACCGCCCGCCGCGCCTCCGCCGCGTACTCCTCCGGCGTATAGGGGATCGCCGGGCACTGGTCCCGATTCGCGATCACACCGGAGATGGAACAAGAGATGACTACCGGATCATCGAACGAGCTCATACCGGCATCACCCCGTGCCGTTTCTTCGGCTTCTCGACGTGTTTGTCGCGGGCCATGCGCAGCGCCTTGACGATCGTCGGCCGGGTCTCGCGCGGGTCGATGATGTCGTCGATCACCGCGTTGCCGGCGGCGATGTAGGGGTCGATCTGCTCGCGGACCGCGTTCAGCATCGCCTCGCGGGTGGCATCTGGATCGTCGGAGGCCTCGATCGCCGAGCGGCCGATGATGTTGACCGCGCCCTCCGCCCCCATCACCGAGATCTCCGCCCCGGGCCAGGCGACGATCAGGTCCGGCTCGTAGGCCTTGCCGCACATCACGTAGTAGCCGGCGCCGTACGCCTTGCGGACGACGACGGTCACCTTGGGCACGGTGGCGCGGCTGACCGCGTAGAGCATCTTCGCCCCGTGGCGGATGATCCCGGCGTGCTCGACCTTCGCCCCGACCATGAAGCCGGGGACGTCCTGAAGGAAGACCAGCGGGACGTTGAAGGCGTCGCAGAGGTTGATGAAGCGCGCCGCCTTGTCGGCCGAGTCGTTGTCGAGGATGCCGGCCATCTGCTTGGGCTGGTTGGCGACGATCCCGACCGGCTGGCCGCCGAAGCGGGCGAAGCAGGTGATCAGCGTCTTGGCGAACTTCGGCTTGAGGTCGAACCACTCGCCGTCGTCGACGATCTCGCCGATCACGTCGTACATGTCGTAGGGCTGGCGCGAGGAGTCGGGGACGATCTCCAGCAGCTTCTCCGACATCCGGTCGTCGGGATCGGCGGTCTCGATCGTCGGCGGCTTCTGCTCGCAGTTCTGCGGGAAGAAGGAGAGGTAGCGCTTGACGGCTTCGATGCACTCCTCGTCGTCCTTCACCTCAAGGTCCCCCACACCCGATTTGCGGCAGTGGACCCTGGCGCCGCCCAGCTCCTCCATCGTGATGTCCTCGCCGGTGACCGCTTTGGTCAGGTGCGGGCCGGCGAGCGCCATCGCTCCCTGGCCGGAGACCATCGGCACGAAGTCGGCAAGGGCCGGGATGTAGGCGGTGCCGGCGGCGCAGGGGCCCATCATCGCCGCCACCATCGGGATCACGCCCGACATTTCGACCTCCTCGCGGAAGAGGTGGCCGGAGCCGGCGAAGAGCGAGCCGGTCGCCTCCTGGATGCGGGCGCCGGCCGAGTCGAGCAGCCAGACGAAGGGCATCCGCTTGGAGAGCGCCATCTCGCGCAGCCGGGTCGCCTTGAGCTCGCCGGTCATCCCCATCGAGCCGGCCATCACGGTGAAGTCGTAGGCGGCGATGCAGCAGGGGCGGCCCTCGACGTCGCCCCAGCCGGTGATCACGCCGTCGGCGGGCGCCTCCTTGCCGTCCATCGCGCGCGCGGCGAAGTGCGGCCGGCCGTGGATGCCCATCTCGACGAAGGTCCCCGCATCGACCAGCAGCTCGATCCGCTCGCGCGCGGTCAGCTTGCCGCGCCCGTGCTGTTTGGCGATCTTCTCCTCGCCGCCGCCCAGCTTTGCCTTCTCGCGGCGCTCGTGCAGCTGATCGGTCAGCGCGCCGAGCGGGGCGACGCCGGGAAGCAGGTGCTTGGGCTCCTGATCGGTGCTCATCACTCTTACCGTCCCTTCCATTGGGGCTCGCGCTTCTCGAAGAACGCGGTGACGCCCTCGACGATGTCCTCGGTGCTGAAGGTGAGGGAGAGCTGGGAGCGCAGGTACTCCAGGGCGTCGTCGACCGCCATGTCCTGCTGGCGGTACATCGCGTCGTGTCCGAGCCGCATCAGCACCGGGCTCTTCGAGGCCAGCTTCGTCGCCCAGTCCGCTACCGCCGCGTCGAACTCCTCCACCGGCACGACCTTGTTGGCGAGCCCGTGCTCGACCGCCTGCTCGGCGCTCAGCCGCTCGCCCAGCAGCATCATCTCGTTGACCTTCTTGCGCGGCACGTTGCGGTAGATGATCGCCATGATCATGTAGGGGAAGGCGCCGACGTTGATCTCCGGCGTGCCGAAGGTCGCCCCCTCCCTGGCGATCAAGAGGTCGCAGGAGAGGGCCAGGCCCATCCCCCCGGCAAGCACATGCCCGTTGGCGGCGCAGAGCGAGGGCTTGCCCAGCCGCGGCATCAGCCTGAAGAACTCGAGGAAGAGGTCGACGGCGAAGTGTTTGGCGACCAGCGGCGCGTCGGCGGCGAAGCCGCCCAGATCCGCGCCGGCGCAGAAGACCTTCTCACCGGCGCCGGTGAGGACGACCGCCCGCGCCTGCTCGTCGTCGCGCGCCCGCTTGATCGCGTCGACCAGCTCGACCAGCATCTGGCCGGAGAGCATGTTGCGCTTCTCCGGGTTGTTCAGGGTCACCGTCGCGACCCCGGCGGCGACCTCGTACTTGACGACCTCGTAGTCGGACATCAGGCTCGCGCTCCGCTCGCTTGCGAGGCAATCTGATCGTGACGCTGCGCTCTCTCCGCACTCATCACGGCGGGACCATAGCCGACTCGCGCCGATAGTGGAAAGTGCTACTGTCCACTCGGTTTTCAGGGGCCGGCGAAAGCCTCGCCCGGCGGCCGGCGCCGCCAGGCCCGCACAGCGAACGGAGGAGAGAGACCAGTGGCGACCGCGACGACGAACGGCTCCAAAGTCATCAAGCCCGACCACGGGGGCGAGCGCAAGCACATGCTCTTCACCCAGGAGCACGAAGACCTGCGCGAGTCGATTCAGTCCTGGGTCGAAAAGGAGCTCTTCCCCCACCGCAACGAGTGGGAGGAGACCACCTGGCCGCGGGAGATCATGAAGCGAGCCGGAGACCTCGGCTTCATCGGCCTCTGCTTCCCCGAGGAGTACGGCGGCCAGGGCGGCGACTACTACTGCTCGCTGGTCCGCGCCGAGTGCCTGAGCTACTCCGGCTCGGGCGGTCTCAACATGGGCTTCGTCGTCCACACCGACATGGTGCTGCCGCCGATCGAGATGCTCGGCACGGAGGAGCTGAAGCAGCGCTACCTGCCGCCGGCGATCCGCGGCGAGAAGATCGGCTGCCTCGGCATCACCGAGCCCGAGGCCGGATCCGACGTCGCCGCCATCCGCACCAGCGCGATCCGCGACGGCGACGAATTCGTCGTCAACGGCTCGAAGACGTTCATCACCAACGGCGCCCGCGCCGATTTCATCGTCCTCGTCGTCAAGACCGACCCCGAGAAGGCGCACGACGGGATGAGCCTGCTGGTCGTCGACCTGCGCGACGAGAGCGGCGAGACGACGCCCGGCTTCAGCGTCTCGCGCAAGCTCGAGAAGATGGGGATGCATGCCTCCGACACGGCCGAACTGAGCTTCGAGGACGTCCGCGTCCCGGTCGAGAACCTGCTCGGCGAGGAGGGCAAGGGCTTCTACCACATCGCCTGGGAGCTGCAGAGCGAGCGGATGGTCGCCTGCGCCGGCTCGGTCGCCGGCGCGCAGCGGATGTTCGACCGCACCCTGGAGTACGCCAAGGAGCGCAAGGCGTTCGGCCGCTCGATCGGCAACTTCCAGGTGATCCGCCACAAGTTCGCCGAGATGGCGACCAAGATCGAGGCCGCCCGGCAGTTCACCTACGCGACCGCCTGGCGCTACGCCAACGGCGAGTACCCGGTCCGCGAGATCTCCGAGGCCAAGCTCTACACCTCCCGCATCGCCTGCGAGGTCGCCGACGAGTGCATCCAGATCCACGGCGGCTACGGCTACATGAAGGAGTACGAGATCGAGCGCGCCTACCGCGACGTCCGCCTCAACCGGATCGGCGCCGGCACCGACGAGATCATGCTCGAGGTGATCGGCCGCAGCTACGGGCTGTAGGAGGCTGCGGGCGCATCGGCGTCCGGCGCATCGGCGTCCGGCACATCGGCGTCCGGCACATCGGCGTCCGGCGCATCGGTCGCCGTGGCGTCGCTCTCCGGCAACTCCTCGAGCGGCAGGCAGACGGCACAGAAGTCTTCGCCGAACGGCGTCAGCAGGATGCTGCGGCGCACGGTGCGCGCCGTGCGCCCGCCCCTGCCGCGCGCCTCGACCACATCGGGCTGGGCCTCCAGCACCTGGTAGCGACGCGGGTCCTTGACCGGCTCGCGCGAGAACCGGATCAGCCCGAGCCGGTGGAGATTGTCGAGGTAGGCACGGACAAACTCGGCGTGGCGGCAGCCTGCCTCGGCGCCGATCATGTTGCAGCCGGGGGCGACCAACTCGGAGACCAGCGGCAGGCCGGCGCGGACGTCGACCGAGGCCTGGGGGCCCCTCTGCCCGAGGAAGCGGAGGATGCGCCCCTCGTCGGGAGCCAGGGATTCGAGGATCCGCATGTAGGCGGGGTGGGAGGCATCGTCGAAGCTGATGTCGGCCGAGCGCCGCAGCAGCTCCGCGCCCCGCCTCCGCAGCGCCGCCGGCGAGGACTCCTCGGCGCCGCGGCCGAGTTCCCCGAAGGCGGCGGCGCCGCGCCCCGACCCGGCCAGGTCGGGTAGGTCGAGAAGGGCGCGGGCGTAGGCGCGCAGCTCGGCGGTGGCCTCCCGGAGCACCTGCGCGGGCGGCTCCCCTTCCGAGGCGGCGCGGACAATCCGCGAGGCGACGTCGGCGTAGGCGCCGGCCGTCTTCGCGGCGCCGTTCCAGCCGGCGTTGAGGGCGATCCGGGCCAGCACCGGGGCCGCCCGCATGAAGTCGCCGGGCGTAGGCGGCTCGACGTCGCCGAGCAGCGGCGATCGCTCGGGCTGCGGCTCCCGCTCGAGCGGCGGCGCTTCTCCTCTGCGGCGTTCGTCGCTCATCCGAAGATCGCCAGGTGTATCAGGCCGGCGAGGAAGCCGAGCACGGCGCCGTGCAGGTAGAGGAGCCACTCGTCCTCGTGCACGGCGGTGCGCAGCATCTCCGAGAAGTCCGCCGGGGCCATCTCCCTCATGCGGCTGACGATCAGGCTGCGGATCGAGGACCGCTGGGCCTGGTTGAACTCGGGGTCGGTGAGCGGGCTCATCGCGTAATCGACGACCTCGACGGCGACGGAGGAGCGGATCGCGTCGTACTCCCGCGCCCCCAGCGCGACCCGCAGAGCGGGCTGGACGCGGCCGACGGCGTTGTCGACCGCGGGACGAAGCGCGGTTTCGATCATCTGGCGGGTGCGGTCGCCGCTGGGGCCCTGCAGGAGCTCCTCGCCGATGCTGCGCATCGTCACGATGTCGCCGGCGATGATGTCGGCGTAGACGCCCGCCACCTCCGGCTGGCGCTTCAGGAACAGCCCCTGGATCGTGTAGGGGCCGAGCTTGCGCGGCCTGACCGGCTCGAAGATCATCCAGATGCCGGCCAGGTTCGTGAGGTAGCCGATCAACACGCCGGCGATCGGCAGCAGCCACCACATCCTCAGCACCTCCACTGTGAGGAAGGCGATCGGGATGCCGAGCGCGAAGCCGAAGAAGAAGCCGAAGTTGATGATGAAGCGCAGCTCCTTCCGCCCCACCTCGAGGAAGATGCGGTTGGCCAGCTCGGGGCTCGCCTCGATGCGGCGGATCACCATCAGCTTCAGGTTGAGGAGCTGGTCGATGTGGGCGCCGATCTCCTCGGTGATGGTGTGGGCGATGTCGGGAAACTGCTCCAGGACGCGGGCGTGCACCGCCTCGCGCAGGCGCGGCGGCAGCTCGCGCCACAGCTGCGGGTGCTCGCGCTCGACGATGCGCTCGACCGCCTCGCGGATGTCCCCGCGCGCCGTCGCGACGATGTGCGCGGAGATCTTCTCCGGGTCGAGTTGCCGGTAGAAGTCGGCCGCGGTGCCCACCTTGGCGATCCCCTTGTCGACCGCGATCGAGCCCATCTTCGCCGCCCGCGAGGGGATGATCCCCTGCCAGCCGAGTCCGCCGTCCATGATGCCCGGGATCTGCTGGATCTTGCGCGGCAGCACGTTGGCGAGCGCGGCCAGGCCGGGCAGCTTGAAGCCGGCGAAGCGGACCGGGTAGAAGAGCATCCAGACGCCGGTCCAGTTGGTGACGTAGCCGATCGCGCCGGTGAAGAGCGGGATCGTGAGCAGGCTGAGGGTCTCGTTGTCCATGGCGGTAGGGAGGGGGGCGGTCGACGGAGAGGATGAACGTAATCGAGGACACAGGGGGCGAGCCAAGCTCCCCGGACCGCCGCTTCCCGCTCGACGATCGACCCCAATTCCCGCACCCACGGATGGCGCGGCGCTGGATCGGCGCCCACGTCCTCGCGCGGGGCGCTGCTGCGCGCACCGCCCGCGGCGCTGCCCGGCTTGGCCAGTCGCGCCCCCGCGGGCACGTCGATTGGGAATCAATCATCTAGCCTCGCTGATCGTGACCGTGATCAAGGACTCGGGCGTGCGGGCGGCCCTGCCGCCCTTCGGCGAGGAGCACGAGGAGCTGCGGGAGACCGTGCGCCGCTTCGTGTCGAAGGAGATCGCGCCGCATGTCGACGAGTGGGAGGAGGCGCGGGAGTTCCCCCGCGAGCTGTACCGGCGCTGCGCCGAGCTCGGCTTCCTCGGGCTGAAGTTCCCGGAGGAATATGGCGGCCAGGGCGGCACCCACCTGCACGACGCCGTCTGGGTCGAGGAGCTGGCGCGGTCGGGTGGCTCGGGCGGCGTCGCCGCCGGCCTCAACGCCCACACCTCGATCGCGATGCCGCCGATCTTCAACTTCGGCACAGAGGAGCAGAAGCAGCGCTGGATCGTGCCCGGGATCGCCGGCGAGAAGATCGGCGCGCTGGGGATCACCGAGCCGGGCGCCGGCTCCGACGTCGCCGGCATCTCGACCTTCGCCGAGCGGGTCGGCGGCGGCTACGTCGTCAACGGCTCCAAGACCTTCATCACCAACGGCGTCCGCGCCGACTTCCTCGTCTGCGCCTGCAAGACGACCCAGGAGGGCGGCCACGGCGGCATCTCCTTCCTCATCCTGGAGCGCGAGATGCCCGGCTACGAGGTGGCGCGGAAGCTGGAGAAGATGGGCTGGCACTCATCCGACACGGCCGAGCTGTCGTTCACCGATGTCGAGGTGCCGGAGGAGAACCTGCTCGGCTCCGAGAACGAGGGCTTCAAACTGATCATGGCCAACTTCGCCTGGGAGCGGCTGCTGATGGCGATCGGCGCGGTCGGCGCGATGCAGCGCCTGATCGAGGTCACCGTCGCCTACGCCCTCGAGCGCGAAGCTTTCGGCCGCCCGATCGGCAAGTTCCAGGCGATCCGCCACCAGGTGGCGGAGATGGCGACCAAGGCCGAGGCCGCCCGCGCCCTCACCTACAACGGCCTGCGCCTCTTCCACGAGGGCCACGAGTGCATCAAAGAGGTGACGATGGCGAAGCTGATAACCCAGCGCGCCGTCCTCGAGATAGCCGACCAGTCCCTGCAGATCCACGGCGGCTACGGCTACATGCGCGAGTACGGCATAGAGCGAGCCGTCCGCGACGCCCGCCTAGGCCCGATCGGCGGCGGCACCGACGAGATGATGAAGGAGATCCTCGGCAAGTTGATGGGGTTGTAGCCCTTCATCGCAGCTTTTCCGGCCCTATGGCCCGGAAAACCCTGCGATCGGCGAGCGGTGGGCCATCCCGAGTCTCACGGACAGATCGACAAGGTGAAGGTGAGTTGCGCCTATAACGGGCCCGTTGGAAGGGGCTGGTCAGGGTAGATGCCGACGTGCGCTACGCCGACGTCCTGAGAGAGGGGCGCCATCGCAACTACTATCTGGCCGCCAACCCGCCGCTCTTTCGCCCGCCAATTGAAACTCCAGCCGGCGGAACCGAATCCTTCGATGTCGCAATCGGCCGCTTCACCAAGCTGCCGATCCCCGACGTAGTAGTCCCCAACACCAACTCGGACAACGTCTCACCGCGCTAGGTTCCGCGGGACCGATCCACGGCAATGGAGGCGCCGATGCTGTCCTGGCTGGCCAAGAAGATGATCGCCCGCAACATGGCGAAGGCGAGCGCCGGCGGGCTTGGGCCGACGCTGCGGCTGGACGCCGATGATGTCCAGTTCCGCTTCCCCGGCGACAGCTCTTGGGGCGGGGAGTTCAACGGCAAGGCCGAGCTGGAGTGCTGCTGAAGGTCGGGGCTCGAACCGGCGCCGTTGCGGCGCTGGCGCTGGCCCTGTGCGCGATCGTGCTGCCGCTCAGGCCTGTCTCCGGTGCAACCTCGCCGCAACAGCTCCGCCCCCGCATCACCCGCTGGGCGATCCCCTTCGGGCCGAAGCGCAAGCACCAGATGGCGGCCTACTCGCAGCGCCACTACGGCGAACCCAGCTGGCGGCTGCGGCAGCCGCGGGTCATCGTCGAGCACGTCGCCGTGGCCGGCACCGTGGCAGCCATCTACAACACCTTCGCCCCGGACGTCGCCGATCCGGAGCTGGGCGAGCTGCCCAACGTCTGCGCCCACTTCGTCGTCTCCTCCTCGGGGCGCATCTTCCAGCTGGTCAACTTGAGGACCCGCTGCCGGCACACCGTCGGCCTCAACTGGACCGCGATCGGGATCGAGCACACCGGCTTCAGCGACGCCGACGTGCTCGGCGACCGCCTTCAGCTGCGCGCCTCGATGCGCCTGACGCGCTACCTGCGCTGCCGCTTCCAGATCCGCCTGCGCAACGTGATCGGCCACGCCGAGAGCCTGACCTCGCCCTACCACCGCGAGCGCGTCCCGAGCCTGCGCCGGCAGACCCACGGCGACTGGAGCCATCGCTCGATGCGGATCTACCGCCGCAAGCTGCGGCGACTGGGGCCCTGCTGAACGCTCGCGGGCCTTCCGCATTCCATACGATCCCACCGTGATCTACCTGCTGCGACACGGCGACGCCGAGCGGGGCGACGGCGACGACGCGGCACGGCGGCTGACCGCCAAGGGCGAGCGGCAGTCGGAGGTTGCCGGGCTGGCGCTGGCGGCACTCGGGGTGAAGATCGACACCTGCCGGACAAGCCCGAAGGTGCGGGCGGCCGACACCGCCCGCCTGGCCTGCCGGGCGCTCGGGATCGAGCCCGAGGTCGCCGCTGAGCTGAGCGGGGGCGGATTCGATTCCCACAGCCTCGCCGCCGGCCGCGGCGAGGTGATGCTGGTCGGCCACGAGCCGGACTTCTCGAACGAGATCGCGCGCCTCACCGGCGCCAGGGCGAAGCTGCGCAAGGGTGGCCTGGCGATCGTCGACCGCAACACGCTGATGGCGCTGCTGCGACCCGAAGATCTGGCCGCGATCGCCGCCTCCCAGGACTGATCGGGCCTCCACCGGGCAGGTGGCGCCCCGGCCATTCATGGACTGGCCACGCAACCAGGATCGCTCCATTGCCTGTAGCCTCCCGGCCGACTTCACGACCTAGAAGGAGAGCGCAGATCGATGGGACTTCTTGATGGAAAAGCGGCAATTGTTACCGGCTCGGCCCGGGGAATCGGCCGGGCCACGGCGGAGCTGTTCGCCGGCGAGGGCGCCAAGGTGCTGATCAACGACCTCGACGCCGACATCGCCGAGCAGGCCGCCGGCGAGATCGACGGGGAAACCGCCGTCCACGCCGGTGATCTGACCAAGCCGGGCGCCACCGACGAGCTGGTCGCCGCCGCGGTCGACGCCTTCGGCGCGATCGACATCGTCGTCAACAACGCCGGCTACACCTGGGACGGCGTCGCTCACCGGATGACCGACGAGCAGTTCCAGGCGATGCTCGACATCCACACGATCGTCCCCTTCCGCGTCGCCCGGGCGATTGCGCCGCACTGGCGTGAGGCCGCCAAGGTCGAGCGCGGCGAAGACAAGGAGGTCTTCCGCAAGCTGATCAACGTCTCCTCCACCTCGGGGACGATGGGCAACGCGGGCCAGGTCAACTACTCAGCCGCGAAGATGGGTGTCGTCGGCGTGACCAAAACTCTCGCCAAGGAGTGGGGTCAGTTCAAGATCAACGTCAACGCGGTCGCCTTCGGCTTCGTCGAAACCCGCGTCACCGCCGCCAAGGAGGAGGGCGGCGAGATGACGGCGCCCGGCGGCGAGAAGATCGAACTCGGCATTCCCGAGCAGATGCGGGCGATGGCGTCGGCGATCATCCCGCTCGGCCGTCCGGCCACCCCCGCAGAGGCGTCCGGCCCCGTTCTATTCCTGGCCTCGCCGCTGGCCAACTACATGCAGGGCCAGGTTCTCAACGTCACCGGCGGCATGTTCGGGGGGATGTACACGTAAGGACGCCGCAAACCTGCGCATCACGGGGCAGGCGCCCGACAGGGCGCCGGCAGGCCGCCGAAGGTGGCCTGGAGGCTGGGCCGGGTCAGACACGAACTTCTGCGCTCCCCTCACCAGCCTCCCTGCAGCCCCCGACCTGCTTGGTTTTCGCGCCCCTACCCCGGCTCATGGGCCATCTGGACATCGCAGATCGGAGTTGGCCGTTCCTTCGCCGCGCGATGGGCGTCCATACGTGGCTCTATCGGGCGAGCGGCGGGCGGATCGGGCACCGGGTCCCCGGTCTCGGTCCCTCAATGCTGCTGCTCGACCACGTCGGAGCCAAGAGCGGCGCCAGGCGGGCCTCCCCGCTCCTCTATATCCCCGATGGCGACAACGTGGTGGTCGTCGCCTCGAAAGGGGGCTTCCCCAGACATCCCGCCTGGTTCCACAACCTCGAGGCCAACCCGGACACGACGGCGCAGATCGGGCGCGAGCGGCGACCGGTCCACGCCAGGGTCGCGACGCCGGAGGAGCGGGAGCGGCTCTGGCCCATAGTCGTCGAGGCGTACAGCACCTACGCCGACTACCAGGTGCGCAGCAAAGGCCGCGAGATACCGCTGGTCATCCTCGAGCCGCGCGGCTAGTCAGAAGCCGGCCGTCTGGCGAGTTATTCCCGCCATACGGGAATAACTCGCCAGACGCTCACTCCTTCGGCCGGCGCTCCTCTGCCACCGGCTCGCCGCCCTCGCCGGCGATTACCTCGGGCGGCCAGGGGCCGGCCCAGTTGTCGCGGGCGCCGTCGATCGTGATCGTCGTGCCGGAGAAGAAGTCGCCGGCCGGCGAGGCCAGGTAGGCGACCAGCCAGGCCATCTCCTCGGCGCGGCCGGCGCGGCCGATCGGGATCGAGCGCTCGAGGTTGTCGACGACGACCTGCGGGTACTTGGTCAGCAGCGTCTCGGTCGCGAACTGGCCCGCGGCGAGGGCGCAGGTCTTGATCCCGAAGCGGGCCCACTCGACCGCCAGCGTCCGCATCATGTTCTCGACCGCGGCGCGGGCGGCCCCCGAGTGGACCATGCCCGGCATGCCGTTGTGAGGCGAGAGGGTGACGCTGAGTACCTTGCCGCCGCGCTGTGGGATGAAGGCCCTGGTCGCCGCCGCGTGGGTCATCAGCCAGGTCCCCTGCACGTTGAGCTCGATCACCGTGCGGAAGCCTTTCGGCGTGATCGCCTCGGCCGGGCTGAGGAACTGGCCACCGGCGTTGTTGACGAGGACGTCGAGCCGCTCGTGCCGCTCGAGCAGGCCGTCGAAGAGGCGCTCGATCGCCTCCTCGTCGCGGATGTCCAGCGCCTCGTGCTCGAAGGCGCCGGCGAGGCCCTCCGCCGACCTCGCGGTCTCCTCCAGCGGCTCCTCGCGGCGGCCGCAGCCGACCACGATGGCGCCGAGACGGGCCAGCTCGAGCGCCGTCTCCCGGCCCAGGCCGCTGCCGGCGCCGGAGACGAGGCAGACCTGCCCGTCGAGCAGGCCGTCCCTGAAGATTTGCGAATGGGCGCTCTCAGTCATCGCCGCGCAGCCTATAGCCGACCCTGAGCCGGGTAATGTGACGCGGCGATGAAGGTTCACGTGGAGGCTAAACCGCTGCACGAGCCGCTTGCCGGCGGCGCCTCCGGCGCCTCGGTGAGCGTCGAACCGCTGATCGCCGGCCACGTCACCTGGTCGCGGGCGATGATGGAGCGACCGGGCGGGCCCTTCGAGACGCTGAAGCTGCTGCGCGCCCTGCTCAGCGGCCGGCCGGCGATGACGATCCCCTGCCCCGCCTTCCTGATCCGCCACCCGAGCGCCGGCGCGATCCTGGTCGACACCGGCCTACACCCCTCGATCGCCACCGACGGGCAGGAGAACTTCGGCCGGCTCGCCGCCCGCTTCGGCAACCCATCGCTGGAGGCCGGCGCCGACGTGCCCGCGCAACTGCGCTCGCGCAACCTCGACTCCGGCGAGATCCCGATCGTCGTGATGACCCACATGCACATCGACCACACCTCGGCGATCTCCGAGTTCCCCAACTCGACCTTCATCGTCAGCGAGGTCGAGTGGGAGGCAGCGACGGTCGACCCGAAACCGCTGCTGAACGGCTACCGGCGGACTCACTTCGACTACGCCTTTGACTACCGCACGGTCGACTTCGACCGCAGCGGGATCGACTCTTACTCGAGCTTCGCCCGCTGCTTCGACCTCTTCGGCGACGGCTCGATCCGGCTCGCCTACACGCCCGGCCACAGCGCCGGCCACATCTCGGTGATCGCCCACCTCGCCGAGCGCGACTTCGTGATCGGCGGCGACGCCGTCTACACGCAGGGCCAGCTCGACGGCAGCGCGCCGCCGGCGCCGCGCCCCTTCGACGCCCACAACTACCGGCGCTCGATCCAGGAGCTGGAGCTGTTCCGGCGCGAGTACCCGAACGCGATCGTCACGCCGGGGCACGACCCGAGCTTCTACGAGAAGCTCGGCGACCGTTACGAGTAAGCGCCAGACCGGGGACCCCCGCGCACGTCTGGCGGCGGCGGACACTGCGCGTTGCGGCGTCCTCAGTCGGCCGAATAGCGCCGCTATTCGGCCTCCCTGCGTCCTTGCACCGCTTGGTCCGGCGCTCGCCAGCCGCCCACGCGGGTCCCCGGTCTGGCGCTCAGCCCCTCGTACATCTCCCGCACCCGGCCGAAGACCTCGGTGGCGACCTCGAGCTGGCGCTCGCGGCTTGGTGAGTCCTCCCTGGGGAAGGAGATCGGCTCGCCGTACTGGACTGTGATCCTGGGGAAGCGGAAGCGATTCCAGCGTCGCACGCCGGCCGAGCCGTGGATCGCGACGGGGACGACGGCCGCGCCCGATTCCAGCGCGATCCGCCCGATCCCCCGTTTGGGCTCGCCCAGCTCGCTGCTGCGCGAGCGGCCTCCCTCGGCGTAGACGAGCAGCATGCCGTCCTGGTCGAGGATCGTCGCGGCGGTGACGAAGGCCTCCTCGTCGCGATGGCCGCGGCGGAACGGGAAGACGCCGCCGTGCTTGTAGATGTAGGTGAAGAGGGGCGGGCCGAACATCTGCGATTTGGCCATGAAGCGGATCTTCCGCCGCAGGTAGAGGCCGGTGAAGAAGTGGTCCATCTGGCTGAAGTGGTTGGGGGCGAGGATCAGCTGGCCCGCCTTCGGAACGTTCTCGCGGTCGATCGCCCGCACGCGGTAGATCAGCAGCGTCGGCAGCGAGATGAGGAGGCGGACGAAGGTGTAGGTCCAGCCGACCCCCTTGCGCGCCGCCGCGTGAAACTGATCGAAGTAGGCGGCGGGGCGGTCGTCTTTATAGACCTGTGGCTTGATCTCGGGCATGGCGGGGGCGACGGCCGCAGGGCCGTCGCCCTGCGTACCCCCGGCGCGGGTGGCGGTTACGCGGCTCGCCGGTGGACCGCGGTCGAGCTTTGAACCGCTATCCGAACCAAAACTCGACCGCGCCCTCAGGTGGCCCAGTTGCGGCTTCGGTCGAGCGCGCGGCGCCACTCGCTGAGCAGCGCCTCGCGCTCGTCGTCGCCCATGCGCGGCTCGTAGCGGGCCGCCTCGCGCCACATCTCGGACACCTGCTCGGCGCTCCAGCGCCCGGTTGCGATCCCGGCCAGGTAGGCCGCGCCGAGCGCCGTCGTCTCGGCGATCTCGGGCACGATCACCGGCGCCCCGAGCACGTCGGCCTGGAACTGCATCAGCCAGCCGTTGACGACCGCGCCGCCGTCCGCCTTGAGGACATCCAGGCGCTCGCCGGCGGCCGCCTCCTCGGCCCGCACCGCGTCGACCGTCTGGTAGGCGATCGCCTCCAGCGCCGCCCGCGCCAGGTGGGCACGGCCGCTGCCGCGGGTGAGGCCGACGATCGTGCCGCGCGCGTAGGGATCCCAGTGGGGCGAGCCGAGCCCGGTCAGCGCCGGGACGAAGTAGACGCCGTCGTTGCCGTCGAGCGAGGCGGCCAGCGCCTCGCTCTCCCCCGCCTCCTCGATGATCCCGAGCCCGTCGCGCAGCCACTGCACGGCGGCGCCGGTGACGAAGATCGAGGCCTCGAGCGCGTAGACGGCCGCCTCACCCGGTGCGCAGGCGACCGTGGTCAGCAGGCCGTCACCGGGGTCGGGGGCTTCGCCGCCGGTGTTGAGCAGGACGAAGCTGCCAGTCCCGTAGGTGTTCTTGGCGCTGCCGGCGCGGTGGCAGGCCTGGCCGAACAGCGCCGCCTGCTGGTCGCCGGCGATTCCCGCGACCGGCACCTCGCCGCCGAACTCGGAGGTGGTGCCGTAGAGGTGAGCTGAGGGCAGCGGCTGCGGCAGCCGCGCCGGATCGACGCCGAGCATCGCGCAGAGCTCCTCGTCCCAGGCGAGCCGGCGGATGTCGAACAGCATCGTCCGCGAGGCGTTGGTGTAGTCGGTCGCGTGGCGGCCGGTCAGCTTGAAGAGCAGCCAGGAGTCGATCGTGCCGAAGACCGCCCGCCCGGCGCCCTCGGCGTTGTCCAGCAGCCACTCGATCTTGGTCCCGGAGAAGTAGGGGTCGAGGACCAGCCCGGTCCGCTCCCGCACCAGCTCCTCCCGTCCCTGCTCGCGCAGCTCCTCGCAGCGAGCGGCGGTGCGACGGTCCTGCCAGACAAGCGCCCGGTGGAGCGGCTCGCCGCTCACCGGGTCCCAGGCGACGACCGTCTCGCGCTGGTTGGTTATCCCGATCGCGTCGAGTTCGGCTCCCTGGATCCCGGCGCCGGCGATCGCCTCCGCGGCGACCCGCCGCGTCACCTCCCAGATCTCCGCCGCGTCGTGCTCGACCCAGCCCGGGCGCGGGAAGTGCTGGCCGAACTCGCTGTAGGCGCGACCGGCGATCCGGCCCTCCCCGTCGAACACGAGCGCGGTCGAGCCGGTGGTGCCCTGGTCGAGCGCGAGGATCACGCGGGCATCCTAGGCCGTCGGCGGCCCACTGCCAAAGTGTCACAT
>Ga0075530_1000512_pt1 | contig 18299 bp, 29 predicted proteins | sample NGEPerD_2_FD_75101 | JGI IMG/M metagenome (GOLD analysis project Ga0075530, IMG submission 75101) | Arctic peat soil microbial communities from the Barrow Environmental Observatory site, Barrow, Alaska, USA - NGEE PermafrostL1-D | ecosystem: Environmental > Terrestrial > Soil > Wetlands > Peat ... | reverse complement strand
TTGCCTCCATTGCGACCTTAGCTTTGAACTCACTACTGAACCGTTTTCTCGCCACGTTACTACTCCTGGATGATCGTGGCATTCTACCTATGCCTGTGGTCTAAATCATGGGGTCCACTATAGACCATCACTACTCTCTCAACAGCCAAATCACCAATCCAGACCCTGTCGAACCGCTTCGTCTTTGAATTCCGGAGGATAACGTTGGCTGCTCATGACAATCCCTCCTATGCTCTAATCATAGGCTAGGAGTTTCCACTGCACCGGGGTAAGTCCACTCTAGTTACGCTTGGGTCGGTTTTAGATGGACGGATAGAGTTAGAAACAGGAAATTAGCCAAATGAAAAAAATGAACTATCCCACGAATGTGGTAGAAATGGGCAGCGTTGAACTACTCGAGGCGGTGAGCGTTGTTTTCCAATAAAAATGGCCACGCATTGCTGCATGGTTTCTTGAAATAATTGGTTTGTATTAAGCGCTTTTAGAGTTTTCGAGGTGTTAAGTGCGGGTATCGCGACCATAAAAAAGTGGTCATCAATATGATTTCTGCGGCATTCACGGATGAGCCCGGTCATCATAAATCTGGAAATTGGTGTTACTATACGCGTACACTTAAATCACGAACTAACCCTGATAAGGCTTGTGACCATGGAACAATTGATCAAAAACCTGCGCTTCCGTGAAGCCATAATCACGCTGGATAACGTCTACGCACCTTTCGAGGTTGCTCGCTGGTTCTGTTTGGGTGAAGAAAACACGTCGACCCGCCGAAAGGTCCGGGGCCCGATCAACCGCAAGCTTTACGAGGAAGACTCTAAGGATCATCGCGGAGCGACCATCAATGACGTTATGTGCACCCAGCTCTTGAAGTTCCTGCACGACAAAGGGTACGACCTGGGAACCATGGCGTTTGATGACGAGGGCAGACTGCTGGGTATGAAGAAGCGACCGCCTCTCAAGAAGTCCAGGGTCGTGAGTGGGAGCAGCGAGAATGCCGCGTGACCGGTGATTACGGCTGCGACTGGCCGCCAGGTACGATCATCCAGATGTATGGCGATAATCTGCGTATCCGGAAAAACTGGGGCACCAGCGGTGCAGTTGAAGATCTTGATGGAGAGTTCGTCTGCGCAAACTACTACTGGGAGTTCCAGGGCGATCGGGCGGAAGTAATCTCGCGGCCGGATCGCTGAGATTACTCGAGTCTGAGACTGCGACCCAGCTCCCGACTTAGATGTTCGGCTTTTCGCTCTCGTTGCACGATGTTTGCGTCCGCAGTTGCAAGAGCCTTTTCAATGACCTCACGTTTACCCCTTGAAAGACTAAACGCTTTTATTGGGCGCCCGCCTCGATCGCCAGACTCTGGTGGAAGGGAATGAAATATCACCCACCCGCCCCGTTCCAGTGGGCTTAGCACTCTGTTCTGCATTTTTCCGACAGGGAAAAGTCTTAACTCTTCGGCAATCCGGTAGTTGATAACCGGAAAATCAAGCAATGCGATCAGGGTGATCGCTTGCGATGTCGTTATCCCAAGCTCTTTTGCCAGTTCTTTCGATCTAAACAAAATGGCTTCCTAATTCAGACATAGGGCGCACAGTTTAAACTCTCCGGTGCTCCCTGTGAACGTGAAACGGCTGCTCTGCCTGCAGCAGCTTTAGCAACGGTCGATAATCAGTGTATCCGCCTTGCCTTGCCTCGCTTTGTAACCCTCATCATTCATTGCCATCAGAAACGGAGTTGTCACAGGGTCGGTGACCGCCTCAGTGCTGTCGGACTGCAGTACGCCGGCCATTTTTCCGGCAGCAATGGTGGCGTCCAACCGATTCTTCGCTTTCTTAATTGCCTTGTCTGATGGTCTTGCTTTGGTTGTCTGATTTTCGGCTTCCATGATAATCGGCCTTCTGATTGAGAGTTATGGGTTGCTGCTGGGCATGGTATCCGCCCACATTTTTACGTCTTCTGGCGGGCAATCAGACCAAATTTCAATGGCTATATATCGACACAGCTGGTCCAGAAGTCGGGCGAACTGAGCACCTGACATTCGGCTCGGGCTCAATGACCATGGCTGAAAGACTGTTACCAGTTTGTTGGGGTCTCCCTGGCACTCCTGACCGGACAGATCCGCCAGCGTTCCGGCAGGGACGCTCATGACATCGCATCCGGCTCCCGATAGGCTTTGGAGTACCTTGATTGCCATGTGAGCATCCATGTGGGCAAACAGGGGCACCTGGTCGACAAGAAGCTGACCGAGTTTGTGGATGCGCTTGAGGTCAGCCGGAACCCGCTCGAAATCCAGCTCAGCGTAAACGGTTTGATCCAGTGAAAGATTGAGTCTCCGAAGTTGTTGCTGGTCGAGTTCCGTTGCCGGTACCAGAGCGCCACGTACCACCCGAAGACCGATCGCAGGCGCTGGATCAGCCGGGTCAAAGGCTGAATGCTCAGCCAGTTTTTGGGGGTGCTCTTGGTAACTCATCGGCTACGAGCCCTATGGTTTGAGGGTATGCTTAAAGCGTACCTCCATCGTAAACTCTGAGAGGTTTTATGCTATTGCGGGAAGCCGAGCTATCAGAGGGGGGGAGGCCCAAAAAAATGAAGGTAAGCGGGCGAGCCATTGACCCTGATCTACCGAGGATTGAGGCCGCATTTCAGTCCATTTGGAGGGGTGTAAAACCCGCACGAATGTAGATACGGATGTTGACACCCGTTTCCGTCGCAGTTAATGTAGATACATTCGTAGCTACAATGAACAATGAACAATGAACAATGAACAATGAACAATGAGCAATGAACAATGAACAATGAACAATGAACAATGAACAATGAACAATGAACAATGAACAATGAGGCATTGATATGCAAAGCGAGATTAAGCGTTGGGGGAACAGTGCTGCCGTGAGGCTTTCCAGCAAGATTCTGGCGCAAGCCAAAATGGACGTCTCCAGCCCGATCAGTATTGACGTGAAGGCTGGCAAGATCGTGATCGAGGCTGCCGAGAGAGCGCCCCGCAAGGTTAACCTTCCGTTCTCAGAAGCAGACTTGCTGAAAGGGCTTGATGCTCACGGTGCTCATGCAGATGAGCTTGCCCAACCATCTGCAACTGAAATGGGGGCTTAATGGCTCAGTACGTCCCTGATCGCAACGATATTATCTGGCTGGACTTCGAGCCCACGAAGGGTAAAGAAATCGGTAAATGCCGACCAGCCCTTGTGTTGTCGTCCAAGCAGTACAACAAGCAGACCGGACTCCTAATCTGCTGTCCGATCAGCACGAGCATTCGCGGTATCGCCACCGAGGTTCCCGTGGACAATCTGGACAAACCCTCTGTGGTGGCTTCAAGCCTGATTCAAACGCTGTCCTGGAAGGATCGCAAGGCCGACTTCATCGCCAAAGCTGAAAACGGTGTCATGGATCAGGTGCTAGTCCGCATTATCCCCTTGATCGGGGCGGATAGTGTGATCGAGAAATTCATTGAGTAAGGGAAGCCGTTATGTGCTTTGCGAGGAACCCCGGTTCATCCACAACGAGATCCAGGCAGTACCGTCACTATTGGAAATGAACCCGATAACTGACGGGAATTCGATATGAAGGGGATTATGAAACTTGTAAGCGTTTTGCCGAATAGGCCCATGAGGAATGACTTTGCTTGATGGTATGTCAGAAAAGGCCAAGAAGGCCCTGAAGCACCTAGAGAATAGGGTTAAGAGTACGGCTGAGCTTGAGGATCTTAGGGAAAAGCTTATTGGTCCCATCAATCCGCGTCTGAAAAACGCAAAGGTGCCTGAGCGTATAGCGCGACAATTACCTTGGCCGGTCCGTAGAAGCTGCCAAGAAGGCTAAGCATGAGAGCTATCAAACCGCCGAGGACCGCGAGAGCCAACGCTCCGTCCTTTTGCGGAGGTATGCCATGGAAGAATTCGAAGATATCAGGTGAGAACAGTAGCCCCATGCCCAGTACCCAGAGCTTTACGTTGTGTTTGATCATCAAGTGCCGCATGACTATTCCTCGTGCTCCGGGTACCCGTTGTAGGGCGCCGCTTCAAAATTATCCATAGTGGTCTCCTGTTGAGCTCTGATTAACTCGCAGCTTTGGTTGGCCAGCGGCGGCGAGCGCCGTCCCAGTACCAGGAAGCCCGCTTTACGTTCGAGCGCTCGCATCGGCGTGCCCGCTCGTCCTCTTCGGGAGTCATGGGTTGAGAGCGCCTCTTCAGCATATCCGCCAGCGTGGGTGCGTACCGATCGAGCGGGATATCGTGATCATTGAAGGTGTGCACGTCTTTGTCACGGGCATCCAGCTCTTCGTTGGTGGATTCGTTCGTAATTGTGACGCCGGCTTTGACCTGGTCGGCCGGAACAATCATGACCCGGGCGTCCATAACGCTGACCATTTTCAGCAGCACAGACAGCTTGATTGGCTTACCAGATTCAAAGTTCTGGATAGTCGTGCGCGCCACACAGCTGTGATCCCCGAGCTCGCGCTGAGTCAGGTGGGCATTCCGACATCGCAGGGAGAAGAAAGCCTCGTGCAGATCGGGATATCCGAGAGAGGTGTCGAGATCCGGAACATCCAGCGTCAGTGCCAGGCCAAATGACTCGAGCAGCTTGAGCATCGGTTTGCTGCCAGATGTCAGGGGCTGGTTTTCCAGCTTCTGCAGGGTCTGGTCAGTAATGCCGAGAATGCTGGCAAACTGGTACCGCTTACTGGCGCCGGCATCGACCCGGAGAGTCTTGAGCATGTCACCAAGGGGGTGGGTCTTTTGGGTGGCGGTCAGGGGGCTGTTTACTGCCTCAGTGAGTTCTTTGAGCAGTTTACGGCCGACCCGAAGACGCTTGAGCGGTGGTGACTTTACAGTGTTCTGGATACTGGTGTTGTTCAGGTACATCGTCATCTCTCCTGCAGTGTGGCGACCCCGCTCAATGGGGCGGCGACGCCTTGCCTGCCTCTCGTTCACGTTGTTGGTTTATCAAAATCATATCCCGGTTCTTTGTGTGTTCATGTGTGGCCGTGATCCGCATTACTCTGTCATCTCGCTTTGCTATGATTCGCTTAGTCGACCAGCTTGAAAAAGGTGCGATCCTGTTCGTTGCCCAGCTTTTTGCCAAGTTCCAGCCCGTAATCTCTGAGATTGATGTGTAGGTCATAAAACCACTGTTCTTCGGAATCGCTGAGGTCCAGTTTGTCCGCACTCTGAATCATTGCGATAGCCGCAACCATGGTTGTGATCACTCCAGCCAGTACCGGCTGCAGTTCCTGAAACTCATCCTGGAACATATTGCTGACGGTTTGGCGGGCGTTGGCGTCATCAGTTGACCGGTACGCGAGATAGACAAGCGGCAGTCCGCTGTCGGTCAGGGCGTATTCCCAAAAACCACCCGAGTACCCAGGGAAGGTTGTGCGAGCAATGTTGAAGATGGCACTTTCAAAATTCATGAATGCAGAGCTGAAATAGGTCGGCAAAAAATCCAGGCGCTGCTCAGCATCGGCTACCCAAAGGCCCTCAATGGCGGAATGAGGGTGAAAAAGGTTGCCGGCGTTGTCGGTCTTGGTGTCTGGGTGTGCGATCTGTGCTGCGCTCATGTCTGACTCCAAATTTTTGGACTTTTCTGTAAAAACTAACAGTGTATGCGTATAGCGTACACTCGCGCAGAGAGTCAGGCAAGGCTAAATCACTAAATATGGACAAATTTTCATCGCGAAGCACAATATCTAGTCAGTCTTGCGGTGCTGGTGAATAAGCTCTGCGGTTCGGGCGGCGCGATGCGCCCTTTCCAGTGCTGGGGAGAGGGGTACCACAGTGTCTGCAACAAAGGTTTCTGTCGTGTCGTTCGCAGAGGAAAACTTTGTATGGAGCTGGCGGAAATTGTTTTTGATTCCCCGCGAGAGCAGGGCGCCCATTTCAGCTCGAGTCAGAGCAACGTATAGGAGGTGCACTTGTTCGCGCTCTGACACGCTCAATGGTGTTTGGCTGGTCAATTTCGCCATCAGGTTATCCGGAAGCGTGAGATCTTCATCCAGCTCGACCTGGAGGAACTGGCGGCCCTTCGATCGGTGAGCAGTGAGCAGGGTGGTTTGTCCGGGGGAGCGTGGGTTCTTCCACGGGAGCTTTTCACGGAAACTGGCCAGCAAGCGTGGCAGGTGAGAACCGTAGAGTTCAATCATCTGAATCAGCGTAAGGGTGTCCGGTGAGGCTGCCGGCGAATGCGCAAAATCAACCAGCGCTGACCATGAGCCAAGCTGCCTTAACAGGCCGACCTTTACATCTTCCATTCGGTTTTCGTGTAACGCCATGGCAGACATGAGGCGTTTATGGGTCGCCCAGGGTATTCCTCCATCCACATAGACCGGTTGTTTGCGCAGTAAGAGCTCGCCGGCACGAAACAGAATGGTCAGGTTGGTCCTGCAGATGATGGTGTGATGTTCCTGGGTATTAACCGGGTAGAGAACTCGGGGCTGCCCTCGTACTGGTACTTTTTCACCCAGCGACCGGAGTAGCATCGTGGCCATGCCTGCGATCTGGTGGTTGTAGCGAAACGATTCGTTGAGGTAATGCGTTTTTACGCCGCGGCTAATGGGTTCCGCCAGCGCGTTAACGGCACCTCGCCACGCATGAATCGCCTGATATGGGTCGCCAATCCATAGTTTTTGTCCGGATTGCTGGTTGATCAGGGCGTCCACCACAGGGTTGGTGTCCTGGTACTCGTCGAGAATCCACAGCTTGGCCCTCAAGTCCTGCTCGCGCAGCTGGAGTATCTTCACGTAGCTGTTGTGATTGATGGGTACTGGATTGTTTTCGCTGACCATCTTCTTCCAGAGTGCCCTGGCGTGTTCGGCGATCCGCGCTTGAAGGGCCCCGGCGTCACTAGCGTATTCCGGCTGGCGAAGCTGAATGGGTAACACATCATCCGGTACGTGATCCGGATCGGGTGCGGGGTCTGCGCTGATCTGGAAGGCTTCAAGCGTTTTGAGAATCGCGGTCGCCAGTTGGCTTACCGAGTGGATATCAGGGTCCGATCGGGTGTTCAGATGAAGCACACGGGCCACTGCCATGGCGTTGAGTGGTTGTCCCTCATCAGGGTTCAGTGTACCCGCCAGCTTCGCCTGGTACCGCGTGCTGGATTCAATTACATGGGAGAAGGCCAGCGCGTGGCCAGTAATCGCGGTGACACCTGCCGGCATTCTGGGGGATGCATCCTCTTTTGCGGCTCGGTTAAACAGCATCAAATAGCCGGTCAGATTCAGTGCATGGGCGACCTCAACACCGGTTGCAGTCTTACCGGAGCCTGCATAGGCAATACAGACGTTGTCGTGACCGTCCAGCATTCCATCGACCACCAGACTTTGCTGAGCGGTTGGCGGTTTACGTTTGGGGGTTGACCATGCAGTGCGGATGTCTTTCATAAGATTAATTGCGAGTTCCGAGTGTGAGTAGGGCTGATCGGCAGCGCAGGCATCCAGCTTCGCCGTCGATAGTGTCCGTTCTGGTACCGCAGAGCGCTATCACGCTCCCCTGTTTCTCAGGATCTGCTTGGGCAATATGGCCATGCCCGGGACGATGGCTCGACAGGCGCCATTCGATGGACAGACTGGTCCCGCCTTCATTGCCCAGTCCGACCAGCTCGCCAGTATTGTGCCGCCCAGCGCAAAAGTGAACGCCGCAGCCCAATCAAACCAAAATCGGTTGGTTATCTCTTTCAATTTGGTCATATCAACTCTCTCCTTTGAGCCGAAAATGAATCACTCTTCATCTGTTGAGTCAGTGTCATGAGGGTTGTGCTTGAAACCGAAGTTTTCCTTGCTGTTCCAGGCCGCTCTGGCGAAGGCGCCCGTCACATAGAGGTAGCAAGGGGCGCCGACCAGAGAGATTAGAGACGCATAATCTTTGGTCTCAAATACGTTGAGCCCGTAAACCAGCATCACACAAGTAAGACCGAAGCCGAAAGCGGCTAGCAGGGCATACAGGGTGCGGCGTGTAAGCGCTTCGATCATGATACCACCCGTTGTTCTTTCAGTGCCTTGCCGCAGTTGGTGCACACCATGAAATCTGTTTGCTCAATAATGTCGCCGTCAGAGGTTCGGCTTTCGCGTTTACAGGCAGACCAATAGCACCCTTCGCCAAAGAAGTGGGCGGTTTTGGTGGAAGGGTGGCGTTGAAACCCAGGCGCCCGCGTCAGGTGAGACAAATGCTCAACATCAACCTCTACTGTATTGTTGTCCAGCTTGCACGATGGACGATCGATTTTAACGGTGCACCGCATCTGCCCTTCGGATTTCTCGGTGACGTAAGTTTCGACGATCTGGCCTTGGCCCAGCGGCGATGAAATGCAATCACCCACTTCATAGGTCTGCCTGACTGAGCCCCGAAGCCCTTCGAGTTTGTTTGCAGTTGTCACGCGATATTCTCCAATTCGTGGTCTGGTAGCGTCTTACCAGTTTACAGAACTTTCCAGCTACAAGACTGTGAACCCAGGCTATAGCTGCCACCCGGTTCGTTCTGGATTTTCTGAACAAGCGGGCAATCCAAGGAAAGTTTCGCGGTTTCCGGTTGAGGCATGGGGGTTTCCATGATCGCGCCGATAAACAGTATTATGGCCAGCAGGAGTTTGACGCCCTGCATCTGCTCGGTCTTACGCTGGATGCGACGCTGCGCCAGGTCGTCCTGCGCTGTCCGGTTTTCCGTGTTCAGTTGTGTGTACAGCATGGCTGTTACCCCAAATCATGTTTTCTTAGCTTGAGTGTATGCTATACGCGTACACACTGCAACAATAAACAAGAAGGGCTGAAAATTTAAATGTGCGTGTTAGGGCTTGGTGTCAGGGGCTTGTCGGGGTGCCAAAATGATAGCTGTGAGTGTTTCGGATTAAATTTTTGTGTTTCTCATACAGTAACCCGGTCACGGTTGACGCTGTGACTCTGCCTGGATGCCTCACAGGTTGTTTACGCGGCGACGAGAAAGGCTCAGCCCGCGTGCGCATGAGCGGCGGATCTTGCATGATCGAGCTGGCACCGTCAGTTAGAATCAGGTTGTTCGATGTTGACCTGAATCCAGTCACGGAAATTGGCATCCTCAAACTCATAATAGCCTTGGTATACCAGAGATAAGTGTTCGCCGCGGAGTCGGTTTATCGAGTTCTGGATTGTGTGGGTTTCAACTTGCGAGGTATCGATCCCCAGATGGTTTGCCACAAATTTCCTGCAATGATCCTGGTATAAGCCGCCGCCACCGTGGGCAATCCAGTTTAGGATGGCCTGATCAATGCTTTTCAGTGAACGCCAGGTATTGGGGTAATTGCTGTCCTCTATCTGGCTGTCCCGTTCTAGGGCGGCAGTGTTCACAATATCGGTGTAGCCGTTCAGGATCATGATTTCGAGCAGCGAACGGAATTGGCTTGGCACATGGTTCAGAACCTGGAAGGCAACCAGCCCATCGTGCAGGGAGAATTCTACTTTGCTGGCTTCCATGTAGCAGTCGCGCATGTGATTAACAAATGCGGAGCCCAGTTCTGGGAGGTCGATTTGTGATGAGCTCTGGAAGAGTGCGGCCTTGCGCTTGCTGAACAGTTTTCGCAAATCGTCGCGGCTTGAACCGGTGTACATGACACGGATAGATTCTCGATTTTCATCCAGCAGTGTTCGCAAGAAGAAGATCAAATTTTCAAATGCCGGCTTGGTTGCCAGGTGTTGAACTTCGTCCAAACACAGCAATATCCGATCGTGCTTTTTGAGCAAACTCCTAAACCGCGTTCTTAGTGTCGCCAGGGTGTCCGAGTCGGGCGCTTTTGGTTCGCCTTTGTTAACCTCCACGGTTCCTTCAATGGCGCCAGCAGCTGTTGCTCTCAAGCTGACCCGTCCGCCTGCCAGCTTATTTGTGGCTCGCTCCCACCAACTTGATTCGGTCAGCGCCGTGTTGATGGCTTGAAGCAAGGCTGCAGCAGGATCATCCTTGTTGTCCCAGAAGCTGACGTAGACCGGCGCATAACCTCGTTTGGCAGCGCCAGGGATTAGGTCGTACAAGACGAACTCGGTTTTTCCCATTCTGCGTGGGGCAAATAGGGTAAGAGTGTTAGAGAGCCCAGAATCGTAGGCGGCCAACACTTTATCGGTGAGATCCGTGCGAGGGAAGTGCCAGTCAATGCTCATCATTTTGCGCGGGATACCCCGTCCTTCAGGTCGGGGAGGGATAGCGCGTCGTGCGTCAGCACGACTTGTTTTCCCCGGTTCCCTACTCCTTTTGGTCGTTGGGTTGAATGTGATAGCCGTAGCCATCGGATCGCTGGATTAGTGTGCAGTGCTTGTGGGAAATACCCTGGATAGCACCCGTTAATGTCTGAACGTTAAAACTCCCGGTCTTGCGAACCGCCACTCGGCCAACCCAGATCCCGGCCTTTAATCCTGTTGGCACCCTCGCCCGAACCATGTCGCCGGTCTGAAAGCCCCGCACCTGTTTCTGGCGCATCAGGTAGCCTCTTGGGAAACCGTGTTTTGTTAATCGTGTGCGTTTGTAACTCCCACGACCGTTCGCTTTAATCGAGAGGGTCGGAATCTGCCAGCCGCTCACCCGTTCAACCTCGCCAACACAGGCCGCATCCAGGGCGTGCGTCTTGGGAATGCCAAGCGTGTACCGGTTGAACTTGGTTCGCCCTCCGGTGCCAACCTCAACGGGAAGTCCGGATTCTTTTAATGCTTGAAACAAGGCCCATCGAGTCGAATTGACGGCTGAGGCATCTCTCAAGGGTTTTTTGCATTGCTTCAGCACGCGATCCAGTCGAGCCTGGTGCATTTTCAATCGCTTCGAGGTGGCAAAGAACGCCGTCAGCGTCTGGCGATCCTTCTCCTGATTACAGTCGTTACAGGCCAGTGTCAGATTGCTGATCCGGTTGGAGCCGCCGTTCGCCCTCGGGTCGATATGCTCGATTTGCAGCGGCGTATCCTTGTCCGCGCAGTAGGCGCATTCACGCCCCCATTTTTCCAGTAGGTATTCGCGGACCTCATAACCCATCAGGGCGCCTTGCTGATATTCGATGCCGCTGACTTCCGGCGTCTCCATTTTCTGCGTGTCGAAGCGCACCAATTCCTGGCTGATAGCCTCAACCGGCACCAGGGATCGAAGACGATTGATCAGGCTTCGGGTGGTATCCACCCGATGCTGCAAGCTCGGGGCCAGCCAGCCCTTTGGCTTGGTCCGGTTCAGGAATCGGGGTGCCCGATACCGGAGCTGATTGCGCCGACGACGGCGAAACGCTCGACGCTGTTCCAGGCTCTTGCTGATCTGACGGCCCCGGTGGGCCAATTCCATTAAAGCCAGTACGTGTTGCTTCTGGCCAGTCTCGCGAACCACGGCGATCCCGGTGGTCTTGCTGCCCGGATCGATCTTCACCCGAACCGGCTGAGTTTCTTCACCGATACGGTTTTTAAGTCGGATTGTAAACGGATACGCCCGAACCACCACCGCTCTCCCACAGGCCAGCAGAAGCCGTGCGCGTTTTTCCGAGCAGGGCATCAAGGGTGATTTGCGTTTATCCAATACAAAAACCGACATTTCTTTCCTTTCAATAAATGCCCTTACGGGCCTTGTGACGCGGATCTTGCGATCCATCTCCCCTCGGGAATGTCTATCACCGGCTCCCGCTTGCGCGGCGACCGGAACCTTCGGCGCTTTACCTTTCGCCAGCATGATCCCAGTCTTCGAGGGTCCGGAGCTGAGGAAGCACCCCGGAGTCGGTCTTAACGACCTGTGATAAACGTAGCGGGTTGGTTACCGCTTTCCCTGGTCAACCTGGCTTGCAGGGTGTTTTTTACAAGCCCCGTCCGCAGGGCGGGGTAGTTGACGATTAATAGCCTTTAGTATTCGCATTCACTAATTAGTAATTTACGTTACTAATCGCTATTAAATCAGTGTTGCCGCGCATCAGCAAATAATATTTGGTCCGCCAGCCCATTATCGGGGTGCCATATCCAGTTCGTCGTCATCACACCAGGCAGGATCCAATCGCTCCGAATCGATCGCCCCGAGTTCCGAGGCAAGCAGCTTGGCCAGTGATCCCACCGAACCGTCTAAATCGCGCATGTCCATCTGCTCGAGTAAGTCCAGATCCACCGGCGCCAACGTTGGATGCGCAATGCGCCATTCTTGGGTGACTTTCTGGGTGAGTTCAAACGTAGTGTGCAAACCATCGTAATCCAGGTAGAACGGTTCACCCTCCACATCGACGCTCAGCACGGTATGGTCGGGGATGCCCTGATCAAGTCGGCCTACCGAATACAGATGGCTGCCAGGAATTAACCGTTGGAGCGCCATTGCCAGCAAAGTGCAGCCGCCTTCCATCCATGTTTGATGAGGTAGGAATTGGTAAGCTTGTTCCGAATCCAGGACGGTCTTCAGATCTTCATTGAAAGGGTGGTGGGGTTTCATCGGGATAACCTTGCCGTGTTCGTGTACCCATTCGGGCTGTGAGTCCGAATGATTGTAAGGGCGCTGGGCGAGGAAGTGGGGGAGAGCCCGTCATTGTGTTGCGTTTACTCCCCGCTATCGGAACCTGGTGGGTCGTTGTATGAATGGCTTGTGACGAATTCGGCTTCTCACTGATTGTTGAACGATGGATTCGTGTCGGGCTCCTTCATTCGCCCTGGATTCTTTGCAGCAAAATCCTCAAATCCCTTGATCCGTTGTTCGATGGCCTCGATATGCTCATCGCTCAAACACAAATCGCGATACTGATTCAGAGCTTCAATCGCGTGACAATCCTTGCCTCGCAGAATGAAAACGGGTTCATCGGCCGGTATAGCTTCACCGCTGCGTGAATTGATCAGGCAACCGTCTTCGATATCAAATTTCTGGTCTTGTGTGGGGCGTCTCATAAGCTCTCCGGATGATTAAGGTTGATGTTATGTTTCGTTATCTTCACGGGTGTTTTCGTGGTGGATTGTCAGGGGGTCGCGGTGACCGGAGTCCCATAAAAACCGTTCAATCTGAGAAATCCGGTCGCCCAGGTCGAGCCATTCAGGGTCAGCGGCGGGCGCTCGGGCGCCATTAGGAAATTCGATCAAGCCGCCCGTTGCTTCAATATCACGAACCAGTAGCTTGAGCTGGCGGATCGCTTCGTCGTTTGGAGTCGCGCTGGTTGTGGCGTTCTGTTGTTGCATGGTGGTTTCCTCGATGCGTAGGGCAGGAGGGGCAAGCCCCTCACAAGCCAAGCGAGTTAATGGTTAATGAAATCCGCATAGGAAATGCCAGTAGGCTTAACGTCCCATGCGTATTCTGCCCAGAATTCTTCAATAATCGCCGTTGCCAAGCCCTTCTTGGTGGCGAAGTCTTTCAAGTCCGCCAGCCACTCATCAATGGACGGGCCGGTGCTTTTTCCGGTTGGCTCGTATCGGGGTGGGCCGCCATCACCATCACAGATGATTTTGAACACCGGCTTGCCATCGCGCGTTACCGTTGCGGTGAATCGTTCGAAGTCTCTACCCATTCCCTGTTTGGTAAACTGTGATACATCCCACTTGGCCAGTTCTTGGTCGGGCACCGGCATTTCCGTGTGCGTGAAGGCGATCTTGTTCGCTGTAAGGGTTCCGTCCATGCCACAAGAGGCGGTAACATTCTTTCTGCATTTGAGGGCGCGTCCGGTATTTGTTCTACCTTCGAGTTGGTATGCCACCACATCGCCCTTTTTGATCGGCTTCTGATCTCTGGCTCTCAGAGCTTGCTCCCTGTATTCCTTGAGGACTTCCGGTAGTTCGTCCTCGTTTTCCAGGGCCGTCAGGTTCATAAGCAGCATCATGCGAAGGGGGCTCATCTTTGCGTTGCTTTTGAACACCTTCAGTTCATCCCCCACTTGCCCGACCAGTTTCAGTTCCTTCATTGTGGCTTCCATGATGACTGCCGTAATGCGCATCCCCTCGGCGTTGATCTTTGCCCTTACCACATCGCCTTGTCTGAACTTCAATGTATCTGTCATACGTCACCTAAAGATTGCTGGTAAGAGGAAGCGGGTCTTTGGCCTGAGCGAGCGTCCGGCATCGTGCCTTGCCTTTCGTTCGTTGCGGCCTTCAGCGGGCCTCTGGCCCTTAGCTTATGCATCCGGTCGGGTCGCCCCTCCCGAACGCTTTAACCACACCGCGCTTGCGGTGCGGTTTCCGGTTGTTCTGTTATGAGGGGCCTGGGCTTTCCGGTTCGTCATCGTCGTCGGTCAACTCGATAGTCGGTTCACTTTCGGACAGGCGCCAGTCGTAGAGTTCGGCTTCCAGTTCCGCCAGTTCTGCCTCATTGGAGGCGATGCGCTCGTAGTTGCCGAGGACGAGGTAGTAATCACCGTTGTCCAGAATGTTGATGAACGAACTCGGCTCGTCGCAGTTGCCGAAGGTGTAGGCCAGTGTTTCACCGTTAAGCACCTTTTCTACGTGCTGGTGATTGATGTTCGGGTTGGTGCGAAGCAGGTCAGCGGCATCAATACCGGCGAAGTTGGCAGCGATTTCGTCGCCCGTTTGGATGAGTTCTCGGTAGGTCTGGCGTTTTCGGGTCGCTCTGAATTCTTCAATCGTGGGGAATCGCTTCTGGTCGCTCATGCCTGCTTCCCCGCGTTCTCAAACTGAGTGTTGGCGGCTTCCAACTTCTTTTTTGCTGAGTGGAAGTCCTCGTTTTCCCAATCCACGCAATTGGTGGCTTCCATCAGCTCCTGGATTTCCTGATGAGTGAATGGGACGTAAGCGACTGGCTGGCTCATGGTTATTCTCCGTCTTGTTTTGGGTTTTGAGGCAGAAACGGAATGCCTTGGCTGAATCCGTTCGACATTTCGATAATCACGCCGTTGAAGCTGATCTGGCCGGTGCGAAACAGCCTCCACAGGAGGTTGATCGCCTGACCGGACACCGCTTGGTTAATCATCAAATCCTGACGCGCCAGTGATTCGGCAGTAGAGCAGGAAGGGGTGTCGTCCTCATCCTCTCGGTCGGCTATTTCTGGGAAGTGCGCCAGAGCGTTGGGCCATTCGTCGGTCATGGCGTTGTCACCGAAGCGACCGAACACCACCTGACCGCGATCTTTGTCGCAGCCAAGGTCGAGCCAGAACGTATCCGCACGACTGCCAGAGCGAACGAGGCCGCCCAGGGCGGTACGGTAGTGCTCACGGTCGGGGGTGAAGCGCTTAACGGCTGTACGTCGCGCCTCAAGGTTGTCCACGGCAGTAATTACAATGTCGGCATGACCGGAAAACTCGTTGCCAGTGAATCGCAGCGGCAGACCTTCCCAAGCAGTACCCATCATCAGGTTGGCGCGTTGCACCAGTGCGATGGCCTTGTTCTGACCCACCTCATGCGGCCAAAACCGCTGGCGGATGATATTGGATTCGGATACTTGGTCGTCGTCCATTACGGTCACATTCAGACCTTTGCCGCCGAGGGCAATCAGGGCGCTGTGCATTTTTACCAAATTTTCGAACAGTTCTGAGCCGTTGCCTCCAGCGCCAATCATCAGAATTTCCATCGGGCGATTGCCATTCATCAGGCTGCAAGGCAGCTTGCGGGTCGGAGTTTCGATTGCTTGAGTCATGGCAGGCTCCTTAGAGTTTGGCGTTCTTGCTGGTCAGGTGCTGCATCCAGCTATGGAGGTCACAGCCCATTTCCTTGAGCTTGCTGTTGGGGAACGTGCGCTTGCCAACCAGACCCTCAAAGAACTCCACCATATCGGCCTGTTTTTCAGCAGCGTCCGTCGCTGCGTAAGCACTGTTCCAGTGGGTGAACGGAGACAGGAAGAACATACCCTCGATGCCCTCGATCTGACCCTGATGAGGGCGATCAGGGAGGCGGTTGCCGCCCGTACACCAGTCGCCAACATTGCTCTGGATATTGGGCATTGAGCAGTGGAGCAGGCGCGTGGTCTTTTCAGGGCGCTTGTCACCGCGAAAGGCGGCAACATGGAGGCGGGCCTTGTGCAGCAGGAACACCAGAGAGGGCACGACAACGGTGTAGTCCGTGCCGTTAATGTTAATCATGGTTTTCTGGCGTGGGCGATACCACATCATTGTTTCGTGGGAGGATGCCAGACACTTGGCATCAAGAAATTCCAGATCGGAGCTTCGATAGTCAGCAAGAACGTGGAGCAGGGCCATCTTTTCCTCATGGCCGAACACGCGACCGGCTCCGAGTACAGACTGATTGCCGGTGTGGTGAATATCGTGGGCCAGAATGGAAAACGTGCCCTGCTGGTGCCCGAATTGCGCTCTGTGCATGACGAGGGCAAGGCTTTGGATGGCGCTGTTGTGTACTTGGCTCATGGTGCGACTCTCCACTGATTTGTTATGCATTAAGTGTACGCGCATAGCGTACACCCTGCAACCTTAAATCAGGCGAATCTCACTCGAAAGTCAGGGTGTCCGACTCGGATTTTAGTAACAGTTTTGCGGTAAGGGCTTGGCCGACGCGCATGCTCTCAGCCCAGGCGAGAAGGATTTTTGGGTCGGTGCGCCAGTCAAACTTGGGCGCTTCACGATCATCGCCTTGCATAAAGTAATCGTGCTGTTCCGATGCGGCCTCTTGAACCACATGCTCGGCCATGCCGTAAACCGGAGTAAATTCATCCAGATCACGGATATGACCATCAGACACGACTCGATCTGCCAACGCATCCCACCATGGCGCTTGGTCGTCGGATTCGGGCAGGGCGTCCAGCAAGTCGTTAAACCAGTTCGCCAGCATCTTTTCTTCTTCGGTTTCCGGTGCGCCCAGCTTGGCTACGCGCTGTTTGAAGGTGACGATTGTGGCTTCTTCGGCAATCGTCCAGTCGTTGAGGATTTCGGTGCGGAGTTGGTGCTGCTGAGCGCACTGTTCAAAGCTCTCGGCATCTTCGATCATGCAGGGTTCTGTTTCCGCCAGCGCCTGCTCGATATTCTCAGGGCTGTCGTCCAGATCGTGTTCGGCCAGATAGTTCCAGACGGGGCTTAAATCTTCTTCGATTTCATCAAACATCATTCCCGACTGCTCAATCAGATCACCGCTGGTCGAGATTGGGAACAGGAACCGCTGCATCAGAGTCAGGCCCATGACCAGAGCCTGCCAGTATTCGGTCTGGGTGGTAGCGACATCGTGCGGGAACTCGATACCCATAGAGTGATCGGCACCGATCATCAGGGCGCCGTTTTCACAAATGTCGTAGCCAAACTCAGGCGTCAGTTCCAGCGGGTTCCCGTTGACGGTGCAAGTAAAGTGCATCCGGCGATTCAGTTCGCGGGTGATTTTCTGTACGGAGCTTTCAAGGGTCGCGTTGAAGATGTGCCAGTCAAACCACCGATCGGTCTGGCCGGTTTCTTCCGTGCGCTTGGCGGCGTGAAGCTGGGCAATCAGTTGCGGGTCGATGACTTCCGGCAAGTGCTTGGCCCACTGCGTTACAAAATAGGCAATGTCGCGCACAGGAGTCTGTTTTAGTAGGGCACGGCTGATGCCGTTCAGAATGGCCCTTTCTGGGTCATTCGCGGCAGTCTGGGAAAGACCACCGATGGCTGACCACAGGCGGTTGGGGTAGCCGCTGTTATCCGCCAGCCATTGCGCCTGATCGCCGGTTACATTGCCAGTGGCAGATAGAACCTTGATGGTGTCCACCAGAGTCTTGCGCGAGGGCTGATGAGGGAAGCGGGTATCCCTGAACACTTCACCCATTAAATCCTGTTGAGTGGGCAGCTTGGCGACTCGATGAGCCGCCATAACGGATTGCTGCGCCCAGGCGGGGTTTACCGTGGCATGCTTGGCATCATTGACGCTGGCATTGGGCATCCCTTCACGTCCTGCGCCAGATCGAACAGTTGCCTGATGTGGTGCTGCGATAAGCATGATGCGTCCCCTTTGTGAGTATTGAACTCTGACTGAAACTCTCCGAGCCAATAGTCGTTAGGCTTCTTGCTGGCCGGTGAGGTGGGCAGAGGCTCGTTTGCCCAATCCTCAAGCTCGGCCAGAGCCTTATCCAGATCAGCCATTAGGCGCGTACTCGTTTGGGATGAGTTGGTAAACCAGTTCGTCCCCCTCGACGCCTTCTTCGTTTACTTTCCCGTAACGCAGTTGAGGGAAGATGGTTCTGTAATGATCGAGTATTTCTTCAGGGGTCATTTCAGGGTCATGGTCGGGCAGGTTGGTTGCGCCGTAGCGGAACACGCGGGTTAGTGCGGTGGCTGTTGCCATTGGTAGTTTCCTTGCTGTGTTGGCTTGGATTCATAGAATAAGTGCAGCACTTTGGATTAACAGGTAGAGGTAGGAGGGCCGTTGCCGGTACCCTCATTCGCTTTACCGACCAAAGTGAAGAGAATCATGGGATACCGACAACTGA
>Ga0075530_1000511_pt1 | contig 18335 bp, 20 predicted proteins | sample NGEPerD_2_FD_75101 | JGI IMG/M metagenome (GOLD analysis project Ga0075530, IMG submission 75101) | Arctic peat soil microbial communities from the Barrow Environmental Observatory site, Barrow, Alaska, USA - NGEE PermafrostL1-D | ecosystem: Environmental > Terrestrial > Soil > Wetlands > Peat ... | reverse complement strand
TCGTTGTCGATCTCGGTGTCCAGCGGCCGCCGCCCCCCGAGTACGGCGCTCAGCGTCTCCTCGTCCGGCCGACGGTGCGCGGGCACGAGGTCACGCGTCACCTCCGCGAGGTTCAGACCCGTGAGGTCGGTGGTCAGTCCGAGGCGCCGGTACACCGAGAGCGCGTTGGGGCTCGCGTACGTCACGTCCCCGGCCGCGTCGATCCGGACGAACCCGTCACCGACGCGGGGCGAGTCGGCGTGATCGGACCGTTGGCCCGGGAACGGGAAGTACCCGTTGCTGATCATCTGCGCAAGGTCAGACGCGGTCTCCAGGTAGGCGAGCTCGAGCCGGCTTGGAGTGCGCACGCCGAGCAGGTTGGTGTTGCGGGCCACCACGGCCAGAATCCTGTCGCCGCGCCGCACCGGGATCGCCTCCACCCGCACCGGGATGTCGTCCCGCCACTCGGGGTCGCCCTCGCGAGCGACCCGCTGATGTTCGTAGGCCGAGTCGAGAAGCGGCCGGCTGCCCGCGGGCATGAAGGCGCCGACGAGGTCGTCGACGTACGCCGTCGGGCCGGTGGTCGGCCGCATCTGCGCCCCCGCCCAGAACCCGACGCCCGCACGATCCGGGAGCCAGAGAACGAGATCGGCGAACGACAGGTCGGCAATGATCTGCCAGTCGGCCACCAGCAGGTGCAGCCACGCCAGGTCCTGGCCGTCATGGTCGGTGCGCGCACGGACCAGGTCGTTGAGCGTCGACACAGGTTCAGCCTAGGCGAACCCATCCGTCCTCGGTGGCTGATCGAGGGGCGTTGATACCGGCAGGTAGCCTGCCAGCATGACCGACCCCTCCGAGACCGTTGCCGCGCCCCCGTCGTGGGAGGGACAGCTCTTCGACGGCCACGGCGGAAACCATGCCGTAGCGGTTGCCGCCGCCCACGGTGTGACCACCATGTTCACCTTGTCGGGGGCACACGTCTTCCCGATGTACGACGGAGCGGTGAACGTCGAGCCGCCGATGCGGCTGCTCGACGTTCGCCACGAGCAAACCGCCGTGTTCGCGGCAGAGGCGCTGGGGAAGCTGACCCGGGTCCCGGGTCTGGCCGTGCTCACCGCCGGGCCCGGTGTCACCAACGGGGTCAGTCCCATCGCCCAGGCGCAGTTCAGCGGGTCCCCGCTCGTCGTGGTCGGGGGCAGGGCGCCCGAGAGTCGATGGGGAACCGGAAGTCTCCAGGAGTTCGACCACCCACCTCTGCTGAGGCCGATCACGAAGCTGGCGCGCACGGTGCACGACGTCGCCGACATCGCCTCGTCGGTCGACGAGGCGTTTGCGCTCTCCGGTTCCTCGCACCGCGGTCCCACGTTCCTCGACGTGCCGATAGACCAGTTCTTCGCTCAGGCATCCATCGAAAGGCCCTCGCCTCCGCAGCGGACACGCACGGAGCCCGATACCGACTCGCTCGCGGAGGTCGGTGCCCTGCTGGCCGAGGCTCAACGGCCAATCCTGATCATCGGAACCGATGTGTGGGCCGACGGCGCAGAAGTCGCCGCGCTCCGGTTCGTGGAGGCGGTGGGCGTCCCGACTGTCACCAACGGAATGGGCCGTGGCATCGTCCCCGGCGGGCATCGGTTGCTCGTCACGAAGGCGCGGGGGACGGCGCTCGGCACGTGCGACCTCGCGATCGTGATCGGCACGCCGCTCGACTTCCGCCTGGGCTACGGCGTGTTCGGCGGCAAAGAGGGTGCGCCCACAGCGAAGGTCGTGCATCTCGCCGACTCCGAGGGGCAGGTCTCCCGCCACGCGGACCTGGCCGGCTCCGCATTCGGAGATCTGACCATGATGATCGACGGTCTGCACAGCGCGCTCGAGCAGCAGCTGCGCAAACCCGACTGGTCGAGCTGGCTCTCCGAGCTCCAGGCAGCGGTTGCACACGGAGTCGAGCGCGACGGGGAGCTGTTGCGCGCGGAGGCCGACCCCATCCACCCCGCCCGCATCTACGGCGAGCTGCTCCCCCGCCTCGCGGACGATTCGATCGTGATCGGTGACGGCGGGGACTTCGTCTCGTTCGCCGGAAAGTACGTCGAGCCCAAGAGGCCCGGTGGCTGGCTCGATCCCGGCCCGTACGGTTGCCTCGGCGCCGGTCTCGGCTCCGCGATCGCGGCCCGGATCGCCCGGCCGTCGGCACAGGTCACGCTGCTTCTCGGTGACGGCGCCGCCGGGATGTCGCTGATGGACGTCGACACCCTGGTGCGCCACAACCTTCCGGTCGTGATGGTGTGCGGCAACAACTCTGCCTGGGGGTTGGAGAAGCAGCCCATGCAGATGCTCTACGGCTATGACGTGGTCGCCGACCTGGCTCCGCAGACAAGGTACGACGAGGTGGTCAAGGCACTCGGCGGTGGTGGCGAGACAGTGACCGACCCGAACCAGATCGGGGCAGCCCTCGACCGCGCGTTCGCCGCCGACGCCCCCTACCTGGTCAACGTGATCACCGACGTCAACGCTGCCTACCCGCGCAACACGTTCGGCGTCTGATGGAGTGCTCCGTCCGGCTCGCCGCCGAGTCGGATCTCGACGCCGTCGGCCGGGTCACGGTCGAGGCGTACCGCGAGGACGGGTTTCTCGACGAGGACGTCGACTACATGGGCGAGCTTGCGGACGCTAGAAGGCGTGCCCGCGAGGCCGAGGTGTGGGTAGCCGTCGAAGGCGTCGACGTCCTCGGATCTGTCACCTTCTGCTTGCCGGGCACTCCGTTCGCTGAGCTCTCCCGGGACAACGAGGGTGAGTTCCGGATGCTCAGCGTGGCCCGGTCGGCGCGTCGGAGGGGTGTGGCCGAGGCGCTGGTCGGCCGCTGCATCGAGCGCTCGATTGAGCTCGGCTACGACGCTCTGGTGCTGTGCAGCATGCGGCAGATGGCCACCGCGCACCGCCTCTACGACCGGCTCGGGTTCCGTCGGCTCCCCGAGAGGGACTGGTCTCCCTTCGTGGGCATCGACCTGCTCGCGTTCACGAAGCCATTGGCCTGAAACTACCGCGCCGTCCGCCTGTGGTTCGCTCAGCTCGGCCCTGAGGCCAGCCTGGCCAGGAACCGCTCGCGGTCGATGACGATGCGGGTGATCTCACCACGACCGATCACCTTGTCGTCCGCGCTATGCGTGCCGACCACTTCGAAGCGGACCAGCCGCCCGTCGACGTGTGTCACTGTCGCCCGCACGGAAAGCCGCTCGCCGACGGGGCTCGCCGCGAGATGCTCGAGTGCGATCCGGGTTCCGAGGCTGGTCTGGTCCTCTCTCACCGAGGAGGCGATCGCGCTCACGGTGGCCCCCTCGCACCAGGCCAGCAGCCGAGGTGTGCCCAGGACTGCGAGATCTCCGGACCCGATGGACACGGCTGTGTCACCATGACCCACCGTGAAATCGAGAGTGGCGCTTTGCCCCTTCTTCATGCAGCCATCCAAGCACGCGACGACTCACACCGTCGGGTCGAAGGTCCCGTTTCGTGGCGGGGCCTGGATGCTTCTTTGCCAGGCCGGTGGGTGCGGCATCGATTCGCCCCGGGTGCGGTTCACCTGAGACAATGGCCGCTGCCTCTGGCCGACTGGCCGCGGCAGCGTCGATGAGGAGAACCATGGGTAAGACGGGCCGAAAGCGCCGCGCACGCAAGAAGAAGGCCGCAAACCACGGCAAGCGTCCCAACGCCTAACCTCGATCTTTGCATGACGAGTCTGAGCAGGCGGCGCGAGGTAGTGCCGGTCGAGGCTAGTCTCGGTCCCATCCGGAACCAGCGGCGGCGGCTCGACTATTCGCGCTCGGTGCTGATCCGGGTCTCGAGCATCTCCACCTGAACGCGACGAATACTGAGCAGCACCTTGTCGCGCAGGCTCTCGGGGGCGTGCTCGGAGCACGACCTGGCAACTAGTGCCTTCACGGTCCGCTCAAGGTCGAACTTGTCCAGGCAGGGGCCGCACTCTTCGAGATGCTGCTGGATCTGCGCGCAGTCAGCCTGCTCCAACTCGTTGTCGATGAAGAAGACGACACGCTGGAGAACCTCCGAACAGTCCGTCTCGTGGTGCTTGCCACAACTCATGACACGCCTCCCTGCGTATCGGCGCCGGTCGAAGCGGGTGTCCGACCTCGGCCACGCGCATAGTGCTGGAGCATCGAGCGCAGCTGGCGCCGTCCCCGGTGCAGCCGCGACATCACCGTTCCGATCGGTGTGTCCATGATCTCGGCGATTTCCTTGTAGGGGAACCCCTCGACATCCGCGAGGTAGACGGCGAGTCGAAAGTCCTCCGGCAATGCCTGGAGTGCATCCTTCACGTCACTGTCGGGGAGATGCTCAAGCGCCTCCATCTCGGCCGACTTCAGCCCTGAGGAGGTGTGCGACTCGGCGCGGAGCAACTGCCAGTCCTCGATCTCCTCGGTCATGGACTGTTGCGGCTGCCGCTGCTTCTTGCGGTAGGAGTTGATGAAGGTGTTGGTCAGGATGCGGTACAACCATGCCTTGAGGTTGGTGCCCGGCTTGAACTGATGGAATGCAGCGAACGCCTTTGCGAAGGTCTCCTGGACGAGATCCTCTGCGTCTTGGGGGTTGCGGGTCATCCGCATCGCCGCGGAGTAGAGCTGATCCAGGAAAGGCATGGCGTCGTGTTCGAAACGAGCCGACATCTGGTCATCAGTCTCCGGCGCCTCGGCGGGCTCCGGAACGGGGTTCGTTGTCGAGTCAGTCATCGCCCCCCAGCCTAGCGGTGCGGTGATGGCCACCCCCTGGCGGCGGTTCGACGCGTCGGGGCGGCAGGCAACGGTTCCGAGCAACCCGAGGGACCCAACCAACATGGCCTCCTCCTTCGCGACTGCATCAGTGGCCTCGTTTCCAAGAACACCTCACCCTTCGATTCGATTCCCCACGACTTCACGCACGATCCACTCCAGGGTCGCCTCGACGATGATGCCGAGCGCCTCATCCTGGGTGACGTCTCCCCTCTTGGGCACCGAGAAACCGTGGTCGGCTCCGGGCACGACTGTCAGATCGTGGCGGTCGGGGAACTCGTCCGGCAGGCCAAACGGGTCACGCTCACCCTGGATGACCAAGGCAGGAAGGTGTACGTCGTCCAGCTCGGCGATGCGCGACTTCTCCGGCTTGCCCGGGGGATGCAGCGGAAAGGCAAGGGCGAGGAACCCCGAGGCCCCCAGTGTCCGCGCACAGCGGGCCGCCGCCCGAGCACCGGCGCTGCGACCGCCAAGGACCAGCGGTGTGCGCACCCGGGTGCTGTTCGCCGCCGCCACCAGACATTCGTCGAGGATCGCCGGTCTCGGCGCGAGCCTCCTGCCGGCGACTTTCCATGGTTGCTCGAGCCGGATGACCGAGATGCCATGGCGAGGAAGTGCCTTCGCGAGTGCGTCCAGGTCGGCCGAGTCGACGCCTCCCGCGGCCCCGTGGTTGAGCAGCAACGTTGCCACCGGGTGCTTGGCCCGGTCACCCACCAGGCGGGCGTCGCCGTGAGGTGTCGGCACGACTCGGATGACGCTCATCAGCCGATCATGCCTGGTCCGGCGGTTCGGCGGCGAGCGGCTCAAGGAGCTCCGCGCCGTTGTTCCTCACATTGTTCACCCGTGTCGAGACCGGGTAGGCCTCCAACAGACCGAGTGCCGCAGGGACGAGCAGGCTCTTGAGCTGCTCGGGGGAGGACGGCGTGGGGTCGAGCCACGCGGCATACCGCTCGGGCTCCACCAGCAAAGGCATCCGGTCGTGGATGTGCCCCAGGTCGTCCTCGGCCGAGGTGGTCAGCACCGTGCAGGTCCAGCGGAAGCGGTCCGGGTCGTCCTCGTCGCGGGTCGGGCCCCGCCAGATCTCGTACAGTCCCGCCATGGCCAGTGTGCCCCCATCGGCCGGTCTGATGAAGAACGGTTGCTTGACCGGCTTGCCTGCCCGGTCCGTCTGGTCGGTGGCGTACCACTCGTAGTAGCCGTCAGCAGGCAACAGGCAACGGCGGGCAGCGAACGCCTTGCGATAGGCCGGCTTCTCGGTGACCGTCTCCATCCGGGCGTTGATCATCCTGTTGCCGATCGAGGGGTCCTTGGCCCAGGACGGAACCAGCCCCCAGGTCAGCACTCGTAGCTGACGCTGCGCGGGACTGTCCCTATCCTTCGAAGGCGGTCGCGCCATCGCGGCGTACACGTCCTTTGTCGGCGCCACGTTGTAGTCGGGTTGGAGTGACTCCTTGACCATGCTCTGGTCGATCTCGAACTCCTCGACCAAGTCCTCGGGGCGACGGCTGGAGGCATAGCGACCACACATGACGCCTAGGCTATGCGACGGCCAAGGTCCTCTCCCAGGTCCCAGCAGCGTCAGCGGGCCAGCCCGCTCAGCAGTCCGGTAGCCGAAGCAGCGGTCTCGGGCAGGCCCTCGATCCACACCCGCACCCTGGCCGAGCCGAGACCCAGGTCATCGAGCAGCTCGCGCAGGAGCGTCACGGCCCCGCCGAGCTCCGGGGCACGGCGAACCACGACCACGACGTGATCGAGCCCGAGCCGACCGATTGTCTCCCCACCGGAGAAGACCGTGCGGGTCACCTCGCAGAGGCGCACCAGATAGAGGGCGCGGGTGAAGGGGTGCTCGCCGGGGTCCACAGGCGCCGAGAAGGTCATCTCGACGATGACCAGTGCATGGGTGAACCGCACCGAACCACCGGCCCGCTTGGAGTCGCGGTAGAGCTCTTCGAGACGGGTGCGCACATGGGCCAGGCTGGCCAGGCCAGTCAGCGGGTCTTCGCACGACATCGCGTGGAGGCACTCCAACGACTCCTCGGCCCACGCCACAGACAGCGCCTCGGCCGCCGCGAAGTCCGGGGTGGTCTGCCTCAGCAGTCGGTAGGTCGCGCGTAGCCCGTCCAGTGCCTCTCCCAGGGCGGCACCGTCTCGCGCTACGTCGCGACCTACGACCGAACAGGCGGCGGTCGTGCTCGAACCGGACGCGAGGGCCTCCCCAACCGCTTCAAAGCGAATCGGCAATCCCCGCCGAACCGCCTCGGGCAGTTTCCGCCCTGGCACCCGTTGCTTCACCATCGACCTGCGTCGGGTGAACGAGTCGAACAACACCATCGCTGCCCCTCCCTGCCAGCTTGCCCGCCACGCCCCGAGGAGAGCAGCGACCACATACCTGAGACGACGAGGAGACGGGTTCGTGACGCCGGTATTCAGCGAGATAGACCAAACGGGTCTACCGTGTCAATGAGGACAGACGCAACAACCTGCCGCGTTTGTGTCGGAACTGCGCACAACTTTGGATGACTGAGCAACAAAGCGACCTCCAGGTTCCCAGCGACGCCGAGCTGATCTCGCGCGTCCGGGGGGGAGAAATCGCTGCCTACGGCGACCTCTTCTCCCGGCATCGAGACGCCGCCAACCGCCTCGCGCGCCACCTGATCCACGGCCCCGACGCGGACGACCTCGTCGCGGACGGGTTCGTGAAGGTGCTGCGTATCCTGCAGCGCGGGGGTGGCCCCGACGTCGCGTTCCGTGCCTATCTGTTGACCGCGGTACGCCGCCTCCACGTCGACAAGATCCGGTCGAGCGCGAAGCTGCACTCGTCCGACGACATGTCGCGGTTCGACCCCGGGGTCCCCTTCACGGACACAGCGGTCTCGAACTTCGAGAACAGCGCAGCCGCCAAGGCGTTCGCGTCCCTACCCGAACGATGGCAGCTTGTCCTCTGGCACCTCGAGGTCGAGGGCCAGAAACCTGCCGAGATTGCACCCCTGCTCGGGATCAGCGCCAACTCCGTCTCCGCCCTGGCCTACCGCGCCCGCGAAGGTCTGCGCCAGGCGTTCTTGACCATGCACCTGTCCGACATCTCCGCCGACGACTGCCGCTGGGTGATCGAACGGCTCGGTGGCTACGTCCGCAAGGGCCTGTCCAGACGCGACCACACCAAGGTGCACGATCACCTCGACGAGTGTCGCCGTTGCACAGCGATGTACCTCGAGCTCACCGAGGTCAACTCCAACCTGGCCGGGATCATCGCTCCCCTGCTTCTCGGCGGTGCGGCCGCGGGGTATGTCGCGTCGAACAGCGCCGGGGCGGCCGCCGGCCTGCTGGCTGTGGTCGGCCGGCTCCGCGACACGGTGGTGACGAATGCGGGAGTAGTGGCTGCGGGAGCGGTGGCCGCCGGCGTGGTGGCCGCCGCCACTGCGGGCATCCTCATCGCTGGCTCGGACGACGAGAACCTGGCCGCAGCCGAGCAACCGAGGGTGAGCACTCAACCGGCTTTGCCGGACTCGGCCCCGACCGATGGCCTCAGGAGCAGTGCCCCGGAGTTGAGAATCACGCGGGGCGCTGAGGCGTCGCCACCTGCCTCACCGGATGCAGTGGCCCCGGACGGCGCCCGCTCCTCGTCGACCACCCCCACCCCGACCGCCACAGCAGCGGCCAACGACCTCGCAAGCCCTGTCCCGTCCGACTCCCCCGCACCCGCCCCACCGAGTCAGCAGGGTCCCGCCGCCGCGTCCTCACCGGCAGGGCCGTCGGCCGGTCCGAGCAACGGGGAGCCATCCGGCACACCGCCGCCCACGTCACCCGCGCCCACGTCCCCGCCGCCTCAGCCACCGGCGGATCTGCGTGTCAGCAACGTGAGTGTCGACCCGGAAGGGCGGGCAATGACGATCTCGGTCGACGGCATCCCTCCCACCCTTGCCGCACTGGAGATCGACCTCGAGTCACAGAGCACGACGTTTGCGGGGGGCACGGCGGAGTGTCCAACGGTCACGCAACGACACGCCAAGTGTGCGCTCGACCAGTTCCGCGCCGAGGCGGCGAAGGCGCCCGGAGGCGCCCAGGCGAGCCAAGCGGTCACGCTGCCGCTCACCTTCCCCGCGGACCTGAGCTCGGACCAGCTGTGGGTCACCGTCACGGCTGTCGGGCACAACGAGACGAAACCTGGCGACAACACGTGGGGCTACTCGTTCACACCCCCACCCGCGGACATCCCGGCCGATCTCTCGATCAGCGATCTGCAGCGGGTCGAGTACGACGACAACGCCGAGGACGGCTTGGACGAGTACCACCTGACCGGGCGGATCAAAGGAGTGCCCGACGGACTGGACACGATCTCCCTCGATCTGACGGGCGCCGCACGGTTCGGAGAGCCGACCGGCGAAGGCGACGTGGACTGCGGCTACATCTCCGACACCCTCATCACCTGCAGCAATCTCACCGCGTCCTTTGACGTCGACCTGGTCGTCTACCTCAGCGAGGGCACGACCGAGACGGTCACACACACTCTCGCCGTACCCGACGGCTACCGCGACACCGACCAAACCAACAACGCGGCGTCAATCGCTTTGGCGCCGAAGCCCCCACCGCTCTTCGATGTCGTGCTCGACTCGCTCACTATCGCTAGGGTCCGCAGCCCGGTCAGCACGGTGCGTGCCACGGTGAGCGGGGTGCCAGACTCGGTCTCTGAGGTCGGCTTCCGGCTGTCCGGACACGACCACGCCCGTTTCACCGGCGGAAACGACGGGGCCACGGGCGAGGGTGACGTCGACTGTCGGGTGGTCTCGGAAACCTTGGTCACCTGCACGCGTGTGCGAGCGAACTTCTTCGCCGACATCGATGTGTTCCATCCGCCCGGGCAGCGGTCCGAGACCGTCACGGTCACCGTCGTCCCCGTCGGACTCGAGGAAAGCGGGCACACCGGCAACAACTCGCGAGACGTCTCCGTCGGTTGAGCCGTGGAAGCGGGCTCCCCGGGGATGCGTAAGGTACCCGCGAGGGGGTATGAAGGGGGCATGACGCTTACTCGACTGATCGCACGCCCGATGCTCGCCTCGATGTTCGTCGCTGGAGGCATCAACTCGTTGAGGAACACCAAGCAGGCGGCGGAGCAAGCCAAGCCGATCACCGACAAGCTGGTGCCGATGGCCCAGCAGGCTGCGCCAAGCGTGCCGATCCCCACGGATCCGGCGACCCTGGTGCGGATCAATGCCGGAGTCCACATCCTTGCCGGTTTCGCCCTCGCAACGGGACGCACACCTCGGCTGTCGTCGCTCGCCCTGGCCGGCACGCTGGTTCCGACGACTGTGGCAGGGCACCGTTTCTGGGAGGAGAGCGACCCTGCGCTCAAGGCGAACCAGCAGATTCACTTCTTCAAGAACGTCTCCATGCTCGGTGGCCTGATCCTCGCCAGCGTGGACACCGAGGGTAAGCCCGGTCTCGCCTGGCGCGCGAAGCGCGCCGCCAAGGACGCGGGCCGTCAAGGGCGGCACCTCCGCAAGGCTGCCAAGCGTGAGGCCAAGCTCGCCGCGAAGGGGGTCACCGGCTGATCGAGCGACGCCCGGACGATCGCCCGAGTTGCCCGCCTCGGGCGCCCGGGCCGGTATCCTCGGCCCGATGACTCAGCCGCCCACCACCGACCTCTGGGCTGCGCCGAACGCCTCCGGACCGATCAGCGCGACCGTCTCCCTACCGGGATCGAAGTCGCTGACCAACCGGGCACTTGTGCTCGCCGCCTTGTCGGACGCCCCGTCGGTCATTCACCGCGCCCTGCGCTCACGCGACAGCGAGCTGATGGCAACGGCCCTGAGATCTCTCGGTTCGGACATCGACACCTCGGGGCCGGACTGGTCGGTGGAACCGGGCGATGTCCGCGGACCTGCGACGATCGACTGCGGTCTGGCCGGCACAGTCATGCGGTTCGTTCCGCCGTTGGCCGCACTCGCAACCGGCCCGATCGGCTTCGACGGGGACCCGCATGCCCGCACCCGACCGATGGGTGAGGTGCTCCAGGCCCTGCGCGGGCTCGGCGTGAGCATCGAGGACGAGGGCAGGGGCACCCTCCCGTTCACCATTGTCGGCTCGGGCGTCGTACGCGGCGGAACGGTGACGATCGACGCATCCGCCTCGAGCCAGTTCATCTCCGCGCTGTTGCTGACCGGCGCAAGGTACGACGAGGGGATCGATGTCCGCCATGACGGGAAGCCGGTCCCCTCGCTCCCCCATGTCGCCATGACCGTTGACCAGCTGCGACGTCACGGTGTCGAGGTCGACGCGGACGCCGGCCGGTGGCGGGTGTTCCCGGGCGTGGTCCGGGCGCTCGACGTGACGATCGAGCCCGACCTGTCCAACGCAGCGCCGTTCCTGGCAGCCGCCCTCGTCTCCGGTGGCGAGGTGACCGTTCGTGACTGGCCGAGGACCACCACCCAGGCCGGCGACGCGCTACGCGAGATCCTCGCGCTGATGGGTGGCCGCGTACGGTTCACGAACGACGGCCTGACGGTGAGCGCCGACGGGCCACTAGAGGGGCTCGACTACGACCTGCATGAGGCAGGCGAGCTGTCCCCCGCCGTGGCCGCCTTGTGCGTGCTGGCCAGCTCTCCGTCCGAGCTGCGGGGGATCGCGCACGTCCGCGGCCACGAGACCGACCGGCTCAACGCCCTTACCTCCGAGCTGAACGGCCTCGGGGCTGACGTGACCGAGACCGAGGACGGGCTCATCATCGCGCCGGCGCCGCTGCACGGAGGAGTGTTCCGGACCTACGCCGACCACCGGATGGCTCACGCCGGTGTCATCATCGGGGTAGCCGTCGAGGGTGTGCAGATCGAGAACATCGCCAGCACATCGAAGACCTATCCCGGTTTCGCGGACGACTGGTCGAGGATGTTGTAGGTGGCAGGGCGCAACTACGAGGAGTACGCCGACGGCGGCCGGTTCGACCGTCCGCGACGCCACACGCGCCCCAGGACCAAGGACCGGCCGAGCTACGACGACGCCCACACCGCGATGGTCGTGACGGTGGACCGAGGCCGGTTCACCTGTCTGGTCGACCAGAGCGATGAGCCCGTCGGCGGCAACCAGATCGTGACTGCCATGAAGTCGCGGAACCTCGGGCGCAAGGGGGTGGTGGTGGGTGACCGGGTGCGCCTGGTCGGCGATGTGACCGGCGGGGACGGAACGCTGGCCAGGATCGTTGAGGTCGTCGAGCGTCGCACGGTGCTTCGTCGTACGGCCGATGACGACGACCCCGTCGAGCGCGTCATCGTGGCGAACGCCGACCAGCTGGTCGTGGTGGCGGCGCTGGCCGATCCCGAGCCGCGACCGAGGCTGATCGACCGTGCACTCGTGGCGGCCTACACCGCAGGCCTGGAGCCACTCCTGTGCCTGACCAAGTCCGACCTCGAGGACCCGGAGACCCTGCTCTCGATCTACCGGCCGTTGGGAGTGCCCCACGTAGTGACCCAACGAGGCCACGAACTCTCCGACATCCGGCAACGGCTCGAGGGACGGATCAGTGTGCTCATCGGGCACAGCGGGGTCGGCAAGTCCACGCTGGTGAACGGCCTGGTTCCCGGCGCGGATCGCGCCATCGGGCACGTGAACGCGAACACCGGACGGGGCCGGCACACCTCAACCTCGGTGCTGATGCTTCGCCTGCCGGAGGGCTGTGGCCTGCGCGACGGCTGGATCGTCGACACGCCCGGGATCCGGTCCTTCGGGCTCGCCCACGTCGATCCTCGTGACCTGATCAAGGCGTTCCCCGACCTTGCCGCGCTGACCACGAACTGCCCCCGCGGGTGCAAGCACGGCATGTCCGAGCCCGAGTGCGCGCTGGACGACGCGATCGACCAGGGCCTCACGGAACGCGAACGCGTCGACTCCTTCCGACGGCTGCTCGCCAGTCGCGAACGGGGCGAGGAGGACTGATCAGCGCCCCCACACCGCCCGCGACCCGGAGTCCCCAGTCATCACCACCAGCACCAGAACCGCGAGCGAGGCGAGAACGACCAGGATGGGCAGCAGCTTGTCGACCCACGGGGCAGCGGCGGCGCGGGCACCGCGCCCACTCGGCAGTGGGGACTCGCTGCCCAGCGCGAAGACCGCCGCGGCCACGACTACGAAGAACCCGATCACGAACCACCCCAGCAGGTCGCCTCGCTGCTCGTGCACCTTCACCAGCGGCGCTAGCTCCGGCCGCTCCTCTAGGAAGCTCTTCCCGCTGACCTTGGCCAGCCACACCGCTCCGAGCGAGGCCAACGCGGCAAGCCCGGCCGGCCAACGAGTCAACCACCGCCATCGTGGCACCACGGCGAAGACGATCGCCAGCAGGGCGGCCACCGGCGTGAAGACGACCGCGGCGTGAACGACGAGTGGATGTAGCGGCAGTCCGCCAAGTTCCATTGGACCAGGCTAGCCAATCGTGACCACCCCGAAGACGTCATCCGAAGCGGCTGTCCCGACGACCGAAACCGATGACGTCCCGCTGAGGTCCGGGAGCAGCGTCTAGCCTGTCAGGCATGGCCACGAACTACACCGACGACCTGAGACTGGCGCACGTGCTCGCCGACGACGCCGACTCGCTGACCATGAACCGATTCAAGGCAGCCGACCTGCACGTGGCGAGCAAGCCGGACTTCTCGCCGGTGACCGATGCAGACGAGTCCGTCGAGGAAGGCATCCGCCGCACCCTCTCGCGGGCGCGGCCCCGTGATGCCTTCCTGGGCGAGGAGCACGGTTCGACCGGTTTCAGCCAGCGGCGCTGGGTCGTGGACCCGATCGACGGCACGAAGAATTTCGTGCGCGGGGTCCCCGTCTGGGCCACCTTGATCTCGCTGATGGTCGAGGACGAGGTGGTCGTGGGCGTGGTCTCCGCCCCGCAGCTGAACCGCCGCTGGTGGGCGGCAAAGGACACCGGGGCGTGGACCGGCAAGTCGATCCTTCGGGCGACCGAGTGCAGGGTCTCCGACGTGGCGCGCCTGGAAGAGGCATCGTTCTCCTACGCCTCCCTGATCGGCTGGGAGGAGCGGGACCGTCTCGAGGACGTGCTCGCGCTCTGCCGCCGCTGTTGGCGCACGCGTGCCTACGGGGACTTCTGGTCCTACATGCTGGTGGCCGAGGGTGCGGTCGACATCGCGGCCGAACCGGAGCTGGAGGTCTACGACATGGCCGCGCTCGACGTGATCGTGCGTGAGGCCGGGGGGATGTTCACCTCACTCGACGGGACCACCGGACCGCTTGGTGGCAACGCCCTGGCCACCAACGGCCGGCTGCACGAGCAGGTCCTCGCGTTCCTCGGTTCGTTGCCTGACGATGCGGACGACCCCGACGCCGTACGCCGCCCCGCTGGTTCCCTGCACGACCTCAGCGCCCGTCGGAAGCCCCAGGCTGAGAAGCGGGCAGCCGACCCTGAGGCCGACCACGACTGAGCAGGCGGACGAGGTGAGGCGCCGCGAGCAGACCGGCCAGATCGAACCAGCCGTACCCTCCGGCTGCCCCAGAGGGCGGGTTGCCGATCGAGAACCAACCCGTCGGGTCCTCGCTGCGCCATACCCAGGTGCGTAGGTCGGTACCCAGCAGCTCGAGGTAGCTGACCGCGACGAACGCCCCGACGTACACCGCCTTCGACGGACCCCACAGCAGGAAGCCGACCAGGCAGGCGTACCAGAATGCGCCCAGAGCGTCCTGTCGCTCGGCGAGGAACAGCCCGTAGCCCGACCACGCGCCACCGACAAGCAGCACCAGCGCGATACACGCTCGCATATGCCTCTGCACGAACGGGGTGTGGCCAAGGGCGAAGGCCGAGAGGTAGACGAGCCCGTGGCCCGGCGGCACGTAGGCCGGGACGTTCTCGAACCGGTAGACATACACCTCGAGGAGAGGGCTGGCGATGTACTCGACCACCGTTGCGAACACCACCACCACGGCCGTCTGCGCGCGGACGATCGCGGTGACGGCACGCAGTGCAAAGAGCAACACCCCCCACGTGCCGAGGCCGAGCGCGCGCTGCAACCACGGTCCTCCGCCGGAGTCGAGCCAGAGAACAATCGAGAGCCAACCCATCATCACGATGCACGCGGCGAAGTTGCGATTGCTGGTGCACACCGCCACATCCAATCACTTCCGCCCCTGCGCAATCGCGACTAGCCTTCTGCCAACTACCCGAAGTTCCCCGAAGGTTCACCGTGGAGGTTCTCGATGCGGATCAACGAGCTGCTCTCGGCCAAAGCGAGCCATGACGTGCTCACCGTGCGCCCGGATGCGACGGTCCGCGAGCTGCTCGCCCAACTCGCGGAGCACAATGTCGGCGCGCTGATCGTGAGCTCCGACGGTGCAGCTGTCGAAGGAATCGTGTCGGAGAGAGACGTCGTGCGCCGCCTTCACGAGGACGAGGCCGTGCTCGGCTCTCCCGTGTCGGCGATCATGACCACCGAGGTCCGCTCCTGCTCACGGACCGACCTGGTCGACGACCTGATGCAGGTGATGACTGAGTTCCGGATCCGGCACGTGCCCGTCGTCGAGGACGGCACACTGACCGGGATCATCAGCATCGGTGACGTGGTGAAGAGCCGGATGAGCGAGCTAGAGTTCGAGCGCGACCAGATGGACTCCTACATCCACTCCGCTCAGTCCTGAGCTGCGCATCCCGCCACCGTGAGGAACAGCCACGTGTCGCACCTGCCGGACAAGCCCGAGATCGACTTCCCCGACTCCCCGCCACCCACGGACCTCGAGGTCACCGACATCGCTCACGGCGACGGCGCCGAAGCGGCGTCGGGCAGGACCGTCGCCGTGCACTATGTCGGTGTCGCGCACTCGACCGGTGAGGAGTTCGACGCCTCCTACGGCAGAGGCGAGCCGCTGTCGTTCCGACTCGGTAGCGGCCAGGTCATCTCGGGATGGGACGAGGGGGTGACCGGCATGAAGGTCGGCGGCCGGCGCAGACTGGTCATCCCACCGCACCTCGGGTACGGCGACCGTGGCGCGGGCGGGGTGATCGCGCCGGGCGAGACCCTGATCTTCGTCGTCGATCTCGTCGACGTCCGCTGAGCCACGCGCACTCTTGGTCGCCTCGTGGTCAGGCGAACCGGCCGACAACCCGCAGGGAGGTCTCGCCGATCGTGACCACATCCCCGACCACCAGCTGACGTCCCCGCCTGGTCTCGGTCTCGCCGTTCACCAGGACCGCACCCTGGCTCAGCAGCGGCTTGACCTCGCCGCCGACGTCGACCAGGTCGGCGAGCTTGAGGAACTGTCCGAGGCGGATCGACTCGTCGCGGATCTCGATGGCACGGGTGTCGGGCATGAGTGCTCAGAAGTCGAACAGGTCCCCGAGGAACGACTCCTTTTTCTTCCTCTTGCTGTAGCCGCCCTCGCGACGACCGTCGTCGTGCTTCGACTGCGGGTACGACGACCCACCGGATGGGGGTGGGGATGGGGCCGGGGACACGCTCATGGACCGCTCGATCACCTTATCCAGCTCCCCCCTGTCGAGCCAGACGCCACGACACTGCGGACAGTAGTCGATCTCGATGCCTTGCCGGTCGGTCATCTGCAGCACTGCTTCGTCGATAGGGCATTTCATTGGTCCAACCTACGAGAAGCCGCCAACTCTCGTCTTGTCAGTTCATCAGCACGCTGACCGCGTGGATCAGAACGCCCACGAGGCCTCCCACGATCGTGCCGTTGATGCGGATGAACTGAAGGTCCCGCCCGACCTGTAGCTCGATCTTGTGCGCGGCTTCCTTGCCGTCCCACCTGTCGATGGTGTGCGTGATCACGGCCGTGAGCTCGTCGCCGTACCGACCGACCGCGAAGACAGCGAGGTCGGCGGCGTACCGGTCCAGCCTGTTCCGCAGTGACTCGTCCGCGACCAGCCGTTGGCCGAACCTGGTCAGCTCGAGAACGCCGCGTTCGCGAAGCGGCCCCTGGGGATCCTCCAGCGAGCCCAGCAAGGCCCTGCGAAACGCCTTCCACAGTGACGTGCCGGTCACCACCAGCTGGGGGTGCCCGAGAACGCGGGACTTGAGCCGTTCGGCGCGCTCCTGCGTCTCGGGGTCGTTGAGCAGGTCGGAAGCGAGCTGCCTGAGCAGGTCATCGAGGGCGAACCTGGCATGGTGGTACGGGTCGTCGCGGATGTCGGCCACCCACCTGATGGCCTCTTGATGCATCCGGTGTGTGACGCGTTCGTTGACGGCAGAAGGTGACCACCAGGGAGCACGCTCACCGACCACTTCGGAGAACGTCTCCTCGTTCGAGACGAGCCACTGGTACGCCTCGGACAATGTCAGGTCGACCAACCCGTGATGGGCGCCGTCGCGCACGATCTCCTCGAGCAGGCTGCCGGCGACGGGACTGATCGGCTCCTCCATCAACCTCGGCAGGAGCGTCTCCTCGACCAGGGCGACGACGTCCTCGTCGCGCACCCGGTTCAGACCGATGCTCAGCAGGCTGGCCGCCTCGTCCATGACCTTCCGGCTGTTCGTGGGCTTGACCAGCCACTCCCCGATCCGCATCGCTATCCGGGCGGCCCGGATCCGGCCCCGGATGATGTCCTCCTGCAGGAAGTTCTCTCCGACGAACTCTTGCAGGCCGCGGCCGAGCATGTCCTTGCGTTTCGGCACCAGGGCGGTGTGCGGAATCGGCAGGCCCAACGGATGCTTGAACAGCGCGGTCACCGCGAACCAGTCGGCGATGGCTCCCACCATCGACGCCTCCGCGCCTGCGTTGACGAAACCGAGGAAGCCCTCGGCTCCGAGGGTGAGCAGGTAGACCACTGCGGCGAACAGCAGCAAGGAGACCGCCACTGTGCGCATTCGTCGCAGTCCGCGGCGACGCTCGTCGTCGAGGGCCGGGTCGGCGCGAAGGCTCAGGGTCGTCGTCACCGCTCGAAACTACAGGAGCGGGGCTTCCCGAGCGTTCGCGTCGGGTGGGGAGGTGACGGCCTCGTCGCCGACCAGCAAGGTGGGCGCGATGCCCGGAACGACAGTAACCGCCACGTGGGTGTCGACCGGATGCCGCACCGAGTGCGGCTGCCACGACCGCAGCCGGTCACCGGATCCGAGTACGACGGTGTGCAGCACGAAGGCGCCGTGGTACTCGACCGCGACGACCCGCGCCGGCGACGACGGATCGACCGCGAGGGCGACCTCGTGCGGGCGGAGTACCACGTCCACGTCCAGATCACAGTTGGCCCATCCTGGAACCGTCGAGACGACCCCGATCTCACAGGTCAGCAACGCGTCACGCACATGGGCGGGCAGGAAGTTGGCCTCACCCATGAACGACGCGACGAACCTGCTGGCGGGCAGCTCGAAGATCCTCTGCGGGGTGTCGGCCTGCGCGATGACACCGTCTCGCATGACGACGACCCGGTCCCCGACGGACAACGCCTCGGTCTGGTCGTGAGTCACCAGGACCGCCGTCGTACCCGTCTCACGCAGCACGCCCACGGTGTCGGCGCGGACCTGCGCGCGCAGGTTCTCGTCGAGGCTGGAGAAGGGTTCGTCGAGGAGTACGACGGCGGGTTTCGGGGCCAGCGCGCGGGCGAGGGCGACCCGCTGCTGCTCACCACCGGAGAGCTCGTGT
>Ga0075530_1000508_pt1 | contig 18367 bp, 12 predicted proteins | sample NGEPerD_2_FD_75101 | JGI IMG/M metagenome (GOLD analysis project Ga0075530, IMG submission 75101) | Arctic peat soil microbial communities from the Barrow Environmental Observatory site, Barrow, Alaska, USA - NGEE PermafrostL1-D | ecosystem: Environmental > Terrestrial > Soil > Wetlands > Peat ... | reverse complement strand
CAGATCTTATAATTTACCAATTTTTTAAGAAAATGTAAATAAAAAAAGAATTAAAAAAAACCACCATAAATTTGGTGGCTTTATTTAGTGGGCCTGTGCAGACTCGAACTGCAGACCTCTACGATGTCAACGTAGCGCTCTAACCAACTGAGCTACAAGCCCTTTTTTCGGTGCGCCTAGATGGACTTGAACCATCGACCCCCGCTTTATAAGAGCGGTGCTCTAACCACCTGAGCTATAGGCGCAATCGGCGCATAAAAACAGAGTTCGTTTAATTTATATCATTATCATTTTAATTTATCAAGTTTTTTGCTGACTTCTTCTACTTTTTCCAGAATTGCTGTTTTTAAATTTTTCTTAGTTTCTAAAAAAGCACTTTTTACAGTTCCGGTAGGCGAATCTTCTCTAAACACATCTAACACATTTATATTTTTTAAAGAAAAGGCAAAAATTTCGGTAGTTGTCGAATCTTTTTCTGTCAGAATCATAAAAATTTTAGTGTTTGGCAGATTAGACATTAATTCATCAACCATATCCCGTAAAGCCTCACCATCGGCACGCAAATTATTAGTATCATCTTTAGTGAGCCAAGACCAAGCGAGTTCACCGTTACTTTCCAACTTAAGATTATTAAGGACCTTTCCCCAAAGCTTTAAATCAGAAACTTTATGGGAATGATATAGACGATTAATAATTTCTTCTCTTCTGGCGCCCGCGCTTATTAATTCTGAAGTAATCATTAGAGTTTGGGGGGTTAGATTTCCAGTTTTAAAATTACGCGTTTTAATAATAATACCCGCCAATATTCCGGTAGCTATATCTTCGTCTATTAGACTTTTTGTTTCCGATTGAATAAGACCAAAAACTAGTTCGGAGACAGCGACACAATTAAGATTGATAAGATTTATTTGGCCAAATTCTTCATTAGCCGCTTGCTGAGAAATATTAATGATTGGGGTTTTATAAAAAAATTCTACATTTTGGTCATAAAGAGTTCCAAGGGACTCTAAATCATTTGCCCCAAACACAAAAATTAAATCATATTTAAATTCCCCCACCTTAGAACTAACATCTTTAGCTTCAAACCAACCATTCTCTGGAGAGACAATAAAGTTGAGTTGATTGTTGTCTACTAAATATTTAATTTGGCTGACCTTGGTTTTGCTAATATCAAGAGAAACAATAAAGCGTCGTAAGTGATCCAGGTTATTTTTAATTTCTGAAAATCCAGGTAGGAAGGATAATTGCTTTACATCTCGAATAGGTTTAGCCCCGGCGATATCTACGTTTTTGCCAAGTTTTTTTAAATACCTGAAAAAAGAACTGGCGGCCGCTACTGCGTCCCCATCCCAGTCCGCCGAAAAAGACAGCAAAATATTATTGGCTTTTTCTACTTGTTTAAAGATTTGTTGCTCTAGGGTTAACATGTAAGTTTAAAAAGGCTCTTATCAGGGCCGACTAATTAATATATAATTATTATAGGCGTCAGTCAAGCTTATTTTTGTTTGACTTAAGCCGATTTTTTTGTTAATTTTAAATTATGAAAGACGAACTAGACAAGGTTTATAACCCCACGGAAAATGAGGGAAAAATCTATGAAAAATGGGAAAAATCCGGGTATTTTAACCCGGATAATTTAGATTTGGCAAGTGACGCTCAAAGCTACACTATAATTCTACCCCCACCTAATATTACCGCAAAACTACATCTCGGACATTCAGCCATGTTAGCCATAGAAGACCTCCTAATCAGATATAAGCGTTTAAAGGGATTTTGTGCTTTATGGCTTCCAGGAACGGATCATGCGGCGATTGCCACTCAAAATGCGGTTGAAAAAAAGATTTTAAAAGAAACTGGTAAAACCCGGCATGATTTAGGTCGCGAAAAACTTTTAGAGGAGGTTTGGTTATTTTTGAAGAAAACCCAGGGGGAGATATTAGCGCAAACCAGAAGTATGGGCGCTTCTTTAGATTGGTCGCGCTTAGCTTTTACGTTGGATAAGGAGCGTCAACAGGCGGTAAAAATCATGTTTAAAGACATGTATGATGCCGGCGTTATTTATCGTGGCGAACGCTTGGTTAACTGGTGCCCTAGATGTCACTCTACTTTAGCTGATGATGAAGTTGAATACAAACAAGAACAGTCTAAGTTATATTGGCTAAAATACGGCCCTTTCATATTAGCGACTTCACGTCCAGAAACTAAACTAGGAGATACGGCGGTAGCGGTTCACCCTGACGATGTCAGGTACCAACAATATATTGGTCAAGAATTAGAAATCCCTGGGGTTTTAGGAAATTTTACAGTTAAAGTGGTGGCTGATAAGGCGGTAGAAATGGAATTTGGTTCCGGAGTTATTAAGGTTACTCCCGCTCATAGCTTTGTTGATAATGAGATTGCTGTTCGTCATAACTTACCGAGCAAAAAAATAATTAATGAAGATGGTCGCCTGATGGAAAATTGTGGTAAGTATGCCGGAATGACTACTGCGGAAGCTCGGGAAGCAATTGTAGCTGATATGGAAAAGCTGGGTTTAATTGATCATATTGATGAGGACTACATTCATAACGTCGCTCTTTGTTATCGTTGTGACACCATAATTGAACCATTGCCATCAGAACAATGGTTTATTGGGGTTGATAAAAAAATTGCTCGCCTAGGCAATAAATCCCTAAAGGAAAGAGCGCTAGAAGTTGCGCTACAAGAAGAAATTACTTTTGTGCCGGTTAGATTTAAAAAACGCTATCTTGATTGGATGGAGAATTTGCATGATTGGTGCATTTCTCGCCAAATTTGGTTTGGACATCAGATTCCTGTTTGGTATCGTGACTCCGAAATTTATTGTGGATTAGAAGCGCCAGTCGGCGATGGTTGGCGACAAGATACCGATACATTAGATACTTGGTTTTCGTCGGGCATGTGGACTTTTTCTACTTTAGGTTGGCCCAACAATTATCGTGATGGTCAGAAAATTGGTGATTTGGCTAAATTTCATCCCACTCAAGTTTTAGAAACTGGTTACGAAATTATTACACTTTGGGTTTCACGCATGATTATGATGTCACTTTTTGCGCTTAATGAAATTCCCTTTTCCAAGGTTTATCTTCATGGCATGATTTTGGATAAGGATGGTAAGAAGATGTCTAAATCAAAAGGAAATGGGATTGACCCGATTGAAATGATAGAAAAGTTTGGCGCTGATGCCGTCCGCCTGTCTTTACTTATGGGCTTTACTCCGGGTAATGATGCCAAATTTAGCGAGGATCGGATAGAGGCGAAGCGCAATTTTGTTAATAAGCTTTGGAATATTTCTCGTTTTATTCTATCTTCGGTTGCAGCCGATGATGTTAATCCTCAGAACGCAAATATTAAACCGGAGGCCAAAACCTTGGCCGATAAATGGATTTTAAATTCCTTGCAAAAGACTATTAGCGCAGTTGATAAAAATATTGAAGATATGAATTTTTCGTTAGCGGCCGATGAATTAAATGACTTTACTTGGAATAAGTTGGCTGATTGGTATTTAGAAATTGCTAAGATTGAAAAAGGAAAGTCACAAATTTTACTTTATATTTTAAAAAATATTTTGATTCTCTGGCATCCCTTTATTCCTTTTGTTAGTGAAAGAATTTGGTCTAGTTTTAACGATAGTTTACTCATGGTAGCCAAATGGCCGACCGTATCCGGTTTTGATAAGGAGATAAGTGAGACGATTGATAATAATTTTCAGGTCTTACAAGAAATAGTTGTGGCTATCAGAAATGCCCGTAGTGAAAATAAAGTTGAACCGGCGAGAAAATTACCGGCACTTATTTATGGACATGGATTTGAGGTTATTATTCAAGAAAATGAGGCCCTCATTAAAAATTTAAAAACTGGTTTGGAGTCTTTAGAACTTAAAGCAGCTGGTGAGAAAATTACCGGCGCCATTTTAGCTATTTCTGGAAAAACCGAAATCTACCTTCTGGGCGCCATTGATAAAGACAAAGAAACTGCGCGTCTGCTTAAAGAAAAGGCAATTCTGGAAAAATTATTGGAAGCGCAAACTAAAAAATTAGCTAATGAAGAATTTGTTAGCCGTGCCCCGGAAAAAATCGTGGCGCTTGAAAAAGGAAAAATAGTTTCTTATCAACAAGATTTGGAAAAAATAACTAAAGCACTAACACAGCTATGACTTTAAAAAATTATTTATTGGTAATGTCGGTTTTAACCGCTATTTGTTGGGGGATATTTTTATTTGTCGCTAACCTGATAGACCCCATAGCTACTAATTGGGTCGGTTTTATTCTTTTTTACTTTTCTCTTTTCATTGCTCTTAGTGGGGTGGCGGCCTTAGTGGGATTTTTAATAAGATTTGTCGCTTTAAAAAAAGAACTAGCCTTTAATTTGGTTAAGGTTGCTTTTCGTCAATCATTTTTATTCGCTTTATTTTTAACAGCAGCGCTTTTTTTAAGAGCTAATCATTTGTTTAATTGGCTTAATCTTTTATTACTTATTTTAGGATTTTCTATTTTGGAACTTTTCCTAATCAGTTATAATCACAATCGTCAATAATATGAAAAATAAATTTCAAAAAGTTCGCGCAGAATTTTTAGAAAAATTAAAAGCGGTTAATGATGCTAATGGTTTGCGAGAATTAGAGTTAAAATATCTTTCTCGTAAAGGAGAGTTTAGTTCTTTAATGCATGAACTTAAAGATTTGAGTTTGGAGCTTAAAAAAGAATTGGGCGGATTGGCCAATAATATTAAGCAAGAATTAGAAACAAATTTTAACGAGGTTAGAGATAGAGTTAATCGTCTAAGCGCTAAAAACTCTTTGATTGATATTACTGTTCCTGGAATTGAACCACCGCATGGCCATCTTAATCCAATTACTATTATCCAGCGCGAAATGGAAGATATTTTTTCTTCTCTGGGCTTTACCATTTTTGATGGCCCAGAATTAGAAAGTGATTATTTTAATTTTACAGCTTTAAATATGCCGCTTCTTCATCCAGCACGCGATATGCAAGATACTTTTTATGTTGATTCTAAAAATAAAGACGGTGCTTTGGATTTAGTAATGAGAACACATACTTCCCCAGTGCAAATTAGGGCGATGAAAAAATTGGGTGCGCCCTTAAAGGTGGTTGTCCCGGGAAGATGTTTCCGTAATGAAGCAACTGACGCTCGCCATGAACACACTTTTTATCAATTCGAAGGTTTAATTGTCGGCGAAAATATTAATTTTGCTAATCTTAAAAGTTTATTAGAATTAGTTGGTAAAAAATTATTTGGGCCAAAAACTAAATTACGAATGCGACCGAAGTTTTATCCTTTTGTAGAACCGGGGAATAATGGTGAATATACTTGTTTTTTATGTGAAGGTAAAGGTTGCCGAGTTTGTAAAAATACTGGTTGGTTAGAAATTGTTGGCGGTGGCTTAGTTCACCCGGAAGTTTTGCGCGCCGGCGGGATAGACCCAGAAAAGTATTCTGGATTAGCCTTTGGTTTCGGACTAACTAGATTAGCCATGTTAAAATATGGTGTTACTGATGTCCGTTTATTTAATAGTGGTGATTTAAAGTTTCTTGAACAATTCTAAATATATGTATATTTCTTATAATTGGTTAAAAGAGTTTGTTAAACTGCCGGCTAAAATTTCACCTGCAGAAATTGCGGAAGAGCTAACTGCTCATACTGTTGAAGTTGAGGGTTTAGTTAGCCAGGCGACTAAGTTTAATCAAGTAGTAATTGGCAAGGTGTTGGAAGTTAAAAAACATCCTAATGCTGATAGGTTACGATTGACGGTGGTTAACGTTGGTGACCAGAAACTTAATATTGTTTGTGGCGCCCCTAATGTTGAGGTGGGACAAATGGTGCCAGTTGCTTTAAACGGTGCTTTATTACCTAATGGTTTAGAAATAAAAACGAGTGAGATTAGGGGTGAGAAGTCAGAAGGAATGATTTGTGCTGAAGATGAATTGGGTCTAGGAAAAAATCATGAAGGAATAATGGTCTTAGGGAAAAATGCTAAAATTGGCGAGTCTTTTTCAAAATATCTTAAATTTGATGATATTATTTTTGAGGTTGATAATAAATCATTATCAAATCGACCCGATCTCCTGAATCATTATGGGCTAGCGCGCGAACTAGCTGTTATTTTTGACTCACATCTTAAGACATATGATAAAGTTATTGGGGCTGAATTATCAATTCCGGAAGTTAAGGATAGTAAATTAAGGGTTACGGTGGATAATTCTGATCTTTGCCCACGGTATATGGCGCTTAGAGTAGAAAATATTACAGTTACTGAATCTCCGGCTTGGCTTAAAGAAAGATTGGTTGCCATAAATCAAAGACCGGTAAATAATATTGTTGATTTAACCAATTATGTTATGTTTGAGTGCGGTCAACCTCTTCATGCCTTTAATGCTAATGGTATTAAGAAAATTGTGGTTAAGGTCAATAATAAGCCAGAATCATTTGAGACCTTGGACGGAAAAGAAAGACTGCTTAGTGCTGATGATTTAGTTATTTCTGATGGCGGACAACCAATTGCTATTGCTGGAGTTATGGGAGGGAAAAATAGTGAAGTTACTGAGGAAACGACAGCTATTATTTTAGAGTCAGCAAATTTTCAAGCTGCGGCTATTAGAAAAACCGCACAACGACTAGGCTTAAGAACGGAAGCTTCGGTTCGTTTTGAAAAATCGCTTGATCCAAATTTAGCTGAAGATGCCCTTAAACGGTTTTTAGGACTTTTAAAAGAAATGTGCCCAGAGATGAAAATAACCAGTAACTTGTTTGATTTAGGCGGTAGAGTCAAAACTGCCAACAAAATTGATTTGGAATTTTCTTGGCTATTTTCTAAAATTGGTCAAGAATTACCTAAAGACCAAGTGATTAATATTTTAGGTAAATTAGGATTTCAGCTCACTAAACATAAAGATTCTCTAAGTATTATCGTTCCCTCTTGGCGCGCGACTAAAGATATTCGTGGTCGTGAAGATTTGGTTGAAGAAGTATTGCGCATTTATGGGTATGATAATGTTAATTCTATCTTGCCAACAGAAAGAATTTCCATTCCCGAAATAAATCAAGAGCGGATATTGGAAAGAAAAATTAAAGACATTTTATATTTAAAATTTGCTCTTAGTGAAGTGTACAACTATTCTTTTGTTGGTGAAGATAATCTTAAAAAATTAAATATTGATTTTTTTAATCATCTTAAACTAGCCAATCCCCTTTCTGAGGTGCACAGTATGCTTAGACAGTCCCTGGTTCCTGGCTTAGCTTACAATATTCGGAATAATCAATTTCGTTATGAGTCTTTAGGATTCTTTGAGTTTGGTAGCGTCTTTTTTAATGCTCTTGGTGATTTTAAAAAAGACAATGAGAGCGAAGATAAAATTCCTTATCAAGAAAAGCGCATTGGTTTGGTGCTAGCCGGAAATAATAAAGATATTTTGGCTGAGCTTAAGAGTTTAGTCGTTGGGTTTTTACATGAGCTTGTTCCGCAAAATAATGAAATAATTTTTTCGCAATTAGAAAATTTCCCCGGTTGGGCGGAAACTAGTCAATCCGCTAAAGTTTCCATTTTTGGTCAGGATCTTGGATTTATCGGAATTTTAAATGCTAAGGCGGAAAAAAATGTTAACCTAAAAATGAAAACTGGATTTGCGGAAATAAGTTTGGAAGCGCTTAATCGAGTTATTTCCAGCTTACCGTCTTTTCGTTTTCAAGAAACTGCTAAATATCCAGACATGGTACGCGATTTGGCCTTTGTTGTTTCTGAAGAAATATTGTATAATGATATTAAGAAAGAAATTTCTGATTTTAGTCCTCTTATCAAATCAGTTGAATTGTTTGATGTTTATACGGGAGATAAATTAGCGGCTAATGAGAAAAGTTTAGCTTTTCATATTAATTACCAAGCGTTAGATAAAACACTTACTTCTGCGGAAACAGATGCCTTACAAACTGAATTGGTAAATCAGATAATTGCTAAATTTGAAGCGAAATTAAGAGATTTTTAATTATTTAAAATAGCTATATGTTTACAAGTTCATTAGATATTTTGCATTTGATATTAACAATTTGCATTTTAGCTTTAACATTTTTTCTATGTTGGTCTCTTTATTATTTCATTTCTAGCGCTCAGAAAATTCATAACTTGATTAAGCGGGTCGAAAGTGGAGTAACTAAGGCGGAAGAAGTTATTTCCGTGATTAATAATAAATTGAAAAGTGGTTCTGCTTATTTGATGGTTTTAACAGAAATCGCCAAACAAGCGATTGAATTCGCGAAGAAGAAAGGTAAGTCCGGTGCGGAAGAAAAAACCAGTTCTCGCACTAGTAGAAAAAAATAATATTTTTGCTTAAAAAAGACCGCTTAATTAAGCGGTCTTTTTTATTTAGCTGATTATTTAGAAACGGGTTCTTTCTTTTTGCAGTCCTTATTGCTACATTTTGCTTTATCGTCTTTGTTGAGAATCATTAAGGCGCCACATTTTGGGCAATCCTTGCCATTAGGTTCTCCCTGGTAAGCATTTTTACATTTAGGATAATTACTACAGGCGTAGAAGGCGCCACGGCGACTAAATTTTTTAACAATTTTTCCTTCATGACAAATTGGACATTCTACTTCTTTTCCGGAGCCGGAACCAATGTTTTTAATATTTTTACATTTAGGATAAGCTGAACAGGCTAAGAAGGGGCCATATTTACCGGTTCGCACTTTCATGGCCGCTCCGCATTTATCACAGACTTCACCGGCATACTTTTTTTCTAGTTCTAAGATTTTTGGATCTACTGGCTTATCATCAGCCCCGCCGCTCATTTTTTTTATATTGCGGCATTCCGGAAAAGCGCTACAAGCTAAAAATTTCCCATAACGTCCGGTTTTAATAAGCATTTTGGCACCGCATTTATCACAAATTTCTTCTGATTGTTCTTCTGGCATAATGTCGCTTTTATTAATTTCTTGATATTTATTTTCTAAATTTTTACTAAACTCATCATAAAACTCGCCAATAACCGGTTGCCATTTTTTTTGACCATTGGCAATTTCATCAAGATTATCTTCCATCTGAGCGGTAAATTTATAATCAACGATTTTGGGAAAATGAGCAATTAAGAGGTCAGTAACGACGAAAGCAATTTCGGTTGGCTTTAAGCGTTTCCCCTCATCTCTTTCGACGTAGTTTCTGGTGATGATTGTGGCAATGGTCGGAGCATAGGTTGATGGTCGTCCGATGCCATGTTTTTCCATTTCTTTGACCAGACCGGCATCAGAATAGCGTGCTGGGGGATTAGTACTGTGAGCCTCGGAAATTATTTTTTCTAGATTAAGTAATTCACCCTCATTTAGCAAAGGTAATAACTGTTCCTTAGTTTTTTCTGGCCAAATTTTTAAGTATCCCGGGAAAGAAATTGTTTGTCCATTGGCCCGTAAAATATAATTTTCTGGTTCTGATTTTGCTTCAGTATCAATAATAGTTGCGTCCAGGCTAGCGGCGGCCATTTGGCTGGCAACCGATCTTTGCCAAATCAAGCGGTATAGCTTTTCTTCCGTATTTTCTAATTTAGTCTTTAAGTCTTCTGGAGTGACAGTGGCTTCGGTCGGTCTGATAGCTTCATGAGCCTCTTGCGCGTTTTTACTTTTGTTTTTGAAACTACGACCACCAGAATAATATTCTTTTCCGAGATTATTAATAATCCAATCTTTAGCTTCATCTATAAATTTAGGGGACAAATTCAGAGAGTCAGTACGCATATAGGTGATAAATCCTTTTTCGTATAATTTTTGAGCGACGGTCATAGTTTGTTTGGCGCTATAACCTAGGTGCCTATTAGCCGCTTGTTGCAAGGTGGAGGTAGTAAAAGGGGCTGATGGAGATTTGCTGACCTTCTTTTTTTCAACCTTACTTATAATATAGGAAGAAGCTTCTAAGGTTGTCTTTATTTTTTCAGCATCAGCTTCTTTAATTGCGAGCTTATCAAAAGATTTGCCGTTTATCTTGAATAAATCAGCCTGAAAATTATCACGACCAGCTTTGTTTAAATCGGCACTAATAGTCCAATAATCTTCTTTTTGAAAAGCGTTTATTTCTTTTTCTCTTTCAATTATTATTCTAGTAGCTACGCTTTGTACTCGACCGGCTGATAAACCCTTGGCTACTTTTTTCCACAAGAAAGGCGAAAGCTTATAACCGACTAAACGATCAAGAATGCGACGCGCTTGTTGAGCGTCCACCATATTTAAATCTATTTGGCGTGGGTGTTTTAAAGCTTCTTCAATTGCCTCCTTAGTGATTTCATGAAAAACGATTCTTTTAGCCTTATGGTCATCTAATTTTAAAGCTTGGGCCAAGTGCCAAGCGATAGCTTCTCCTTCGCGGTCTTCATCAGAGGCCAAAATAACCTCATTCGCTTTAGTGGCGGCTGATTTTAGAGCGGTAACAGTTTTTTTAGCCTTGGCAGGAATGACGTATTTAGGGGTAAATTCATTTTCTAAATCTACGCCTAGTTCGCTACTCGGTAAGTCACGAATATGACCAAATGAAGATTCTACTCGATATTTACCATTTAAAAACTTACTGATCGTCTTGGCTTTAGTTGGTGACTCAACAATTATTAAATCCATAGTTGTGATAATCTTAGTAAAATTAGAAGCGTAGATTAAAATAGCCGTTACGGTTTATTATCACTTTTTTAATCTCCAATATACTTAGTTTACTATTTATCGTGGCGGTGTCAAGTTTAGTTTTTTTTATCATTTCATCTAAACTCAAGGAGCCGCCAATTATTTCCGCCTCTAAAATTGCTTCATAGATGATGGCTTCTAAAGAATCTTCTGGTTGATAGTTAGTTGGTTGGAGTAATTTATTGGTTTTATTTTCGTTAGCCGGCTCAATCTTTAAAATTTCTAAAATATCAGCTGCTTTTAATATTGGAGTAGCGCCTTCTTTAATCAATTGATTGGTTCCGACACTTGAATTCAAAAAAATATTACCGGGGATTGCCAGGACATCGCGGTTTTGTTCTAGTGCCAAATGAGCCGTAATTAAAGAGCCTGATTTCTCAGCCGCTTCAATAACTAAGACCGCTGAGGCTAAGCCGGAAATTAGACGATTGCGGCGCGGAAAATTTTCTTTTTTAGCGGGATAGTCCGGCGGAAATTCCGAAAGGAGCAAGCCTTGGTTAGCAACAATTTCTTGGGCTAAGTGGCGATTAACAGCTGGATAAATATGGTCTTTTTTTAGACCTGACCCCAAAATCGCAATTGTTAATCCGGAGTTTATTAAAGTTTGCTGATGAGCAAGACTATCAACCCCAAAAGCTAGACCGCTGATAATTACTATTTCATATTTTGTTAGTTCTGGTAAAAATTCTTTAGCGACTCTTTCGGAGTAGGGGGTATTTTTACGCGACCCTACAATCGCTAAGCGATAGGGTTTGTTTAGTAGAGAAATATTTCCTTGATAAAAAAGGATTGGCGGTGGCGAGTGGATTTCTTTTAAAGATAAAGGATAGCGGTCGTCGTGCCAGGAGAGATAGGCTATTTTTTCTTGGTTTAAAATTTGTAAAACCTCAGTTAGAGAAAATTTTTGTCGCCAACTTATAAAGTTAAGACTTAGTTCCAAAGGAAAGCCAATTTTTATTAGTTTTTGCGAGCTAGCTAAAAATACTTCACCCAAACACGGAAAAGCTTTCTCTAGGCGAGTAATTTTTTGGGGGCCAAGATAGGGACACAAGGCTAGACTCAGAAGCGCCAGCTCGTTATTTATCATAAAAGAGATTTAACATCGTTTATTATATGATAAATAAAATAAAATCTCGCTAAAATAGCGAGCTTAAATAATACTTAAGAAAACTTAACAAAATTATAAATCAGAGACCCGGTAATTGCTGGCCGTATTTTTTATAGATTCTAATTCATCTTTACCAAAAGGTTGGAGGACAAATTTTTCCGCCGGAATATGGGTACGTAGTAAATCGTTTTTAATTCCTAGGCGCAGACGTTTGAATTTTTGGGTTTTCAAATATTTAATAATTGAAGCAATTCCCCTGTGTCCGGCACTGCCGGAGTCAGTCGCGATTTTACAAACTCCGATATTCAAATCTAAATCATCTTGAATAACGGTGAGGCAATCATTTAAATCCTCATCCTTTTTGGAAAAAATTCCTAAGTTCTTACTGCGCAAGCCATAATAATTTAATATTTTTTGGACGCTTTGTCCGGACTCATTCATAAAAGTGAGCGGTTTAACAAAAATTAGGCCGTTAACTTCTTTAATAAGGGCATTAAATTTTTTATTGGTCAACCAATTATCTGCCCCGATTAAATTATCTAGAAAAATCCAGCCCGCATTATGGCGCGTACGTTCATATTGATTCCCCGGATTACCTAAACCAATAATGATTTTCATAAAATTAGTCTTCGTTATTATCACTTGATTCTTGTTCGTGCCCTTGCTCTTGTTTATGTTTTGGTTCTTGATAAGTAGTATGTGATTTCCGATTTTTGGTAACGGTAATTTTTATTGGTGTTCCGATGAGACCATATTTTTCGCGTAAACGATTTTCGACAAAACGGACATAAGAAAAATGTAAATCATCATTAGGGCCAATTCTCAAAATAAAAGCGGGTGGGTTACTTTTTTTCTGGCGAAATTCATAAATATGAGGCGCCTTTAAGCCCTTGCCTTTAGCTGGCTTGTGAATTTTCACAACGTATTTTAAGAATTTTTCAGTTTGTGAATCACTTAACTCCAGTCTTCTCTGCGCGTTGATATTAATAATTAAATCTAAAATTTTATTAACTTTCTCACCGGTTTTAGCAGAAATAAATTGTACTGGTGCCCAAGTAGCAAAGGGCATCTTATCATATAAGATTTCGGTCCACTTCTTAGTATTTCTTTCAGGTATCAAATCCCATTTATTGGCAATAAAAATTAAACTTTTATGACGATCAACTATTTCTTGAATCAGTTTAGAGTCTTGATGAGTAAGCGGTTCGCTGATATCTAAAACTAACATGGCAATTTCCGCTTTTTCTAGAGATTTTAAAGATTTTAAGATTCCCGGTTTTTCTAAACCCTTAGTTTTGGTTCCCTGTTTAGAAATACCTGCCGTGTCTACTAATTTTATTTCGTGCCCGGCATAGGAAATATTAGTGTGTTGCGGTTCTCTGGTGGTATGAGCGAGGGGGCTAACAATTACGCGCTCATATCCTAAAATAGAATTTAATAAAGAAGATTTTCCGACGTTTGGCTTGCCGATAATGCAAACATTAATTTTATTTTCTTCATCAGATTCTTCGGTTTTCTTAAATTTACGCCCTTTATCTATCCGTTCAATTATTTTGTCCAGTAAATCGCCAGTGCCCATGCCACTCGCTGCCGAAACGGTAAACGGCTCTCCTAAATTGAGCTTATTAAATTGGGCGGCCTCGGAAGCATTTTTAAAATTATCCACCTTGTTGGCGATTAGCATTAACTTACTTCTATATTTGGCGGTTTTTTTCAAGACTGTCGCTAATTCTTTATCTTCTGGCAAGATGCCGACTTTAGAATCAACTACAAATAAAATTAAGTCAGCTTTATCTAAATATTTTTTAGCTTGTTTTTGAGTTTGCTCATCAATACTCACACCATTTAATTTTTTAGCAGTGAGATATTTCCAATCAATTAAACCGGCAGTATCTATAATATCAAAGGCGCTGTTTGACCATTCAACAGTTCCTAAATTACTATCACGGGTCGTGCCAGCGATATCTGAAACTAGTGCTTGATTCTTTTCAGTCAAACAATTAAAAAGAGTAGATTTTCCGACGTTAGTGCGTCCGCAGATAGCGACTAACGGTAATATTTTTTTGGCTTCCATATTAGTTTGTTGTATTAGCGTCAGTTCCGAGAACCAACAGGAAGTCGGCGATATTCGCCTGGCTTTGATATTCTTTAATCCAAGAAGATGATTCAAATTCTTGCTCGGCCCCGGTGGCTTTTTTAATTGTTTCTAGAGCTTCATTTTTTTTGCCGTAAGTAAAATCAAAAACTAAAGTTTGAACATAACCTCTTTCCGGAGCATTACCGGTTTCTATAATTGTTAAGCCCAGGGTTTGTAAGGTAGCGGCTGTTTCTCCGGCTAAACCACTAATCCAAGTTCCATTTTTTACGGTAATACTGGCCTCTTCAGTAATTTTTTTAATTTCTTCTACTGGTGTTTGAATTGGGTTGTTGTTAAAAATATTTTGTATCAGGGAATTAATTTTAGAAAAATTTCCGGACACTGGTACTAAAATATAAGCCCCCTCACTGCTAATAGTTGAAATTAATAGACCATCTGGCGCATCGCTTAAAACTTTATTTATTATTTGAGTACGATCAACATCTTTAAATAAATCCCAGGCTCTTAATAATTCCCAAACACTGAAATTAGTACTGACATGTTGGCTAAATTGACTAATTAATTTTCCAATAGTTACCGGATTTAACAAAGTTTGTTTTGATAAAATCTTTTCTTTAACAGCTTCTAAAATTAATTGCTGTCTTTTGGCACGAGCGAAGTCGGAACCTTCGCCGCCGACACCATGTCGACTGCGAGCATATTTAAGAGCGAGCGAACCATCCATATTTTGAAGCCCCTTTTCAATATGTAAATGTTGATAACGGGCATAGTAATCAGGGTTATCTTCTTCGCCTAGAATTGGATAAGCGTAGTCATCAAGATTATTTTCAACATTTACCTTGACGCCACCAAGCTCGTCAATAACATTTATAAAACCAGCAAAGTCAACTCGGACATAATAATCAATATTAATGTTAAACAATTTACTCAAAGCGTCAACAGTTGTTTGACCACCGCTACCCTGCTCATTAGCCTCGGCAAAAGCATTGATATTATTTATTTTTCGATAACCAGCTTCTGCCAGAGGAACTTGTAAATCGCGCGGAATGGAAATTAAGGACACTTGTTTGGTTGAAGGCTTAAGGCTGGCCAAAATTATTGTATCAGAAAGATAAGCGCCATCATGTCCCGCGCCCCCCATACCTAAGAGGAGGATGTTTATTCTATCATTTTCTTCGCCTTTTAATTGTTTATCAGCACTAGGGACTAAATGTATTATTTTATTAAATAATCCATTTTCTGATAACCAACCACTACCATTTTGGCTAGACATGATTACTCGTCCAGAAAAAATTAAACCAATAACAACAATGGCAATTATATAGGTGCTAACTTTTTTTCTTTTTTTATTTTCAGCAGAATCAACAAGCCTAATAATATCTTCTTGTCTGACCTCTTTAGCCTCCTGTTTTTCAATTTCTTCCATTTTTTTCTTAAAATCAATCATAAATAAAATTAGTGGACTTGAGGGGACTCGAACCCCTTACCTCTGCAATGCGAATGCAGCGCTCTACCAGCTGAGCTACAAGCCCAATCTTGCTCTAGAATAATTGGTTGGGCTGCTCGGAATCGGACCGGGGCTACATGCACCCCATGCACGCGTACTGCCATTATACTGCAGCCCGCAAACATAAAAATAGGCCTATGTCTAAACCTGCTCCTATCTTAACATAAAATATGGATATTTCAAGCAGGATTTTAGAGCCTAATTTACTGTAAAAACAGAATAAAATTTGACAAAATATTTTTAAGGACTAAGATGAAGAAAAGAGTCTCCCCAAGAGACGCCATTACGCACGATTAGTGTTTTAGAAAAGGTGAGAATATGCTTAAAGACAGCCAGTAATTACGAGTAAATATTCGTGCGATATTAGCCGACTTAGCCATCGGATAGTTAACGGCTTTGGCTATACATGGTTCAAATCCATAGCAACCTCGGTTGCGAAACAGCCTCTTTTCTCCTTTTTCTTTTTTGTTCTTTTTTAAAAAATCAAAAACAAGCGCCTCGGTAAGTGTACTGAGGTTTTTTATTATGTTTGTTGCTTTTACGGGATTTTTCCCGTAAAATAAAAATATAATGATAACTATATGGAAATTAAAAAGACAATTTTTTCGGGGATTCAACCGAGTGGCAACTTAAACATTGGTAATTATATTGGTGCTATTTCGCAATGGGTGAACATGCAAGAAAAATATAATTGTATTTTTTCAATAGTTGATTATCACGCCATTACTGTTAAACAGGACCCGGAAGAGTTGCGCCGGCATATTATTGAAGTTGTAAAAATTTATTTAGCCGCTGGAATCGATCCGGCTAAATCAATTATTTTTCAACAATCAACGGTTAGCGCTCATACCGAATTAGCCTGGGTCTTAAATTGTTATGGCGCGCGCATGGCGGATTTGAATAAGATGACCCAGTTTAAAGATAAGACGGGCGATAATCAAGAATCGGCTTCTGTCGGTTTGTATGATTATCCAGTTTTGATGGCGGCTGATATTTTATTGTATGATACCGAGCTTGTGCCAGTCGGTGAAGACCAAAAACAACACGTGGAATTGGCCCGCGATATTGCTAAACGTTTTAATAATGAATTTGGAGAGACTTTTCTGATTCCGCAAGCCGTTGTCAAGCAAGAAGGTGCTCGGATTATGTCTTTGTTAGATTCAAGCAAAAAAATGAGCAAGAGCGACAGCAATCAAAATAATTGTATTGGTCTATTGGATGATATTGAAGTTGCTCGTAAAAAAATTATGCGCGCGGTAACTGATTCTGGAACTGACATTGAATATGATTTAGAAGATAAACCGGCACTTTCTAATTTGTTGACTATCTATGCCCAATTAGGAACACGCGAAATTCCCCGCTTGGTTAAAGATTATCGCGGTAAAGGTTATGGCGACTTTAAAAAAGATTTAGCCGATGTCGTGGTTAAATTTTTAACTGATTTTCAGGCTAAGTATAATAAGATAAGTGATGATAAAGTTATAAAAATATTAGAAGCTGGTCGGAAGAGGGTGGAAAAATTAGCGAGCGCTAAGATGGAAAAAGTTCGGCAGGCTATTGGGGTAAGATAAAAATTAATTAAGAAAAAAAAGAAGAGCGGCCGTTTATTGGTCGCTTTTTTTAGATAACCAAACGAGATTGTGTGATATATTTGTTAATTGACTAAAATAAACAATTATTGTAAGATACATTGTTGTATAAGTTATTTTGTCCTTTAAAAATTTAATATTAACCATAAAAATACAGAATCATGAAAAAACTATTTTTTACCTTGTTTATTTGTCTTATGACATTTTTTTCATTTTCTCAGGAAAATGAATGGACTAATCTTAATCTGCCAACCGACGTAAATTTAAATACTGCCGCAGTCGATAAAAACGGGGATATTTACGTTTTTGGAAATAAATTTGGTGCGGTTACTAAAGACAATGGCGCTCATTGGATAATTCTTGATTTCCAAACGGGAATAGACGGAAATAATAGGCAGATTGGAAATATATTTTCTTCTTGCCTGGAAGGAGATAAAATTTTTTTAGACTCTAATCTAGGTTCTGGTCTAGACGCCATTAATGAAGTCCGCTGGATTTATACACAACAAATTGATAATCTCCAGGATACTGCCCGAAGAGCGTTGTGGAGCGTTTCAGGACTAGAAGGGACGGTTGAGTCTTTTGGAAACAATCCATTTAGAGTATTTATTGCTGATAGGGGGTGGAGCTATGACGTAAAAATACATTCTTATAATACCAATTCTTCTTCTTTTTATCTTCCTTATACAGGTAGCGGAAAATATCAGTATAACACTAAATGGAGAACCAGAAGTGCTTCTGGCGGAAGAATGATTAGTATGCAGATGGATAGGTATAATATGTGGCAAGAGGTTTTTGTGTCTGATGATTTTGGAGGAAGTTGGGAGCCATCTGACGTTTCCGCTATAAACCAAGATCAAGTAGTTTATATTTCAGATATCAGTTTTTCCGGTACTCACGGTTATTTGGTTGGCCAACATTATGGTGGTTATAGTTTTTTCTTATATGAGTCAAAAGATAATGGTGATACTTGGCAGTTTATTAAACAATACGCCAACTCCGGTATTAATGATTCAATTACAAATTATTTCAAATCAATTTATAATTATGACGATGCGCCAATATCCGTCGGCTGCATTAAACTTCGTGATAATTCATATGATTTTCCAATAATCGGCGGTTTTGTTCAGTCTGGTGAAAATTATCAAGTAATCAGTCAGCATGGGCTAAATTGTGTTACTGGTAATGGCAATAAAGTTGTAGCTGTCGGCGATCACGGTCAAGCGTATCTGCTCAAGTCAACTAATACAGGCATTGGGTTAATTAACAAATCTGATAAAAATGAGGAATTTTTAATCTATCCCAATCCCTGTCATGATGGCCAGCTAAAAGTTAAAACCTCTAAACTTTTAAGATTTGAACTAATTGATTTGCTCGGT
>Ga0075530_1000506_pt1 | contig 18376 bp, 12 predicted proteins | sample NGEPerD_2_FD_75101 | JGI IMG/M metagenome (GOLD analysis project Ga0075530, IMG submission 75101) | Arctic peat soil microbial communities from the Barrow Environmental Observatory site, Barrow, Alaska, USA - NGEE PermafrostL1-D | ecosystem: Environmental > Terrestrial > Soil > Wetlands > Peat ... | reverse complement strand
GTTCGATGTCATCGGCGACGCGCTCCGTGACACGGTTCGACACGACCGCGACCTCGTCCGGAGCGGGCTCGGCGAGCTGATGCACCTCGTCGCCCACCCCGAGACCATCCCGGCGCGCGCCGGCGAGGCGGTGCGGCTCGCGGCCTCGGTGCGCCGTCAGGTGGTCGTCACCGATCCGTCACGCTCCCCTGCCTTCGCCGAACGGTCGCTCGGACGACGCTTCGAGATGTTCACGATCCCGCTCGACCGGGCACAGCGCGCCGCCAAGGCGCTCGGCGGGACGATCAACGACCTCTACGTGACCGGCGTCGCGGGTGCACTGGGGTCGTACCACGATCGGCTGGGCTGCCCGGTGGACGAGCTGCGCATGGCGATGCCGGTCAGCACTCGCGATCGTGCCGACACGTCCGCGAATCGTTTCGCGCCCTCCCGCACCCTCGTGCCGGTCGTGCCGGCGGATCCCGCCGACCGGTTCCGGATGGTGCACGGTCGTCTGCGCGCGGTGCGCGACGAACCGGCGCTGGACGCGACGGAGTCGCTGTCGGCGGCGTTGGCGGTGCTACCGACGGCCTTGCTCGTCACGCTGACCCACAACCAGGCGCACACCATCGACTTCGCGACGTCGAACCTGCGGGGAAGTCCGGTGGACCTGTACGTCGGCGGCGCTCGCATCGTGGCGAGCTACCCGATGGGGCCGCGCGCCGGGTGCGCGCTGAACATGACGCTCTTGTCCTACTGCGGCGACCTCAACATGGGCCTGAACCTCGATCCGACCGCGGTCACCGACCCCGCGGCGCTCCTCGAATGTCTCGAGGAGTCGTTCGCGGCTTTGCTCGACGTGGACGACGACACCATCATCTGAGACCCGGACGCCCCCTCAGTCCCGGTCGCGCGGTCCCACCGGTCGGCACGACATCGGCCCACTCCTCGTGTCCCGGGTCTCGCCACATCCGGTGCCGGCACTGCTGTGCGTGATCGACGACGTAGAGGTGCAGCGTCGGCGCCTCTTCGGCGAGATCGATCAACGCGGCGCCACGCGCGTGTGGCGGTCCGCTCGCCAACAGCTCGACGAAGGCAACGGCGGCCAGGACGCGCGACCTGCACCCCGCGCAGGCCGAGACCGTCGCGGGCTCCAGCCCATCGGTGAACGCGAGCAGCGTCTCGACCTCGATCGCGTCGAGATGGACCGCCTCGCCCTGCGCGTCCAGGACCGTCAGCACGCCCGGGGCGTCGTCTGGGCCATCTCCGCTCGCCGCCATGACCAGCAACGTAGACCTCGCACGGCTCCATGAACACTCCCGACGACCTACGGTGATGTCGTGCGCGCGGTCATCGCCACCGGAGACGACCGGATCACGATCGAGGATCGCCCCGTCCCGGAGCCGGATCCGGACGAGGTGCGCATCGCGGTGCGGGGCGCGGGGCTGAACCGGGCCGACCTCCTCCAGCGGGCGGGGCTCTACCCGGCTCCGCCCGGCGTTCCCGGCGATATCCCGGGATTGGAGTTCTCCGGGATCGTCGACGCGATCGGCGCTTCGGTGGCCGACCTGGCGCCGGGCGACGCCGTGTGGGGTGTCGTCGGCGGTGGCGCCCAGGCCGAGTACCTCGTCACCCGGGCGGACCAGTGCGCACCAGTGCCCGACGGCGTCGACCTCGTGGCCGCGGGCGGTGTCCCGGAGGCGTTCGTCACCGCGCACGACGCGATGTTCGGCCAGGCCGAGCTCGCGCCGGGTGAGCGCGTGCTGGTGCACGCGGCGGGATCGGGCGTCGGAACAGCGGCGATCCAGCTCGCCCGCGCCAACGACTGCGAGATCGTCGGCACGGCCCGCACCGCCGACAAGCTGGAGCGTGCCGGGGCACTGGGACTCGATCACGCGGTCGTCGTGGACAGTCCCTTCGACGCGCGCACCGTCGCCCGCCAGATCACCGACGCCGCGGGACCGATCGACGTCGTGCTCGACCTCGTCGGTGGCGAGTACCTCTCCACCGATACCGCGGTCGCCGCGCACCGGGGGCGGATCGTGCTCATCGGGACGATGGCCGGCGCCCAAGCAACGCTGTCGATCCTGTCGGTGATGAGCAAACGGCTCCGCATCTACGGCACCGTGTTGCGGCCCCGCACGCTCGACGAGAAGGCAGTCGCGACCCACGCGTTCACCACCGACACCGCCGCCTGGTTCGCCGACGACACGGTGCGGCCCGTCGTCGAACGGCTCGTACCACTGGCCGATGCGAGCGACGCCTACACGCTCCTCGCGTCCGACGCGACGTTCGGCAAGGTGATCCTGACGCCCTGACCGCCTCCCCGACCGACGCCCTGACCGCCTCCCTGACCGACGCCCCGACCGGCTGGCGCCGGGTCGAGCCAGTTCCCTCGGCAGTACCATCGCGCCCTCATACCGCTCGGGAGGATCCAACGTGGCTCAGCTCAAGGACAGCGATGTCGTCATCGTCGAGGCGGCTCGCACGCCGCTCGGTCGCCGAAACGGGGGACTGGCCTCGGTGCACCCCGCCGATCTGCTCGGCACGGCCCAGACCGCGGTCATCGACCGCTCGGGCATCGACCCCGCGGCGGTCGGCCAGGTCATCGGCGGATGCGTCAGCCAGGTCGGTGAGCAGACCTTCAACATCGCCCGGACCGCCTGGCTCGCAGCCGGGTATCCCCTCACCGTCGCGGCAACCACGGTGGACGCCCAGTGCGGGTCTTCGCAACAGGCCACCAACCTCGCGACCGCGCTCACCGGCAGCGGCGTCGTCGATGTCGCCCTCGGCTGCGGGGTCGAGTCGATGAGCCGGGTTCCGCTCGGCGCCGCGGTCCGCGGCGAGTTCGGACGCCCGACACCCAAGACCTACTTCGCTCGCTACGAGATGACGTCGCAGTTCGAAGGCGCGGAGCGAATCGCCGACCAGTGGGGCATCACCCGCGCCGACACCGATGCGTTCGGGTTGGAGTCACAACAGCGGGCCCAGCGCGCGTGGGCCGAGGGCCGCTACGAGCGCGAGGTCGTTGCGGTCGACGCACCGGATCTCGGCGAGGACGACAAGCCGACCGGTTCGACCCATCGGGTCGAGCGTGACGAAGGGTTGCGGGAGACGTCGCTCGAGAAGCTCTCGACGTTGAAGGCGGTGGGCCGCGAAGACGGTGTCCACACCGCCGGCACGTCGTCGCAGATCACCGACGGCGCCGCCGCGGTGCTGGTCATGACCGCGGCGCGCGCCCGCGACCTGGGTCTGGCCCCGCGCGCGCGAGTCGTCGACCAATGTCTCGTCGGAGTCGATCCGGTGCTCATGCTGACGGGGCCGATCGACGCCACACGCCGGCTCCTCGAGCGCACCGGCCTTTCCATGGCCGACTTCGACACCGTCGAGATCAACGAGGCGTTCGCGTCGGTCGTGCTCGCCTGGGCAGCCGAGCTCGAGCCGGACATGGCCAAGGTCAACCCGAACGGCGGCGCGATCGCACTCGGCCATCCGGTCGGCGCGACGGGCGCCCGGCTGCTCACGACGGCGCTCCACGAGCTCGAGCGGACCGACGGTAGGTTCGGATTGGTGACGATGTGCTGCGGGGGCGGTCTCGGCACCGGGACGGTCATCGAGCGCATCGCGTGACCGGCGCGGCCCTCGCCGAACGGCTCGGATACCCGGCCGACGCCAAGCTGCTCATCATCAACTGCGACGATCTCGGTTCGTCACGCGCGGCCAACGTCGCGGTCTACGAGGCGCTCCGCCAGGGGCTGGCTACGAGCGCGACGCTCATGGTCCCGTGCCCCTGGGCGCGCGATGCGGCCGCGCAGTACCGCGGCGAGGACGTCGGCGTACACCTGACCCTCAACGCCGAGTGGGAGACGTATCGGTGGGGTCCGATCACCCGGGCACCGAGCCTGCTCGACGGCGACGGCGGGTTCCCCCGGACGGTGGCCGACACCTGGGAGCACGCCGACATCGACGAGGTGCGGCGCGAGTGCCGGGCGCAGATCGAACGGGCGATCCTCTGGGGCTTCGACGTCAGCCACCTCGACAGCCACATGGGTCCGCTGCAGCTCCGGGCGGACTTCTTCGACGTCTACCTCGAGATGGCCGTGGAATTCAGCCTCCCCCTGCGGATGGCCGGCGCAAGCGGCGAGCGGGTGGTCCGGTTCCCGTACCGGCGGCTCGCGGCAGAGCGCGGCGTCGTGTTCCCGGACCACTTCGTGCGCGTCACCGGGGTCGGGTCACGCCGAGACGTCGAACGCTGCCTGCTCGGACTGCGAACCGGGGTCACCGAGGTGTACTTCCATCCGGCAGTCGACACCGACGAGCTGCGGGCGTCACACCCCGACTGGGCCGCGCGGGTGGAGGATCACGCCTGTCTGTGTCGAGACCCGTCGTTCGCTGAGCTCGTGGACCGCGCTGGAGCCGTCACCATTGGGTTCCGCGACCTGCGCGACCTCCAACGCGCCCCCTGATCCCCACCCACTCCTTCCACGTCCCCGAGTTCGTTCACTCGACGCGCACTATGAGCGCCCAGTGACCAAACCCGAGGTGTGAGGTACCGGCCCCCCTCCGAGTTCGTTCACTCGACGCGCACTATGAGCGTCGAGTGACCAAACCCAGCGAGGGGGTGGTGGGAAAGGGGAAGGTGGCGGGGAAGAACAGGGGGACGAGAGTCAGGCGTCGGTGCAGGCCTGGACAGCGGTGAGGAGGTCGACGAACGCGGTGGTACGCGTCCAGGCCAGGACCCGGAACAGCGCGCCCGTGTCGCCGGCGACCTTGAGCCGGCCCTGCATGAACGCGACGCTCGGGTCCAGCGAACCGTCGACGATCGCCGCCAGCTCGGTAGCCGGCACCGTCAGGCTGAGATCGGCGGTCGCCGAGCTCCCCAGCTTGATGTCGCCTTCGGGCCCACCACCGATGACGACGTGCACGCGGGCGTCACCGTCCAGTGGAGGCGGGTAGTCGTCCAGGGCCGACGCGACTGCGTCGAGCCACGTGGGGGTGAGGAAACGAGCCACCTCAGCGCTCAGAGGGCGATGTCAACGGGCTCTCGCAGCCCCGCGAACAGGTCGGTCTCGTGCTCGCCCTCGGCGACACCCGTGTCGACTCGAGACTCCACGAGCACGTACTCCTCCCACGGCCAGACGTCACGGATGACGTCGTCGGGCAACTTCATCCAAAAGCCGTCGGGCGCGACCTGGGTGCGGTGCGCGAGCAATGCGGCGCGGCGACGAGGGAGCTGGTCGCTGACGTCCACGAGCGTCGTGAAGCGATCGTCGCGGTGCGGCAGCTCGTGCTCGAACCACCGCGCGAACGGGCTCTCCATATCCCGTTCGAGGTGAGCGTCGTGCAGCGCCCGGATCCGACCGAGGGACCAGCCGACCTCGTAGAGCTTCGACGGCTGCCACGGGTCACCCGAATCGGGATACCGACCTACCTCGCCCGCGGCGTCGAACGCAGGGGCGGTGATCTCGTGGACGCGGATGTGGTCCGGGTGCGGGTAGAACTTCCGGTCGTCCGCGTAGGTCATGATGACTTGTGGCCGCTCGGCGCGGATGATCCGCACGAGCCGCTCCACCGCCTCCTCGAACGGCGCGTTGGCGAAGTTGTCCTCGCGGCCGTTGGTCTCCGAATCAGGCATTCCCGAGTCGTGGTAGCCGAGGAGGTGCAGACGGGCGTAGCCGAGCGCGGCGACGCTGTCCCGTAGCTCCTGCATCCGCACCTCGGGAAGGTCGGCGCGCACCTCGGGGGTGTCGACCTCGGGGTTGAGGATGTCACCCGCTTCCCCGCCGGTGCAGCACACGAGCGTGGTGTGCACACCCTCGTCGGAGTAGCGGGCGACGGTTCCGGCGCCTTTGGAGGCCTCGTCGTCGGGGTGCGCGTGCACGGTCAGCAGGCTCAGCGGTGGGGTCGACATACGGACGGCAACGCTATCGGGCGGGCCGATCTTCCCCACGAGCTTCCGATCCCGCCTTCTCTTGCTCGTCGTCGGGTTGGCCGACCGCAGCCTCGGGGTCCGTCCCGGAACCGTTCTCGGCGCCCGGGCCGGCATCGGTCGCGTCGTCCTCGACCGCCGCGAGGGCCCACATCTCGACCCGGCCGATATCCCGCAGCCGACGAGGGCGGAGGCGTTTCCAGGCGAATCCCTCCTCGTCGACGAGCTCTTCATGGACTGCGTCGGAGACGATGACCGAGGCGGGTCGCGCGATCTCGACCAGCCGGCTGGCCAGGTTCACCACCGGGCCGAAGTAGTCACCGTCGCGCGCGACCACCAGCCCGTACGCGAGGCCGGCGCGGGCAAGAGGGAGGAGATCGTCGTCGGTCGAGCGGTCGGTGATACGACGGGCGATGCGGGCCGCAGAGGCGACATTGAGGGCCACGAACATCACCTCATCGCCGATGGTCTTCACGACCCGTCCCGCCTCTTGGGCGACCGTGTCGAACGCCAGGGTTTCGAACCGACGGACGAGCGCGCTCACCTCCTCGAGGCTCATCATCTGGCTGAGCGCGGTATAGCCGACGAGATCCACGAACCCGATGGACAGCACCCGAGCCCCCGCGGTGTCGGCTTCGACGTTGGCGAGCTTGCGGCGGAGCATGTCTCGGGACTGGAGCCTCAGCGTGTAATCGAACAACGCGCTGAGCGACTCCCAGTCGAGCTGATCCAGGACGGCCATCGCGAGCTGTTCATCGGAGAGCCCGGTCGCCCGAGCCCGGCGGAGCTCCTCGGCAAGCTGGTCGGTGAGCGCGGCGGCCACTCGAGCCAGCCCGGCGCTGAAGATCCGCACCCCCTCGACCAGCTCGTTCTCCGGCTCGGCTTCATGCTCCAACTCGACGCCGTCGGTAGCCAGCGGTGTCAGCCGTTGCTCCTCGAGCCGCACGAGCGCCCGCACGTCCGTGTCGGTGAAGACCTTCGCGTTTGGTTCGAGATCGGGGAAACCAAGTGCCCGCCACAGCCGCTTGCCGGTCTCGGGTTCGATCCCGACAAGCTCCGCGATCTCACCCATGTCGTAGCGGCCGCTGCCGGGCAGGAGGGTCTTGTCCACCGCGAGACGCGTCAGCCAGCCTTCCTCTCCGGCGCGTTCGATCTCGTCAGGCGTGGCACCGAGGCGACGCAGCGCACGACTCAGCTTGCGGTCCATTCGGACGGCCTCCTCGTTCCCATGCGGTGCCGATCGGCTACGCCGAGCGCGGTACGTCTTTCCATGCCAGCTCTCGAGAACGGTCGGGCTCCTTCGGCAGGCCGAGCACCCGTTCACCGAGGATGTTGCGCATGATGTCGGAGGTGCCCCCCTCAATCGTGTTGGCCTGCGCGCGCAGGAAGCCCACGGCGGTCGCGCCCGGTCCGGCACCGACAGCCGCGGGGTGAGACGTCCGGGTCCGGTCGGCGAGATCCGCGCCCTCCCACGCCACGGCGCCCATTCCTTCGAGATCGACGGCCAGCTCCTGCAGCCGTTGGTTGAACTCGGCCTGTTGGAGCTTGGTGATGGAACCCTCGGGGCCGGCCTCGCCACCGCTCTTGCGCGCGTCGGCAGCCCGCTGGTTGTTGATCCTGATCAACCGACTCTCGACGTAGGCCTGCGCGAGCTGCTGGCGCACGCGCGGGTCGGTCGTGCCCCGGTGGGTGGCGATGAGCCGATCGATCGGGCTGCCCCCGACCGCGTCCCCACCGATCGAACCGGCGCCCGACAACGACACTCGCTCGTTCATGAGCGTCGTGATGGCCACCTTCCAGCCGTCACCCTCACGCCCCAGCATCCAGTCGTGGCGGACCCGTGCGTCGGCGAAGAACACCTCGTTGAACTCGGCGTCACCCGTGATCTGCACCAGCGGGCGCACCTCGACCTGGGGTTGTTCCATGTCGACCACGAAGTAGGAGAGTCCGGCGTGCTTCGGCACGTCAGGGTTGGTGCGGCACAGCAACATCCCCCACTTCGAGATGTGCGCAAGCGTCGTCCACACCTTCTGGCCGTTGATGACCCACTCGTCACCGTCGCGAACGGCCCGAGTCGCCAGCCCAGCGACGTCGGAGCCCGCGGTGGGCTCGCTGAAGAGCTGGCACCAGATCTCCTGGTTGCACGCCAGCGGTCTGAGCAGGCGGTGCTTCATCTCCTCGGTGCCCCAGGCCATCACGGTGGGGCCACCCATGCCGATGCCGATGATGTTGAACGGGCGCGGCACCTGATAGTGCCCCAGCACCTCATTGACGTGCTTGGCCTGACCGGGCGCCAACGAGAGCCCGGCCCCGTACTCGGCCGGCCAAGTCGGGGTCGCATAGCCGGCCTCGCCGAACCGCACACACCACTCGCTGTAGTCGAGGCCGGCCCGCGCCGCGCCGAGCGCGTCGGCGTCGCCGGTATCGACAGCGTCCATCCAACCCGGCGGCAGTTGCTCGGCCAGCCACCGCAGCGTCTGGTCACGCAGCTCCTCGGACGTGAGCGCTTGTACGTCGACAGCCATCGCAAGGCCACCTCTCCTGGCGAGCAACACGGCCGACCGAACGCCGCCGCGAGGCGGAGCGTACCGCCGGGCGCGCGTCCGGATGGGAGCCGCGCCGAGCCCTGGCTCGAAGGCCGGGCCCGAAACCGCCCCTCGGCTCGCTAGCCTGAAGCACGCCGTGACGGCCGACTCCCCTGTTTCTTCCGCTCCGACCGCCGGCGCTTCTCAGAAGCCGTCGCGCCCACCCACCCGGCACCGAGTGCAACGGCTGTGGATCGCGCTCATCGTCGCCGGCATCCCCGTGCTCGCGCTCGTCGCGTTCGCGGCCGGCGAGCGCATCCTCAGTCAGGGAGATGTGCTCGCGGGCGTCGACGTGGCCGGGATCAGCCTCGCGGGCCTCGACGAAACCGCGGTCGCCGAGAAGCTCGAACCGATCGCGGCCCGGCTCGGCTCCGATCCGGTTCGGGTCACGATCGACGGTGAGCTCCGAGTTATCGACCCAACAACGATCGGACTCACGGTCGACGTCCCGGCGACGGCTCGCGCGGCTCGACGTGCCGGACGGGGATCCAACCCGGTCGCGGCGGTCGGGGGCGCGATCCTGCGGCGGTTGCGCGCCGACGAGGTCGCCCTCGCGGTCGAGGTCGACGACGTTCGCCTCGACGCTGTGCTGGAGGCCTGGCGTCGCGACACGGCAAAGGGTCTGCTCAACGGCGACGTGGTCATCGAGGGTGTCGCCGTTCGCCCGGTCGCGCCACGGTCCGGAACCGCCCTGGACATCGGCGACGCACGCGCGGCCCTCCTCGCGGCGTGGCGCGCCGGTGACACCGAACCCACCAAGCTGCCGTACCGCTCCGCGCCACCTGACATCGATCGATCGGCGGTCAACCGGGCAGTCAGACAGGCTCGACGCATCCTGGCGGAGCCGACGCAGGTCACCGTGAGTACCCGGACTCTCACGCTGAGCCCGGGCGACGTGGCGCCCACGTTGACGTTCACGCCGCGCGGCCACAAGCTCGTCGTCGGAGTCAACGTCTCCGCGTTGCGGGTCGCGATCGCGCCGCAGCTCATCGGACTCGAGCAACCTCCGGTCGACGCGACGTGGACAGTCGATGGCGTGACCGCGACCGTCGTGCCGGCGGTGACCGGACAAGTCCTCGACCTCGACCGGGTCGGCGCGGCGATCGTCGACGGCAAGCACCGGATCGCCGGGCAGCTCCATGTCGTCGAGCCCGATCGGACGACCGCCTGGGCTGAGGGGCTGCGGATCACCGAGCTGGTCTCGACCTACACAACCTCACACAATTGCTGCGAGGGTCGCGTGACGAATATTCATCGGGCCGCCGACGCGCTCGACGGCGCGATCCTCGAGCCCGGGGAGCTCTTCTCGCTCAACGAAACCCTCGGGCCGCGCACGATCGAGCGTGGTTATGTCGCCGCGCCCGCCATCGGCGAGGACCTCGAGCTCGTCGAGGACGTCGGAGGTGGCGTGAGTCAGCTCTCGACGACGCTGTTCAACGCAACGTGGTTCGGCGGCTACAAGGACGTCATTCACGAGGTGCACTCCTTCTACATCTCTCGGTACCCGTTCGGGCGAGAGGCGACGCTGAACTACCCGTCGATCGACAACCAGTTCCGCAACGACTCCGATGCGGGCATCCTCATCAAGACCAGCTACTCCGACACATAGATCACGGTCTCGTTCTACGGCAGCAAGGACGGTCGGTCAGTCACCTCCGAGGGACCCTTCACGCTCGAGACCATCGAGGCGCCCGTCGAGTACGAGCTCGACCTCACGCTGGAGCCTGGAACCCAGGTGATCACGAGTCCGGGTGCGGAGGGCTACGTCGTGCGGAACATCCGGATCATCCACCGCGAGGGCCGGCCCGATGTCCGCCAGACGTTCACTGCCCGATACCGACCTCGGCCGCGCCGCATCTCACTCAACCCGACTCCGGTACCGGCCGTACCCGAGCCGGCGCCGCCCGCGGCCGAGGTGCTGCCGCCCGCCGCCGAACCCACGCCGCCCACCGGCTGACACCCTCCCGGCGACCGCCCGGGGCCGCCCGGCAACCGGCGCGAGCCGCGCTCAGCGCGGGGGCGGATCGCCGCCGTCGGCGCCATGGACGGGCGCGGTCGAGCGCTCGGTCACCGAGGGGGCCTGACCTCGCGCGCGCATGATCCGGTAGAACACCTCGAGCGCAAGGACCGCGATCCCGGCGATCACGCAGCCCTCCGCCAAGACGTCGCTCGGCGGCAGTACCAGCGCGTAGAACTCCCGCACAGGGGTGATCGCGAACGCGAGCACGAACGCGACCACCATCGCACAGACGAGCAGTGCGCGCAGCCGCGTGAACGGACGAGCCAGGATCACCAGGACCCACAGACCGACAGCGAACAACGCGATCGTCGCCGTCGTACGGGACTGGCGGGTCGTGACGTCTTGCGCGCGTGCGAGGGCGAACCCAACCCCGACTGCGATCGCGGCGATGGTTCCGGCCGGGATCGCGAGTCTCAACACCCGAGGCACGAAGCCGGCCACGTAGCGCCGGGTGTTCGGGGCCAGCGCGAGGAAGAACGCGGGAATCCCGATGGTCAGGCTCGAGACGACGGTGAGGTGGCGGGGCAGGAACGGAAACGGCCACGACAGGGCGGCCACGACGACCGCCAGCAACGTGGCGTAGGCCGTCTTGGTGAGGAACAGGTTCGCGACGCGCTCGATGTTGGCGGTCACACGACGGCCTTCCGCGACGACCCCCGGCAACGTTGCGAACCGGCCGTCGAGGAGCACGATCTGTGCGACTGCTCGAGTCGCCGCCGCGCCCGAACCCATCGCGACGCCGATGTCGGCATCCTTCAGCGCGAGCGCATCGTTGACCCCGTCGCCAGTCATCGCGACGACGTGCCCGCGTGATTGGAGCGCGCTCACCATCGCTCGCTTCTGGTGGGGAGACACCCGTCCGTACACGGCGTGGGTGTCCAACACCTCGGCCAGCTCGGCTGGGTCATCCGAGAGCTCACGCGCGTCGATGGGCTCGCCGGTCTCGGTGAGCCCGACCCGGCGAGCGATCGCACCGACCGTGCGGGGGTTGTCTCCGGAGATCACCCGAATGCTCACACCCTGAGCCTCGAAGTACGACAGCGTCTCGGCGGCATCGGGCCGTACCTTCTCCTCGAGCATCACGAGCGCCACCGGCTCGAGATCGGCCGGTCGCGCATCACCGTCGAGAGGTTCGGAGCCATGTGCGAGGAGCAGCACGCGGTACCCGTCAGCCGCGACTTCGTCCGCGCGCGCCCGCACCGGCGCGTGACCGGGCGGCCAGACCATCTCGGGCGCGCCGAGCACCCACGTCCCGTGTTCGCCGAAGTCGGCTGCGCTCCACTTCCGCGCCGAGGAGAACGCGACAACCCGCCGACGCTCCCAACCGTCGGGGGCCGGAAACGCCGCGCCCACCGCGGCGAGGGTCGCGTTCGCGTTCTCGTCATCCGCGAGGGCCCCGAGCGCGGCCCGAGCCATCGGCTCGCCGATCTCGTGCTCGCCGGCGTCCTGCCGAGGGGTGTCCGGCTGACCGACGTCGCGCCGAGAGCTGTCCCGCTCGCGGGCGTCACGCACGTCGGTGTCGTCCACCATCTCGATACGACTGAGCTCGACGATGCCCTCGGTGAGCGTGCCGGTCTTGTCGAGGCACACGACGTCGACCCGAGCGAGGCCTTCGACCGCGGGGAGCTCCTGCACGAGGACCTGCCGCCGAGCAAGGGTGACCGCGGCCACACCGAACGCGATGCTCGTCAGCAGCACCAGACCCTCGGGCACCATCCCGACGACCCCGGCAACGGCCGCGGTGATCGACTCGGTCACGCCGGCATCGCCGCGAAGCTGACTCCAGAACAGAACCGGCGCGACCACGGCGATTGCCCACGTGATGTACTTGAGGATGCGGTTGATCCCGGCGACGAGCTCCGAGCGCACGAGCGTGAACCGACGCGCCTCGATCGCCAGGGTGCGCGCGTAGGCCTCGTCACCGATCCGAGTGGCCTGGAAGCGCCCGCTGCCCGCGACCACGATGCTGCCGGACAGCACCTCGGCGTCGCCGTCGGGCCGCTTGTCGACCGGGTCTGATTCACCGGTGAGCAACGACTCGTCGATCTCGAGCCCGTCGGCAACGCGCACGACTCCGTCGGCGGAGACCTGATCGCCGGTGCGCAGCTCGACGAGCTCATCGGCCACGATCTCGCCGACGGCGATCTCGTGCACGACGCCCTCGCGGACGACGCGCGCGCTGGGCGCGTTGAGCACTGCGAGGCGATCGAGGGTCCGCTTGGCGCGCACCTCTTGGACGATGCCGATGAGGGAGTTGGCCACGAGGACGATGCCGAACAGCGCGTCCGGTAGCGCGCCGAAGGTGAGAATGAGCACAAGCATGGTGCCGAGGATGGCGTTGAACCGAGTGAGCACGTTGGCCCGCACGATCTCGATGAACGTGCGACTCGTCCGGATGCGGGTCTCGTTCACGCGGCCCGCTGCGACGCGCTCGGCCACCGCCGCCGCGTCGAGACCCTCGGCCGGTGTGACGAAACCCGTGCTCGGCGGCGTTACGGTGGCGGGACTCGGTACCGACGCGGCCACGAAGGAGACGGTACTCGGCGGTACTGGCGGACCCCTGCACCGTGACTCCGACCGGTGGGAGTCAGAAATCGTGCTCACCGGCTCACGGCGGGAGGGCGGGCAGGCGGTGCAGCGCTTCATCGAACCCGCCAGCGTGTCGATGGACCCGTCATGACCCATCCGGACCCGCCGCCCATTGCTGCGGGCCGGCGCGCCGCGTACGCGCTCGTCGCGGTCGCGTCGGTGGCCGCGCTCGCGACGGCCGTCCTGGGTAGGGCCGCGGCTGTCATCGCCTGGATCGTCGTCGGTGGGCTCTGTCTCGCCGCGATCGCCTGGGGGCTGCGCAACCACCATCCGGTACCGGCACGAGCCTGGCTGCTGACCGCGGTCGGGGTCTTGTTCTGGATCGCTGCCGGCGTGACCCGGATCTGGTTCGCGGGAAACAGCACCGACGCGGTCGCGACCGACCTGCTGGCGCTGGCCGCATTCATCCCGTTGATGCTCGGGCAGATCGAGCTCGGCCGCCATCGGGGAGATGAGCACCACCGCGACGGGCTGATCGACGGCTGCATCTTCATGCTGGTCGCGCTCCTCGTCGTGTGGGTCACACTCGTCGTACCCGTGGTCGACGGGTCGCCGTCGCCGGACCAACTCGCGGTTGCCGCCTTCCCCTTGCTCGACGTGCTGCTGATCGCGAGCATCATTTGGATCTCGCTCCTGCCGGGTGCCCGATCCGCGGCGTTGGCCTTCTTCATCGGCGCGTTCGCCGTCGTGTTCGTCGTGGACGGCGCGCGGTACCTCGGCTACGACCTGAGCGGGGGCTATCTCATTGCCCTCGCGCTCCTGAGCGGTGGGTTCCTACATCCGTCGTGCCGTCACGCCGCGCAGCGGCCTGACCATGGCGAGGCGGACCGATTGCACCGCGGCAGGCTCGTGCTGCTCGGCATGGCGATGTTCGCCGGGCCCGTCGCCACGATGTTCGTCGAGAACGACTTCGCTGTCGGCAACCTGTTCATCACCGTCTGCGGCCTGACCCTCGTCGCCCTTGTCGTGGTCCGCTTCGTAGACGTCGTGCGGGACAGCGAACACAGTCGGCGGCGATTCCGCGTCATGGCCGAGAGCTTGCCGGTAGGAATCTGCGAGATCGACGCGGATCTCCGCGTCGGTTACGCCAACCCCGAAGCCGACCGACTGACCGGCGCGGCCCTGGAGCAACTCCGAATCGCCGACGTGCTCGACCAGGTCGAACCGATCGACCGCGACACTGTGCAAGCCGCGCTGTCCGCGGTGCGAGCGGGCACACCCAAGAAGGTCGTGGTGCAGCTCCGCGCCGAACCCGGCGACGTTCGCTGGATCCAGCTGCGCGCCACGCCGATGCCCGGCGCGCACGAGCGCGGCGTCGCTGTCCTCGCATCGATGCTGGACATCACCCAGCTCAAGACCGCACAGGCCCGGCTCAAACGCCAGGCAACCCATGATCCGCTCACCGGGCTGCCCAACCGGCGGCTGCTCACCGACGAGGCCCTGGGGGCGATCGAGCGAGCGGCCCGCCACCCCGTGCCGATCGGCATGCTGTTCTGCGATCTCGACGGCTTCAAGGAGGTGAACGACGAGCTCGGCCACGAAGCGGGAGATCATCTCCTCGTCGAGATCGGGCGGCGCCTGGCCGAGACGGTGCGCACCATCGACACGGTGGCCCGCATGGGCGGCGACGAGTTCGTCGTGCTCTGCGAAGACGCCGGAACCCGCGACGATCTGGAGCGACTGGCGCGGCGCATCGTCGCGGCGACCAACCGGCCGATCGAGATCGACGGACGATCGGTCGTCGTCGGCGTGAGCGTCGGCGTCGCCCTCGCCGGTGAGCACACCCGTGCCGCCGGACTGTTGCGGGAGGCGGACTCGGCGATGTATCGAGCCAAGGCCCTCGGTCGCAACCGGGTCGAGTTCGCGGACTCGACCCACCGGGACCTCGCACCCCGGGACCTCGCGCCGCAGAGCTGACACCGCAGACCTGAGCGAGACCCGGCCGAAACGGGCACGAGCTCAGCGGAAGTCGCGGGACTGCATCACGTCGGCGAGCGAGATCGGCAGTGGCGCGATGCGCTGCGCCACCAGGTTCGTCACGCCCTGGTGGCGCTCGAGGATCCCGCGGACCCGCAACGCCGGCGCGACCCGAGCAATCTTGCGAAACCGTCTCCACACCCCGGACGCGCAGATCACGTTCACGAGGCCGGTCTCGTCTTCCAGGTTGAGGAAGACCGTGCCCTTGGCGGTGTGAGGCTGCTGGCGGTGCGTCACCACACCGGCCACCTCGACGACCCGGCGGGGCTCGTGGACCCGCAGGTCCGCGGCCGTGATCACTCCGGCCGCCGCGAGCTCGGCCCGGACGAACTCGGTGGGATGCCGCCCGGTCGACAGGCCTGTCGCCCACAGGTCGGCCGCGGTCTCTTCCACTTCGGTCATCCCGGGCAGCGCCGGCGCCTCCACACCGATCGCGATCCCCGGCAACTTGTCGGCCCGGGCATCACGCAGCGCCCCCGCGGCCCACAACCCGGCTCTCCGGTCGACGCCGAAGCACGCCTGGAACGCGCCCGCGGTCGCCAGGGCTTCGAGCGCGTCGACCGGCGCGTCGGTGCGGCGGGTGAAGTCGGCGAGATCTACGAACGGCTCGACGGCTCGCTCGGTATCGATCCGCTCCGTCAGCGCGTCATGCAGGCCGCGCACGTAGCGCAACCCGATCCGTACGGCATGCACCGACGAGTCGGCATGCCACCCTTCGACCGGCCGACCGATGGGCCCTTCGTCACCGGTACGCGCTTCGAGGGTGCAGGCGCGCCGCGACGCGTTGACGTCGGGACCGAGCACCTCGACACCGTGCCGGCGACCGTCACGAACCAGGGTGTGCGGGGAGTAGAACCCCATCGGCTGTGCGTTGAGGAGCGCGCACGTGAACTCGGCCGGGTGGTGGAGCTTGATCCAGGCGCTCGCGTACACGAGGTAGGCGAAGCTCACCGAGTGACTCTCGGGAAAGCCGAAGTCGGCGAACGCCTCCAGCTTGTGCGCGATCGCCTCGGCGGTCTCTCCGGTGATGCCGTTGGCGGCCATCCCTTCCATGAGCCGGACCCGCATCCGGGCCATGCGTTGATGGGACCGCTTCGAGCCCATTGCCTGGCGGAGCTGGTCGGCTTCGCCCGGTGAGAACCCGGCCACATCGACGGCCATCTGCATGAGCTGTTCTTGGAACAGCGGCACCCCGAGCGTCTTGGCCAGGCACGGTTCGAGGAGCGGATGCAGGTAGGTGACCGCTTCCTCGCCGTTTCGTCTCCGCAGGTAGGGATGCACCGAACCGCCCTGGATGGGGCCCGGGCGGATGAGCGCGACCTCCACCACCAGGTCGTAGAAGCACTCGGGCCGCAACCGCGGCAAGGTCGCCATCTGGGCGCGACTCTCCACCTGGAACACGCCCACGGTGTCGGCCGCGCTCAACAGCTCGTACACCTCGGCCTCCTGGGCGATGGTGGCGAGGTCGACCTCCAGCCCCTCGTGGTCACGAATGAGGTCGACCGCGAGATGCAACATGGTGAGCATCCCGAGGCCGAGCAGGTCGAACTTCACCAGGCCGGCCGCGGCGCAGTCGTCCTTGTCCCACTGGAGCACCGACCGGTTCTCCATGCGGGCCCACTCCACCGGGCAGCACTCGACGAGCGGCCGGTCGGCCATCACCATCCCACCCGAGTGGATGCCGAGGTGACGGGGGAAATCGAGCACCTGGGTCGCGAGGTCGAGCACCAGCGGCGGTACCGCCGGGCCGCCACCGTCCCCATCCGGACCGCTATCCGAACCGCTGTCCAACCCTTCGAAGGACGCGTGGCTGTGACCCCACCGGTCCACCTGCTTGGCCAGCGCGTCGGCGTGACCGGGTGACAGACCACACACCTTGGCCATCTCGGCCAGCGCGGAACGCGGCCGGTACGTGATCACGTTCGCGACCTGCGCGGCGCGGTCGCGTCCGTAGCGGGCGTACACGTACTGGATCACCTCCTCTCGACGCTCGTGTTCGATGTCGAGGTCGATGTCGGGTGGCCCGTCACGTTCGGGCGAGAGGAACCGCTCGAACAGCAGCTCGAGCGCGACCGCGTCGGCCTTGGTGACCCCGAGCGCGTAGCAGACCGCGCTGTTCGCGGCGCTCCCCCGCCCTTGGCAGTAGATGTTCTCCCGTCGACAGAAGTCGACGATGTCGTGCAGCAGGAGGAAGTACCCGGCAAATCCGAGCGCCTCGATCACCTCGAGCTCATGGTCGATCTGCCGTTGGGCCTGCTGATGGCGCGGATGGGTCGACGGGTAGTACACCGCCGCGCCCCGCCGGACGAGCTCGCGCAGCCAGCTCATGTCGGTGTGGCCGTCGGGCACCGGATAGTCCGGCAAGTCGGGCACGGCAATGCGCAGGTCGAACGCGCACGCCTCGGCGATCTCGACCGTACGGGCCACCGCGCCGGGGTAGCGGGCAAAGCGACGCGCTTGCTCGCCGGGGCGGCGCAGGTGCGCGAACGGCGCCGCGGGGAGCCAACCATCGAGCTCGTCGAGTGACCGACGGGACCGGATCGCGGCGAGGGCGTGTGCGAGCTGTGACCGGTCGGGGGTCGCGTAGTGCACGTTGTTGGTGACCACCACCTCTACCCCGACACGCGCCGCGACGGTCGCGAGCGCGTCGTTGCGCGAGCGGTCGAGCGGGTCGCCGTGGTCCCACAGCTCGGCGAGCACGCGGTCACGACCGAACGCGGCGACGAGCCGTTCGAGCTCGTATTGCGCGCGGGCCGGACCGTCACCCACGAGCGCGGCCGGCACCGTGCCCTTGCGACACCCCGTGAGCACGAACCACCCACCGTGGTACGCGCCGGCGAGCTGTTCGAGGGTGAGGCGCGGGGCTCCCTTCTCGCCGCGTAGCTGAGCTTCGCTGATCGCCCGCGCGAGGTGGGCGTAGCCCTGCGGCCCGTCGGCGAGCACGACGAGATGCGAACCGGGCGGATCGGCAACCCCGTTGGACGGACGGTGCGGTGCGTCGAGGGTCAGCTCGGCGCCGAAGACCGTAGCCAGCCCGACGGGCCGGGCGGCCTCGGCGAACCGTACGACCCCGTAGCAGCCGTCATGGTCGGTGACCGCGAGGCCGGCCAAACCCAACCGGTGGGCTTCCTCCACCAGCTCCTCGGCATGGCTCGCGCCGTCGAGGAAGGAGAAGTTGGTGTGACAGTGCAGCTCCGCGTACCGATCTGTGCCCATGGGTCTTTCCGTCTCGGCCCGTCCGCGTTCGCCGGGGTCCGAGACCGTACCGAACATATGTTCGCCCCGTCCATCGGCCCC
>Ga0075530_1000504_pt1 | contig 18387 bp, 14 predicted proteins | sample NGEPerD_2_FD_75101 | JGI IMG/M metagenome (GOLD analysis project Ga0075530, IMG submission 75101) | Arctic peat soil microbial communities from the Barrow Environmental Observatory site, Barrow, Alaska, USA - NGEE PermafrostL1-D | ecosystem: Environmental > Terrestrial > Soil > Wetlands > Peat ... | reverse complement strand
TTAGATAAGACTGGAGCCAACAGCTTAGACAAGTTGGAGTCAACGATTTGAGAGTGAATTAAACGTTAGAGGCTATAGGTTAGTAGCTTTTAATCCGCTATAAATCCACCTGCTTGAAGCTCCCAAAGTTTTCTGTAGTGACCGTTTTCTTTCTCGATTAATTGTTGATGCGTTCCATCTTCAAGAATTTTTCCTTCATCAATGAAAACAATTCGGTCCATTTTCACAATTGTGGAAAGTCTGTGAGCGATGACAATCACGGTCTTATTTTTCATCAGTTTATCAAGGGCATCTTGAATCAAGCTTTCTGAATGTGAATCAAGGCTGGAAGTTGCTTCGTCAAGAATCAAGATCGGTGCATTGCGCAATATGGCTCGGGCTATGGCGACTCTTTGTCTTTCTCCACCAGAAAGCTTCACTCCCCTCTCTCCCACGAAAGTTTCATATTTTTCTGGTAAATTGTCGATAAATTCATGACAATGAGCCAGCTTAGCAGCTTCGATTACTTCTTCGTCTGTCGCATCAAATTTTCCATAACGAATATTTTCCATCAAACTTCGATGAAATAGAATCGGATCTTGTGGTACCAGAGATATATTTGACCAAAGACTTTCTTGCGTAACTCTGGAAATGTCCTGTCCGTCAATCAAAATCTTTCCTTCAAAAACGTCATGATTTCGGAGCAATAACTTGATGACCGTTGTTTTCCCTGCACCTGATGGACCAATCAAGCCAACTCTTTGACAACCCTTGATTGTCAGATTAAATTTATCAAAAATCTTTCTGGTTTTGTGATAGAAGAAACTAATATTTTGCAGTTCAATCTTCCCTTTTTTAACTTCCAATTCCTTTGCTCTTTTCAAATCCCTAATTTCATGTGGAGTATTGAAAATCTCAGTCATCTCTTCAGCATCTGCGAGACTCTGATAAGTTCTTCTGACCATCTTTCCGAAATCCCAAATATGCATAAAAATAATCAAGACATATGATTGCAATAAGACAAAATCACCCAATGTAAATATATCTTGTTCCCAAAGTTTTATGCCAACATAAAAAATTCCAACCTCCAAGGTAATCATGAACAGATTCTGAATTGCCTCGAAGATATTGTCTAAATTTAAAACATATTCAGAGATTTTTCGAACTTTTTCGTTGAGATTGAAAAATCCTTGAACCTCTCTTTGATGTCCGCAAAAAAGTTTCACATTTGAATTGTTGGTTATTGTATCGGATAAAAATCCTGTGGCCTGAGTTTGAGCCAAAGATCTTTTTACGTCAAATTTCATTTTATACAGAGCCATCATCCAGTTTACTATCATAAAGAGAACAAGCCAAAGAATAACGATTACTCCCAGGATATAGTTATTCCCGAAAAGCACAACTATAATTATTGTCATCTTAACAATCAAGGGTATAAAGTCCCACAAAGTTCGATCCAGAATATCTCGAAATGAATTTGCAAAGTACCCAACTCTTTTCACCAGCGAACCGACAAAATTATTATTAAAATACGAAAAGGAATGTTTATGCAAATATTTAAAACAAGTATTTTGGATGTCTGCAAAAAGTTGCGCATAAAAATGAGTTGTCGCGAAAGTGGCAATTCTCCAGGCAATCCATCCTATGCAATGTATGGAAAGGATCGATAGCAAAATATTAATCAATTCAGCAGAAATGATTGTTTTTTCCTTTCCGCTCGAGAGAGTATCAAAAAAATTTTTATAATACAAAGGCAAGACAACATTTAATGCAGATCCAACGACAATCGAAAAAAGGATTATCAATCCTGATAATTTATATTGCTTGACATGTTGCCAATATATCTTTAGTGTTTCTCTGGAGTTATTTTTCATAAATTCGCTCTAAACTAAAAAAAATCATCACAGGACGATTTTTGATTTATAATACCAAGCATAATGCCCTTTTGTTATTCATACTAAATATAAACGATTTAAACTCGATTTTGTTACAAAAACTTCGTTATTGTTAGACTTCCTTTCTACCAACACTAATATATCTAAACCCAAGTTGTTTCATTTCTGACGGAGAATAGATGTTTCTTCCGTCGATAATAACCGGATTCACAAGCTTTTGTCTGATTATTTCAAAGTCGGGGTTTTTGAATTCCTCCCATTCTGTTGTCAGAACAAGGGCATCACAATTTTCCAGAGCTTCGTATTTATCGGAAAATAAATTTATTTCGCCAATTATTTTTTCATGGTTTTCAAGATGCGCGTAATTCACTTGCGGGTCATAAGCATTGATAATCGTCTGCGAGTTATGAAGAAGCTGAATTATATCAATGGCCGCAGACTCTCTGATGTCGTCAGTATCTGGTTTGAAGGCAATGCCCCAGATGCAGATTCTCTTCCCCTTCAAATCAACTAGTAAAGTTTTAATTTTCTCGATTAGAAACGTTCTTTGATTGTTATTAACCTTAATTACGGATCTCAGAAGTTCAAAATCATAATCATGACTGAGAGCAATGCTATTTAGAGCTTTGACATCCTTGGGAAAGCAACTTCCGCCATAACCAATTCCAGCCTGGAGAAATTTATTTCCAATCCTGGAATCTAGTCCCATAGCATGAGAAACATCATCGATATCAGCTCCCACTCTTTCGCAAATATTGGCAATCTCATTGATAAAGGAAATTTTTGTTGCCAGAAAGGCATTGCTGGCATATTTGATCATTTCGGCGGTCTCAAGACTGGTGTTGATAATCGGACAAGCAAAATCTTGATAGAGTTCATTTATTATCGAACTGGCCTTTTGAGAATCGCTTCCAATTATAATCCTTTCAGGATCTAGAAAATCATTTACAGCGTTCCCTTCGCGCAAGAATTCTGGATTGGAAACGATATCAAATTCGATATTAGATTCGCTTGTTACGATGTTTTTGATAAGCATGCCTGTTCCAACCGGAACGGTGCTTTTGTTAACAATCACAGTATATTGAGACAGATGACGACCAATTTCCTTGGCAACATTTTCAATATAGAAAAGATTGGCTTCTCCATTCTCTTTTTGAGGAGTTCCTACGGCAATAAAAATTATATCCACCTTTTCTGTTGCCAGGAGAATATCAGAAGCAAAGGTGATCCTTTCTTCTTGCAAATATTTTTTTACCAACTCTTCAATTTTAGGTTCAAAGAATGGCACATGTCCGGAGTTTAATTGTTCGATTTTGTTTTGATCGATATCATAGCAAATAACACCATGACCCATTTTCGCCAGGCAAACCCCAGTTACCAATCCCACGTAACCTGTTCCAAAAATTGAGATATTCATTTTTGTAAAATAAATTGGTTTTTTAGCACATTAAAAGACTATCGTTCCTTTAGGCAAACAGGCTAAGCATTCCCGTAAGCGACATTATATAATGTCGCTTACTCGCGAGAGAATATTGAAATTCCTATGCTTTAAATTATTTTTTCAATCTCTTATTCGAATTCTTGATATTCTAGCTTGGAGAAAAGCTCATCTATAATGTTGTCAATTTCGAGACCCTCCTCTTGCTTTTGAATTTCCTCTAACTTACCTTTCGTTTCTGGATGCTTGGCAATCAGAAAGCTGCAGCAGTCTTGATAGGGAATAATCGAAGTTTTGAATGTCCCAATTTTGATAGCGGTTTGGATTATTTCTTGCTTGTTCAGACCAATCAGAGGTGAGAAGACGGGAATGCTTGCTGCATTATAAATGACTTCGATATTTTCCAGAGTTTGGGATGCAACTTGACTTAAACTGTCTCCTGTCACCAATCCCTTAGCCTTTTCTTTTCGTGCAATTTTTTGAGCCAGCTGGAACATAATTCTCTTATAAACTATCATACGATTCATGGCAGGAATTTTTGCGATGATTTCTTTTTGAAATTCTTCAAAGGGCACAATGTATAATTTTGATTTGCCTTGAAATTTGCATAATGTTTTGACCAGACTTTCAATCTTTTCTTGTCCATCATTTGCTCCACCCATGGTTCTGTTTTTGAAGTGCACAAAAATAAGTTTGGCTCCCCTTTTGGCCATCATAAAGCTTGACACTGGACTGTCGATGCCACCAGAGAGCAGGCTAACTAGTCGTCCCGTGGTTCCCGTTGGCAGTCCTCCAATACCTTCAATTTTGTCAAAATAGATAAAAGCGCTTTTCATTCCAATATCAACGACAATCTCCAAGTCAGGATTATGGACATCAACCATTAAACTGGTTTTATCTAAAACGTATTCTCCAATCTTGGCGTTGATTTCTGGTGATTTGAATTCGAATCTCTTGTCTGCTCTTCGGGCATTTATTTTGAAAGTTTTTTTTGTTTTTTCTTGCTCTGAATTGTTCAAAAGTTCAACAACTTTTTTGCCAATTTTTTCAAGACTCTTTTCTTCTGATACGGAAAAATAGAAATTTGAAATTCCAGGGATTTTTTCCAAAATCATTTTAATCTCTTCTCTATTCGATTGTTCAGTAAGGTCGACCAAAAATTTTCCTCCATCTTTATAAATCTTTTTAACTGCACTGTTTCTCAGAGCTTCATTGATGTTAGTTAAAAGTGCTCGCTCAAAAAAAGGACGATTTCCTCCCTTTAGTGTGATTTCATCATAGTGTATGACAATCTTAGTATATGGCATTTCGTATATGTTATGAGTTAATAATCAATCAATTAAGGTAAACTTCTTACTTCGTTATAGTATAATTTGTGTTTCTTAAACACAAAAAAATGATTTATTAATTCCCTTCTTTCCAATTTTATCCCGCCCAATAATTATTCACAAATAAAGTGATATTCATACTGAGCAAGAGAACGGAAATCAAAACCCAAATTTGGATTACATATTGATTTTTAATCGAGGCGCCCAAGATGTAAATTGGAAAAAGGACGAGAATATAACGACCGATACTCATTAATGTTCCCGTACTTAACGCCAACAAGGTTGTAGCTAACATATACAGTCCATAAGAGAAACGAATTTTTGTGAAAACAAAATATGTTGAAATCAGGGCAAAGATCAGAAAAAATAGATCAAGGGAGAAATTTATGGTCGATGGATTTGTTAATAGAAGGAAATGTTCCTGGTTTAATTCAAATCCCCTCCCAAACCAATCCTGAACTTTCAAAAATATATAAAAATCATCAAAAGCAAAATAGTTATGTAAAAAGAAAAGAAAAGTTCCTGCAGGTATTAATAAAGGGAAAAGGAACTTGCGATTTAAACGTTTAGATGATTTATAAAATAGATAATATTCCCAAAGAAGTGGGATGAAAAGCAGAATTCCGGTAATGCGAGAGAGAGATGCTAGAAAACCAAAAATACAAGCCAGAAGAAAATTTTTGCGCAAGGCATAATAAAATGTCGCTACTGAGAGAAAGAGGAAGAGAGACTCGGTATAAATTGCATTAAGGAAAAATGCAGTTGGAAAGATAAGCAATAAAAATATGGTATGTTGAGGATTGGATTTGCGGTGGAATTCATTGACTAATTTATAGAGATAGAAGATTGCCAGAAAAAGAAAGAGCAAACTGACAAGCCAACCGGCTAGCATGAAATCCCCCAGAGTAAAAAATGAGAAGATATATATTAAAATCGGATAAAGAGGAAAAAAGACAAGATTAGAAAGTTTTCCTACTCCTTGAAAAGAATATCCATTTTGGGCGATATCTAAATACCAAAGAGAATCCCATCGGCTATGCAAAGATACAATATCCCAATTTTGATCTTGTGAAAATTCTTCAGCATTGATCCATGTATATGCCGTGTCAGCTTGAAGGTTATATCTGTTCAAAGATGCCATCGCAAAAATATTTACCACAATTAACCAAGTGGCTACCGTGAGGATTATTTTTTTTATCATATTCAGATGTTATTTATATTCTTCGTTTATTCTAGCACGGGGAAAGAAATAGCAGTACTATATTTAGACAAAAACTGTCCCCTTCTCTTCGCTGATTATAAGATAACATCAAAAAACCAATAAATCAACCTAGAATAGATAAAAGTCATGGAGACTGAGTCTCTATAACTTTATTAAGCTTATTCAAAGTATTCTCAATTCTGTGTATTCATCAAGGGATGGATGTTTAATACTCAAAAATATTTCAACTTAAGTGAAAGATAATCGTTTCAATAAGTCGTTACCTAATTGTGGAGAAATTGATTCATACTGCACAATTAGCTTTCAATAAAAAAAACAACGCTCAAGGCTGTTGTTTTTTTGTAATCAATTAATTTTATTGTTGCACTTAAAATAATCTCTTAGCTTTAATGCATAACGCTTCAAGTTCATCGACAATCTTACTGTCAACCTTTTCTTTCACAATTTTCAAAACTTGCTCATAATACCAAAGCTTTTTGTCGCTTGGAGAATTAAACTTTTCCCAAAGTTCATCTCCCTGCTCCTTATATGCCTCAAGCATAGAGCTGAGGTTATGAATTTTATCAGCGCAGGAAAGCATGGCCGAATCAGGAGGGACTGTGTCCAGATGATCAAGATATTTTGTCTTTCTTTCAACCCAAGATTCTTTTTCTCCCTTATCTTCTTTCAAGCTTATATCTTCTGTGACGTCCGAAACCATATTTGCGACACGTTCTCCAAACTCCTTTTGTAAATCTTCCTTTTCGTATCCATCAACATCCTCCAAGACATCGTGCAAAAGTCCTGCCACGATAATATCTTCATCGTTAGTGTAGTGAGAAAGAATGAAAGCAACGGAATAGGGATGCAGGATATACGGAGCTCCATCCCCTTTTCTTTTCTGTCCCAAATGCAAAACGCTTGCTCTTGAAATTGCTTTTTGAATTTTTGGTGTTAGTTTCATATTTTTTTAGCATTATATCTCTTGAGTATGGTAATATGTATTACCATACCGCTTGGAAAAATGAAAATTATAATTATCTTCTGATTTCACGTCTATATATCTCTGCATCTACAAATATCGTGCTTGAACTTTTCTTATCGAAGTCCGACCTCGATAAGAATCATAAGAGATTAAGTTATGATCAATAATATGTTTTTATTAATCCTTTGTCTGGTGAACTACCATTTGAGGAAATGGAATTTCAATATTTTCTTTATCAAAAGCAATTTTTATTCTCTTTCTTAATTCTCCTGCAACAGCCCATTGTTTCAAGGGTTTGGTATCACCAAGAATTAAGTGTATTGGTTATTATAAGGCTGTACCACGATTACTTACTCTGCACAACTAGCAAGAATGATTTATTTTCCTATTCCCGTGCTGTGTCCGCCTCTGGAGGAAATTAGAGAACGAGTTAATAAGTAAAGATTGTTCTTGAACTTCATCGGTAAGCCGACATTGCAGAAGAAATCATAATCACTTTTTTAACATTAACCGCATATTGTTTTATCACATAAACAAAATACCGGACTCTTATATTTTTCATAATCCTATTCCCAGCGCACTTTATCCATAGTAAATTTAACCAACTCTATCGCCTTTTCTTTCTCCTTCATTTCAATGCCATAACGCCAATTCTCCGCAATTTCTATCAATTTTTTCCATTCCGGATATTCATTCTTTGCCCATTCAGCAGAGACTTTTTTTGAACCAACCTCGCCACATAAGACTGTGTATAAAATGCGGCATAAATTCAAAACCAAATATGATTGATAATGACTGTTTTCCAGCCACTTTGAATCTCTGATTTTTAGCTCCCATTCTTGAAAAAGATCCCCAACACAAGCTTTCTGAACTTCTTTAATGTCAATTGGTTTAGAAATAATTTTATAATCAGGACCGAACAAGGTAATCCCAAAATTATATAACTGATATTGGTTGATAATCCATTCATTTCCATAAAGAGCTTCTGGATAAAATACGCCTGACCCCCACCACGGCCTTGGTATTTTAGGTGGCATAATTTCAGGAAGCAAATTAACAGGAAGATATGAACATTCAATGCGTTCCGCCCATTCTTTATATTTATTCTCAATTTTTATATGTAATGCTTTGACCAACTCTAGCTCTTCCGAAGACAAAGGGTTTTTTACTATAGCTTCAAAGTCGATATCACTTCTCTCTCGCACAAAATCACCATAGGACAAAGAACCTGTGAGGTATAGGCCCATGAGATTATCTCCCAGATATTTCTTCAGTTCCTCTAAGAATAAAACTATTACATCGTTAATATCCTGATAAGGAGTTATTTTTTTGATCTCGCTTATTTCCATAAAAGTTTTCTTTTAATTTTATTACGGAAAGATTTTATACAAATCCGCCTTCTTTATTGTTTCTAAAAAACAAAATTATTTCCTCTGTTTACTAAACTTCAATTTCAATCAGAATCGGCAAGTGATCACTATATTCGGTATTAATAATTTCGGAATTAATAACTTTCACATCTCTTGTCGTAAAAGCATAGTCGAGACGCCATCTGAGCTTATCTTCTTCAAACCCCTTATATGAGAATGGTTTTGTCGTCCATGTTGGTTCTTGATAATCAGGACCACACTGAACCAAGTATTTTTCAATTTGTCTGATTGATTCAGAATTTGGAGCAATATTCAAATCTCCAGTAAATACAAGTCTGCTTGGATTTTTTTTGAAAAAATTTACTAACCTTTTTATCTCATTTAACTTTGCCTCATTTTCAATAAATTTATTATTATATGATGAGTGCGCTGTGGCGATTGTGATATTTCTTTCATTTCCAATTTTGATTTCACTAACCGCACAACTTCGACCCTGAGAAGAATAATCATTTGAATTTTGTGGATCAGCAATAAAAAAATTAGAGCTATTAACTATTTTATATTTTGAAAAAAACCATTGCCTAAAACACGGCCATCATCATCTTCATGAGCAATAGCAAAATTATATTCAAAATTAGTTTCGTCAGAGATAATTTTTGCAACATCCCGTTTATCGTTATATTCAGAACCAATCATCAATTCCTGAAAACATAAAATATCCGGATTAATCTTTTTTACCACTTTCAAAATATTTTCAACTTTCTCCTGACCCCAAATATTCCATTGTAGAATTTTTATTCGCATAATTATAGATTAACAATTATTATCGAGATTCAACCTCGATAGTTCGATTAAAAAGATTTACAATATCTATCGTTCATCCAATATCTTCACTAGAGACTCTTCCCATCCAAAACATGTTGATTGTTCACAAAGCTTTTCAAACGCTTTGATACAATTAGGATCAAGCTCAACAAACTCCTCAAGCATTGTCACTGTCTCCTCCATAAAACCACCAACGATTCCATCAGAATCATCAACACCGCCAGTACATAATTTTTTATCAAGACGCAAAAGTATATTGACCAGTAATTTCGTCGTCTGCTCGCTAACCGGCATTTGAGATGCAATCATTGTTAAACGATTACACCCCTCCGTAAGTGAATCCTGATAAGCAAACCAATTTCGCGAATTGCCTGTGTATGATTTAATATATCGCATCGCAGAAGTAATCAATCTTTTAATTTCAGACAATTCCTCCTTGCTCATTTCTCCTAATTGATCAGAACATGTTGGACTACCTATCGGTTCACGATCTTCTTCGCTGAGTAGCCCACCTCTCATAACCGCCTGGATTGCGACAGCCACCATATGTTTACAAAGTGTATTTTTCTGACCAAGATAACATTCACAATCTCCCTGATCAAAATGTCTTCCATCTACATAAACTTTATATGGCCTTGTACCAGAAACAGTCGCAAAAAAGCCATTTAACGATTTCTTAAATTGCGTTACTTTTCCACTTTCATATAAACCAACAGCTCGCTCAAATGTCGGCTCATCTGTTGCAAATTTAATTTTATCTAAATTAAAAACTGGCTCCATAGAATTTATTATTACTTGATATATAATGTTTTATTTTTTTCATCCTATCTACCGAGTGTGGTAATACATATTACCATACTGTTTGAAAAAAATGGAAAAAATAATTATTTGCTGAATCCCCGTTTATTATATTTTAAACCACTCTCCTATTCCCTCCTCCGGCGGACAAAGTGCGCATCGTGTCCGCCCCTGGAGGAAACTAGAGAACGAGAAAATGAGTGATAATAAATTTAATTCTGACCTTCAAAATCTGCAAATATCGTGTTCGGACCTCGATATCGATAATTACAATATCAAGTTCCTATCAAATATCCTCCCCTGTTGGTTCAATGTCTCTGACTTGAACCAATTCTATTTCTGTTTTATAATCTTTCACGATTTTTCAGCATAATCGAAAAAAATGTAAAAAATATCTATTTTCACGATTATTATCGCGAGAATTAATTCTATCAAATTAAAACCCGAATATTTTTATATCTTTTTTATAAACAAGGTCAATAAACTGAAAAAGATTTTTAAGCGAGTCGAGAACTTCTTTCTCGCTTAACTCGCTCAACATTACATGAGTTTGCCACCAATGTGGAAATTCTTTTTGAATAAAGTCTTTCCTAATCATTTCAAATTCAACAAAACCAACCTGCAAAACCCTCTCAAAAAATATGCGTGCGACCATTTCGTGGTTTTTAATTATGTTTTTTTCAGCCGTTTGTTCTAAAAACTTTTTATATTTTGGCGATAGGTCTTTGTCAATCCAAGCCTTAAAAGGCACCTGTTCTTTTTCCATCTCTTCTATCATCGCCCAATATTTATCCCATGGGATTTTTTGCCCACCAACGACAAAATCTGGAAACTTTTCGTCTTGCTTATTATTCGCCAATTCCGGATTTTTTTTATGCATCTCTTGAACTTTCTCGTTTGGCGATTTTCCTCCAAGTACCTTATGTGGAAAATAATTCCATGCTCCGACAAAAATTTGAAGAATTCTGTTTAGCTCTTCTATATCCTCAACATGGCTAAAATAAATCATCCATTTCTTTTGAAATTTTTGCGTAGCTTCCATTGCTGTTTCTCCGTCGGCACTCCAAATCCAGTCCTTGATGTTTTTAACGGTCATTTTCTCCGATAATTTATATTCTCCCAGCAAATTCTCTAATTTTTTTTCAACGGTTTCTATTATTTCTTCATTTGCAGTTTCCTTTGCCATATTTTTATCCAATTGATTAATATTATCGTCATTCATTTGAATTACGCGCGATTTAAATTCTTCAGAATTATTTTTTTTGACAGACTTTGACAATTGTTGAAAGGAACTATTCAACTCTATCAAGCGACTTTTCAGTAGCTTCATATATGCTTTACCGCACCTATTTTCCATTTCACCTAAAATCATTTGAACTGATTTGTACGGGCTAGCTGGCAAAGAATCAATATAATTATACTTTTTATAGATTGGCTTCCATAATTCATTCGTTAAATCAACTAAACTCATAAACAAGCTAAACAAAATGTCATCAGCTTGTTTCTCTGTAAATTTATGATCGAAACTCTTGCCAGGAAAACGAATATGGACCGAAAGTGCTCCGAATTCATGCTCCATCATACGCGATGATGCTCGTCTAACATTCCCATTTCTGTGTTGAAGCAAGTGAAAAAGCCACGGAAATAAAAAGTCTGGTTCATCTTCTCTCTCATGCAAAAAATATAAAACTGACACTGCCATAACGAAATTTTCCTGTCGCCAATCCTCTCTAACTTTTGGATACTCCTGAGGGGCGTTTTCGATTATCGATTTAATATCTTCGTACTGACCATCATGTGAACTATACAAAAGCTTTCTCACGTCTCTCGCCGCTTGACGGCTTGCTTCTTTATCACCGGCTAAAATTATTTTAAAGTATTCAATAAATGATTTCATATACTATATTATTAATTTCTCAAAAAAATTTTTAGATTCAATTCCTATTGGATTAATGTCTCTGTCTTGCACTAATTACTTCTAAACCATTCTCCTACTCCTTCCTCCGGCGGACAAAGCGCGCGAATTAGAGAACAGGTTAATGAGTGATAGTAAGTTTAATCCTGATCTTCAAAATCTTTCAGAATCTGCAAATATCGTGTTTGAATTTCATCGTTAGTCTGCATATATTGCAACTATTATCGAGGTCAGACCTCGATAATAATCAGAAAGATACATTTTTGCATTGGCACATGGAAGAAACAGCTCAAAAAAAACTTCGTTCCCTTGAGAGAGGAGCTTCATTAAATGCAAAAAAATCAGAAAAACTTATTTGATATTTTTTCAATCCTTTGCTCGGTGAACTACCATTTGAGGAAATGGAATTTCAATATTTTCTTTATCAAAAGCAATTTTTATTCTCTTTCTTAATTCTCCTGCAACAGCCCATTGTTTCAAAGGTTTAGTATCACCAAGAATTTTTATAATAATTGAGGAATCTGCAAAATCGCTGACTCGTAAAAATTGCGGCGGAGTTATAATCTGATCTTTCCATTCACTATCTTCTGCGAGCTCTTGCCCCACTTTATTCACAACTGAAATTACATGTTCCAGATTAGCACTATACGAAATTCCAATATCTAAATTTACTCTCGCAAATGATTTTGTGAGATTTGAAACTAGTTTAATCTCTCCATGCGGAATATGATGGACCGTCCCATCTAGATCTCGAATTGTGGTCATTCTCAAACTTATGTCCTCAACGGTTCCACTGATATCACTAAAACTCACAACATCTCCAATTCGGTATTGGTTTTCAAGTATTATAAAAAGTCCGCTAATCAGATCGCGAATAACGTACTGTCCTCCAAAACCAAAGGCCAACCCTGCAATTCCTGCGGCGGCCAAAAGTGGTGTAATATCGAATCCGGCTTCCTGAAGTGACATCAGGATTGCAATAACCCAAATTAAAAGTCCAATTGCCACAGAAAAAATTCTAATGAGAGTATCTTCTCTCTTTTTTTCTGCATCCCTACTAAGATAATTACTTTCAGTGATAACTCTTCTGATTATCCTATCGACCAAAATCCCGACAGAACGTCTGGTAAAATATGCAATAACAATAATTATAATAATTTTTAAACCATGATCAAGAAACCATGGTAACATTTTTTCGGCGATTGTTTGTATAGCTTGAGTAGTGTTCATAATATTTTTAAGTTAAAAATTTAAGTGTATTGGTTATTATAAGGCTGTATCACAAGCATTTGCTCATCATTCATATTATGCCAACCACAATTGCGACCGATGAATCTTTTTGTCTTATATTTATCATAAGAATATTTATATTACTATTTTAATCCTACCTCAAGCTCCCACTTCTGTAAAGCAGAAAATTCATAGCTAGCACTCCGAAATATTATCAAAAAAAAGAAAGAAGCTTTTATATTCTCTTAAAAAAATAAGGAGGTTGAACCTCCTTATTTTTTGCCCTTTAAAATTATTATACTTTTTCTGCTTTTCTACTCTCAAGACTAAGCAAGACGAATAAAAAACACAGAATTTACTGTGTCTTTATTTGTTTTTTTGCAGGAGCTGAGGGAATCGAACCCCCACTATCGGTTTTGGAGACCGACGTTCTACCACTAAACCAAGCTCCCTTGTTGTGATATTTCGAATAAAAAATACTTTTGGATGTTCTATTTTTAAACGGACGACAATATTTTTGCCGTCCAATTAAAAGTATAGTTTATTTATCAGAGAATCTTTGGCAATTCAAAAATTATTTACCTTTCATCTCAACATGATCCGTGTGTTTTTTGCAGAAACGACAATGCTTTTTCAGCTCAATCTTCTCTTTGATTGTCTTCTTATTTTTATAAGAATTATAATTGATTTGTTTGCATTCTTTGCATCTCATTTTTATCAGATTGTCTTGTGACATAATATCAAATTTATTTAAATTAAAATCTTCCTTCAAGGTAGCTCTCTGAGCCGTTGTGCGGAGTCGAACCGCAGACCTATTCTCTACCAACAACCTAAGCCGATTGTTGATTGGAATAAATGGCTAATATTAGCTGTAAATCGTTGTTTTGTTGTTAAATTATCATGCAGTTATATAGACCTGTTTACCGCCGACTTTTTCTTTGGAAAAAATCCCTAAATTGGGACAAATACTACAATAAAATTGTAACGAATTAACTACAAAGTAATCTTACCAAATAATAACGGGTATGTCAACGCTTCAAAGCCTATAGAAGATCTTTTTACATATTTATTTCTTATCAAGTAAGATAATAGTTAGCAATGGGGTAATAAAAAGCAATGCCATATAAAATAGATCAGATACTTTTCCGATTAGGCTAGTTTCATTTACAGTTAAGAAGAAAACAATCCCTGGGGTAGCAAAAAATTGCGTAATGAATAGACCAAGTACAATAATGTTCAATAAAATTACTAATTTTTTTAACATAAATTTGAACTTATTTGTTGTAAGCAAAGCCCTTTAAGTATTTCTCGTCTCACCAATGATTTTTTTCATATTATTATTTGCTTATGCTGATTACATACTATAAACAAATAAGACATATTTGTTCATACAAGCAAAATAGCATAAACTCTTTTATAAACCCTTTGTATAAAATGACTTATTCATTTTCATTTTATTCATTCTTCATACCTTCTATCCACAAATCAAATAAATGATCAGCCAACTGACTTATCACAGAATCAATCTCCTCAATTTCCTCATCTGAAAGGCTTTTTAGCGTAGGGTATAATTAAATTATCAATACCTGTCACGCCTCTTAACAATGCGAAACCGACAGGTTTTTTTGTGTCTAAATCTGTTTATTTGTCTATAGACAACAGACCCCCAAAGTTAATTGTCTTCAGACATACCCTTGCTATACACTACTACTTTGACGAGCACAGCACTTGACCGATTAGCAAAGATTTGTTATGTCATAGATACCAATACCCGTTGCACCCCTGTCTCGCTTTTGTGAGATATGAGCGCGGGTTTTTAGTTATATCTATTTTGTAATTCATCTTTTCTAAAATAATTCTTAATATTTTTATAATCGTCAATTTTTCTAAATTTTACGTAGTTATATTGTGTCAGGAAAACTTTGCATAATTTTACTTAGGGTCTGCTGATTTTCATCTATCTTTTATAAAATGAGATAAATTTATATCAATCTAAAAATATAATTTTGTTAATTTAAGCCAGTTTTTCGGACCCCTCCTTGCCTCCCCTTATCCAAGGGGAGGATTAATTGGAGAAAATCAGCCGGCCCTACTTAACATATCAAGTTTTTTTATAGGTCAATTTTAATCAAGTTTTTTAGGCTCTATCTCTGCAAATTGTGCTGTCATTGTTGGGTTGCCACGCGTTAGTTTTTTGATTGTCAACTCTTCCGCTTTATTATTTGCTATACGGAGGCTATTTTCAGATGACAATAGTGCCTCTTTAGTTTTTTGGAGATGGTCAATGGTTTTGTCTATTTCTCCGATGGCGGTTTTGAATTTGCGACTAGCAAGCTCAAAATTTCTGTTGAAACCATCTTTAAACTTATTCATATCTTCCTCAAAATTGGTGATGTCGATATTCTGATTCCTTACCAACGCAAGCTCGGCTTTGTATTTAAGCGAGTTCATAGCCGCATTGCGTAGGAGTGTTATCATTGGGATGAAAAATTGTGGGCGAACAACATACATTTTAGGATATTTATGGGAAACATCAACGATGCCAGTGTTATATAATTCATTTTCGGCTTCCAGAAGCGAAACGAGGACAGCGTACTCACACTTTTTCTCCGTACGATCTTTTTCGAGTTCGCGTAAAAAATCTTCGTTTTTATGCTTTGTGGCAGTCTCGTCACCCTCGTTTTTCATTTCAAACATAATAGAGATGACTTCATTGCCAGATTCGTCGGTCTCGCGGTAGACATAATCGCCCTTACTGCCAGTTCTAGAGTCATTATCCTTTTCAAAATATGCATTTTGAAATCCCGTAGCACGAATCTTATTGAACTCAATCTCACAATGTTGCTCTAGGGTTTCGCCAATCATTTTTGTGCTAAGTTTTAATTTAACATCCTTATAGCGTTCAATCATTTCATCTTTTAGCTTCAATTCACTCTCGAATTTTTCTTTTTGTGAGGATACAAGAAGTTGATTTTCACTATCTTTACTTTGGAGTTTGGCGGTAAGACTGTCACGTTCTTTTTCTACCTTGTTGACCGCTTCGGTGACGGCAAGTTTTTTCTCAAGCTCTGCCTCATTGATTTTTGATTTCATTTCGGCTAGTTCAGTCTCCTTCTTTGCAGTAAACTCAGCAAGTTCGTGGTCTTTTTTGGCCTTTAGTCCAGCTAGTTCAGTCTCCTTCTTCGCAAGGTCTTTTTGTAATGTATTCGTAATATTAGCCTCAGCTAGTTTAATGGCATTCTCTTTATCCTCAATGAATATTTTCTCTCGTTCTTTTAGATCTTTTTTAAATTCCTCATTTCGAATTTGTTTAAGGATGTCGGCAAAACCAGCCTCGTCGATTTTAAAAGCTTTTTTGCAATTCGGGCATATAATTTCATTCATATTGATTCCTTTCTTTTATAATTTATTATTAATCTTAATTACACGAAATTCCGAGAACGGTTCTCGGAAGAATTTTTATTTCTTATCACTAAATTTAGTACCTTTATTTAAGTGAGACAAAGGAGACCAGGTCTCCTTTAAAAACTTCTGAATTTTAATCAAATTGTGCGAATAAATACCCGAATCCATATAATGATATTATAACACTGGCGCTAAATAATTTAAATGAAATTTGATTATTCAGATATTTTCGCAAAATCATTGTAATCCCTGCTCCGAAAACAACCCAAAAACCTAAATTTAAATAAAATAATCCCCAACTATCGATTGGTGGCACGTCATTACCTAATGCACCTGGTGGGTATTCAAAAGCCACAATTGGAAACCCTCCCGATGCGGTTGGGGCTGGATTAGTAAAATCTATATAATTGATAGCTGGTAATACCTGATGTGAAACAAATAAAGACACCCACATCATTATAATTCCCAATGACAAAGCGGCTATTGTGATATTACGCTTATTTTTTGGGATTATAATTTGAACCGCAAATAAAATCCCAATTACACCAATATATAGCCATGAGAATTGACTAAAAAGCAAGGATGTTAGTCCCATAACTGGAAGCATTATCAACATTATTAACCTCGCAATAAGTGAACTGATCAATTCGATTATTTCCATAGTCATAGTTTTCTTTTATTTAATTCAACATCCAAATAGCATAATTCAAATACATAGCAAAACTTACCCAAAGAATATAAGGTATAAACAAATACGCTGCCAACTTTGAAATTTTATAAAAAACAATAATGGTTCCGACAATCGCAAACCAAAGCACGATAATATTCACAAATGCCAATCCAGGATTATGCAATCCAAAAAAAATGATTGACCAAAGAATATTAAGAACCAACTGTCCGACAAATATACTCAATGCGATTTTATTTTTTTTGCGAGGAGCTGCAGGCGACGAAGCAATCTCTTTCTCTTTCCAAACCAAAAACACGGCTACGCCCATCAAAGCAAACAGCGTCGTCCAGACTGGAGCAAAAATCCATGCCGGCGGATTAAGAGCCGGCTTAACCAGCGTCGCATACCATGATGGAATTGACGGAATCGTAAATATTGACCCGATAATTCCGGCAGATTCGCAAACTGCTATCGAGACAATTAATTTTATAGTGTCATTAATTTTCATTTTTTATATTAAATTCTTATTTCCCCTCTTTCAATCTCTTGACCACTTTGGGTAACCATTTTCGTGACGTCACGAAAATGATCGGAAGCCTTTTGCTTAGCGGTTTTACAAGCTATTTTTGCCTTATTTATCGCATTTTCAAAATTCACCCATCTCCCATATCCTTATATTCTACCCCAAATCCCCTCTTCCGTAAAGCAGAAAATCTTACCGAAAATCTTACCGAAAATCCATAGCCAGACGAGATAAAAAAAGAACCGCAATGTATGTTTGCGATTCTTTCGTATTGCTGTTATTTGCACAAAACTATATCATCCCCGACTGTTTCTTTCAAATATTGCTCTACCTATTATTTTAGTGATATATTTATTATACACTGAACACTCATTCAGTGTCAAGCATTATACGCACTGTTTTAATTTGAATAAATAATGGCTTAAAATAGAAACAAATGATGTTTTTCTCTTGTTTTATTTATTCAACATTTCACATAATAATACCCTTCCTTTTCTGTCCTATTATTAAAAGTTTTAGCAAACTTGATTAGTAAAGGAACACGAGATAAAAAAAGAACCGCAATTTGTGTTTGCGATTCTTTTGTATAAATACTATTTACACAAAACTATATCATCTCCGACTGTTTCTTTGAGATATTGCTCTACTTCATATCTTCCCCCGATTTTGTCTATTAAGTTATTTTCAAGTGCCATTTGTCCAAGCATATCTGAACCGTCAGCGAGTTGTGTTATTTTTTCTATATCAATGTGACGATTTTCAGCGACTGTTTTGACGAAAATTTTATGAAGAAGATTGACATCACGCATCAACAATTCTTTTTCT
>Ga0075530_1000503_pt1 | contig 18389 bp, 14 predicted proteins | sample NGEPerD_2_FD_75101 | JGI IMG/M metagenome (GOLD analysis project Ga0075530, IMG submission 75101) | Arctic peat soil microbial communities from the Barrow Environmental Observatory site, Barrow, Alaska, USA - NGEE PermafrostL1-D | ecosystem: Environmental > Terrestrial > Soil > Wetlands > Peat ... | reverse complement strand
CCCTCCCCCTTGCAAGGGGGAGGGTCGGGGTGGGGGTCAGGACGCGTCGAAGCTTGCGCTCCGATCCCCACCCGCCGATCCCGACCAAGGTCGGCATCGCCACCCTCCCCTTTTCAAGGGGAGGGATTACTTCTCTTTGTCCGACACTTTACGTCTTGTCGGTGACTTGCGCCTCTTCGAACGTCGCCATGCCGGTGTGGCAGGCGAGTGCGGCGCGCAACACGAGCACGGCAACGGCGGCGCCCGAGCCTTCGCCGAGCCGCATGCCGATATCGAGCAGCGGCTTCATCCCGAGGTCTTGCAGCAGCAGACGGTGACCGGCTTCCGCCGACATGTGGCCGGCAAGCGCATGGTCGAGGGCATCGGCGCGCAGCGCCTTGAGCGGCGCTACCGCAGCGGTCGACACGAAACCGTCGATGAGCACCGGAATGGATTTGTGGCGCGCGGCAAGGCAGGCGCCGAGAATGGCGGCGAGCTCGCGCCCGCCAAGGGCTGCCGCCGCGCGGAGCGGATCGCTGAGGACATCTTGATGACGTGCCAGCGCCGCCTCGATTGCCGCGCGTTTCCGCGCAAGTCCCTCGTCATCGACGCCGGTGCCGGTGCCGGCAAAGCGCGCGCCGCCGCCGAATAGCGCGCCCGAGAGCGCCGCCGCCGCCGTGGTGTTGCCGATGCCCATCTCGCCGAGCACGATGAGATCGGGCGTATCGGAGACATCGTCGTAACCGGCCGCGACCGCTTCGAGGAACTCCGCCTCGGTCAGGGCAGGCTTTTCCGTGAAATCCGCCGTCGGCTTTTCCAGCGATAGGGCAACGACGCGGAGCGCCGCGCCGGCCTCACGCGCCAGCTGATTGATGGCCGCGCCGCCACTCGCGAAATTCGCCACCATCTGCGCGGTGACCTCGGACGGATAGGCGGACACGCCTTGCGCCGTCACCCCATGATTGCCGGCGAACACCATGATCTCGACCCGGCCGAGCGTGGGCGGGTTGCGGCCCTGCCATTGGGCCAGCCATGCCACCACCTCTTCCAAACGGCCCAGGCTTCCGGGCGGCTTGGTCAGACGCGCCTCACGCGCCGCCACCTGCGCGGCCACCTCGCTGTGGCCCGCCGGGAGATCAAGACAGGCGGCGCGTAGATCCGCGAGAGAGGCAAAACGGCTCATTTCGGCGTAGACTTCCAGGCTCTATGGAACTTGCGGGGGGCAACCCCAAAGGGGCGCCGGATCGAAAGGGGCGGGGATTTGAGCGGCATTACCACGGACATCAGGACCGGCCTAGCCTTTTGCACGCGGCTGCCGGTGACGCCACCGCCGGAGTCCAAGCTGGCTGAAGCAGCCTGGGCCTTTCCCGTGATCGGTGCGCTGATCGGCGTCCTCGGCGCGCTCACCTATTGGTTCGCCGATTGGGTCTGGCTGGACCCGTACATATCCGCCACGCTCGCCGTCGCCGCGACCGTGCTTCTCACCGGCTGCCTGCATGAGGACGGGCTCGCCGACACGGCCGACGGCTTCGGCGGCGGCGCGACCAAGGCGCGCAAGCTGGACATCATGCGCGACAGCTGTATCGGCACCTATGGGGTGGCGGCGCTCGCGCTGTCTTTCCTGCTGCGCGTCGGCGCCATCGCCAGCCTGGAGGAGCCGGGTCTGGTGGCGGCGGCGCTGATCGCGGCGCACGCGGGCGCGCGGGCGGTCCTGCCGCTGTTCATGGCGGCCCTGCCCCGGGCGCGGCAAGACGGGCTCGCGGCCTCGGCGGGAACGCCGCAAGCGGGCCGCGTGACCATCGCGCTGATGCTCGGGCTATTTGTACTGGCGCTCAGTCTCGGCGCGGGCGGTGCATTGATTGCCGCACTCTTCGTGGCGGTGGCGTTCGGGCTCATGGCCCGTCTCGCCATGCGACAGATCGGCGGGCAGACCGGCGACGTGCTGGGCGCGGTCGAGCAGGTCAGCGAGATCGTCATCTTGCTCACCGCGTCGGCGCTGTTGTAAGGCCGGCTATGGTGACCGAAACGCTAAAGCGGTTGTAACGGGGCGGAAAGGGGCCCCGTGGTAAGGTGCGTGCAGAATAAGAGTCCCGATAGACTCAAGACCTGCAGGGAGTAGGACCTATGCGTATCGCGATTGCGTTCTCGCTTATCTTTGGCGCGATTTTCCTGACGTCGGCCGCGGTCTCCGCCGCGCCGCTCGCCCTTTCCGATCATGCGGCCATCGCCAAGACGGTCGGCGACTCAGGCTCCGCCGTCGTGCAGGTTGGCCGCCGGGCCAAAGCCCGCCGCTCCGTGCGGCGCGGCGGCTGCAACTGGGAGTGCACGCCCTATTGGCGACCCTACCAGTATCGCTACTGGCAGTTTTACTACCCCTATGGCGGGCCGCTGTTCTAGGCGCCTCTTGGCCAAGAGGTTTCTGAACGAGTTTCACGGTGTTGTGACGCGTCTCGCGTTGCCGCCCGCCCATGCCGCCGATAGGCTTGGATTTGCCGGGGGTGGTTGGCGTGTCAGGAGCTAAAAATATGCGTCACTCCCTCATCCCACTTGCCGTCGCGGCGGTCGTCGCCGGGCTAGCGTTCGGCGCCGCCCCGGCCAAAGCAGCCCCGCTGCCCAAAATCGATGGCGCCGTCAGTAGCCAGGCCTCGCCGGTCGAGGCGGTCCGCTATTACCGCCGGGGCTACCGCCCGTACCGCTACCAGCCGTACAGGTACTACGGGCCTCCGCGCTACTACGGCTACCGGCCCTATTATCGGCCCTACTACCGAGGCTACGGCTATCGGTCCCGGCCTTATTACGGCCGCCGCTACTGGTATTAGCGGGCGGGGCACCGATGCTCAGGACCGGCGGCTCGCAAGCTGCCGGTCCTGCTTCTCCCTCAGCCGCATGTGAATAAGGGGTGACGGTGCGCCTGCCCGTTGTGGCAGAGTGCGCCGCGTGACCGCCCCCCTAGACCCCATATCGGCCCGCGCGCTGGCGCTTGCCCAGGCTGCGCTATCCCGCCCGGGGGCGCCGCCCGCGCTGCCCGGCCGCTTGCTGGTGGTGGATGTGGAACGGCAGTCCGCGACATGGCTCGAAGCGGGTCACGCGGTCGCCGCATGGTCCGTGTCGACGGCGCTTGCCGGCATCGGCGGCGAGGAGAACTCCTTCAAGACGCCGCCCGGATGGCATCGCGTTGACGCCCGGATCGGCGAGGACGCGAAGCCCGGAACCGTGTTCGTGTCGCGCGAGCCGACCGGCGAGACCTGGCGCGGCGAGCGTTGTGACGACGACCTCATCCTCACGCGCATCCTCACCCTCGACGGACTGGAGGACGGGGTCAATCGCGGGCCAGGGCGCGACTCGCGCGAACGCTACATCTACATCCATGGCACCAACCGGGAGGATCTGACGGGCCGGGCCACCTCCCATGGCTGTGTGCGCCTTGCCAACACGGACGTTTGCGCGCTGTTCGCCCATATGCGCGAAGGAGACCTGGTGGTCATCGCCGCTGCCGAGGACCGCGCGATTCCCGATCCGGGCGGCGCCGGACGCTTCAATTATGCGGGGCTCGGCGGCTCGGGCATGAGCGCCATCGCCCAATTCCAAGCGATGACGGGGGGGCGGGTCAGCGGCAGCGACCGCGCCTTCGACGCGGGCGAGCGCGGCGCTTTGCGCGCGCAGCTTGAGGCACTCGGCATCGCGGTCATGCCCCAGGACGGCAGCGGTATCGGCGCCGACTGCGCGGCCCTCGTCGTCTCCACGGCGGTGGAAGAGCAAGTGCCGGACTTCGCCGCGGCCAAAGCCATGGGCGTGCCGATCGTCCACCGCTCGGAAATGCTCGCCCATTTCGTGGCTCGGCACCGCTCCATCGCCGTGACGGGAACCAGCGGCAAGTCGACGGTGACGGGCATGATCTTCGAGATCCTGCGCGGCGCCGGGCGCGATCCGTCCGTCATAACCGGCGGCGATCTCCCGCTCCTGCAAGCGGAAGGCCTGCCGGGCAACGCGTTTTCCGGACGCTCCGATCTCCTGGTGGTGGAGGCCGACGAAAGCGACGGCTCGCTGGTGCGCTATGCGCCCGCCGTGGGCGTGATCCTCAATCTCCAGCGCGACCACAAGGAGATGGATGAAGTGGCGGCGATGTTCGCGACCCTGCGCGCACGCACGCGGGAGACGCTGGTCGTGGGCGACGAGGAGAATCTCGATCGGTTCGCCGGCGGCGCGTTGCGGTTCGGCCTTACCGCGCGGGCGGACATACGCGGCGAGGACATTGAGCTCGGCGCAGACTCGAGCCGCTTCCGCGTTCAAGATACGGCCTTCGAGTTGCCGGTCCCCGGCGCGCACAACGTGGCAAATGCCCTGGCGGCGATTGCCGCGGCGCATGCGGTCGGCGTGCCGCTCGCCGAGATGGCCGCCCCTCTCTCGGGCTTTCGGGCATTGGCCGGCGGTTCCAGACGGTCGGCAAGGTCGGCGGCATAGAGGTGGTGGATGACTTCGCCCACAACGCCGAGAAGATCGCCGCGGCGATCCGCACCGCGAAGCTGCGCGCCAAGCGCGTGCTTGCCATCTACCAACCCCACGGCTACGGGCCGACCCGCTTTCTGCGCCAGGACTTTATCACCACGTTCGCGCGCGAGCTCGCAGGCGAGGATCGCTTGTGGATGCTCGAGGTGTTCTATGCCGGCGGCACGGCGACGCGCGACTTCTCGGCGGCCGAGATTGTCGACGACATCGCGGCGCAAGGCGCGCGCGCCGAATTCGCGCCGTCACGGGAGTGGCTCGTGGAGCGTCTCGCGGCGGAAGCAAGAGAGGGCGATCTCGTGCTGGTGATGGGCGCGCGCGATCCCTCGCTCACGGCGTTCGCGCGTTCGATCCTTACCCGGATGGATGGCCGCCAAATAGACGCCTGAGCTTGGCGCCGATCGTCAGTTCCCGAACAGACCCGAGATCAAGCTGTCCAGGCCGCCGCCCCGCTGGCGTGACCGGCCCTCGTCGCGCGAGGGCGACGCGGCCTCGGCGATCGCAGGCGTGGCCGGAATCGGGAACCGCGCGGGGTTGTCGAACAGTTTCGCCGCCATGCGATTATCGATCCCGTAGATGTCGCCAAACCGGTTCAGTTGACCGTTCTCGTCGATCGCGGCGGTAAAATAGGTGAGATGCACGGGGACCTTTCGGTTGAGCGCGATGGCGGTGCTCGTGTCTTGAGCCAGCAGCCGCTCCACCTGGCCCGGCGACCAGCCTTTGTCCTCGCCAAGAAGCAGCGCGGCCAGACGGTTGGGATCGCGCACGCGGATACAGCCATGGCTCAAGGTGCGCGTCGTCTCGGTGAACAGCTCAGGCTGCACCGTGTCGTGCATGTAGATGGCGTGCCTGTTGGGGAAGTTGAACTTGAACTTCCCGAGCACGTTGGTCGGGCCCGGGTCCTGGGTGAACGTGTATGCGTGGACGTTGACCTTGTTCCAATCGACACTGTCGGCATCGATCGGTTCCCCCTTGAAGCTCACGCTCAAGCCATAACGCCGCAAAGTGTCCGTCTTCGACGCGTCGAACATGCCGCGCGGACTCTGGAGCTTCGGCGCGAGGTCTTCCTTCACGATCGTCGGCGGCACGGTCCAGTTCGGATGGAATACGATGTTGCGCATCGGCGCGGAGAAGAACGGGGTGGCGTATTGCAGCTGCCCAACGATCGTCCGCTCGGTGTAGATCGCCTTACCGCCCTTCATGACGCGGACGTTGAACTCCGGGACATTGTTCCAGACGTGGTAGCTGCCGAGATTGCGGGGCAGCCACCGCCAGCGCTCCATGTTGACGGCAAGAAGCTGCACGTCGCGGTCGTTGCTCGGCTTCCCGCCGTTCGCTCGCGCGGTGGCACGCGCTTTTTGCAGCGCCGCGTGCAGACGCTTGAACTGATCGTGCTGCGGATGAAGCGAGGTGAGATAGGCGTCCGGCTTTGACGCCACGGCCATCTCGGCGAGCACAGTCTTGGAATCGCGGATCGGCGGGTTCTGGTCGAATAGGGGACTGTAGGCGGAGGGCCGGCGCCGTCCGCCCTGGGCGTGGCGGGCATATTTCAACGCGGCCAGCGAGAGCTTGAGCTCGGCGGCGGCCTGCGCCTCGGGCGTGGCGGGGCTTGCGTCGGGTTTCGGCAGATCGAAGGCCCTGGCATCGAGCCCCCAATCGTCGGCCTTGCCGATCTCGGCGATGAGCGCCTTGGCCTTGACCGAGAACCCTGTGTCCGTGATCCACAGCGGGGGACCCTCATGCGCCTCGTAGAAACCCTCCAGCCCCTTGAGTTCCGCCCCATCGGCCGCCTTCTGAAAGTCGGGCTCGGCGAGCTCGGCGCGGATTGCGGCGACGACCGGATGGGCGGGGGGTGCAGTGGGTTCCGTGGCGGTCTCATCGGGCATGAGACGTTCATCGGCGCCGGCGGCCGGCGTGGCACCCTCGCTCGACGGCGGCTCTGACGCCGCGGCCGGGCCGGCTTCATCGTCGCCTGTCGCGGCGGCAGTCTCGTCCGATGCAGACTCGTCCGGTGCAGACTCGGTCTCGGCGGGCGTCTCATTTGCGGCCGGCGCCTCCTCCGTTACCGAAGGGGACTCGACGGGCACCGGCTCGTTCGGTGGCGTTATTGCTGCCATTTCCAGCGGCGGATCGCCCGCTGGTTTTTCGGCCTCTTGGGTATCGACTTCTTGGGTGCTGGCCTCCGGGGACGACGTGGCGGCCGGTTCAGGCGGCGGCAAGACTTCGAGCACCACACTGGCGTCATGCGACGGCGGGGCGGCCATCTCGACAGTCTCGGCCGGCTCGGGATCGGCCGGCGCAACCGGCTCCGGCGCGGCTGCCGCTATCGGCGCGTCGTCTAAGTCCTCAACCGCCTCCTCTGTGGTCTCGACCGGTGCGGCGTCCGGCTTGGGCGCCTCGGGCTCGCTGGCCGCCACGACGTCTTCGATGGTCGCGGTCGACGGCGCATCGGATGGCAGTTCCGGCATCGATCCTGGCTCGTCGACGGGGTCGTCCTGGGGCGCCTCGGCTGTCTCGACCGGCGCGACCTCCTCCGGCTCGCTGGCCGTCTCGGTGCCGGGCGGCTCTGTGCCGGATGGCTCGTCGTCGGTAGACGCCGTGTCGGAAGACTCGCTGTCGGAAGACTCGGTGACAGACGGCTCGACCGGCTCTGGCTCAGCCTCCGCCGCGGGCTCAGAAGTCTCGTCTATGGACGCCAATTCTTCAGACGGCGAGTCTTCTGAGGACGAGTCTTCTGTAGGTGAGTCTTCTGTAGGTGAGTCTTTGGACGCCGCTGCGTCCGCGGTGTCCGGCGCCGGATTGCTGTCATCGCCTGCGGGTTCCGCCGTCGCGGTCTCGCCATCTCCCGGGCCGGCGGCACGTGTGTCGGTGTCAGCCGGAAGGGATGCCGTCGCCAACGGCGTCTCGGGGGCATCGCCCGGTTTCGCCGCAAAGGCGGCCACGATTGCGGCGCTGTCCGACGACACGGTGCCGGCGGCGCTCGACGCTTCGACGGCGACTGCTGAGGTCGCGGAAGGGGCGACCTCGGCGGAGATGCTTGCGCCCGGCGCGCGGATCGGATTTCGCTGAGGGATCGTCGGCGGAACGAACCGCTTCTTCTTGAGGATTTTGGGCTTCGCGTCCTCGCCCGGGAGCGGCACGCGAATCTGCCCAGCCAGCGGCGTGACCGCGAACTGGCCCACAAGCACCGCGGCCACAACCATGGCGATTAGCCCTGCAACTGGGGGTCGTCCGCCCATCCTGGTCCCCTCAACCCCAAAACCTAGTCCGTGACATTGCCAGCGGCCACCCTGAATCACTGACAATTTCGCGAGCGCCCTGACATATATTGGGAAATCGGGGCACTTCCAGGGCTCCAGGCGAAGTTTGCAGGCAGTCGCGCGCACTCTTGCGTGCCGCCGCAGAGATGTGGAGCATTCCGCGTGCTCTTTTGCGGATGATTGTCCAGAAATTAGGCATATGCGCGGATTTCTAGCAGTCTTACCCGTGCCCCAAATTTGATTGATGCTGGCATTGATGCAATAACCTCACACATCAGCTCGAATCTAAGACGTTGAAACTGCGGCGCTGGCGCTCTCGGCGCCGCGCGAAAGTCGGCCCCATTCTTGCTCGCAACTTCATGGTTGCATGGGCGGTGGCCTGAACAACTACCAGAGGCTCTAAAAGCATGTGTGGTTTGTGCGGCGAGATTACTTTTGACGGCTCGCCAGCGTCAGTAGAGGCCGTGAGCGCCATGACCTGCTCGATGGCGCCGCGCGGGCCGGACGCCGAGGGTATCGTGGCCCGCGGCCGCGTGGCGCTGGGCCACCGGCGGCTCCAGATCATCGATCTGTCAGCCCGCGGCCAGCAGCCGATGGTCGATTCCGATCTCGGGCTGACCCTCGTCTTCAACGGCTGCATCTACAACCACAAAGAGCTGCGCGCCGAGCTGGAGGGAAAGGGCTACCGCTTTTTCTCGACCAGCGACACCGAAGTGATCCTCAAGGCTTGGCACGCCTGGGGGCCTGAGGCGTCGCGCCGCTTCAACGGCATGTTCGCCTTCGTGATCCACGAGCGCGAGACGGGCCGGGTCGTCATGTGCCGCGACCGGCTCGGCATCAAGCCGCTCTACTACACCCAAAACGCAAAGCGCCTGCGCTTTGCCTCCACGCTGCCGGCTCTGGTGGCCGCCGGCGATGTGGACACCGCGCTCGATCCGGTGGGGCTTGCCCACTACATGACCTTCCACGCGGTGGTACCGCCGCCCCATACGATCCTGCGCGGCGTGCGCAAGCTGCCGCCGGCCACGCTCCGCATCATCGAGCCGGACGGGCGCACCAAGGACAGCATCTACTGGGAGCTCCAGTTCGAGCGGTCGAGCGAGGACCTGACGCTCGACCATGAGGTGTGGAAAGACCGTGTTGGCGCCGCACTGCGCCGCGCCGTCGACCGGCGCATGATCGCCGACGTGCCGGTGGGCGTGCTGCTCTCCGGCGGCGTCGATTCGAGCCTCATCGTCGGGCTGCTGGCGGAAGCCGGCCAGAAGCATCTCAAGACCTTCTCCATCGGCTTCGAGGCCGCGCACGGCGAGGCCGGCGATGAGTTCAAATATTCCGACATCATCGCCAAGCACTTCGACACCGACCACACCAAGATCATGATCCCGACGACGAACATGCTGGGCGCCCTGCCGGAGACGATCGCGGCCATGTCGGAGCCCATGGTGTCCTACGATAATGTCGGCTTCTATCTCCTGTCGCGAGAGGTGGCGAAGCACGTCAAGGTCGTGCAAAGCGGCCAAGGCGCCGACGAGGTGTTCGCCGGCTATCATTGGTATCCGAAGCTCGAAAACTCCAACGACATCCTCACCGACTACAAGGCGCTGTTTTTCGACCGCGACAGAGAGCGGCTCGGCCAGCACCTCGGCGATAAGTGGATGGCCGAGGACGACGAGCCAGCGCGGTTCGTCGAGGCGCATATCAAGCGCGCCGGCGCGGAGACGCCGCTCGATCGCGCTCTGCGCATCGACACCACGGTGATGCTGGTCGACGACCCGGTGAAGCGCGTCGACAACATGACCATGGCGTGGGGTCTGGAAGCCCGCGTGCCGTTTCTCGACCATGAGCTCGTCGAACTCGCAGCGCGCGTGCCGCCGGAACTGAAACTGAAGGATGACGGCAAGGGCGTGTTGAAGGATGTGGCGCGAGACATCGTCCCTTCCGAGGTAATCGACCGGCCCAAAGGCTATTTTCCGGTGCCCGCGCTGAAATATATCGATGGGCCGGTGCTGGAGATGACGAGAGACGCACTCACCTCACAAGCAGCCCGCGACCGCGAATTGTTCAAGCCGGCCTATCTCGGCGCCCTGTTTGACGATCCGACGGCGCATATCACACCGCTGCGGGGATCCGAGCTGTGGCAATGCGCGTTACTGGAACTGTGGCTTCAGGCTCACAACATCTAGGGCATGGCGATGAGTATCGAAAAGCATAGCAAAGACCGATCCGGTGAGGACGCACCCCCCGCGCCTCACGTGTTTGCGGCCAACTCGGAGTCCCTGATGTCCGATACGGATGCGGTTGTTGAGAAGAAAAACGTGGCGCTCGATTGCGGCTGGGGGCGACTTCTGTTCGGCCAGACCTTCGAGAAGGCGCCGGAGCTTGCGAAGTGCATCCGCGCCGAGGGACCCGGCCGGCGCGACATCGCCTTCTACATCAGCGACCCGCATGTGGTGCTCGCCGCGGCGCCGCAGGAATTGTTTCTCGATCCCTCCCACACCTACCGGCTGAACCTCCCGGGCTATGTGCCTGCCAAGGAGGGCGCGCGCGGCTTCTATATCCGTCGCCTCAGCTCGGCTCAGGATGCCGAGGAGGTGAATCGCATCTATTCGTCGCGGCGCATGGTAACGGTCGCGCCGGACTTCTTCTGGACGCAACGCGACAGCCGGGCGATCACCTATTTCGTCGCCGAGGACGAGGCGACCGGCGGGATCGTCGGCACAATCACCGGCATCGACCATTTTGCCGCGTTCGGCGACCATGAGCAGGGCTCCTCGCTCTGGTGCCTGGCGGTCGATCCGCAAGCGACGCAGCCCGGCATCGGCGTGGCACTGGTGCGAAGGCTCGCGGAACACTTTCGGGAGCGCGGCGTGGCGTTCCTCGACCTCTCCGTCATTCATGACAACGACCAAGCCATCGGGCTCTACGAGAAGCTCGGCTTCGTGCGGCTGCCGACATTCACGATCAAGCGCAAGAACGTCATCAACGAGAAGCTGTTTACCGAAGCACCGTTCGACGACGAGTCACTCAATCCCTATGCCCGGATTATCATCGACGAGGCGCGCCGGCGCGGCATTGGCGTCGACATTATCGACGCGGAGGGCGGATTTTTCCGCCTGACCTATGGCGGACGCTCCATCGTCTGCCGCGAAAGCCTCACGGCCCTGACCACGGCGATCGCCATGAGCATCTGCGATGACAAGCGCGTGACGCGCCGGATCGTCAAGGCGGCGGACGTGAACGTGCCGCTGCAAGTCAATGCCGCCGACGAAGAGATGACGCGCGCGTTCGTCGAGACCCACAAGGCCGTGGTGGTGAAGCCGGCGCGCGGCGAGCAAGGCAAGGGCGTCGCCGTCGGCCTCAAGGACTGGGAGGAGACGCAGACGGCGATCGAGACGGCGCGCAGACTATGCGACGAGGTGGTGGTCGAGGAGTTCGTCGAAGGCGCCGACCTCCGCGTCATCGTCATCAACTACCGTGTCGTCGCCGCCGCCATTCGCAAGCCGGCAGCCGTCATCGGCAATGGACGTTCGAGCGTGCGCGACCTGATCGAGCACCAATCGCGCCGGCGCGCGGCCGCCACGGGCGGCGAATCGACGATTCCGCTCGATGGCGAGACCGAGCGCTGCGTGGCCGACGCCGGCTATTCTCTCGATGAGGTGCCGCCGGCCGACAAATATCTCGTCGTGCGCAAGACCGCGAATTTGCATACCGGGGGCACGATCCATGACGTCACGGGCATTCTGCATCCGACCCTGATTGAAGCCGCCGTACAGGCGGCGCGCGCCATCGAAATTCCGGTCACCGGGATCGACTTCATCGTGAAGGCCCCGACCGAGCCGGATTACTGGTTTATCGAGGCCAATGAACGGCCGGGGCTGGCCAATCACGAGCCGCAGCCCACGGCCGAGCGCTTCGTCGACCTGTTATTTCCCCAGTCAATGCCCGCCGCCGTGCGCGAAGCGCTTCAAATCTAGCGCGCATCATATTACCCATCTCCTCGGCCCCCCTTCGCGGGGGCCCTGTCGTGCCCAAATCGCTCCTCCGGGAAGGTGCTCCTATGACGATGCTGCATATCGACCTCGACTACCTCGCCGGCCGTCTCGAGGAGCTGCTCGCCATCCCGAGCCCCACGAGCTACACCGACAATATCGTGCGGTATTGCGGGGCCGAGCTGGACAAGCTCGGCGTTCCCTTCGAGGTGACGCGGCGCGGCGCCATCCGGGCGATCCTGCGCGGCAAGGACCGCCGCCCGGCGCGCGCCATTGCCGCCCATCTCGACACGCTTGGCGCGCAGGTCAAAGAGATCAAGAACAACGGCCGGCTGGCCGTGGTGCCGATCGGTCACTGGAGCGCGCGCTTCGCCGAAGGCGCACGCTGCACGATCTTTGCGGAAGCCGGCAGCTATCGCGGCACCATTTTGCCGCTCAAGGCCTCGGGCCACACCTATGGCGATGAAGTCGACGATCAGCCTTGCGGCTGGGAGCATGTCGAAATTCGGATCGATGCGCGGTCGTCCAACGTGGACGAGGCGCTGAAGCTCGGCATCGACGTCGGCGATATCGTGGCCATCGATCCCCAGCCCGAGTTCCTGGAGAACGGATTCATCTGCTCGCGGCATCTCGACGACAAGGCCGGCGTGGCGGTGATGCTGGCCGCGCTCCAGGCGCTGGTGTCCTCCAAGCAGGACCTGCCCGTCGACGTGTATTTCCTGTTCACCATCGAGGAAGAGGTGGGGGTCGGCGCCTCCAATATCCTGACCGAGGACGTGGCCTCGCTGATCGCCGTCGACAACGGCACGACGGCGCCGGGCCAGAATAGCGCCGAGTTCGGCGTCACCATCTCCATGGCCGACCACAACGGCCCCTTCGACTACCATCTGACGCGCAAGCTCATAAAGCTGTGCGTGCAGAACGAGATCATTCACCAGCGCGACGTGTTTCGTCACTACCGCTCGGACGTGGCCTCGGCGGTGGAAGCCGGCCATGACGTCCGCACGGCGCTGATCTGTTTCGGCATCGACGCCTCACACGGCTGGGAGCGCATCCACATTCATGCGTTGCGCTCGCTGGCGGAGCTGATCACGGCCTATCTGTTGAGCGAGGTGGCCTTCGTCCGCGACGTGCAGGAGATCGGCACGCTCAAGGACTTCACCCACCAGCCCACGAAAGAAGCGGACCAAGAGCTCACCTCCGACGTCGTCATCGACGAGGAGTAGGGCGCACCGCCCTCAGCCCGATAGCCGCGCCATGCCGTCGTGCTTGGCCTGGACTTCGATGAACACGCGCTTGACCTCGGGGTAGGCCTCCTTGATCCGCCGTTCGAGCTGGCTCACCGCCTTCTCGACGCTTTGCGAGGAAATCCCGTCGGCAAAATCGACGCTGAGCGCGAGAAGGATCTCGTGCGGCGCGAGATGCATGGTGCGCATCTCGTTGATGTGGAGAATGTCCGGGGCGTCGCCGATGAGCTTCCGGATGCCCCGTACCACATCGCCGTTGGCGGCCTCGCCGATCAAGAGACCCTTCGTCTCCCGCGCCAGCAGGACGGCGGCGCCCGCCAGGATCGCGCCGATCACGATCGATGCCACGCCATCGGCCCATTCGAGACCGAGCGAATGGGCGGCGAACACGCCGGCGGCGGCGGCGGCGAGGCCGAGCATGGCGGCGCTGTCCTCGAACAGCACCGTGAACGTCGCCGGGTCCTTGGACTGGCGCACGGCTGTGAGCAGATGGAACGGCCGCCGCGTCCCTTGCGCCCTGCGGAATTCCCTATAGGCGATGCCCCAGGCTGCGCCTTCGAAGACGAAGGCGCCGGCGAGCACGATGTAGTTGATGTAGGGATCCGTCATCGGGTGCGGATTGAGCAGCTTGTAGACGCCCTCGTAGAACGAGATGCCGGCGCCGAGGGCGAAGATCAGGATGGCGACCACGAAGGCCCAGAAGAAAATCTCCGCGCCATAGCCGAACGGGTGCGCCGCGTCGGCCGGCTTCTTGGCGCGGCGCATGCCGAGCAGCAGGAGCCCCTGGTTGCCGGTGTCGACGACCGAATGCACGCCCTCCGACATCATCGCCGACGAACCGGTGATGTAGGCGGCCACGAACTTGCACACCGCGATGAGCGCGTTCGCCGCGAGCGCGGCGTAGATGACCTTGTGGGAGCTCCCCTGCTGCACGTTCTCTCCTCGCTGGCCCCGTCAGTGTAGAGGAAACGGCGCGGGTGCCGGAATTGTTGCAGGTCTATCATCAAAGCCGCCGTCGTGTGGCATCGCCCGGACGGCTGTGCCAGACTGACCATGGCGAGGAAGCGACGGGGTCAGGATGGCAGACACAGAAGCGCCGCTCAGCAAGTCAGCCATCGTCGGCATGATCGCCATGGCCGTCGCCGTGTTCGTGATCGCCAACGACTTTACCGCGCTCTCCGTCGCCTTGCCGGCGATCGAGAAGACCTTCGGCACCAGCGTCAACACCGCGCAATGGGTGATCAACGGCTACGCCATGGTGTTCGGCGTGGCCATCGTCACCGGCGGCCGGCTCGCCGACATGTTCGGCCGCAGGCGCATTTTCTTCATCGGGGCGGCAATCTTCGCCACATTTTCCATGATCGGCGGGTTCGCGCCGACCATTTGGCTCTTGCTCGCCGGCCGCTTCCTCATGGGCATCGGCGGCGCGATGATGTGGCCGGCCATCCTCGGCATGACCTTCAGCCTTGTGCCGCCGAGCAAGGCCGGACTCGCCGGTGGCCTGATCATGGGGTCGGCTGGATTCGGCAACGCGTTCGGACCGCTGCTCGGCGGCACTTTGACTGACACGGTCGGCTGGCAATGGGTGCTGTTCCTCAATCTGCCCATCGCGGTCGCCGCCGTGGTCATCACCTATCTTGTGGTCAAGCCGGACGATGACCCCACGGATCACGACGGGATCGACTATCTCGGCACGGGCGTGCTCACCGTCGGCCTGTTCGCGCTGTTGCTGGCGCTCGACCTCGGCACGCGCGTCGGCTGGTCCAAGCCGCTGATCCTCGGTCTGTTCGTCATGTCGGGGGTGGCGCTGGCCAAGTTCTTCTTCGTCGAGCGCCGCGCGGGCAACCGCGCGCTCGTCCCCGACGACGTCATGAGCAACCGATCCTTTGCCGCGGCCGGCCTGACGACGTTGCTGATGTCGGCCATCTTCTTCGCCGCGCTGCTCTATTTGCCCCAGTTCATGTCCAAGGTGCTCAAGTTCAGCGCCATCGAATCAGGCGCCGGGCTGTTGCCCATGATGGGCACCTTCGCCGTGACGTCTTTTATCGCGGGGCGCCTCTACGCGCGGCTCGGACCAAAGGTCAGCGTCACGGGTGGCACGTTATTCCTAGCTGCCGGCATGTTTCTGCTGTCGCGGATTAGTCAGACGACGACTTTCGACGACCTGATCTTCGGCATGGTCGTGCTCGGCATCGGCTGCGGCCTGTTCTATTCGTCGATCACGACCGCGGCGATCACGGCGCTCGATCCGTCGCGGGCGAGCCTTGCCGGGGCCATCGTCTATATGTTCCAGATTGCCGGCGGCTCGATCGGGCTCGGCGTCAATACCGCGATCGTGCTCAGCGCAGCGTCGATGGCCGACGGCATCCACGTCGCCTTTTTGGTGGACGCGATCCTCGCGGTGTGCGGGGCGGTGGTGGCGCTCCTGTTCGTCGGCGGCACGCTCGACAAGGAGAAGCTCGAGGCGGCGTGACCCCATCGCCATCGGGCGCATGGCTGAGCCAATTTGCCGCAGGGCTCGCGGGGTCTGACCCCGCGCGTTTTGAAAGTCATTTCATGAATTCGAAGCCTACTGTTTTGTTTGTCGTGCACTCGTGGGGCGGCGGCACGATCCGTTTCGCGTGTGAGTTGGCGGACCTAGTTTCGGACCACGTGACCGTAGTCTGGGCCTGGGGTGTCGATAACGAATCGTTCCATATTTCGGAGCGCGGGCCGTATTTCGCAGACTCAAGTTTCGATCTTGCGGCGGGACTCGATGCGCCGTTGAGCGTGCTCAATGCCTTTGGGCTTTGCCGCGCGAACATCGTTCACACGATCGGACTTCAGAACTACATCCATCCTCTCGTCGAGCGACTCGGCATACCCTATGACGTGACGTTTACCGACTATCATCATTTTTCGACCGCGCCGCACTTTGAGGATGACACGGGACTCTTTGTAGGCGACGTGGCGGTGTCGGCGATACAGCGAACCGCGCGCGATAACATTCTGCCGCTTCTGCGCAATGCCAAACGGCGCATCGCGGTCTCCGCGGACTTGGCGCGCCGGATCGGACCGTTCATGCCAGGGCTCCCGGTGATTCCGGTCCGCATTTTTGAGGCAGAATCCCCAATCAATGTGCCGGTAAACGTTAATCCCCTCGCCGATGGTGAGGTGATGCGCGTGCTGGCGCTGGGGCGACCACATCCCACGAAGGGCCTGGCGACCATCATCGAAGTCGCGCGCCGGGCTCAGCAAGAGAATTTCCCGCTGGAGATTGCTTGCCTCGGGGAGGTCGATCAGGAGACAGCCGGCCTCTTGGGCCTACAGCCGCATGTGCGTGTACTCGGCGCATACGCGCAGGAGGACCTCACCAATATCGTCGCGAGCCTCAAGCCGCATCTCGCTTGGTTTCCGTTTAACGTGCCGGAGACTCACAGTTATGCACTTTCGGATGCGATGCGCTCGGGGCTACCCGTGTTGGCCTCGGGAATTGGTGCCGTGGCCGAGCGTGTCATAGGCCGCCAAGCAACCTGGGTCGTGCCGTTCGACGGCGCTGATGCTGATACTCATTTCCGGTGGCTCAAGCGGCTTTATCGCGATCGAATGCAAACGACGGCGGCATACGTGCCGGTCGATCATCTGCCGCCGGTGCTGGAAAGGTTCTATCCGGATGCGTATCTCGCACCGATTCTGAAATCGCGCTGGCCGCCATTGCGTTGGTTGCATCGACTCATGAACCGATAGCCTCGCGGATGCGATCCTCGCTGTCTGCGGCGCGGTGCTGGCGCTGCTCTTCGTCGGTGGCGCACTCGACAAAGAACGCCTCGAGGCGGCGCGGCCCCATCGCCATCGCGCGCACGGCTGAAACAGGCGCGCGTATGGGTGCGCGGGCATTGGGCTAGGCGTTCGAACTGTCACACTTACTGGCTATGGTGCGCCGCACAATAGACAGTGTCGGAGGCCCAGTTGTTTTCTCTCACCGGCAAGAAGGCGCTCATCGTTGGTATCGCCAACGAGGACTCCATCGCGTTCGGCTGCGCCAAGGCGTTCCGGGAGCAAGGCGCCGACCTCGCCATCACCTATCCGAGCGACAAGGCCGAGCATTTCGTGCGCCCCATCGGGGAAGACCTCGGAGCCGACATCATCCTGCCGTTGGACGTGCGGGAGGATGCGCAATACGCGCAGCTGTTCGATCGGATCGGCGAGACCTGGGGCCAGTTGGACATTTGCCTGCACGCGGTCGCCTACTGTCCGAAAGACGATCTCCATGCCCCGGTCGTGAATTGCTCGCGCAGCGGATTCGCCACGGCCATGGATGTCTCCGTCTATTCCTTCATTCACATGGTGCGTTGCGCCGAGCCCCTCATGCGCGCGGGCGGGACCTGCATGACCATCTCGTATCTGGGAGCCGACAGAGTCGTCGAGCACTACAACATCATGGGGCCGGTCAAGGCGGCGCTCGAATCCGCCACCCGCTACATGGCGGCCGAACTGGGCCCCAAGGGCATCAACGTGCACGCCCTGTCGCCGGGGCCGCTCAAGACCCGCGCCGCATCGGGCATCGAGCATTTCGATGAGCTGATGGCTCAGAATTCCGCGCGCGCGCCGACCCACCATCTCGCCACCAATGGGGATGTCGGCGCCTATGCGGCGTTCCTGGCCAGCAGCGAGGCGACCAACGTCACCGGCGGCATCCACTATATCGACGGCGGCTATCACATCGTGGGCTAACGGCCCCGATGGCAAACCGCTCCCCTGCGGTCCTTTCCAAGCATCAGACGTAGACCGAGGGACGCAATTTGGTCCGCTAAGTGCCAAAAGCCGACGTCACCCAGTTTGGGGTTTGCTCGCTGCCCTGGTGCTGGCTCCCCTGGCGTAGTACCTAGCGGAGGCGTCGGGGCAGAGCCGGCGAGCGAAATCTTGAAGAGTGGTGGTCGGATGAATGAACCAGAACCAAGTCTCCGCCTCGACCCCGAATTCCGCGGGTGGGCACAGATCCTCGCCGGCTACCGCGAGCCGAGCAGTGCACGCAGCATTCTCGAGATCGTGATTACGGTGCTGCCGCTTGTGGTCCTCTGGCTTCTGATGTGGGCTTCACTCGACATCAGCTACTGGCTTTGCCTGCTGCTTTCGGTGCCAGCGGCTGGTTTTCTGGTGCGCCTCTTCTTGATCCAGCACGACTGCGGTCATGGTGCCTTTTTCCGCCAGCGCGTCGTGAACGACTGGGTTGGTCGCGTGATCAGCGTGCTGACTTTGACACCCTATGATTATTGGCGACGAACCCACGCCATTCATCATGCGAGCTCAGGCAATCTCGATCATCGCGGAATCGGTGACATCGACATCCTGACGGTGCGCGAGTATCTGGCGCTGTCCCGGTGGCGCCGGCTCTTGTATCGGCTATACCGCCACCCCCTTGTGATGTTTGG
>Ga0075530_1000501_pt1 | contig 18413 bp, 8 predicted proteins | sample NGEPerD_2_FD_75101 | JGI IMG/M metagenome (GOLD analysis project Ga0075530, IMG submission 75101) | Arctic peat soil microbial communities from the Barrow Environmental Observatory site, Barrow, Alaska, USA - NGEE PermafrostL1-D | ecosystem: Environmental > Terrestrial > Soil > Wetlands > Peat ... | reverse complement strand
CCTTTAAAAGAATACCATACCGATATTAATTGATTTTTGGATTAGAAACGTCTTTTGATAAGGGGTCAGCTCAAAAAAGCTATTCGAATTCAACAATGCCACGAAAAGAATTTTTGGAATTAGCTATAAAATCAAACTTCTATCAATGAACATCTCGATGGAGTCACATTTCCCGTATTAAAATTTTATAGGTAAGAGCTGGAGACTATTCAAAACGAATTGCAGATGGGATACGTGTCGCAAGTTACAAATACCGGCCTTTTATAAACATTTGGATTTTTATTGTTTTCTTGTTATTCAACGACTACTTTGACACAGGGCGTTCGGCTTTTAGGTACACAGCGTTTCCTGTCCACCATTTTTTTCGATAGCCTAATAATCGACTTGCAACAAAGAAATGAACAATTAAATAAGGGTTACACAGCTATCTATGATTATACATTTCATTTGTATTTAATCTTACAGCCATTTTCCAAGCTGTGATAATAGGCTTCCCGCGCGGTTAATGCTTGACTCATTGACCACCCCACTAGCTTTCTATGGAACAGGTCGATGATTACGGTAAGGTATATCCAGTCTTCTTTTGGTTGTATGTAAATCGTGTACTATACCCAAACTTGACCTTCTTCAGATACTGTAAATTCACGGTTTAACAAATTCGGGATGGGATAGTTTTAAAAAGCAGACGCCGGTCATCGTGCAGGGTGCTTGATCCGAACCGGGTTGCATTTTCCCTCGGTTTTTTGTCGGATACTACTACCCATTGACTATTCTCAATGTATAAAAAATTTAGTCATAATAATATTGATGATTTAAACATATGAAATTTATCAATTTTAAAATCCATAAGTGTTAAAACAACATTTTTTTAACAAAAAGTTTGCAAATATGGTTTTCGTTTGTTTTATTTACAGGTGTAATTGACACGATTAACCATATCGAATTCCATTATTATGACCAAAAATCAATATTTTAAACGACGAACATCCTGGTTTTCCCATTCGCTTTTCAAATTCTCAGTTTTGTTTTTTGCAATAATTTTCTCGTCTTATTCCCAGGAACCAGAATTAGTTAAAGGGACGATTTCAGATGCTGCCGATGGTACTCCACTGTTTGGGGTTAATATCCAAATAAAAGGAACAACTGTAGGAGCCGTAAGTGATTTTGACGGAAATTATTCTATACGGGCTAATAATAACTCAACGCTTATTATCTCGTACATCGGCTTTGAAACCCAAGAAGTAGACGTAGCGGGCCGAACCTCAGTTGATGTAGCTTTAGTAGAAGACTCTGCAAAATTGGATGAAGTGGTTGTAATAGGTTATGGTTCCCAAAAGAAAAGTGATATTTCAGGGTCGGTTTCGCAAGTGGATACGGAGGAAATTGCGCGTAACCCTTCGCCAAACCTTAGTAATGCCCTTGTAGGACAAGCAACTGGAATTATTGCGACGCAGCGTTCTGGTGAACCGGGTAAGGATGATTCCGATATTTTAATCAGGGGAATCGGGACTACAGGTGACGCTTCCCCGATTTATGTTATAGATGGAATAGTTCGTTCTTCCAGAGATTTTTCACAACTTACAGCAAACGAGATACAGTCCTTTTCAGTTCTCAAGGATGCTGCTAGCGCTGCTGTATTTGGAATCCGAGCAGGTAATGGTGTAATTCTAGTAACAACAAAAAGAGGGGTTGCCGGAAAGATGCAAATTGATTTTTCCACAACTATTGGAGTACAGGAAAGAACAAGGGAACCTGAAATTTTAAATTCCTATAATTTTGCCTTACTCTATAACGAGGCTTTAGCCAATGAAGGTAAAGAGGCACTTTATTCTGAAGACGATCTAATTAAATATAGAAATCGAAGTAATTTGGATACCCATCCTGATTCGGACTGGTTATCGGTTTTGAACAAAACTGCATTGGTTCGCACCTATAACATTGCTGCGAGTGGGGGTTCTGAGAAAGTAAGATATGCTACTTCTGTAGGATACTTGAATCAGGATGGAATTATTCCATCTGATAATTTTAAGAGATATAATTTTAGATCTAATATTGATGCCGATGTAACCAATACAACCAAGTTGTCATTTGACATTTCCGGTAGGGACGAGCAAAATAACGCTGTGGCCTCACCGGATTTTTTTCGATGGGTGTCGGCGATACCGCCCAACAGGTCTCCAATAAGATGGTCCAATGGAGGTTACTCAAGTGGCCCTTCCTATTTGGCTGAGCCTGAAAATGGATATAGAAAAAGAGGTATACAGTCCTTTAAAGGAAGAATGGAATTGGATCAGCAACTGCCGGTAAATGGTTTATCTATTAAGGCAATTGCATCTTATGACAAGACACTGACTGACAATAAAAATTGGATTTTTGCGACTGTACCCTTTTATAATCGACTGCCTGATGGATCCTTTGAGGAAGGTACGCCACTAGCTCCATCCCTGGATCAAGATCATAACGACTATCAGTCCATTACAATGGAAACTCACTTAAATTATACAAAATCTATAGGTAAGAGTAATTTGACCGGATTACTTTTATATACTCAAACAAAAGAAAAGTGGAATTTTCTTGGAGGATTTAGGGATGGCTATACTCTAGGGATTGATGAGTTGGATTTTGGAGCGGCAGTAAACCGAAACAATTCAGGTTATTCTGGGACTAGTGGAAGGCAAGGTGTTGTAGGTAGATTAAATTGGACGTTCAATGATAAATATATTTTAGAGGGTAGTTTTAGAGCAGATGGTTCTGAGCAATTCGCTGAGGGTAATCGATGGGGTTTTTTCCCCTCTGGCTCTTTAGCTTATGTGATATCCAAGGAGTCCTTTTTAAAAAATTCTTCCACTGTAGATTTATTAAAATTTAGAGCTTCTTATGGGGTTTTAGGTAATGATAGGATAGGAGGACAGAGATTCCTTTATTTACAATCGTATAATATTGATGGCAATGCAGTTTTCGGAAATGCCGATGTTCAACAGGCCATTGTTGAGGGTAATTTATCAAATCCGAATGTGACTTGGGAAACAGTTAAAAAGTTGAACCTTGGCTTGGATTGGATATTTTGGAAAGGATTCTTGTCTGGAAATATTGATTATTTTTCAGATAAAAGAAGTAATATTCTGGGCTCTAGAGATCTTTCTGTGCCAAGCTTATTAGGTGTGGGTTTGCCAGTTGAAAATTTAGCAAAAGTAGATAATAGCGGATTTGAAGTTTCGCTTGACCATAGAAATAGAATTGGTAATAATTTTAAGTATTCCATGAATGCCAATTTAACATATGCCAAAAATAAAATCATTTTTATAGATGAACCTGCCTCGGAAAATCCCAACATCAGGAGAACAGGACTACCTTTAGGAACCCAATTTGGGTTCCGATCTCTCGGACTTTTTCAATCGCAAGAGGAAGTTGACAATGCACCTGAGCAATTGGGCGATACCGGACCGGGAGATATACGTTTTGATGATGTTAATGGCGATGGGAAAATAGATGATAATGATAGGGTTCCCATTGGAAAAGCAAATACGCCAGAGATTATTTATGGATACAATGTCAACATGCAGTATAGAAATTTTGAGTTTTCGTTCTTGTTTCAAGGTGCCACTAACGTTAACCAATACTATAGTCAGGAAGGGGCATGGCCGTTTTACGTAGGTGGCCCGGCATTAAAATCAAATCTGGATAGGTGGACACCAACAAATACTGATGCAAGTGAACCTCGTGTTTTGATTGATGTGAACAATTTGAATCAATCCGTTTCTTCCTTCTGGATGAAAGATGCCTCCTATTTACGTCTCAAGAATGTTGAATTGGCTTACAACGTTCCTGTTGGGAATTTCAAGACCAATATATTATCAGGTATGCGAATTTATGTGAATGCCAACAATGTACACACTTGGTCTAAAATCGAAAATTTTGATCCAGAAAATGCTAGCGGTAGAGGATGGGATTACCCGCAATTAAGAATCTGGAATTTTGGTGTAAACTTTAAATTTTAAAAAGAATTTACCATGGAATTAAAAATTAAAAATACAATGCGATTTGGTTATGCGCTGGTTTGTTTCACTATGTTTTTGAGTTGTGAAAAGGAGATACTTAACCAATTACCGAAAGATTCGCTTACAGATGAATCGGTATGGACAGATTCTCAGGGTGCTATTCAGTTTCTCAATGCCATTTATGGAGGTATGCCTTCCGGTTTTGATAGGAATTATCAAGGATGGGGTAAAGGTCTCTATTTATTGGATGGGGTAACGGACGATGGGGATGTTTGTATGCCGTGGACACATTCCAATGAATTGCAGAATGGGGAGTTTTTACCATCCAATGTGCCTTGGGGAGAAACCTGGGGAGATTATTATAACTTAATAAGGAAAGCTAATATTGCGATTGAAAATCTGGGTGCGCTCAATGATGAATCCCTTAGGCAAAGGCTTTTAGGAGAAGCTCATTTTCTAAGAGGGTTTATGTACCATGAACTTTTAAGATTGTACGGGATTAAATCAGATGGTAATGAACTAACGGGGGTACCCATACTAGAAAATAGTTTGACATTGGACGATAATTTCGAGATTCCAAGGTCCTCCTATGATGAAGTGGTAGATTTTATTATAACGGACTTGAATAAAGCAGCTTCCTTGCTACCCTCTAAAGGAAATATCGAAGCAGGTAGAGCCACTGTTGGAGCCGCTAATGCTTTGTCAAGTCGTGTTTTGTTATATGCCGAAAGGTTTCAAGATGCGGCAATTGCTGCTGAAAAAGTTATAGATACGGAATATTACTTATTCGAGGATTATAGAACACTTTTTCTTATCAAGAATAATGAGGAAATCATTTATGCCAAGAAATTTCAGGCCCCCGATAAATTTCATTTTGATGTGAACAATGGATATGATGTAATCAATACCCCTCGATCATTTAGAGGAGCTAGTGATGCTGGTTGGGGAGGTAATGTCCCAACCCAAAATTTTGTTGATTCATATGAGATGGTCGATGGTAATACACAGGATGTTTCTCCATTGTATGATGGGACTAAACCCTATGAAAACCTAGATCCACGGTTTGAGGCAACCGTTGTTCATAACGGATCTGCTTTTCGCGGGAGAGTAATGGAATTTTATCCAGGTGGTACAGATGTAACCAACCAACCGGAGGATACCAAAACAGGTTACCAATTGCGGAAATTTCATGAAGAACAGTATCCCATTTATACCAAGAGTAGTGATCAGGATTGGATATTTATTCGGTATGCTGAAGTACTTTTGAATTATGCCGAAGCAAAAAATGAAGCTTCGGGACCTGATCAGAGCGTTTATAATGCACTAAATCAAATACGTCAAAGAGCGGGAATCCCTAACCTTGCATCCGGATTGGGACAAAGCGAAATGCGGAATAAAATTAGAAATGAAAGGAGAATAGAACTTGCTTTTGAAGAACATAGGTTCTTTGATATTCGTAGATGGGGCATTGCGGAAAACCTCTTAAATGGACCCTTAATTGGTGTGAAAATAGAAAAAGTCGGGGATAATTTTGAATATACACGCTATGAGTTTGAGACTAGAAGTTTTCCTCCCAAACTTTATGTGTTGCCAATTCCGCAAGATGAAATAGATAAGAACCCTGCTGCCGAGCAAATTTTAGGTTGGTAATAAAGGGTGAAAAGAAGATTGTAAGTTTTTGTTGATATGGGGCATTTCAGATAAAATTGTTATGCCCCTAGTTGTTTACTTTAAACAAAATGAAAAACATTATTTTATAAAATAGTAAAGAAAAAAGCTTGAAAAATAAATAACGGTCCTAAAATTTTAACTTTGAGTTTAAGAAATGAATAGTAGCGATTTATTTTTCAATTTGAGACATCATTTAATAAAAAGGGAATTAAACATTAAAGAAAAGCAGAAAAAACTATTTCTTGATTAAGAAACTATGAACATTAAAAAGACATATCAAATTATTTTGTTGCCTTTGATGTTCATCGTAATTCTAGGATGTTTTGATAAGAAAGCTGCCTTATTTACTTTGTTGACAACCAAAGAAACAGGTATTTCATTTGTTAACCAAATAATTGAGACGGAAGAACTCAATGTTATGCAATATGAATATATGTATAATGGTGGCGGAGTTGGGATAGGAGATTTTAATGACGATGGTTTAGCAGATATATATCTTACGGCCAATATGGTTGAAAATAAGCTTTTCCTCAATAAGGGTGGTTTTAAGTTTACCGATGAAACAGATACAGCTAATGTAGGAGGTAGGAAAGGTTGGAAAACGGGAACAAGTGTGGTAGACGTAAACGGTGATGGGTTGCTTGATATTTATGTTTGTTATTCCGGCTTAGGAACTAATGAAGAGCGCGCCAATCAATTATTTATCAATAAGGGAGTGAACAAAGATTTAATTCCAAAATTCGAAGATGAGGCGGCTGCATTTGGTTTGGATGCAGTAGGGAGTTTTAGTACACAAGCTGCATTTTTAGACTATGACCTTGATGGTGATTTGGACATGTTTTTATTAAATCATTCAAAGACATTCTTTTCACCTTTTTACAACAGCACCAAGTTGCGAAATACCAGACATCCACAATTTGGAAATTCTCTATACAGAAATGATAACAATAAATTTATAAATGTAAGTGCGTCTGCCGGCATATATGGTAGTGGCTTAAACTTTGGTCTAGGTGTAACTATCTCTGATTTTAATCAAGATGGTTTGCCTGACATCTATGTTTCCAACGATTATGATGAACAAGACTTTTTATATTTGAATCAAGGGAACGGAACTTTTTTAGATGTCACGAAAAAATCGTTTGGACATATCTCCAAGTATTCCATGGGTAATGACGCTGCGGATATAAACAATGATGGACTGCCTGATCTGGTATCCTTGGATATGCTTCCAGAGGATAATTTTAGGCAAAAAATATTAAAGGGCCCAGATGAATATGACCGTTATCAATTAGCGGTGGACAGTAGTTATCACAAACAACAAATGCGCAATATGTTGCAATTGAACCAAGGTATTGATGACAAAGGTATTCCTAAGTTTAGTGAAATAGGTCAGTTGGCTGGGGTGGCTACTACAGATTGGAGTTGGTCTGCACTAATAGCTGACTTTGATAGTGATGGTAAAAAGGATATGTTCGTTTCCAACGGATATCTACGTGACTATACTAATAAGGATTTCATGAAGTTCGAGGTAAACGAGGCAATGGCAAGCGTCAGGGCCAAAGGAAAAGAATTGTTCGATGAATCTGGAAAAAAGGAGTTTTCTTCCCTTATTTACGAGTTGGTCAAAAAAATGCCTTCCACCAAGATTCCTAATTACATCTTTAAAAATGAAGGTGATTTTACTTTTAAGAATGCTACGGAATTATGGGGATTTTCTAACCCTACTGTATCGACTGGGGCTGCTTATGCCGATTTGGATAATGATGGTGATTTAGATTTGGTGGTAAACAACACTAATGAGCAAGTTGGCCTTTATAGAAACAACGTTAATAAGCAAAAGAATAATTTTTTAAGAATAAAGCTTAGAGGTAACGACAAAAATAGCCATGCCCTTGGAGCAAAAATTTGGGTGTATTCCGATTCAGTTACACAGTTTATTGAAAACTATTCAATTAGAGGATATCAATCTTCGGTTGATCCCATTTTATATTTCGGATTAGGTAAACTTGAAAAAGTAAATATTAAAATAAAATGGCCCTCAGGTAGTATAACAGAACAAGAGAATGTTCAGTTGAATTCGCTGCTCGAATTCAATGAGAGTACCTCAAAATCTAGTATTCAAAAAAAGTCGCAAGAAGCGCACTATTTTGAAAACATAGATAATAGTACTTGGGTAGAATATCTTCATAAAGAGAATAATTTTATTGATTTTAACGTAAACCGGTTAGCCCTAAAACAAAGTTCAAAGTCTGGTCCGAATATGTCGGTTGCCGATATTAATAATGACGGTCAGGATGATATTTTTATCGGCAGTGCTTTCGGTAGTGCTGATAAACTATTTATGTCACAACCAAATGGAGTCTATTTAAATTCTAGCGAAAATTGTTTTAAAAACACTAAAAATTTTGAATCTGAAGGTTCGGTATTCTTTGATGCCGATAACGATGGCGATTTGGATTTATACGTAGTTAGTGGGGGTAGTGAAATGCAATTGGGTTCACCAAAACTAAAGGATAGGCTTTATTTAAATAATGGGGAAGGCTATTTTTCAATATCTTTAGAGAATACAATGCCAATGGGTTATTCCAACGGTAGCGTAGTAGCTGCGGGAGATTATGACGGTGATGGGGATATGGATTTGTTTGTAGGCGGTGGGGCATTACCTGGTAGTTATCCCGATTGTGCCTTAGGTGGAATTTTAAGGAATGATAGTGACCTTTCACAAGGTATTGTCAAATTTAGTCTTGATACAGATAATGTAAATTCTAAGTTAAGGCAACCCGGTCTTGTTACGGGGGCTTTATGGTTAGATATCAATAACGACACATGGCAAGATTTGGTAATTGTAGGTGAGTGGATGCCAATTCGAATTTTTATGAATACGAATGGTAAACTCACTGAGAAAACCGAAGATTTTAAATTGGCGAAGACTAATGGTTTATGGCAGACGATAGAAAGCGCTGATATGGATCAAGATGGTGATGTTGATTTAATAGTTGGTAATATGGGACGTAATCAACCATATACAGTATCGGAACTTGAACCTCTCGAGGCCTTTGTTGGAGACTTTAGAGAAGACGGGGTTAACACCACGGTCATTAGTAGTTATATTCACGGAAAGCGGTATCCAATCGCATCATTGGATGATATGCAAGGGGCATTCCCTTATTTGAGAAAAAATTATTTAAAGTATGGGCAATATGCCTCGGCATCATTAGAAACTATCTTTTCTAAAACGCAATTGAAGAAGGCAAAATACCTTAATGTTAACAGTCTTGAGAGTGTTTATTTAGAAAACACAGGTGGTAGTTTCAATATGCATATATTGCCTATTGAGTCGCAATTTTCAGCTGTTCAAGGCATCATAGCAAAGGATTTTACGGGTGACAAAATAACCGATTTGTTATTGGTCGGAAACTATTATCCATTTCGGGTAGAATTTGGACCAAATGATGCAGGTAAGGGTGTGCTATTGGAAGGTAACGGTAATGGAGATTTTAAAAGTATTGCACAAAAAAAACTAGGGGTTTTTATTGAAGGCGATGTAAGGGATGCTAAAATAGTGAAGCAAAAAAATAAAATAAAAATTGTTTTTTCAAAAAATAACGATAGCCTACAATCAATACGATATTTACAATAACCCAATTTTAATTTCAACCTCAGGTTTTCATAGTGAGGTTAATTTCGAAAGTCTCACAAATGATAACTAGGGTTGAATAGTAGACGTGATTACAACATAAGAATAACTAATCTATAACCAATGAAATATTCTAAATTAGTACCGTTTTTTATTTTAACTGCCTTTATAATTTCAACTGACATTGTATATGCGCAAAAAGAAAATACGCTTATAAAATTGGAGTCAAATGAAAATGCCCCAACAATCAGTAAACATATCTATGGTCATTTTGCCGAGCATTTGGGCAGATGTATTTATGAGGGGTTTTACGTTGGTGAGAATAGTACAATTCCTAATTCCGAAGGGGTACGAACAGATATTATTAATGCCTTAAAAGAATTGCAGATTCCGAATTTACGTTGGCCCGGGGGTTGTTTTGCGGACACCTATCATTGGATGGATGGTATAGGTCCTAAGGAGGATAGGCCTACTATCGTGAATACGTGGTGGGGCGGGGTAACCGAAGATAACAGTTTTGGCACACATAATTTTCTGAACCTTTGCGAAGAACTTGGTGCTGAGCCTTATTTATCTGGCAATGTTGGTAGTGGAGGTGTTCAGGAATTGGCAGACTGGGTTCAGTACACCAATTATAAAGGAACAAGCCCGATGTCCGATTTAAGACGTGAAAATGGTCGTGAAGAACCATGGACTGTTAAATATTGGGGAGTTGGTAATGAAGCATGGGGCTGCGGTGGCAATATGCGTCCGGAATACTATGTAGATATTTATAGAAAATACGCCACTTTTATGTCGGGAGCAGATGTGGAAGGTGGACTATATAAAATTGCATCGGGAGCTAGTAATGATGATTATAATTGGACTGAGGTTTTAATGAAAAATATTCCCAAAAGCATGTTACAAGGTGTAGCGCTTCATCATTACTCTGTTATTGACTGGAATGCCAAAGGTTCAGATGTTGATTTTAATGAAGAAACCTATTTTAATTCCATGAAGGAATCTTGGTTGATGGAGGAACTTATTACCAAACATACCGCCATTATGGACAAGTATGATGCCAAGAAGGAAGTTGATCTAATTGTAGATGAATGGGGAGGATGGTACAATGTTGCGGAAGGCACCAATCCCGGATTTCTCTACCAGCAGAATACTATGCGAGATGCCATGATCGCTGGTATGAACTTGAATATTTTCAATAACCACGCAGACCGTGTAAAGATGGCCAATCTAGCACAAACCGTAAATGTATTGCAAGCGGTCATCCTAACCGAAGATGAGAAAATGATTCTTACGCCAACCTATCATGTTATGAACATGTACAAAGTGCATCAAGATGCTACATTGATACCTTTATCCTTTGATTCACCAATGTACAAGTTCAAAGAAGAATCCTTACCTGCACTAACAATTTCTGCTTCAAAAGATTCAAACGAAAAACTGCATATTTCATTTACCAATATCGATTCGAAAAATAGCAATTCTGTATCTATTGATTTAAATGGATTGAACGTAAAGAATCTTACCGGTTCCATACTGAGTTCAGATAGTTTGCAAGATCATAATACCTTTGAAAATCCCAATAAAATTATACCTAGAAATTTTGAGGATTTTAAATTTAAAAAGGGACTGTTGGAATTGACCATTCCTCCTTTTTCTGTAATAGTTTTAGAAGGTGTCAAATAAAACAATTATTGCATGTCTTCGTCAAAGTTGTTTAAGATTTTATAGACTACCTAAAAATTTGAAATGAGCAGTTACGTCATAGGATTGGATTATGGTACGGATTCTGTTAGGGCCGTACTCACGGATTCCTCCAATGGAAGGGAAATAGCTTCAGAAGTCCATTGGTACAAGCGGTGGATGGATAAAAAATATTGTGATCCATCCATCAATCAGTTTAGGCAGCATCCTTTAGATCATATAGAAGGCTTGGAACACACCATAAAAACTGTTGTATCTAAAAGTAATGTTGAGCCAAAGCAAATAAAAGGAATCTGTATAGATACCACGGGATCTTCTCCTGTACCTATGACCAAAGATGGTGAACCGCTAGCCTTGACCAAAGGTTTTGAAGAAAATCCAAATGCCATGATGGTATTATGGAAAGATCATACCGCTATTTTGGAAGCAGATGAAATCAATCGACTTGCGGTCAATTGGGGTGGTGAGGATTTTACCAAATATGAAGGGGGAATCTATTCTTCGGAATGGTTCTGGGCCAAGATTTTACATGTAGCAAGGGTCGATGCAGCTGTAAAGGAAGCTGCATATACTTGGATGGAGCATTGTGATGCAATGACCTTTTTAATTTGTGATGAATCCAATTTGGAAGATTTCAAAAGAAGCAGGTGTGCCGCAGGTCATAAAGCGATGTGGCATGGGGACTGGGACGGCCTACCATCTCAAGAATTTTTATCCGGGCTAGACCCCTATCTATCCGAATTGCGGGATAATCTTTATCAGGACACCTACACCTCAAATGAAATTGCCGGCAGGTTAAATCAGGAATGGGCGGACAAACTAGGTTTGACCACGGATACGGTTATCGCGGTAGGGACATTTGATGCTCATGCAGGTGCTGTTGGCGCCAAAATTGAAGAGCATACGTTGGTGAGGGTTATGGGTACATCTACCTGTGATATTATGGTGGCTACCTTGGCAAATGTAGATGGTAGAACCATAAAGGGAATCTGCGGGCAAGTAGATGGATCCGTTGTACCGGGATTAATCGGGTTGGAAGCGGGCCAATCGGCATTTGGCGATTTGTTGGCTTGGTTTAAGGATGTCCTTGCTTGGCCGATCGATAACCTGGTAATGACTTCCCACATTCTTTCGGATCAACAGAAGCTGGATTTAAAGGTAGAGATAGAACGAGATTTTATCACAAAACTTTCTGATGCCGCTGAAGGTATTCCGCTTTCGGAAAGTATCCCTATAGCCTTGGATTGGATAAACGGTAGACGAACTCCAGATGCCGATCAAAATTTAAAAAGTGCTATTTCCAATTTGTCCTTAGGCAGTAAAGCACCCCATATTTTTAAGGCCTTGATCAACGCTATTTGTTTCGGGTCAAAAAAAATAGCGGACCGTTTTCAAGAAGAAGGTATCGCTATACATACCGTTATAGGTATTGGTGGCGTAGCCAGAAAATCACCCTATATTATGCAAACTTTGGCGAACGTTATGAATATGCCCATTATAGTGGCTGAATCGGATCAGGCACCCGCACTGGGGGCGGCCATTTACGCAGCGGTCGCCGCCGGAATTTATAAAGATGTTGTAACAGCAAGCAGACAAATGGGAAGTGAATTTGAAGCGGAATATATGCCAGAAGCAAATGCGGTAAAGGAATACAAACTGCTCATGGATTCGTACAGCCAATTAGCGCATTTTATGGAAAATAATTTGAATCAAAACAAATCGTATGAGTTCCAAGTATAAAACCTTAAAAGAAGAATGCTACGAGGCCAATATGGAATTGAATGCCTTGGGTCTGGTCATCTATACCTTTGGAAATGTTAGTGCGGTCGATATAAACGATGGTGTTTTTGCAATAAAGCCAAGCGGTGTCCCCTATGAGAAATTAAAACCGGAAGATATAGTAATCATCGATTTTGAGAACAGCAAAATTGAGGGTGCAATGAGACCTTCTTCTGACACAAAAACCCATGCTTTTTTGTATAAAAACTGGGATCATATCGGTGGTATCGCGCACACGCATGCCATGTATTCCGTTGCATGGGCCCAGGCTCAAATGGATATTCCGATTTTTGGCACGACCCACGCCGATCATTTAACAGCCGATATTCCATGCGCCCCTCCTATGAAAGATGAATTGATAGAAGGTGACTATGAACACAATACCGGCATCCAGATCCTGAATTGTTTTGAGGAGCGTGGTTTATCGTCAGCGGAGGTAGAAATGGTACTTATAGGAAATCATGGTCCGTTCGCCTGGGGAGAAACTGCTGCAAAGGCAGTTTACAACAGTAAGGTTTTGGAGACGGTTGCACAGATGGCCTATTTGACATTACAGATAAATCCCTCGGCCCCAAGGTTGAAGGAATCCATTATTAAAAAACACTACGAACGTAAGCACGGAAAAGATGCCTATTACGGACAATAAATCGATTATAGTACTATGAATAAAATATTGAATGATAAGGAAATTTGGTTTGTAACCGGCAGCCAACATTTGTACGGCCCGGAAACCTTGGAACAGGTGGCAAAGAACTCTCAAAAAATAGTGGAGGGTTTTAACGCATCGAACCATATTCCCTTAAAAATTGTATATAAACCAACGGTAAAAACACCAAATGAAATAACGGATATTTGTTTGGAGGCCAGTTCAAGTAAGACCTGTATCGGTATCATTACTTGGATGCATACGTTTTCCCCGGCCAAAATGTGGATCAAAGGCTTATCGGTACTTACAAAACCCTTGTGTCATTTACATACCCAATACAATGCCGAGGTACCATGGGAATCTATTGATATGGATTTCATGAACCTGAACCAATCTGCACATGGAGATAGGGAATTTGGACATATTATGACCCGTATGCGGAAAAGGAGAAAAATAATTGTTGGTCATTGGGAAGAAGACAGGCTACAAAATAAATTAGGGAATTGGATTCGTGTAGCCATGGGCTGGAACGAATTCCAAAATTTAAAAGTGGCTAGAATCGGGGATAACATGAGGGAGGTTTCCGTGACCGATGGCGATAAAGTGGAAGCACAGCTACGTTTTGGATTTTCAGTGAATGGATATGATTCGTCCGATGTTACGAATCATATTGAAAAATTGTCAGAGGATGAGGTGGATTTATTGGTCGGGCAATATGAAAAGGAGTACAGTTTGGCTGAAGATGTATTACCTGACGGCAAGAAGCGCCGTTCGTTGATCGATGCAGCTCGAATAGAATTGGGTTTAAGGTCCTTTTTGGATGCTGGCGGATTTAAGGCGTTTACCGATACGTTTGAAAATTTAGGTGAATTGAAACAACTGCCCGGCATTGCCACACAACGGTTAATGGCAGATGGGTATGGCTTTGGCGCAGAGGGCGATTGGAAGACGGCAGCAATGTTGCGCGCTTTAAAGGTAATGGCCACGGGCTTGGCTGGCGGAACTTCGTTTATGGAAGACTACACCTATCACTTCACGCCTCAAAAAGCCTATGTCATGGGTTCGCATATGTTGGAAATCTGTCCTTCGATCGCGGTTGCAAAACCCTCCTGTGAAGTTCATCCTTTGGGAATAGGGGGTAAGGAAGACCCCGTACGCCTGGTTTTCAATTCTCCAGCGGGCCCTGCCATAAATGTGTCGCTGGTAGATCTGGGAAACAGGTTTCGGTTGATCGTCAACGAAGTGGAAGCCGTGGCACCAATGGGTGATTTGCCCAAATTACCAGTGGCACGTGTACTTTGGGACGCTAAACCTAACCTAGAGATTGCCGCCACCGCCTGGATACTTGCCGGCGGTGCGCACCATACGGTTTATACACAAGCGCTTACCACCGAATTTGTTGAGGATTTTGCAGAATTGGCAGGTATCGAAGTAGTGGTGATCGACAAGAATACAACCATACGGCAATTCAAAGAACTTTTGAATGCCAATGAAGCTTACTATCATTTGTTTCAACATAATATGTAATTTAATATTTATTACCCGTAGACGAACCTGCCTTAATTATCATGTACTGATGTTAATTTTGGAGTTTAGACTTGCCAAAAATGATAGAAAAAAACGTATTTCTTCAACCTACCTGAATTTCCTTCAGTCACAGCGGAGCCAGGTGAAAAACTAAGCCTTTAAAAAACAACATTTAAATTTTCGACCAAACAAATAATCGCCATGAAACCATTAGACACATTAGATTGGATCAGTATTTCCCTTTATTTCTTAGTGCTTGCAGGAATAGCCGTTTGGGTCATTAGAAAGAAGGAAGACAATACGGAAGATTATTTTTTAGCCGGTAGAAATATAGGTTGGTTTGTGGTCGGTGCATCCATTTTTGCGTCAAATATAGGGTCGGAGCATGTCGTAGGTCTTGCTGGTACGGGCGCCAGTAATAAATTGCCATTATTGATTTATGAAATCCAGGCCTGGGTAGTTCTTATTCTAGGGTGGGTATTTTTGCCATTTTATGCGAGAAGTGGTGTTTTTACGATGCCCGAATTCCTGGAAAAACGATTTGATGCCAGATCGAGGTGGTTATTGTCCATTTTTTCTATCGTAGCGTATGTATTGACAAAGATATCGGTAACTATCTATGCAGGTGGCGTTGTGGTTTCAGCGCTTTTGGGAATCGATTTTTGGACAGGTGCGATAGCCACCGTTATCTTAACTGGTATTTATACGATTTTAGGAGGTATGCGCGCGGTGGTGTATACAGAAACCTTGCAGGCAGTTCTTTTGATTCTCGGGGCGGCGATTCTTACCTATATTGGATTGGATAGAGTAGGGGGTTGGAGCAGTATGCAGGAAACTTTGGGACCTGAGTATTTTAATATGTGGCGTCCTGCGACGGACCCTGATTTTCCCTGGCCCTCTCTGCTTATTACGAGTACCATTGTAGGGATTTGGTACTGGTGTACGGATCAATATATCGTACAGCGTGCCCTTACGGCACGAAATATTAAGGAAGGAAGACGTGGTACCATATTTGGCGCATTGTTAAAATTGTTACCCGTGTTCCTATTTCTTATACCGGGGGTAATAGCACTTACCTTAAAAATGAGAGGCGAGTTACAGTGGGATAATCCAGATGAAGCTTTTCCGGTCCTAATGAGTAATCTTTTGCCTTCCGGGTTAAGAGGGTTGGTCGCAGCGGGACTTTTAGCGGCGTTAATGAGCTCGTTGGCATCGGTATTCAACTCGTGTTCTACTTTGTTTACGGTCGATATCTATAAAAAGTTAAGACCCCATGCTCCAGAAAAAAAATTAGTGCGTACAGGTCAGATAGCAACTGTTTTTGTAGTCATTGTCGGGATTATTTGGATTCCTATCATGGCGAATATTTCAGGGGTTCTCTATGAGTATTTACAGAGCGTACAGTCCTACATCGCCCCTCCTATTACGGCCGTGTTCATTCTAGGTATATTTTATAAAAGAATCAATGCTACGGGGGCAATTTCAACATTGGTAATGGGAATAGTTGTAGCCGTTTTACGGATTGTCCTAGAACTCGTAAAGGATAATCTAGATCCAGATGGATTCTTATTCAAAATGGGTGATATGAACTTCCTAAGCTTTGGGGCATGGTTCTTTTTGTTCTGCTTAGTATTCTTAACTGTAGTCAGTCTGTTGACGAAGGCACCGGATAAGGAGAAAATAGTGAACCTCACTTTTGGAACCATAACCGAAGAGGAAAAACAGAATAACAAAAACAGTTATAATTGGGTGGATATTGCCATTTCTATATTGATTATAATCATCGTAGCCGGAGTGATGTTGTTTTTTAATGGTTCGTAGATTAAAGGGTATTTAAATTTATTTTACACAAAATCCGCCAAAAATTGGAGGGCATTGAAAACGTCCTTTTACAATTTGAAGTGAAAATGAATAAAAAAGGTGTCGAAATCGCAGTGTTTTCGTTCCTTTTTAAAGTATTTATTACTGATTAACAAAGACTTCGATGTGTTGTTGCATTATAAAAAATTCAACTGAGTGCGTTTTCCGGTTTATATGACATATTCGTACCTAAAGACAATCTTTTCAGAAAGATCAAAGAACTGGTAGATTTTATTTTTCCATGATAAACTGGGTAACAAATTTTGTTCGAACAATGGGCGCAATGCGGAAAGCTCCATCCGCATGTTCAAATATCTGTTGTTGTCTCTATCTTGATTCTGGATTTTCTATATACGTGTTAGTTCCTGAATCTGTTTTGACTCTTGCGCATTGATGTGTCCGGTTTTAGAGCACAGATTTTCTATAATCAAGGTAAATGGCACTTTTTAAAGCAACTAATTTATTTATAAAATGATATTTTAATTGCTAAAACAATTTCAATTTGATATCATTGTCTGATGAAAAGTGTGAATTATACAATTATTAATATTGACTAGATATATTACTTCATAATCAGAATAGAACTAACGATCTATGGTCATCAATAAACAGGCACATGTATAAACATAGTATTAAATACTACACTATCTTATGAAAAATTCAAGAAGAGATTTTATTTCAAAATCAGTCATTGCAGGTGCCGGATTGGGTTTGGTATCCTCAGCGGCCATGGCACGGAATATCAAAAAGCAATAGATAAAAACCCTAAATTATCTGCGCCATCAGATTTGAAAATCACAGAAGTGAAATGTGGTTATATACGGCAGGGGAGTGGGTTGTTCGTTAAAATATATACCAATCAGGGAATTTACGGATGTGGAGAAGGGGTGGATGCAGTTCAGGGCACCTATCATCTTGTTCAAATGTTTGGAAGAAGATTAAAAGATCAAAGTCCTTTTAACGTTCATAAAATTTTTGAGGATATCCGCAGAGGAGGTCATTTTGGTGGAGCACAATCGGGAATGTACGTTGCCGTACTTTCCGCTATTGAGACAGCCTTATGGGATTTATCGGGAAAGGCACTTGATTTACCTGTTTATCAATTACTTGGCGGTAAATTTCGTGATAAAGTTAGGGTTTACTGTGATACTGCCTTGTATCGTGTTAAATTCCCTTCACCTGAAGATTTTGCTACTGCAGCAACAGAAGCCATCAACAACTGGGGTTTTAGTGCCTTGAAATTCGATTTGGATTATGCAAGCGATCCTGATAAATATGACCGTTATAACTGGACAGCCAGTCCTGGTGAAATTATTAGAATGTATGATCAACTGGCTGCAGTGAGGGAAGCGGTTGGCCCAAAAATAGACCTTTGTGTTGATATGCACGGACGTTATGATCATGTAACCGCCCAGACCATCGCCAAAAAAGTGGAAGATTTAAATTTAACTTGGTTAGAAGAGCCGATCCCGGCAGAAAACTTTGATGCTTTTAAAACTCTTGCAGAGGAAACCAGTACGCCAATTTCCGCAGGTGAAAATGTGTATCTCGGTCACGGATTTAAACAATTGTTGGATAATGGTGTAGACAT
>Ga0075530_1000499_pt1 | contig 18442 bp, 22 predicted proteins | sample NGEPerD_2_FD_75101 | JGI IMG/M metagenome (GOLD analysis project Ga0075530, IMG submission 75101) | Arctic peat soil microbial communities from the Barrow Environmental Observatory site, Barrow, Alaska, USA - NGEE PermafrostL1-D | ecosystem: Environmental > Terrestrial > Soil > Wetlands > Peat ... | reverse complement strand
TCTTCACGAGGCTGGCGTCTTCACGAGGCTGGTGTCTTCACGGGCTCGGCGTCGCGGGCGGGTCCTGCTCGAACCGGTAGCCGATGCCGCGGACGGTGGTGATCGTCGCCGCGCCGGCGAGCTTCTTGCGGACCTGCGCGATGTGGACGTCGACCGTGCGGCTGTCGCCGTACCAGTCGTAGCCCCACACGCCGTCGAGGATCTGTTGGCGTGAGAGCGCGAGCCCGGGTCGTTCGGCGAGGAAGCGCAGCAGGTCGAACTCCTTGGTGGTGAACTCGAGGACCTCGGTGCCGACGCGGATCTCGCGGCGACCGACGTCGATCAGGGCGTCGCCCGCCGGGATGATCTCCGGCCCCGGGCCGCCGTCGACACGACGCAGCACCGCCTTGACCCGCGCGACCAGCTCGGCAGGGGAGAAGGGCTTGGTGAGGTAGTCGTCGGCGCCGAGCTCGAGGCCCAGGATGCGATCGACCTCGCCGTCTCGGGCGGTGAGGAAGATGACCGGGACCGCAGATGCGGCGCGCAGCTCGCGACACACCGCGAGGCCGTCGATGTCGGGCAGGCCGACGTCGAGGACGACGAGGCGCGGTCATTTGTCCCGAGCGGCCTCGAGCCCGCCCCGGCCCGTCGCGGCCTTCACGACCCGGAACCCTTCCCGGCTCAGGTACAGCTCGACGAGATCCGCGATGTTCGGCTCGTCGTCGATGACGACCACGGTGCCCTTCTCCATAGACCACCATCGTCGCATCACCACCCGCCGGGAGTGTGATGGGAACGTCAGGGGCATGTGATCCCGCCGGATTGCCCCAGGCTGTGGTGGCCGAACCGGCGACCCCAGAGCCCCACCGTTGGTGCGCTTACCGTCGCTAGCCGCAGGTTCGCGCACCGACTGAGGCCGGCGTGTCTACAGCTCGAGCGTGTTGGTGATGGCGATGGAGCCGAGCCAACGGGCCGACGGCTTCACCGAGCGCTGTTGGGTGGCTCGGTCCACGCCGATGAGCCCGAATTGCGGGCCGTAGCCCTCGGCCCACTCGAAGTTGTCGAGACAGCTCCAGTAGCAGTAGCCCCGAACGTCGATGCCGTCGTCGAGGCAGCGACCCAGCCCCCGTAACGCGTCAGTGACGTATTCGATGCGTTCGGTGTCATCGACACAGGAGATGCCGTTCTCGGTGACGTAGATCGGCACCTGTGCGACCTCAGCGGCGCGCCGCACCGTGGCTTCGAGGGCCTGGGGCCAGAGCTCATAGCCCATCGAGGTCGTGCGCACGCCTTCCTCATTGCCGAGCGGCGCCGGTGAGTCGGGCCCGAATCGGATGCGGGTGTACATCTGCGCGCCGAGGTAGTCGTCACCCCGCGCGGCTTCCAAGAAGACGTCTTCCATCGAGTGACGGGCGCGCTCCATGTTGGCCTCGCCGCCGGGAACGGCTTGGAAGTCGGCCATCGAGAGGGTCATCCCGACGGGAAAGTCACCCCGTGACGCGTGGATGGCCTCGTAGGCGAGTCGGTGGGCGCGGATCATGGCGTCGTTGACGTGCAAGTACTCGCTCCCGTCGGTGTGACCCGGAGGGAAGCGGCCGAGCAGGTAGCCGAGGATCGACACGACGTTGGGTTCGTTGATCGTGCACGCCATGCCGACGAGATCACCGAGGTGGTCGGTGGCACGAGTGCAGAATTGGGCGAACCGCTCCGGAGTGCGGTCGTCGGCCCAGCCTCCCCGGTCGGCCAGCCACCGAGGGGTCGTGAAGTGGTGGTACGTCAGGACGGGCCGCAAGCCGTGCTCGTGACAGCAGGCCAGCATTCGGCGGTAGTGATCCAGCGCGGCGACCGAGAACTCGCCTTCTTCGGGCTCGATCCGTGACCACTCCAGTGAGAACCGGTAGGCACCGAAGCCGAGCTCGGCGAGTAGGGCGATGTCGCTCGGGTAGCGCCAGTAGTGGTCGCACGCGTCGCCCGACACCTCGACGCACGGCGAGTCGGGGTTGTGCTCCCACGCCCACCAGTCGTTGTTCCAGTTGCCGCCCTCGACCTGATGCGCGGCCGTCGCGCTGCCCCAGAGGAATCCGTCGGGAAACGCGCGGTGGGGAGAAGACGGACTCATCGCGGCGCAGCCTATGTCTAGGCTGGAGTGGTGTCTGTGTTGGACGAGATCCTCGCGACGAAGATCGACGAAGTCACGTTGTTGCACCAGCCCGCGGCCCGTGACGCGATTCACCGAGCCGCGTTGGCCGCGCCACCGACCCGCGATTTCGTCGGCGCACTCGCACCGGGTGAGGGCGCGGTCCGGGTGATCGCGGAGATCAAGCGCCGATCTCCGTCCAAGGGGGACCTCGCGCCTGACCTGGATCCCGCGGCGATGGCGCTGGCGTTCGAGCGCGGCGGCGCGGCGGCGCTCTCGGTGCTCACCGACGGTCCGTTCTTCGGTGGCACCGTGGCCGACCTCCAGGAGGCTCGCGCCGCCACCGGCCTTCCCGTGCTGCGCAAGGACTTCATCATCGACGAGACCCAAGTGTGGGAGTCCCGGGCCATGGGCGCGGACGCGATCCTGCTCATCGTGGCCGCGTTGGCCGACGAAACGTTGCTGGCCGACCTGCACACGCTGGCCACCGAGCTCGAGCTGGGCGTGCTCGTCGAAGCCCACGACGACGGCGAGATCGACCGGGCGGTCGCGGCGGGAGCGCGGGTGGTCGGTGTGAACTGCCGCGATCTCACCACGTTTGCCGAGGATCTCGGTACCGCCGAACGTCACCGTGACCGCATTCCCCGCGACGTGGTCGCGGTGGCGGAGAGCGCGATTCGTTCGCCGGCCGACGCGCACCGCATGGCCGCCGCGGGCTATCCGGCGGTGCTCATCGGTGAGATGCTCGCGCGCGCCGAAGACCCGACCGCCACGCTGCGTTCAATCGTCGAAGGAGACGCATGAATCGCTTCCAGCTCAGCTCCGATCAGATCCCGACAGCGTGGTTCAACGCGCTCCCGTCGTTGCCCGAGCCGATGCAGCCGCCGCTGCATCCAGGGACGCGAGAGCCGCTCGGACCGGACGATCTCACGCCGCTCTTCCCGATGGCCCTCATTGCTCAGGAGATGGCGACCGAGCCGTGGATCGACATCCCCGGAGAGGTGCTCGACATCCTGCGGCTGTGGCGCCCGACGCCGCTCGTGCGTGCCGAACGGCTCGAAGCCGAGCTGGGTACGCCGGCGCGGATCTACTACAAGGACGAGTCGGTCTCGCCCGCCGGGTCACACAAGCCGAACACTGCGGTACCGCAGGCCTTCTACAACCAGGTGGACGGGACGAAGCGGCTGACGACCGAGACGGGCGCCGGGCAATGGGGCACGGCACTCAGCTTCGCCTGCCGCCAGTTCGACCTGGAGTGCAAGGTGTACATGGTGCGGGCGAGCTACGACCAGAAGCCGTACCGCCGGATCATGATGGAGGCCTGGGGCGGCGACGTGGTCACCTCACCGGTCGACCAGCCCGACCATCCGGGCTCGCTCGGCATGGCGATCAGCGACGCGGTGCGCGACGCGGCGGGCCGAGACGACTCGCACTACACGCTCGGCTCGGTGCTCAACCACGTGCTGTTGCATCAGACGATCATCGGTATCGAAGCCAAGGAGCAGCTCGCGCTCGCGGGTGAGACGATGCCCGACGTCGTGATCGGTTCGTGCGGGGGTGGCTCGAACCTCGGCGGGATCGCGCTGCCGTTCATGGCGGATGAGGGTGTCCGCCTCGTCGCGGTCGAGCCGTCGAGCTGTGCGACGCTGACCGAGGGGACGTTCGAGTACGACTTCGGCGATTCCGCGGGAATGACGCCGCTCCTGCCGATGTACACCCTCGGCCACGACTTCGTGCCGCCGTCGATCCACGCCGGCGGGCTCCGCTACCACGGTGACTCGCCGATCATCTCGGGGCTCGTCAAGTGCGGGCGCATGGAAGCCGTCGCCTACCCGCAAGCCAAGACGTTCGAAGCGGCGATGCAGTTCGTCAACACCGAAGGCAAGCTCGCCGCGCCCGAGACCGGCCACGCGATCCGAGCGGTGATCGACGAGGCGTTGGCCGCGAAGGAGCTGGGCGAGGAACGGGTGATCCTGTTCAACTACAGCGGGCACGGCCTCCTCGACCTCTCCGCCTACGACGACTTCCTCAACGGTCGCCTCACCGACGTCTGACCCCTCACACTTTGGCGTCGCAGGTCGTGAATAATTCTCGTCCTGCGACGCAAGAGCGTGCTGGGGGGCGGGAAACAGTTCTGGGTGAGTCTCGGTGGGTCCGGTACCGTGGGCGGGCCATGTGGATCAAGGTGTGCGGGATCACCAACGAGGACGACGCGCTCCTGGCCGTGGCCCTCGGCGCCGACGCGCTCGGGTTCGTGTTCGCGTCGGGCAGCCCGCGCATGGTGACGCCCGTCACCGCGCGTGACATCGTCAAGCGACTGCCGCACGAGGCGATCACCGTCGGGGTCTTCCGCGACGAGCGGCCCGAACGCGTCGCCGAGATCGTCAACACCACCGGCCTGCAGGGCGCTCAGCTCCACGGTCGGGAGCCGCTGTCGGAGGTTCGGTGGGTGCGCCAACGGGTCCCCTTCGTGATCCAGGCCTTCCCCGCCGGTGATGCCGCGGTGGCGTCGGCCGCCAACGGTCCCGCCGACGTGCTCCTCGTCGACTCACCCGATCCGGGCTCGGGCCGGGTCTTCGACTGGTCACTCGCCGAGGGCGTCCCGGGGGGTATCCGCCTGCTCATCGCCGGCGGCCTCACCCACGAGAATGTCGGTGAGGCCATCCGCCGGGTCCGCCCGTGGGGGGTTGACGTCAGCACGGGAGTCGAGGCGTCTCCCGGTCGAAAGGACGTACGCAAGCTGCGCCGGTTCATCGAAGCCGCCCGCGAAGCGGGTGAGGCGCTGCGGGAGGAGACTCCGGCGCCGGCCTCCGCCAACGCGAACGAGCCCTACAACTGGATGGACGACGAGGAGCACCCGTGAGCGCGCCGGCCCGCGGTCGCCCGGTCCAGCTCGCCGGGAGACCGGCCGACGAACCCACGGGTCTCGGCCGGTTCGGGGAGTTCGGCGGCCGGTTCGTGCCCGAGTCGCTCGTTCCCGCGCTCGAGGAGCTGGAAGCCGAGTTCCGGGTCGCGTGGGCATCAGACGACTTCCGCACCGAGCTGGCAGACCTGCTCACCGGTTACGCCGGGCGACCGACGCCGGTGACCGAGTGCCACCGGCTGTCCGAACGCCTCGGGCTGCGGGTCCTGCTGAAGCGGGAGGACTTGACCCATACGGGCTCGCACAAGATCAACAACGTGCTCGGTCAGGCGCTGCTGACCCGACGGATGGGCAAGCACCGCGTCATCGCCGAGACCGGCGCCGGTCAGCACGGTGTCGCCACCGCGACCGCAGCGGCGCTGTTCGGCCTCGACTGTCAGGTGTTCATGGGCGCCGTCGACATCGAGCGCCAGGCGCTCAACGTGTGGCGCATGCAGCTGCTCGGCGCCGAGGTGATCCCGGTCAACTCGGGCAGCGCCACCCTGAAGGACGCGATCAACGATGCGTTGCGAGACTGGGTCGGGACCGTCGAGACCACGCACTACTGCATCGGCAGTGTTGTCGGGCCGCACCCGTACCCGTGGATCGTGCGCGAGTTCCAGCGGGTCGTCGGCGACGAGGCGCGCGAGCAGCACCGCGCGATCACCGGCGGTGATCCCGACCTCGTGGTCGCGTGCGTCGGCGGTGGCTCGAACGCCATCGGAACCTTCGCCGGGTTCATCGACACCGAGGCTCGCCTCGTCGGTGTCGAAGCCGGCGGGCGGGGACTCGAGTCGGGTGCCCACGGCGCGTCGGTGAGTCGGGGTGTGCCCGGCGTCCTGCACGGTGCTCGTTCGCTGTACCTCCAGGACGAGCACGGTCAGATCCTCGAGGCGCACTCGGTGAGCGCCGGTCTGGACTATCCCGGTGTCGGTCCCGAGCACGCACAGCTCGCCGCGCAGGGACGCGCCGAGTACGTGTCCGCCACCGACGACGAAGCCATCGCCGGGTTTCAGCTCCTCGCCGAGACGGAGGGGATCGTGCCCGCGCTCGAACCGGCCCACGCGATCGGCTGGCTCGCCCGCGAAGCCGGCCGGGCCGTGGCGAGCGGTACGACCGTGCTGGTGACCCTGTCGGGTCGCGGGGACAAGGACGCCGCGCAGGTCGCCGAGCTCATGGGCGCCGGGCTCATGGGCGAAGGGCTCATGGGCGAAGGGCCCGCGTGAGGCTCGAGGAGCATCTCCGGGCCCGCCGCGCCGAAGGTCGCACGCTGCTCGTGCCGTACGTCACGGGAGGGCTCGGATCGGGGTGGTCGGACGTCGTGCGGGCGGTGGCATCCGCGGGCGCAGACGCGATCGAGATCGGGATCCCGTTCTCGGATCCGGTGATGGACGGATCAACGATCCAGGAAGCGTCGCAGCGCGCGTTGCAGCTCGGCGCCACACCGCAGGGGATCATCGCCGACGCCGCGAGGCTCGATGTCGATGTCCCGCTCGTGGTCATGACCTACTACAACCCGGTCCACCACGCGGGAGTCGAGCGGTTCGCCGCGTCGCTCGCGGCCGCGGGGATCGACGGCGCCATCGTCCCGGACCTGCCCCTCGACGAGCTGGATGGCTGGGGTGACGCGGCCGACGCCGCCGGCGTCGAAACCGTGCTCCTGGCCGCGCCGGCGACGCCCACCGAACGTCTCGAGGCGATCTGCGAACGCTCACGCGGCTTCGTCTACGCCGTCGCGCTGATGGGCGTGACCGGCGAGCGCAGTGCCCTCGCCGCGCAGGCCGTCGAGATGGGACGCCGCGCCAAGGCGGTCACCGATCGTCCGGTGCTGCTCGGCGTCGGTATCTCGACGCCCGCCCAGGCGCGTGACGCCGCGGCCGGCGCGGACGGGGTGATCGTCGGCAGTGCCCTCGTTCGCCGGCTCCTCCAGGGTGGTGGGCCGGAGGCCGCGGCCGAGTTCGTCGGCGAGCTCCGAGCCGGGCTCGACGCGTCATGACCGCCGGCTGGACTCCTCGGGACCAGGACCCGAACCACTGCGACCTGTGCGAAGCCGCGCGCATCACGGAGTGGTTCCACGAGGACGACATCTGCTGGATCGCCGAGTGCGAGATCTGCGCGGTGCCGATGGTCGTGTGGCGTGACCACGGGACCGAGCCACCGGCGGCGACCCTCGAACACATGCACACCCGGCTCGCGCTCGTTGTCTCGCAGCACTTCACGTTCGAGCACTACGTCGACGACAACATGCGCAACATCCCCGACCACTACCACGCGCACGCCCGACCGAAGGGCGGCTTCTTCGGTCACCATCTCCGACGCGGTTGAGCACCGCCGCGGGCGCCTCCGGCGGCTGTTCTCGCGTCGTGCGGGAACGTGATGGCGGTTCGTCAGACGGTCACCCGGTCAGCCGCTCGGCGAGGAAGCTGAGCACCTGATCCAGCGCGGCCCGGGTGGGATGACCCGGCTCGTCGACCAGATGCTCCGTGAGGACGGAATGGGCCGTGCGGGGGACGTCGTGCGGGTTGCCGGGCGACGAGTCGATCTCGACGCCGATGAAGGCCTCCCCGAGCTCTCGGCGCAGGGTCTCGAAGCGATCCGCCGGCACGAGCGGGTCCTTGGTGAAGCGCAGACCGAGCACGCACGCACCCCGGGCGGCCCGGTCCTTGAGCGCGGCGAGGTCGGCGTCACTGACGCCGAGCGCCCGCCGACGGGTCTTGCCGATCCCCAGCGGCAGAGAAGGCTGGCTGAGCACGGGGGCCAACACCGCTTCGTCCACCATCATCCCGAGGGCGAACCCGCCGGTGAAGCACATCCCGATCACACCGACGCCCGGTCCGCCCGCGCGCGCGTGGGCCTCGCGGGCGAGCGCGAGCAGCCACGTGGTGATCGGGCTCGTGCGGTCGAGCGCGAACGACGCGAAGTCTCGTGACACGCACCCGCTGAACATGGAGCGCGCGACGTACCCCACGCTCATCGGCCGTCCGGGCTCACCGAACAACGACGGCATCACGACCGTGTAGCCCGCGGCGACGAGTCGGCGGGCGAAGCCGGCGACCTCGGGGGTGATGCCCGGCATCTCCGTCAGCACCAGCACGGCGGGGCCGGCGCCCTGGCGGAACACGGTCCGGGTCACGCCTCGGTCGGTGAACGTGTCGGTGGTGAAGTCGGAGAGCGGGTCGCGGTCGGCCATGGGCGCCGACGTTACGCGCTCGGCGGGGCGCGGGTCAGACCTCCGACGGGCTCACGTCGTCGAGGTCGCGGTGGGCCGCCTCGGGCAGTCGCGGGATGAGGAACGTCGCGGCGAGGACCGGCGCCAATCCACACACCGCGATGGCCGGGCCGAGCCCGCCGAGGGTGTCGGCGAGCAGCCCCGCCAACAGGAGACCCACGACTGCTCCGGCGACGCCGCTCACCAGGAGCAGGGCATTGCCGGTACCGCGCACCTCGGTGGGGAAGAGCTCGGCGTCGAGGGTTCCGAGCGCGACGGTGGCACCCCCGGCGAAGAGGATTGCAACCGTGGAGGCCACCCACAGGGACGGGCCGCCGATGAGGAAGAAGGTGATCTGGGCCAGGGAGGCGATCCCGAGGCCGATCGCGGCGACGCCTCTCCGGCCGCGACGTTCGGCGAGCCGGCCGCCGATCACGAGCCCGGCCAGACCGGGGAGCCCGTTGGTGACCCCCCGGAAGAGGCTGATCCCCGAGTTGGAGAACCCACGGGTGTCGTCGAGGTACTTGTTGGTCAGCTGGGCCGACGGCGCACTGAACAGGCCGGTGAGGAAGGCGACCGCGGCGAGCAGCGCGAACCTCGGGCCGTAGGCGCGGTCCATGACCTCACGGACACCCCCGCGGGCCTCGGTGCGACTCGCCAGAGCCCGGTAGCGGCGGGTCTCGGGGAGCCGGCGGATCAGGCGGGGGAGGAACACGATGCTGAGCCCGCTCAGCGCGAACGGGATGCGCCAGGCCTGGCCGCCGAGATCCGCGAGCGGCAACAGGATGACCGAGAGCGCGAAGCCCGCCCCCGACGCGAGCGCGAAGGTCGTGGCCGCGAGGGCGCGCGCGTTCTCGGGGGCCTCCTCGATGACCGCGATCCCGGCCACGACGAGCGTCGAGTTGACGAACGCTCGCACCAGGAGCTGTGAGCCGGTGAACAGGACGAGGTTCGGAGCGAGGGCGGTCACCGCGTTGGCGATGCAGAGTCCCGCGAACGACACCGCGAGGATCCGGCGGCGCCCGTGACGGTCGGCGAGCGCCGTGGTGATGAGTGCGACGAGCACACCCACCCGGGTGATCGCCAGTGCCACGCCGAGGTCCGCGTTGGAGGCGCCGAACGATTTGGCCACCGAGTTCGAGTTCTGGCCGAACAGCGCGGCGCCGAAGCTCGCCAACGCGCCGATGGCGGCGGCAACCGCGAGGAGCTGGACCGCCTCTTCGTCGAAGGCGGCCGAGGCGAGGAGGAACGGGGGTGCGGGGGGTTCGGGCGGATGTTCGCCCGCGAGTGCGGCCCGGGTCGCGTCGATGACGAACGCCAATTGGCGGCGGGCAGTACGACGAATGATCGGGGCGTAGAACCAGTGGAAGTAGGGGATACGCATCGAGCTCTCGACCGTGAGGTCGAGGCGAGTCGGCCCGCCGTCGTCATGCGGCGTCGTGACGTGTTCGAACGCGAAGGACTGGATCGACTCCAGCTGGTCGATGGCCGCGCCGACGGCGGTTTCGACCTCCGCGACCGGCGCCTCGAGCTCAACCCGCCTGCGGCGTTGCACGTGCGGCATGCTACGGGTCGCAACGTTCCCAACCGCGCGTAGGAGGCTCGAATGCCACGACTCGACGTCGGCGACAAGGCACCCCGGTTCACCCTCGTGGACCAGCACGGCGACACCGTGAAGCTCACCGGCTTCAAGGGCAAGAAGGTGGTCGTCTACTTCTATCCGAAGGCCAACACCTCGGGATGCACGACCCAGTCGTGTGCCCTTCGCGACGCCGAGCCCGACCTGGCCGCGCTCGGAGCCTCGGTCGTCGGGATCAGCCCCGACGCACCGGCCGCGCAGAAGAAGTTCGACGACCGCTACGACCTGGGCTTTCCGTTGCTCGCCGACGAGGACCACGCGGTGGCGCAAGCGTGGGGCACCTGGGGGGAGAAGTCCATGTACGGCAAGCAGTACATGGGAATCGTGCGCTCAGCCTTCGTCATCGACGAGAAGGGCACGATCGCGGCCGCGTTCTACAAGATCAGCCCCAAGAACACGGTGCCCGAGGTGCAAGCCGCGCTGGAGGAGTGAGCGGGCCCGGGAGTGACCGGCGAACCGGTCAGGCGCCGATGGCGTGGAAGCCGCCGTCGACGTGGAGCACTTCGCCGGTGGTGGCGGGGAACCAGTCCGACAGCAGGGCGACGCAGGCTCGCGCGACGGGGTCGGGGTCGCGGACGTCCCAGCCGAGCGGAGCTCGTTCGGTCCACGCGGCTTCGAACTGCTCGAACCCGGGGATGGACTTCGCCGCGATGGTGCGGATCGGACCCGCGGCGACGAGGTTGACCCGTATTGCGTGCGGACCGAGATCGCGGGCCAGGTAGCGGGAGGTCGCCTCGAGCGCGGCCTTGGCGACCCCCATCCAGTCGTAGACCGGCCAGGCCTGGCTCGCGTTGTCGAAGTCGAGCCCGACGATGCTCCCGCCGTGCTCGCGCATGAGCGGCAGGGCGGCGACGCCGAGGGCCTGGAGCGAGTACGCCGAGACGCGCATCGCCACCGCGACGTCTTCCCAGGGCGCGGTGAGGAACCCACCGCCGAGGCAGCTCTCCGGTGCGAACGCGATCGCGTGCAGCACGCCGTCGAGCTGACCGCCCACCCGACCGGCGAGCGCGTCGAGGTGTTCCGGGTCGGCGACGTCGAGCTCGACGATCTCCGGGGTCACGGGCAGCCGCCGGGCGGTCCGTTCGGTGAGGCGCATCACCCGTCCGAATGAGCTGAGGATGACCTCGGCGCCTTCTTCTTGTGCGCGCCGCGCGACCGAGAACGCGATCGAGGCGTCGTTCAGAACCCCGGTGACCAAGATGCGCTTGCCGTCGAGCAGCATGGACGCGAGGTCAGGACACCGGTCGGAAGACCAACGAAGCGTTGTGTCCACCGAAGCCGAACGAGTTCGAGATCGCCGGTCGGGAACCCACGTCCCGCGGGCTACCGCCGACCACGTCGACGCCGATGTCGTCGCCGATGCGTTCGAGGTTCGCGGTGGGCGGCACCTGGCCGCTTCGGACCGCGAGGACGGTGGCCACGGCCTCGGTCGCGCCGGCCGCGCCGATGAGATGTCCGGTGACGCCCTTGACGGAGGTGATCGCGGGGGAGTCGTCGCCGAAGACCTTGCGGATCGCCTCCGCTTCGGCCGCGTCATTGAGCGTGGTCGACGTCCCGTGCGCGTTCACATGTCCGATCTCGGACGGGTCGAGGCCGGCGTCATCGAGCGCGAGCTGCATGCATGCAGCCGCGCCATTGCCACCCGGGGAGGGCGCAGTGATGTGATACGCGTCAGAGTTCCGTCCGTACCCGGCCACCTCGGCGTAGATGGTCGCGCCACGGGCGAGAGCCCGGTCGAGTCGTTCCAGCACGACGTAGGCCGCGCCTTCACCCATGACGAATCCGTCTCGGTCGGCGTCGAACGGTCGCGACGCGTGTTGCGGGTCGTCGCTTCGCTTGCTGAGCGCGCCCATCCTGGCGAACGCCGCGATCGCCACCGGCGTGATGACCGATTCGGTCCCTCCGGCCATCACCACGTCGGCTGAACCCTCTCGCAGGAGGCGGGTGGCTTCGCCGATCGCATTGGTACTCGCGGCGCACGCGGTCGAGATGCAGAGGTTGGGGCCCGTCCAGCCGAGGCGCATGGCGATGAGACCGGCGGACGCGTTGGCCATCATCATCGGTACGAAGAACGGTGAGATGCGGCTCGGACCCCGTGTCTGCACGGTGTGGATGCCGTCTTCGATCGTCATCAGCCCGCCGATGCCCGTGCCGGCCACGACCGCGCAGCGCGCCGGGTCGGTTGCGACATCGCCCGCGTCGGCGAGCGCGTCGCTCGCGGCGGCGATGCTGAGCAGGGTGCTGCGGTCGGCGCGGCGGGATTCCTTCGGCCCGACGTAGGCCGTCGGGTCGAAGTCGCGGACCTCGCAGCCGAACGAGACGGGCAGCTCCGAGGCGTCGAACCGAGTGATCGGGGCCGCGCACGACCGCGCCTCGAGAATCGTCGACCAGAACGTCTCCACATCGTTGCCCGCCGGGGTCTTGACCCCGAGCCCGGTGATCGCGACGCGGGGACGCTCGCGGTGCTCCGACGTTCCGGTCACGTCGACGCGCTCGCCTTGGACAGCACGAGATCGACCGCGTTGCCGACGGTGGTGACGCCTTCCAGGTCCTCTTCGGGGACGGTGATGTCGAAGCGCTCTTCGAGACCCATCACGAGCTCGACGAGGTCGAGGCTGTCGGCATCGAGATCCTCCTTGAACTTGGCGTCTTCGGTGACGCTGGCGGCGTCGACGCTGAGCACCTCGACGGCCACCTCGCGCAAGACCCCGAGTGCTTCGGCTCGCTCCATCAGGTTGTCCTCTCGTTCTGTTCGGATATCGATCGGTTGTGCCGGAGCGCGTTCACGCGCCCATGGCGAGGCCGCCGTCGACGGGCACGAGCGCACCCGTCACGTACCCAGCCGCGTCGGAGCACAAGAACGCGACAACGGCCGCGCATTCTTGCGGAGTTCCCAGGCGACCGAGCGGCACCGCGGCGGTGGCTTGGTCGCGCCACTCGTCGGCAAGACGCTCGGTCATTGCGGTCACGATAGGTCCCGGTGCGACCACATTGCAGGTAATCGAGCGGGGCGCGAGCTCGCGAGCGACGGACCGGCTCAGCCCGAGCAGGCCGGCCTTAGCGGCAGAGTAGTTGGCTTGGCCCGGGCCGCCCATATGCGCCACGACCGATGACACATTGACGATACGCCCGAATCGGGCACGCATCATCTTGGGGACGGCGCGGCGGATGGTGTGGAACGCGCCGTCGAGGTCGACCCGCATGACCGATCGCCAGGCGTCGTCGCTCATGCGGGCGATGAGGCCGTCGCGGTTGATGCCCGCGTTGTTGACGAGGATGTCGACGGGTCCGAATGCATCCTCGACGGCGGTGAACGCGGCGTCCACGGACTCGGGGTCGCCGACGTCGGCCGCGAGCGCGAGCGTTTCGGCTCCGGTGGCCGCGATCTCGTCGGTGGTGATCTGGGCGCCTTCGACGTCTGACGAGTAGCAGAACGCGACCCGGCAGCCCGCCTGGCCGAGCGCTACCGCGATCGCCCGGCCGATGCCGCGCGACGCGCCGGTGACGAACGCGACGCGTTCGCTCACGGTCGGCCCCAGGTGACGAACGCGGACGCCCAGGTCAGCCCGGCGCCGAAGCCGGAGAGCAGCAACCGGTCGCCGGTCCGGATACGACCGGCATCGGCGGCTTCGGCCAGCGCCAGCGGGATCGAGGCCGCCGAGGTGTTGCCGTAGCGATCGACGTTCACGACGGTGCGCTCCGGGGGGATGCCGATCCGTTGGGCAGCAGCGTCGATGATACGGGCGTTGGCCTGGTGGGGGACGAACCAGTCCACGTCCGAGGGTGACGCGCCGGCTCGTTCCAGGGTGATCGTGGCCGAGTCGACGACCGCGCGTACCGCCCGTCGGAACACCTGCCGGCCGTCCATCGTCACGAAGTGGGCGCCTTCGGCGGCGGTCTGGGGGCTCGTCGGGAGGCGGCTGCCGCCACCGGGAATCCCGAGGATTCCGGTGGCCGAGCCGTCACAGCCGAGGTCGAAGGCTTGCAACCCGAAGCTCTCGCCGTCGTTCGGTCCGAGCACGACCGCGGCGGCGGCGTCGCCGAAGAGCACCGACGTCGAGCGGTCGGTGGGGTCGATCACCCGAGAGAGCGTTTCGGCGCCGATGACCAAGGCGTGGTCGAACGAGCTGGTAGTGAGCAACGAGGACGCGGTGACCAATGCGTAGACGAAGCCGGCGCAGCCCGCACCGAGGTCGAACGAGCCGCAGGTCAGGCCGAGTCCGTCGCCGACGAACGCGCCGGTGTGGGGGAGCGGTTGTTCCGGTGTCATGGTCGCGACGATCAGGAGGTCGATCTCGTCCGGCGTGAGGGCGGCGTGTTTGATCGCCTCGGCGCCCGCGGCCACTGCGAGCGACGCGGTCGTCTCGCCCGGTCCGGCGATGCGGCGTTCTCGAATGCCGGTGCGCTCGATGATCCACGCGTCGGAGGTCTCGACGCGGCGTTCGAGATCCGCGTTGGTGAGCCGGCCTTCGGGCACGGCGGTCCCCCAGCCGGTGATGGCGGCGTTCATCGGTCGTCCTGTGGTGCCGGTGTCGTCGGCCTGGTCACGTCGCGCGGAGCCACGCGACCGGCTCGCCGATGCGCAGGCGCTCACCTGGCGTCGCGAGCAGACCCATCAGGAAGCCGTCGAACGCCGAGACCACTGGGGTCGCGATGCCGGGGCCGTGCACCGATCCGATGGCCTGGCCGACGCGAACCAGCTCACCTTCGGCCGTGATCGTCTCGGGCGGAGTGGGTTCGAAAAGGCCCGAGGCCGGCGAGACGATCATTCGCTCGGACACGTTCAGCGCCTCTCCTTCGTGGAGCGGCGTGGTCATGACGGCACCTCCTGTAGGGCATCGACCATCGTTTCGAGATCGTCCGGTGTCGCGACGTGGTGGACGATCACGTCGGCGACCGTGCGCTTGGCCAGCGCGGCGAGCATCGAGCCGTGTCCGACTTCGACGAAATGCGTCGCGCCGAGTCCGGTGAGGGTGGTCTGCACCTCGCGCCAGCGCACCGGGACCTCCACGTGGTCGGCGAGACGGGTGCGCCAGCCATCACCGTCGGTGTAGGCACGCGCGTCGGCGTTCGAGACGACCGGCACGGTGGTGTCGGCGATCGCCAGGTCGCCCAGCTCCGCCGTGAGCGCCGTCGCGGCGTCGTGCATGAGTGGCGTGTGGAACGCTCCACCGACCTCGAGCGGTGTCGCACGACGTACTCCGAGGTCCTTGGCCACCGCGGTGGCGGCCTGGAGTCCTTCGGGCGTCCCGGCGATGACGACCTGGCCGGGCGCGTTGTCGTTGGCGATCCAACACCGGTTGTCGGCCGCGTCGCACGCGCGCTCGGCCTGTTCGATCGTGGCGCCCAGGAGTGCGGCCATACCGCCGGGATGCGCGTCGGCTGCGGCCTGGGTGAGCGTGGCGCGCCGAGCTGCGAAGCGAACCCCGGCCGCGGGCTCGAGCGCGCCCGCGGCGACGAGGGCTGTCACCTGACCGAGGGAGTGGCCGGCGAACGCGACCGGCGCCGGGAGTCGGTCACCGATGGCGGTCCACGCGACCAGGGAGGTGAGGAGCACGGCAAGCTGTGCGTCGCGGGTCCGCGCGAGCTGCTCGGCCGGCGCGTCGACGATGAGCTCGGCCAACGGCTCACCGGTCGCCGCCTCGGCGTCGGTGACCACGTGCCACGCGGGATGGTCGCGCCACGCTGCGCCCATGCCGGGGCTCTGGGTTCCCTGGCCGGGGAAGACGATCGCGATGCTCAACGAGCACCTTTCAGGTTGGGGTGGGTCTCGGCTCGCGGTGACGATGCCGGGATCAGGGACTCGGGGTTGGGGGCTCCGGGGTTGAGACATACGACCGATGTGGTGCCCGCGGGGTTACACCCGTGAGCTTCACCGGCATCCTTCACCGGCATCAATGCCGGACGATGACCGCGTGCACAGGCCATGCTGGCTCGATGACCGCCGACCCCGTTTCCCTCCTGCCGCACCGCCCGCCGTTTCGTTTCGTCGACTCGGTCGATGAGCTCATCTCCGGCGCCTCGGTCGTCGCCCGGTACCGCGTCACCGGTGACGAGCCGTTCCTCGTCGGGCACTTTCCGGGCAATCCGGTCTTCCCAGGTGTTCTGCAGCTGGAAGCGCTTGCTCAGGCGGGCGCGATCGGTCTCCTGAGTGACGAGCGGTACGCCGACAAGCTGCCGCTCTTCGGTGGCGTGGAGAAGGCGAGGTTCCGGCGGTTGGTCCGTCCTGGCGACGAGCTGCGACTCGAGGTCTCACTCGACCGTCTCAGCGAGCGAGGAGGGTGGGGCCAGGGTCAGGCCACCGTCGATGGTGAGCGAGCGTGCGAGGCCCGGCTCTTGTTCGCGATTGCGTAGACGCCCGCCCGGACTCTTCAGACCGGCCCGGTGATCGAACGGGGGCCTGGCCGGTCCCGGGATCAGTCGCGGTGATGGTCCAGGGGCACGGGGAGGTGGGCGAAGGCCTCTTCCTCGGCGGCGTTCGCGTCGGCTGCGATCTGATCGATGTCTTCGCCGAGGAGGATGCGCGACTGCACCGCAGGGTCGACCGGGGGCTCCTCCCGGACCCGCCGCCAGGGCGCGATCACGATCAACGCGATCACGAGCAAGCACACCACGCTGAAGATTCCGGCAATCACTGCTCCACCACAGCTTCTCGTCCGTCTACTCCGTCGAACCGCCCATCACATTACCCGAACGGAGTGGTGCAGATTCCGGCGCCCACGCAGGAGCTGATGGCAGCTCCATGAGGTCCTCGACGAAGGTGGTTCGAATATTGTGGAGTCGATACGGGCGCTCGCCCATCCGGGCCGGCGCGCGGGTTGCGGCTCGTCTGGACTGCCGAACGGCCGCGGGTTGGTGCCCGGAGAGGGACTTGAACCCTCACACCCTTTCGGGCAACGGATTTTGAGTCCGTCGCGTCTGCCGATTCCGCCATCCGGGCTGGATGTCGTGACGAGTTTCGCAGATCCGGGCGGTCAGTCCTGGTGCAACAGGAAAGCGGCGTTGTCGGCGAACAGTGCCGGTGCGGTGTCGGGTGAGACGGCGAACCTGCCGGCGGCGTAGTCGTCGAGGGGTGTCGCGGTGCCCTCGGAGTGCGGGTAGTCGCTGCACGCCATCAGCAGGTCGTCGCCACCGAGCTGGCGCGCCAGCCGCGCGGGCAGCTCGTAGGCGAATGACGACACGCGGACCTGGCGGCGGAAGTATTCGCTCGGGCGTAGCTCGAGTGGCGCGGGTGCGAACCCGTTGAGCCTGGTGGTGAAGTCGACGCCGCCGTCCAGCATCATCAGGAACATCGGTACCCACACGGCGGAGAGCTCGACGATCCCGAGTCGTAGGTCGGGATGGCGGTCGAGCACGCCGTGCACGATCAGGTCGGTGCACGCCAACGCGGCTGCGGTGTAGAGGAACACCGAATCCAGGACCGGAACGAACGCTTCGGCACGATCGTGATACCACGCGTCGTCGAACGGTCGGATCTGATCGGCGACGTGGAAGACCGGGGTGATGCCGTGGGCGACGAAGCTCGACCACGCACGGTCGAGATCGGGATGCGACGGAGGCTTTCCGTCCACGAGCCCGGGCGCGACCATCGCGACGCGAATGTCACCCGCCGACAGCGCAGCGAGCTCGGCGTCGAGCCAATCGAGATCACGCAGGGTCACGTGTCCGACCGGGTGCAACGCGCCACGCCCCTCGACCCGTGCCTCGACACACCACCGGTTCCACGCGCGCATGTTCCCCGTCAACGCCGGCAGCGACGTGGAGAGCGTCCGCTCCCACAACAGCCCGTAGTTCGGGAACATGATGGCTTGGTCGAAGCCCATGGTTCGCACGGTCTCGGCGCGCGCCGCCGGATCCCAGTGATCGCGGGGGAGGAGATCGTCGTAGTGCTGCGCGGGAGGCTCGCCACGTCGCGCCCGTTGGTGGCGTTCGCCGATGTCGGTCGTTGCTCGCGGTGCCTGCACGTCGGCGAGGCCGATCTCGTGCTCGCGCCAGCGCAGCCAGGTGTTGCCAACCGCATCGTCGACGAAGCGCAGCGCGTCGTCGCCGAGGCCGGGGTCGGCGTGGTCGGACCACAGATCCCGGTACTCGACGAGGTGTTGGTCGGAGTCGATCATCGTGGACATCGCGCACGCTCCGCAGGTCCCGGCCTGAACAGCGAAGACAGTAGGTCGTCATCTCGGCCCGACGCTCGTCGTGGACCTTGACGGGTGATCCGAGGGTGAACTATCCCTTACGTCTGGGTACACGGCCCAGGACGGGTCGTTGGCGAGGGGGAATCCGATGCATGGTCGTCTCGTCCGGCGCTGGATCGTCGGCACGATCGCGCTCGTCACACTGGCAGCGGCCTGTTCGCTGCCCTCGACCACACCGGGGACGGCCGGCTTCCCCAATGGGGTTGCCGCCGGCGACGTCACCGCCGACGGCGCGATCCTGTGGACCCGTACGTCGGGAGCCGCGTCGGTCGATCTCGCGGTCTACGACAGCGTCCTGCACGCGTCGCTCCCCCTGCTGGTCGCGGGCACGACGCCGGTCTTCACCGCATCGTCGGCCACGTTGGCCGCCGACGACTTCACC
>Ga0075530_1000498_pt1 | contig 18448 bp, 17 predicted proteins | sample NGEPerD_2_FD_75101 | JGI IMG/M metagenome (GOLD analysis project Ga0075530, IMG submission 75101) | Arctic peat soil microbial communities from the Barrow Environmental Observatory site, Barrow, Alaska, USA - NGEE PermafrostL1-D | ecosystem: Environmental > Terrestrial > Soil > Wetlands > Peat ... | reverse complement strand
CGTCTCGGGTGGGCGCCGGTTCCATGTGGCCGGGGGTCGCGCTGTGGTCGTTGGGACGGGTGGAGTTTTCTTACCCGGGGACGGCCAGGGCTCGTAGCTGCCGGACGCCTTCGTTGACGAGGTGGCCCCAGGGTGCTTTGGTCGCGAGGTGGAGGCGGACCTGTCGGCCGGTGCGTGCGATGGTCGCTGGGAGGGTGAACAGGCGTAGCCGCAACCGTTTTGGCTCCCAGCGCCTGGCTTGGTGACCGTTCAGGGCGAGCATCTGCATCCACGCGGTGATCTCCACGGCCAGGGCCACGATCGCGCACCAGATCCTGTTCTGGTCAAACCCTTGAAGCGTTATCTGGAGTCGTCCCACTGATGTCCATGACGTAGCTGACGAGGGTTGTTGCCCCAGCGGATCGCGTGGTGGATGCGGTTATCTTGCGTCGTCCATCACGAAGACGGAGGGTTGCCGATGCGGGTTCAACGCGTTCTCATGCCGGGCTCAGGAGCAGAGTCATGGACGGTGCTCGATGACGAGCATTCTCTGGTCGAACCGGTCGAACGGTTCCTGGGGTACTTGGCTTCGATCGAGCGGTCACCGAACACGATCAAGGCCTATGCACACGATCTGAAGGACTGGTTCGTCTACCTGGACGGTGTCGGCCTGGACTGGCGGGAGGTGAGTCTGGAGGACGTCGCCGGTTTCGTGGGGTGGTTGCGGTTGCCGCCGGCGGCTCGCGATGGGAGGGTCGCGGTCTTGCCGACGGTGGAGCACCACTGCAGCGAGTCGAGCGTGAACCGAAAACTCGCGGCTTTGACGTCGTTTTGTGAGTTCCACGCCCGGCACGGGGTGCCACTGGCAGGCCTGTTGGTCGGCTTGACACCGCCGGGTAAGGGCCGGTCCTCGGCGGCGTCCTACAAGCCGTTTCTGCATCACGTGACGAAGAGCTATCCGAATCGTCGGCGCACGATCAAACTTGCCGCGTCTCCGCCTCGCGCGCAGGTGCTCACCGTCGAGCAGGTCCAGGCCATCCTGGATGCGTGCGTGCACCTGCGTGATCGGCTGCTGTTCGCGCTTCTGCTGGACACAGGGGTTCGCATTGGGGAAGCCCTCGGGTTACGGCACGAGGACCTGGATATCGCTGAGCGGCAGGTCACCGTCACGCCGCGGGAGAACGCCAATGGTGCTCGCGTGAAGTCGGGCCGCTCGCGGGTGATCCCGACCAGCGCCGAGCTGATGCGGTTGTATGTCGACTACCTCAATCTTGAGTACGGCGTGTTGGACTCCGACTACGTGTTCGTCAACTTGTGGGGGCATCCGCAGGGTCACCCGCTGACGTACCCGGCGGTGTATGACCTGGTGGGCCGGCTGCGGCGGCGAACGGGAATCACGTTCGCGCCACACATGTTTCGTCACACCTACGCGACCTGGCTACTGCGCAGGAACGCTGGGATGGAGAGCGTGAAGGAGTTACTGGGCCACGCCTCGATCACCACGACGGTCGATACGTACGGCCACCTGAGCGTGCAGGACGCACGCGCCACGCTGGAGGCTGCGGGCTGGTTCACCGGAAAGGAGGTGCAGTGGTGAGCGCCGCAGCGCAGCGGTCGGCACCGACCGGGCTGTTAGAGAAGTTGATGGCCCAGGTACGCGCTGAGTTCCGCGTCGGGATGTACGTTGCTGACCCCGACGACCCGGTGTTGGGCCGTCGTCCCTGCATGGTTGCTGGCTGCGACCGCTCACGCACCGCGTTCGGGCTGTGTAGCGGGCACGACCAGCGCTGGCGGGCCCGGGGGTGCCCCGACCTGGCTAAGTTCAGTGCGGATCCCGGTCCGGCGGTCAACGGGCGCCGCGAGCTGACCCACTGCACTGTGCCCGGATGCCGTTACGGCAGTAGTGGTTTCGGGTTATGCACCCGCCACCGCCTTGTTTGGTTCCGGGAAGGCCAGCCCGACCCGAAGCTCTGGGCGGCCCAAGCTCCCATCGTCGGGCCGTCGAGCATCGCCGAATGCTTGTTGCCGTTTTGCAGCGTGTGGACCGAGAACCCCAACCACCAGTTCTGTAAATCCCACGAAACCCGGTGGGCTCAGCTGGGCCGCCCCGACGCCGAGGAGTACATCGCTCACTGCCTACGCAGCGGCAAGGCCCGGATCGACTTTCGAGGAATGGCGCCGCAGCTCACCCTCGAGCTGCAGTACGCCGTCCAATGCCGCCACGACCAAGCCACGATCACCGCACCACCACCGGTCGTAGCCTGGACAATCGCCCTGGCCCAGCGCGCTGAAGTGTCCTCGCTGCTGGATCATTCGCCCCAGCGGTGGCACGAGCTGGCGGGCAGTAAACAGGGCATGTACCAGCGGTTCCTCGAGTACGCCCGCGACGCCGTCGAGACGTTGCATGAAGGCACCAGCTGGGAGGTGGAGTATCCCCGTGACGTGTGGCGCATGCACCGGCTACCCGGCCTGACGCTCAACGCTGGCAAGACGCCACACTCACGCCTCAACTTGCGCTTCGACCGGCTCACGCAGCCCTGGCTGCGGACGTTGGCCAAGCGCTGGGCACGGCTGCGGCTCAGCTCGGGGCTGACCGTAGCCACAGTCTTTAGCGACATCCAGGGATTGACCCGGTTCAGTGCCTTCCTCGCCGAGGCCGCCCCGGATGTCCAAGCTCTGAGCGGCATCGACCGTGCCGTGTTGGAGCGCTACCTGGCGTGGCTGATGACTTCCCCACTGGGCCCAGGAGCTAAACAGGACGCTGTCACATCGCCGACCACGTTCTTCCAGGCCATCCGCCAGCACGGCTGGGACGACACCCTGGCGGCCACGGCGCTGTTCTTCCCCGGCGACCTCCCCCCGCGCCCACCCAGGCTGACCCGCCAGCTGGCCGAGTACGTGATGGCCCAGGTTGAGGCTCCAGCCAACCTCGACCGCTGGACCACCCCTGAGGGGCGGTTGATCACCATCATCTTGATCCGATGCGGGCTGCGAGCCACCGACGCCTGCACCCTCGCGTTCGACTGCCTTCTTCACGACGGACAGAACGCCCCCTACCTGCGTTACTTCAACAACAAGATGCGCCGCGAGGCCGCCGTCCCGATCGACGAGGACCTCGAAGGTGAGATCCGGGCGCAACAACACCGGGTCGCTGCCCGCTGGCCGCAGGAACATCGGCACCTGTTCCCCGCCATCAACGGCAACGCCGGAGGCCATCACCCCGTGACGTACTACAGCTACCGCGGAATGCTCAACTACTGGCTGACCAGTTGCGATGTGCGTGACGAACACGGCCAGCCCGCTGCTTTAACACCCCACCAGTGGCGTCACACCTTCGCCTGCAGGCTGATTAACCGGGACGTCCCGCAAGAGGTCATACGGATTTTGCTCGACCACCAGTCGACCCAGATGACCGCTCACTACGCCAAGTCTCGGGAATTGCGTCAGACGGGCGAGGGGACCACGGTTCTCCGGGGGTTGGCGGCTTGAAGCGTGTCTTGAATCTCCCACGGGATGGGGCTTGGGGGTCGATGACTTGATTCTGGGATCCCGTCTGATGCAGGATACGCCCATCAGTTGACGATGGGAGTCGCGTTGCGGCAGGTTGGTTTGGCAGGCGCGGCCAGCGCTGAGTTCGTTGATGGCGTGGTTCAGTTGCGCCCCGAGGACGCGATGGTGGAGGCGATGATGCGGGGTTGGCGGGCGCAACAGACTGCCCGCGGTTTGAGGGCGGACACGATCGGTTACCGGGAGCGGCTGGTGCGCCGGTTCCTGGCCTTCATCAACGAGTTCCCGTGGCAGTGGAGTCCGGCGCATGTGGACGAGTGGACGCTGACGTTGACCTCCGAGAAGCACCTGGCTCCCTCGACGATCCGCGGTTACCAGACGGACCTGAGGCTCTTCAGTGAGTACCTGACCGACGTGCGCTACGGCTGGGCGGTGGCGTGCGAGGAAGCCTTCGGCACGTTCCCGGTGCCAATTTGTCACGTGTGGAACACGATCGCGCACCTCAACGACTACGAGGGCAACCCCGAAGCCCGCCCGCTGTCGAGGGAAGAACTGCAACGTTTCCTGGACTACGCCGATGACCAGGTTGAGCGCGCCGCTACGTCTGGCCGTAAGGGGGCGTTGGCGGCCTACCGTGACGCGACCTTGTTCAAGGTGGTCTACGGCTGGGGTTTGCGGCGCACCGAAACGGCGAAGCTGGATCTGACCGACTGGGGACGGAATCCGGCGGCGCCGGAGTTCGGCCGCTACGGGATGCTGCACGTGCGCTACGGCAAGGCGGTACGCGGGCAGCCGCCGCGGCGACGCAACGTCTCCTCGGTGATGGGCTGGGCGGTGGACGCGGTCGCGGACTACGTGCAGGACATCCGGCCCCGGTTCGGGGTGGTTGATCATCCGGCGTTGTGGGTGACCGAGCGGGGCGGGCGGATCAAACCGGCCGAGATCAACGCCCGCTTCGTGGCCTACCGCGACGCCCTTGGCCTGTCCAAGGCGCTCTCGCCGCATTCGATGCGGCACTCCTATGTCACGCACTTGACCGAAGACGGCATCGACCGTCGATTTCTCCAGGAGCAAGTCGGGCATCGCTGCGATACGTCGACGGCGATCTATACCCATGTCAGTGGCGACTTCATGAATACTGCGCTGCGCAAGGCAATCGGACCGGCGCTGGACGCTCCGGCCGGGCAACAGTAAGGAGTCCTGATGGCACGCAAACTCGACTACCGCTGGCACCTGCGGCAGGTCATGGCCGACCGGGGGCTGTTCGCGACCACCGACATGATCGAACCGTTGGCTCGCCGCGGAATCCGACTCTCCTCCAGTCAGGTTTACCGGCTGGTCGTCGAACGGCCCGAACGGCTCAGCCTGAAGGTGCTGATGGCGCTGCTGGACATCCTGGACTGTTCGATGGCCGAGCTGATCGAGCCGGCCGCGGCAGCGGGCCAGGTCCGCACCACCAAAGCAGTCGGCGGCACCGAGTCTGGTGTTGGCGGGCTGCGGCCCAAACGTGCTCGCATCACCGGGGCCGGCAAGTAGACGGTGGCGGCCCAAACACCCGATGTGCTCACCGACCCACTCGCGGTGATCGTCGACCTCGTCAGCCACGTCGAGCCCGGGCTTGACCAGCAAGCGATCCGCGGTGTTGCGCAGCGTGTTGCAGTTGGACGGGCCAAACGACGTCGACTGGCCCAAGCCCTGGCGGACAACCCGTCGCTGCTCCTGCACGGTCGCTCGCCCGCACCGCGGGCGGTCGGTGATCTGCTGATCGCGTTGCGCCAGGCCGGTGTGGTGGGTGTCTCGGCGCCGGTCTGCGCCGCCTGCGGCAAACCGCTGCGTACCCTGCAGCGTCGCGGGCAGCACTGGTACTGCGGGATATGCGGCCCCAGGCCCGAGCCGTGCGCGCACTGCGGGAAAACCCGACGGGTCGCCTGCCGTGACCGGATAGGACGAGCACTCTGCCCTGGCTGCTGCCCGGCCGGCGACGACTCGATGCAGGTCCTGCTCCAGGTCGTCACCGCGATCGATCCCCACATCGACGCCGCTACCGTGACCGCCGCCGTCCACGCCGCCGCACCCAAGACCGGCCAGCGCCGCCGACTGGCGTGGGCGCTGGCCGAGCGGCCCGACCTGCTCACCGGGGCCGGCGCGAACGCGCCCGTCCCGTCGGTGCTGCGGCTGATCGACGCGCTCCTGCAGGCCGGCGCCGGCGGCGTCGTGCGTCCCGCCTGCCCGCGTTGCGGGCGGGTGATCGCCCTGGTCAAACCGCGCGACGGGGTGCGGCTGTGCCGAAACTGCGTGGCCAAGTCCCGCGCCGAGCCGTGCGCGCGCTGTGGTGTCGTCCGCGAGCCGGCCACCCGCGACGAACACGGAGCAGCGTTGTGTCCCAACTGTTTCATCACCGACCCGGCCAACCGGGAAACGTGTATCGGCTGCGACCGGCACCGCCAGGTCAGCGTCAGAACCCCCGACGGTCCGTTGTGTCCCACCTGCCGTCCGGCCACGACGATGACCTGCGCGATCTGCAACCGGTCGGCTCCCGCCGGGATCTCCAGGAGCACCGGCAAACCGTGGTGCCACGCCTGCTCGCAGCGCCGGGCGCGCTGCGCCGGCTGCGGCGAGGTCCGGCGCGTCCGCGGCGGCACCGCCACCGACCCGCTCTGTGCGACCTGCACCCGCCCCGACGTGTCCTTCTGGCGCACCTGCCCCGGCTGCGGCGAGCACACCGCGCACCGTATCCGCCGGTGTGGCCGCTGCTCGCTGCGCCAACGCCTTCGTGAGCTGCTGTCCGACGACACCGGCACGGTCCAGCCCCGGCTGCAGGCCCTGCACGACAACCTGGCCAACCACGAACGGCCCAACACCGTGCTGGCCTGGCTGAACAAGGACACCGCCTCGGCGATTCTGCGCGAGGTCGCCGCAGGTCAACGAGCGCTGACCCACGCCGCCCTCGATGAGTTGCCCGACAGCAAACCCATCCGGCACCTGCGCGCCGTCCTGGTCGCCACCGGCGCGCTGGCACCCCGCGACGAGCACCTGATCCGCCTGCAAGCGTGGGTCACGGCCACCCTCACCGGGCACCCCGAGCAGCGGCTGCTGCACCGCTACGCCGTCTGGCACATGCTGCGTCGGCTGCGGGCACGTAACAACGGCCGCCACGCCACCCACGGCCAGGCCACCGCCGTCCAGCAGCACGTCAGAGCCGCTATCGCGCTGCTGGGCTGGCTCACCGCCCGCAGCCTCGAGCTGGTCACCGCCCGGCAGGGCGACCTCGACATCTGGCTGAGCAGTCAGCCCGCCGGCCGCCGCGAGGCCGGGCACTTCGTGCGCTGGGCCAAACGCCACAAACTGACCAGCCTGGACTTCGCCGCCACCAAATGGGACGGCCCCACCGGCGTCATCGACACCCAGGCCCGCTGGACCCAGGCCCGGCGCCTGGTTCACGACCAGAGCATCAAAGCGGAGGACCGCGTGTCCGGGCTGCTCGTCCTCCTCTACGCCCAATGGCCCGCCACGATCAGCCGCCTGACCCTCGACCATGTTCAAACCGACGAGCGGGAAGTACGGCTCCGGCTCGGCCGCGAACCCATCGCCCTTCCCGAGCCCCTGGCCACCCTCGTCCGGCAACTGGTCGCAACCCGCTCCGGACACGCCACCCTCGGCGACCCAGGAACGTCCCAATGGCTCTTCCCCGGCGGACGGCCCGGCCGACCCCTCAGCGGAGCCCACCTCTCTCACCGTCTCCGCGAACTGGGGATCTCCCCGGGCCAGGCTCGCTCGACCGCGCTGTTCGGCCTCGCCACCGAACTGCCCGCCGCCCTGCTCGCGCGACTGCTCGGCATCCACATCAACGTCGCAGTCGCCTGGCAACGCGCCTCCGCCGGAGACTGGACGTCCTACGCAGCCGACTACAGCCGTCGCCAACACCGCTCGAACAAGGCCGCCGACAGCACTCACGGCGTACCTTCCTGACAGGCATTCCGAGAGTTGCAATATCCCACTCCGCCAGAGCGGCTCACCGACCAGAGCGTGCGGCGGCGCTGGGAAGCGGGGGTTGAGCCGCATCGGAACGGTCAGTCACGTTTAGGTGCTCGGAGGGCATGTCTGTCGGGTGTGACCTGCGGACTCACTCGGGCGCGGTTGTCGTCTGGGTGAGGGTCTTGTGCACGACGCCGATCGAGATGCCGACGCCGGCGGCGATGGTGCGGATGGATTCGCCGCGTCCGCGGCGGGCGAGGATGGCGGCGCGCTTGTCGTCGTCGACGACGGGCCGACGGCCCCCGACTCGACCGCGTCGGCGTGCGGCCTCAAGGCCGTTCTTGGTCTTGGCGACGATGTCGCGACGCCGGTCTTCGGACAGGGCGAGGGCGATGTCGAGGATGAGGGACCGCTGCGTGTGCTCCCCGGCGGCGATGCCGTCGAAGACCTTGACGGCGATGCCGCGCTGGAAGAGGTCGTTGAGGACGATCAGGCCCTCCAGGAGGTTGCGGCCCAGGCGGTCGACTTCCTGGACGGCGAGCATGTCCCCGGGCCGCACGTGGGACAGCGCCTCCAGCAAGCCGGGTCGGTCGTCGGTGGCGAGCTTGCCGCTGATCTTCTCCTCGAACACCTTCCAGCAGATCGGGTCCAGGGCGTCGTGCTGCCTGCGGGTGTTTTGTTTGTCGGTGCTGACCCGGACCAGGCCGATGAGCGCCATCGAGCAGCACCTTCCGTTCATCAAACGCCACCTGCGAGGTAGGCGAACACTAGCACTTGATGAACGGCCAGATGAACATCGGTGGCCGGCGTGAGGTCGTTCGGGGAGGAAGCCTGGCGGCGTTCGGCAAACGTTCGTTTGATGAACGCCGCGTTCGGGGCCCCGCCCCGGTAGCGGCAAGCAGAATAGGTGCCGGTCAGCGCGCAGCGCGGTCGAGCCTGCTAGGATGTTTTAGTCCTAGATTGGAGTTGTCATGCTGGTCGACACGCACAACCTCGTCTCACTCACCGAGGCGAACCAGAACTTCTCTCGCGTTGCCCGCATGGTCGACGAGCGCGGCTCCGTGGTGATCCTGCGCAACAACGTTCCCCGCTACGTGGTGATCGACTTCGACCAGATCGACGACCCCACCGCCTCTGACGACGAGGTGCTCGCCGCCGGGCAGATGTTCATCGACAAGCACCGCGGGGCGTTCGACGAGCTGGCCAAGTGACGAGACTGACCCGTCGGCAGGTCGTCCTTCTCCACGAGCAGATGCTCGCCGCCACCGGTGGCCTGCCTGGAATCCGGGACGAGAACCTGCTGGACTCAGCCCTCGCCGCCCCGTACGCGACGTTCGACGAGGTCGAGTTCTTCCCGTCCGTCCAGACCAAGGCCGCGCGGCTCGCCTATGGGCTGGTCGCGAACCATCCGTTCAACGACGGCAACAAGCGCATCGGCGTGCAGGCGATGCTCGTGCTCCTGCATGTCAACGGCATACGCCTGGAGCCTGCGGACGACGACCTCGTCAAGCTCGGCCTCGGGTTGGCGGATGGCTCCCTGGATGCGGGCGACATCCAGGCGTGGATCGCCAATCATCAGGCCGGTGACCAGTAAGAACGTCCAGGGTTCTCGCAGTACCCGCTCATCCAACGTGGCTTCATGCTTCGTCGTCTTCGCCCCCGTCGGGGTCGCGCAGGTCGCGTATGGCGCCGGGGGCGAGGTCGGGGGCGGTGAACGTGTACGTGCCCAGCACGCCGAGGTGGGAGTGGACGAAGGGTGAGAGCCTGGTCAGGTCCTCCTCGCGGATCGGGTAGTCCTGGTCTCGTAGCTGGGTGACGGCGGCGTCGAGGTACCGGGTGGTCCACAGGGTGACGCAGTTCAGGACCAGGCCAAGCGCCCCGAGCTGGTTCTCCAGGCCGCGCTCGTACTGGTGGTAGAGCTCGCCCTTCTTGCCGTGGCAGATCTTGCGTGCGAGGGAGTGGCGGTTCTCCTGGAGATTGCGGATGTCCTTGATGTCGCGGCGGTAGGACTCATCGACGTCGACGTAGGTCAGGATGTGCAGCGTCTTGAAGATCCGCCCGTAGGCGGCGATCGCCTCGCCGAGCGCGGTGGGGTGCCCGTCGCGCTGCAGCATCGTCACGACGTCGTAGGCGCGCACGGCGCCGGTGTAGATCGAGGAGACCACGCGCAGGATGTCCTCCCAGTTCCTGCGGATCTTGCCCAAGTCGACCTTGCCGCGGGCGAAGGTGTTCAGTGGCCCGTAGTCAGCGCCGGCGTTGATGCGCCAGCCCTTCTGGTCGGGCAGGTCGGCCAGGGCCGGCCGGTAGGAGATGCCCAGGAGCTCGAGCAGCCCGAATACGAGGTCGCTGTAGGAGCCGGTATCGGTCACGACGATCTCGGGCAGCTGGCCACCGTCGAGACCGAAGATGACGTCGACCATGTGCAGCGAGTCACGGATCGTGCCCGAGACGACCTTGGCGCCGCGGCCCATGCCCCGGTCGTTCATGGCGTTCAGCCAGGTCATGCCCCTCTTGGAGCCGAAGTACTTGCGGTTGGGGCGAGCGAACGCGGCAGGGACGGGCACGACGAACCGCATCCCGTCCACGGCCGCGACCAGCCCGCCGCCCCACGCCTGGGCCAGTGGGAGAGTGGCCTGGGCGTCGACGAGTGGGATGTTGGCCGCTGAGAGGGTCTCGGGGCGGAAGTAGTTCTGGTAGACGTGCGACAACCGGGACCGTTCCAGTGCCGGGGCGCCCTTCGTCGCGATCGGCCGGTACCCGACGTTCAACGAGTGCGCCGTCAGACACGCGGCGATCGACACCGGAAGGTCCCCCATCCGTGACCGTCCCCCGGACGCGGCAGTGAACGCTGCCGACAGCCCGGGCACCCATCCCATGACCTCGAGGATCACCTCGGGCAGCTCTACACGCGGCAGCATCGCGGTCGTGCGGGCCCGCAGATCCACCAGGGAGGGTGGTTCCTCGATCGCCTTGAGGCCGGTCAGGTGAATCTTGCCGTCCTCGTCGACGCGGGCGTCGGGGTTGGCGATGAGCCGGCCGCCGACCTCCCGCAGGGCGTCATCGAGGGTTCGGGCGTGCTCGGCCAGCAGTGCGTCCGGGGATTCGGGGAGCCCGAGCGCGGTCAGCGTGTCGGTCCGCATCGCCTGCCACTGCTCGCCGTCCAGGAGCGCAGCCTGCGGGTTGCGCCACTTCGTGGACGTCTCCGCGAAGATCTCCCGCCGCTTGAGGCACCTCCAGAACAGCTCCAGCACGCACAGGACGTAGGCGTGCCGGTTCACCGCCCCGCCCTCGTGGGTGGGGTGCCCGAACACCAGTCGTTTCCACGGCCCGCTGACCACGTCGACGTCGACGTCGACGTCGACCAGGTGTACGCCGATCAGCGGAGCGGTCAGCCGACTGCGGTGGGCCAGCACGTCCGGCAACCCCGTCATCGCCGCCAGCACACGCGCACCTTCGGCGTTCGCCCCGAAGGTGATGACCTGGGTCAACACCTTCAGGAACCCCGACACCGTCGGGAAGCGTTTGACCAGCTCGGTGCGCCAGTCATCGCCTTCGTCGACGTCCGCCGCAGGCACGTTCTCGCTGACCACCGTCAACGCAGCGCGCACCTGGTCTCGGGAGACGACTTGCTCGATGGCCTCCCATATCTGCCCGATCCGCACCTGCCCGCCGGGCCCACCCCACCCCTCGGCGGCGAACAACGCCTCCACGGCCACGGCCAGGCGTGCCGACGCCTTCGCCAGGCGCGGGTGCTTGCGGACTTTGTCCTTGTTCAGCAGCTCGGTGACCATCAGCAGGTCCAGCAGCTCCAGGGCATCATCGACCGACTTGCCCTCCAGATGCCGCACCGTGGCCAGCAAGGTCGCCACCCGGCGACCGGGAGGGTGACGGCGCAACGTCGATACATCCGCCCGCATCCCGTACTTCGCCAGCTCACCCAGCCGCTGCGGCGGAACCATGGTCTCCACGCCAACCCGGGCCAGCCCCAGCCCGGTGATCTCGGCGACCTGGTCCAACGCCTTGATGATCGACGGCCCCGACGCACGCGGCTTCACGCCCTTGCGCCACCGCTCCAGGTCAGACACCCGCGACCCAGGCGGGACCTCCAACAACCGGTCCAGGACATGCCGTTGACTGCCCGTCACCAGCGCCTCCAGCTCGCCCCACAGCCGTTCGGTGGCCTCCCTGCGAAGCCTGGCGACCAGGCGCGCCAGCGTGGTGATACCCGGGAGCAGCACCTTGCGCTGCCGTAACCACACCACCCCGTCGGTGAAGACCGCCTTCGGCCCGTCTCCCGACGTCCACGCCCGCGCGGACACCCACCTGGTGAAGTCGGCCTCCGCGGCCGTGAAGTCCACCCATCCGTACACCTGGCGGATGAGCAGCTGATGCTCGAACGGCGTCGTGCGCCGCTCGGTGTACTCCTTCACTCGGGACGGGTCATCGACACCCAGCTGCTCGGCCATGAAATCCAGCACCACGACAGGCACGTCCAGCGGGTCTTCCAGGAACGTCCCCAGCCACCGCACCGTCACCAGCTGCAGCGCGAACCCGAGCCGAGAGTGCTCCCCACGCCGGGCCGCGACCAGGGCCAGGTCCTCGTCATCGAGGAAGAACACGCGCTCCAAGTCCGTCCTCGACGGCATGCCCGCGAACCGGCCGAACGCGGCCGCCTCATCGTCAGTCAGGAACTCCACCGGCATCTGGCGAACCTACGCCCCAGCCGGGAGCCCCAACGACCTGCATCAGAACGGTCAGTCACGCCAACGCAGGTCCGCGAGGCACCTAGACGTGACTGACCGTTCCGTTGCGGCTCAACCCCCTAGACCGCGAGAAACCGCGACAGGGTTGCTTCTTTCGAAAACAGCGAGACGGCGCGCGATCGGGCGCGGCGTGACATCGCTTGGCCATCATCGTCCCAGACGGACAATGCCCGTTCGGCGATCGTGCTGGCGACTGCAGACTCTTGGCTAACAAGCCAGCCCGTGTCCGCTGAGACGGCCATCCGACTGATATGTAGGGGGGTGTTGTCAAGGGGGCAGGGCGAAGCGGCGCCCGGATGGCTTCTCGGGCGCCGCTTCGCCGGGCCGGGTCAGGTTGACGAGTTGGCGTGCGTGTCGTTACGCGACGGCGCGGTCAGACTGATATTCGCGGGTTGGTTACCGCAGGACGGGCTGTTCGGCTGGAGCGCTTCTGCTGGTCTAGAAAAACGAGCGTGGGCTTCGGGGTGTGAATCCCGTTGCTGCTCATAGTCGGAACGCAGGTCACTCCACGCGCGGCCGCCTCCTCGTCTTCTTGGTCCGGTTGCTTTTGGGGTTTGAGTGAGCGAGACCGCTGTGGCGGCGGGCGGCGGTGCCGGGTCAAGGAAGGGTTGTTCCTCGATCCAGGCGATTCCTGCCGGTGCGTGGGAGGGGTCAACGTGGAGCACGGCCCCCGACGAGTGAGCTTGCGAAAACTAGCGCTAAGGGTCTGGGCTGCGGTTCCGGCTGAGCGTCGGGCTTGGGTGGTCACGGGGGCTGGACTGGCAGGCTCCGTTGATCGAGTGGTCGGAGTTCACCTCATCAACGACGTCGGGATGACGCTGTGTCACCCGGCGAGAACTGCGCCGAGCATCCGGATGTGCGGATGTGCGGATGGTTGATCACGCCGTCTGTCGGACGCAGTGGCGATCGCCGGGTCAGCGGAGCGTGGCGGTGAGCCGTGGCTGCCGACTTGCTGCGTCCACCCTCCGCTAGATCCCGGCGTCGTCCAGGTAGCCGGCGACCGGTGCGTCGGCGATTTCGTGTAGCAGCATGGTGAGGACGGCGGCCGCGATGCTTGTGCCGGCCCCCTTGCGGAGCACTTGTCCGACGATCACGGCTGCGGCCACTCCCCCCGAACGAGCTCTCAAGACCCAAAGACCTGAACCCAAAGACCTGAAGACCTCACGACCTCAAAGAGCCACGATGAAGACGGAGCAGTGATGATCGAGACGCAGACACTTTCCCAGCAGCAGATCCAGCTCGCCGAGCAGGTGACTGCGCACAACTACCACCCGCTGCCGGTGGTCATCGAGTCTGCCGAGGGGGCCTGGGTCACCGATGTCGACGGGCGCCGCTACCTCGACGCCCTGGCCGGCTACTCTGCGCTCAACTTCGGCCACGGACACCCGGTGCTGGTCGCCGCCGCACGTGAACAGATCGGACGCGTCACGCTGACCAGCCGGGCTTTCCACACCGACAAGCTCGGGCCCTTCTGCCGTGACCTTGCGGCCCTGGCAGGGATGGAGGTCGTCCTCCCGATGAACACCGGGGCGGAGGCCGTGGAGACGGCGATAAAGGTGTCGCGCAAGTGGGGATATGACGTCAAGGGAGTTGCTCCCGACCAGGCGAACATCATCGTCTTCGACGGCAACTTCCATGGGCGGACCACGACGATCGTGAGCTTTTCGACGGATCCCGTTGCGCGCGATGGCTTCGGGCCGTTCACGCCCGGGTTCCGGATCGTCCCCTACGGCGATGCGGCAGCGGTCGAGGCGGCCATTGACGCCAACACCGTCGCCGTGTTGGTCGAGCCGATCCAGGGTGAGGCGGGCGTTCTCATTCCGCCGGCGGGCTTCCTCAAAGCAGTCCGGGACGTCTGCACCCGCGAAAACGTGCTGTTCGTCGCCGACGAGATCCAGTCGGGACTTGGCCGCACCGGCAGCACGTTCGCCTGTGAGCTCGAGGACGTCGTGCCGGACATGTACATCCTCGGCAAGGCCCTCGGCGGTGGGATCGTGCCCGTGTCGGCTCTGGTCTCGTCGCGCGCGATCATGGAAGTGATCCATCCGGGCAACCACGGGTCGACCTTCGGCGGCAACCCGCTGGCGTGCGCCATCGGACATGCGGTGGTCGGGCTGCTCGAGACCGGTGAGTACCAGTCTCGTGCGGCGGCACTAGGGGCGCGCCTGAGGCAGAACCTTGACGCCCTTGTCGGCCATGGAGTCGTGGCGGTGCGTTCGCGAGGCTTGTGGGCCGGGGTCGACGTGGACCCGAACCTGATGACCGGACGGGAAGTGTGTGAGCGTCTGATGGCGCGAGGAGTCCTTGTCAAGGACACACATGGGTCGACGATCCGGTTGGCGCCGCCCATCGTCGTCGAGGAGTCTGACCTGGACTGGATGACCGAACAGCTGAAGGCCGTGCTTGTCTGAGCCGGCTCAGGCCTGCTGGCCCACATGACCCGAGCGGGTGACAAGGAACGGCGTGACGGCTTCGACGCTGCGCAGGCCATCGGCGTCGGGGACGATCTCGCGAAGCGTGGTCGCCAGCATGGCGCAGGCCTGGTCAGGGGTCATGTCTCCTCCAGGTTTGCAGGATCCGGTCGATAACTGCCAGAAGAAGGCACAGGTCCACGTTATCCAGCCCTACGAAACGTGAGTAGTGAACGCCAGAAGCGCTTATCAAGAAGCCACAAATCACCCACCGGGCGAGTACCGGTATGGTCAAAGGTGACTGTTCTTTTTGTGCAACACGTAACGACGTGTTTGTGCAGAAGATCCCGACCAGTGAATGGATCGACATGAGGCTATCTCGGTACGTGCTTAGCGCGCGACGCATGAGTGTGGGTGTCGCTTCGGTTGCAGTTGTGGGGTTGCTCGTGGCGCTCCCGGGCAGTGCCCAGGCCGCGGCGACCCCGATAGACCTCGGCACCGCCGAGCCCTTCGCCGTCCTCGCCGGCCAAACCATCACCAATACAGGAACGACCACGATCACCGGTGACATCGGGATTTCTCCCGGCTCCAGCCTTACCGGTGGGCCACCGTTAATGATTTTGAACGGCACCTCGCACGTGGCCGACACCGTTGCGCTGGGTGCGCAGGCAGCCCTCGGGAACGCTTTTGACACCGCCGCGGGTCAGACTCCGGCCACGGCGATCCCCAGCGAGCTGGGGGGTTCGACACTGGCGCCAGGCATCTACAGCTCCGGCGTCTTCACGATCACCAACACCGTGACGTTGGACGCCGGAAACAACCGGGACGCCATCTTCGTCTTCCAGTCCGCTGCCACGCTGATCGCTGCATCAGGCAGTCATGTCGCCCTGATCAACGGCGCTCAGCCCTGCAACGTGTTCTGGCTGGTCAGGAGCTCGGCGACGCTCAACACCACCGCCGACTTCAAAGGAAACATCCTGGCGTTGACCGACATCAGCCTGTTCACCCGCGCGACCGTGGACGGCCGGCTGCTGGCCCGCAACGGCGCAGTCACGCTGGACGCGAACACCATTACGCGGTCGACGTGTCAGGTGTCGCCCACCCCCACGCCCACAACCACGGCGACAGCCACTCCGTTGCCCACGGCGACAGCCACTCCGTTGCCCACGGCGACAGCCACTCCGTTGCCCACGGTGATTTCGCCAAGCCCCCAGGTCACCGCGATCCCCTCTGGTCCAGTTTCGACCGGTGATGGCAGTACCAGCGGCGGTGGGAACGGTGGACTAGGCCTGCTGGCCGGTGTGCTGGTGTTCGCTGGGGTCGGTGGCGCGACGGTTGTCGCCGTACGTCGGCGTCGTCTGAACGTCTGAACAAGGCAGACGATTGCGGCCCCGTTCCGCGAGGAATGGCCCTCGTCTGGCCCGCTGGTCGGTGACGGCGATTGTGGCGGCCTTGTTCGCCACAATCGCCATCGGGACAGTTGTCTTCTCCAATGAAACGGTCGCCGGAGGGGCACGGTCGGTCTCGGTGCCGAGCACGGTCGCACCCTCGGCCTGGCCGACGACAGAGTCTGCGTTTACTCCGGCGCCGCAAGTCGCCGAGGTGTCCCATCTGGCGAAGTCTGTGCCCGTCCGGCTGCAGATCGGTGCTATCGGCGTGGATTCCACATTGATGGACCTCGGGCTACAAAAGGACGGAACGATGGAGGTTCCGCCATCCGGCTTCCCCGCGGGGTGGTACACCGGTGCGCCGACTCCTGGCGAGATGGGCCCGGCAATCATTGCCGGCCACATCGACTGGAAGGGGCCAGGGGTCTTCTACAACCTTCACAATCTGAAGGTGGGTGACCAGATCACCATCACCCGGAAGGACGGGAGCAAGCCGGTGTTCCGCGTGACGCTGGTTGCGAAGTACTTGAAGAACCAGTTCCCCACCGCGTTGGTGTACGGCAACCTCGACCACGCGGCCCTGCGGTTGATCACCTGTGGCGGGTCCTTCAACAGCGCGTCCGGCCGCTATGAGGACAACATCGTCGTCTTCGCCGACCTCATCGCGCCTACCCGATAGATCCGCCTTGTTGCCTCGCACCGCGCCACCGGTTCTCTCACCAGGTGACCAACGTCCCTTCTGTCGCCAGCCGGGTCAGTGCAACCCTGAGTGGAGTGACGGCAGAAGGTGATAAGTGATGAAGGCTCTCGTCGTGTATGAGTCTCTCTTCGGCAACACCGAGCAAGTGGCCCCGCTCCGACAAATGCGTGAGCGATCAAGCGGGCCTGCGGGTTGGGTCGATTGCGTTGCGACATGGTTATGTTCCTTCACTTTTTCGAGGACAGATAGGCCACGGCTAGTACCGCGCCCAGAGCGCCAACCAAGATCAGCAGTTCACGCTGATCGAGGGTGGATGAATCCGAGTCGGGAACGATCAACTGCGACAGCGTCCCGTCGCAATGTCGACACCGACCGACCGCGAGCAGGTCATGACCAGTGATCGGCTTCTCGCATTTCGGGCACACGCCCACTTTCTGGCCGGCCCTCTGCGCGAAGGTCTCCAGAGTGGCCAGTTGGGCTCTGGCGGCCTGCAGTTGCGCGTCGACCTCGGCCTTCTCGGCGGTCATCCGCGCGAGGTTCGCCGTGAGTTCCTCAATCGACCGCTCGTCGGAGACGGCGTTGAGCCCACGGTCCAGCAGGTCCACGACCGCGCGGGTCAGCGTTTTGCCGTGCTGGCTGGCGTAGGTGTCTGCAGCCTCCTTCAGAGACGTAGGAACCCTCGCGTAGATCACTTCGGTACTCATGTACAGAGATGCTAGCAGAACGTTAGAGAATTAGCAGAACGTTAGAGAATGCAAGCGATTGATGGGATCACGTATCCAATGACCACATCGGATAACGGGCCATTATCCGGTAAGGTGACCCACGCCGGCGACCGGTGACCTGCGGCGATCTCTGCGGGATCACCGCGCCACTCAGGCTTGTTATCCGGTAGGTGGGAGGAGTCCGGGCATGGCGGCACCGATGAGAATCGATCAGCGGCCGCGGACGATCGGCCCGGCCGGTGGGGTGGCCGTGCTGGCGGCGATTGATGCGTTCCTGGACTCGCCGCGGGTCAATCGTTCCCCGCATACCCGCCGGGCCTACGCCAACGTACTTGACCGTACGGCCGAGCTGATCGGGCCAGATCGTGACCTGGCCGGCGTGACCGGCCCTGAGTTGGACGAGGCCCTGACCCGGTTGTGGGGCGGGAGTGCTGAGTCGACCTGGAACCGCAACCGGGCCGCGGTCGGATCCTGGCTGGCTTGGTGCGGCAGTAGACAGCACTGGGACGCACCGGAGTTACCGGCCTCCCTCGAGCGCCGCCGCGAGAAGCAGGACAGCACGAAGGCGGTAGCCCGGTCCCGGATCGACCGGCTGTGCCGGCGTCGGGATGTGCCGCTGCGGGAGAAGACCTTGTGGCGGATGCTGTACGAGTCCGCATCCCGGGCCGGCGCGGTGCTCGCGCTGAACGTGGAGGACCTGGACCTGCTCAACAAGCAGGCCCGGGTGGTCGTCAAGGGTGGCGACACCATGTGGATCACGTGGGGCACCGACACCGCGCACCTACTGCCCCGTCTGATCGCCGGCCGCCAGGCCGGGCCGCTGTTCCTGTCCGAATACCGCCCCGGCCCCGCCCGCAAGGCCACTACCGATCCGAAGGACATCTGCCCCGAGACCGGCCGGGCCCGGCTGGGCTACGACCGCGCCAGGATCCTGCTCGGCCACTACGGCGACGGCCTACGACTGCACCAGCTACGGCACTCCGCGGCCACTCATCTCGGT
>Ga0075530_1000495_pt1 | contig 18520 bp, 15 predicted proteins | sample NGEPerD_2_FD_75101 | JGI IMG/M metagenome (GOLD analysis project Ga0075530, IMG submission 75101) | Arctic peat soil microbial communities from the Barrow Environmental Observatory site, Barrow, Alaska, USA - NGEE PermafrostL1-D | ecosystem: Environmental > Terrestrial > Soil > Wetlands > Peat ... | reverse complement strand
GCCTGGGTCATCAACTTCACCAACCCCGCCGGGATGATCACCGAGGCGATGCAGCTGGTTCTCGGCGAACGCGTGGTGGGGATCTGTGACTCACCGATCGGCTTGGGCCGCAGGGCTGTCCGAGCTCTGGGTCTTGACCCCGATCGCACTGACTTCGACTACGTCGGCCTCAACCACCTGGGGTGGCTGCGCGGTCTTGACCATGACGGTCGCGACGTGCTGCCGGACCTCATCGGCGACGCCCAGCTGCTGGCCACGATCGAGGAGGGCCGGCTCTTCGGGCCCGAGTGGATCCAGCTGCTGGGTTGTCTGCCCAACGAGTACCTCTACTACTACTACTTCACCCGCGACGCGGTCGCAGCGATCAAGGGCGACTCACAGACGCGCGGCGAGTTCCTGCTCGAACAGCAGCGCGCTTTCTATGATGCGGTCCGGGTCCGTCCCGCGGCAGCTCTGCACGAATGGCGCCGGGTGCGGGAGGAGCGCGATGCGACATACATGAAGGAGAGCCGGGAAGAGCTGGAGACCCGTGACGCTGCGGACATCGAGGGCGGAGGCTACGAAGGTGTTGCCCTGGCCATCATGGGCGCCATCGCGCGCAACGAGCGCAGCACCATGATCCTCAATGTTCGCAACGGTTCTGCAGTGCCCGGACTGCCTCCAGAAGCTGTGGTCGAAGTGCCAAGCACCGTGAACGCTTACGGCCCCCATCCCATCGCGACCCTCCCGCTCGCCGGCCACCAGCTCGGTCTCGTGCAACAGGTCAAGGCCGTGGAACAGCTGACCATCGAAGCAGCTCGCAGTCGGTCAGCTTCGTTGGCGCTCAAGGCTTTTGCGCTCCACCCGCTGGTCGACTCGGTCACGACAGCCAGGGTGCTCCTGCAGGGATACCGGGACCGTCACCCGGATCTGGCCCGGCTCCTGCGCTGACCCTCGGTCGCTGTCGCGCTAGCTCTTCCAAAGGGGCGCGATGTTCTTGCGGTAGTCACGGCCGAAGATGCCACCGATGATCGCGAACACCGGCCCTGGGACGTCCCTGGTGATCGCGGCCATCTCGCCCGGGCTGGCGCCGTCGCTGACCCACGCGAAGAACCTGCCGCCCCGTGCCGGGCTGGCCTTGCCGAACGCCCGCCCCATTGCCTTGATCTCGGGAGTGTCCTTCTTCTCGAGGTAGATGGGATCGATCTCGGCCTCCTCGTGCTCGAGGTGCGCGACGGTCACCGCCTGCAGCCGTTCGAACGCCGCGCGCGCCGTGGACACATCCTCGGCGCTCGCAGTGTGCCTGAGCGCAGGCACGGCGGCCCTTACGTCAGCGATCGCCGCTGCCATCGAGTCGTGTTCGGCGTCCATCGTGGCCAGAAGGCTCGGACTTACCCCCACGGCAACGAGCGCCGGCCAGGCGATCTCGTGCTCGCCGGTGTGATGCTGTGTCAGCTGGTCGTCGAAGTTGGACCACGCGATTGCGAGCCGGCTACCACGCTCTGCGTCGCCGGCCACCACGCTCGATAGCGCGGTGATGAAGCGGGTCAGGTCGCGTCGGAAGGCACCGTGGATCGCCTTGTTCATGCTCATCTCAGCCATACAGGGGAGCCTAGTGGGCTGTCGGTGCCTTGTTGCCGTGACGTGCTTGAGGGGCCACGCGCCTGGCTGGGCCCTGAAGGAGGCTTCTGACTCGCGCGCGGCTGACTGACGGAACCCCCTCGTCCGCCAACTTGTTTTGGACTTTTCTAAAATCTAGATAGAGCCAGCAACTTCAAAGACGCACCGCCAGCGCATCAGAAGTTGGTCGCCATGTTTGTGAAGCGGGAGTAGTGCCCCTGGAAGGCGACCGTGATCGTGTCGGTGGGACCGTTGCGATGCTTGGCAACGATGAGGTCGGCCTCGCCCTCGCGAGGTGACTCACGCTCATACATCGACTCGCGATGAAGCAGGATCACCATGTCGGCATCTTGTTCGATGCTGTTATGCACGGCAACGCCGTTCGCGATGAAGTTGTGAGTGCCCAGAACCGTTGCGTCATAGACCTCTTCGACGCCATCCGGCTCGATCGAGACAACCGAGTCCCACAACACGTCGTTGACTGCCTCGAGGTCCAGATCCGCCTCATCCAACACCTGCACGACTTGACCAAGGCTCTGCGCGTCAACCTGCATGTCGTTGGTCGGGACGACGTGGCCCGCCGTCATGACCTCACTGACGCGGCCCCAAACCGCCGCAGTCGTCTCAGCCCCGGACATGTTGCCGGAACGTGCGCGCACACTATCCAGCAGCGCCAAGCTCTCGGTTGTCTGCTCACCATGCACGTCGACCTCCTGCAGAAAACGCCTCTGGTCGTCCACGTCGACGATATCGAGAGCGAAACCTTTGCCCGTGCTGCAGATCCGGCACGAGATGCCGAAACGCAGCAGTAGGCGAGCGACGTCGTCAAGGAGCCGGCGCGATTGCGAAGTCAGACTGATGCGACCGTCCTCGCCGGCACGGTCCGCCCGCACTGAACCGTCCAGCATCCAGAGGTGCTTGAGAAAGGCACCGATCTGACGCTTGGGCGAGTGGAACACCGAATCGGGCACGGAACCACTCGCCATACCGCTGAGGTGTTGGGCGTGCAGCACGACCTTGTCGTCCTCCCAGGTCGTCAGGTCGTGTGGCGCCGGAACGTGGCGCGGCACAGCCACGCGTGAACCGGAGCGCAAGTCGCCCAGCTGGGTCCAGCCCTCGTAGGCCAGGAACGGGTGGTTATCGGTGGCTCGAACCGTCTTGCCCGACGCCAGGGTCAGGCGGAACACCGGCTTGACGCCCGTCGGGAACACATGGGTCAGATGCCGTTGCACGTAGCGCAAGGATTCATCGAGCGTCCAGACCGGAACGTCGGTGGCGCCCTCGGCATACAGCTCACCCATCGTGGTCTCAGCGCCGGTGTCTGCCCGCAGGATCCGTGCGTCGGCGGTGAGGCAACCGGATTCACGAAGGTCGCTCATCTGCGGCCTCTTGTCGGTGCGCTGCTCACTGCCGCGGTTCAACTGCGAGATAGCGATGACGGGGACCTCGAGCTCCTTGGCCAAGAGCTTGAGGGCACGGGAGAACTCGGAGACCTCCTGCTGCCGGCTCTCGACGCGTTTGCCCGAGCTCATCAGCTGCAGGTAGTCGATGATCACCAGACGAAGGTTGTGCTGCTGCTTGAGGCGACGGCACTTGGCCCGGATCTCCATGAGCGACATGTTCGGCGAATCATCAATGAACAGCGGGGCATCCGAGACCTCGGCCATGGTCCGCGCCAGCCTGGTCCAGTCCTCGTCGCGCATCGTGCCCTTGCGCATGTTCTGCAGCTGGATGGACGCCTCGGCCGACAGCAGTCGCATCGTGATCTCGGTGCGACTCATCTCGAGGCTGAAGAGCACGGTGGCCATCTTGTGCTTGATCGCCGCCGACCGGGCTATATCCAAACCCCACGTCGAGTTGTGCGTGGGAATCATGGACTCACCTGCAAGGTAAAGGTGGGTCTCGTTATCGACCTCAATGCAACGCACCGGGACAGAGACGCCCGGACGAATACCGACCAGCTTCCATTGCTCCGCCCCGATTGCGCCCACCCCGGTATCCGACGTTGCTGGTGCGGGGTTGCGATCGATGGACACGCCCCGCCCATCAGCGAGAAGAACGAGTATCTGAGCGGTTGTCCGGACAATCTGGTTCCAGCCGACGGTGACCAGCCACTGGTGCTCTGCATCGGCGACGATCACCGCGCCGTCGGAGAACTCGACCTCGAAGCACGGGCGACCCGTCATCACCTCGGTTGCTCGGGTCACCATGGTCGGGCGTCCGTCGCCGCTGAGCACAAGCTCGCCAACCGCAACCCCACCCATCGTGGTCCAGCCCGAGGGTGTGGGAAGCGGCGTGTCCAGTGCCAGCGCCTTCCCGACGGCCGGTCTCGCCGCCACGACGATCATCTGCCCGGGGTGCAGGCCGTTGGTCAGGTTGTCGAAGTCGGTGAACCCGGTGGGGACTCCGGTCATCTCACCGGACTTGCCCGAGGCGGCCTCGATCTCGTCGACCGTCGCCTCAAGCACATCGCCGAGGACCGCGTAGTCATCCCCGCCACGTTTGTCCGCCACGGCGTAGATCTCGGCCTGAGCGGCGTTGACGATGTCGACGACGTCTCCGCCGTTCTGGCTGTAGCCCATCTGGACGATCTTTGTGCCGGCGTCGACGAGCCGCCGCAGGACCGCACGCTCGGCCACGATCGTCGCGTAGTACCCGGCGTTGGCCGCCGTCGGCACTGAGGAGATCAGCTGGTGCAGATAGGCCTGGCCGCCCACGCGCACCAGGTCGCCACGCTTGGTCAGCTCATCCGAGACGGTGATGGCGTCGGCCGGCTCGCCACGGCTGAAGAGGTCCAGGATCGCGTCATAGATCTGCTCGTGCGCGGGACGGTAGAAGTCGACGCCCTTGAGCACCTCGACGCAGTCAGCGATCGCATCCTTGGACAGCAGCATGCCGCCGATGACGCTCTGCTCCGCGTGGACGTCCTGGGGCGGGAGCATGCCTTCGCCTGAGTCGTAGGAGCTTTGCCCGCGCCCGGAATACGACTCGACGTTCAGCTTCGTGATCGACACGCCCACCCCTTCGATACCGACCCTGCAACCAGACTGCCAACAGCACACCACCTGGATCTGACAAGACCCAACGAACGACCGTCAGCGGCCATCGCCCGTGCAGTATTCCGGTGTCAATGGGCCACGGTAGGACCGCTGACCGGTTGGCTCAACCAGGGCTTGTGCACATCCTGGGGACAACCTGTGCACCACGCCGTCGCAACGTGTGCACACACTGGGGAAAACTCTGCGAGTTTCGCGATCGACGCCACGCCGCACGCGGCTGGCCTGCACATACATGATCCACACCCATGTGGACAAAAGATTCTTTGGGCGTGTCGCCCCGACCGCCCCAAGAACGATGCGGTCAGCTGCGGAGCGGCCCTAGCCTGAGCCGATGGGGAGCGCTCGAGGTGACCTGGTCGATGCCGTATGCCGTGAGCTGGAGGCTGCCGGCGATCCCGACCGGGCAAAGGGCCAGCAGGCCTACATGAAGTCCGCCATGCCCTTTCGTGGCATCACGTCACCTCACCTCAAGGCCACGCTGCGACCCCTCCTGGCCGACCCGGCATACCGCCTGGGCGAGCGCGACGAGTGGGAGGCGACGATCCGGGGGCTCTGGGATGGCGCACATTTCCGAGAGGAACGCTATGCCGCCCTGGCCATCTCCGGGCACCGTCTGTATCGCGTGTGGGCCCAGGACCGCTCGTCCATGCCCTTGTACCTCTATCTGATCGAGACGGGCGCGTGGTGGGACTTCGTCGACGAGATCGCCGCGCGACGGGTCGGCCCAGTCCTGCGAGCACACCCCGAGACCGAGGCCGCACGGATGCGCTCATGGGCGACGGCGGACAACCTGTGGGTACGTCGGGCTGCCATCCTCAGCCAGCTGTCGAGCAAGGATGAGACGGACCGCCAGCTCCTCCTCGACTGCATCACGCCCAACCTGGCCGACCGGGAGTTCTTCATCCGCAAGGCGATCGGCTGGTCGCTGCGCCAGTACGCCCACTCAGGCCCCAGCGCGGCGGACTGGGTTCGCCGCAGCGTGGACCAGCTCGACACCCGGCTCTCACCGCTGTCGAGGAGGGAAGCCCTCAAGAACCTGGGGTGACGGCCGCTGCAAGTAGCGACGCTCGCGAACGCGGCATGCCGCTGACACCGCGGGCGTCGGGCCGCACCGCCAGGACCTGGTTCACCCCGATCCGGTTGCCCTCGAAGGCCAGCGCAGAGCCGGCCATGTACAACCGCCACACCCTCGCCCGGCCGGCGCTCGTGAGCTCAACGGCCCGGTCCCAGTTGGCCTCAAGGTTTGCCACCCATGCGCGCAAGGTCAGCGCGTAGTGCTCACGCAAGGCCTCGACGTCGCGAACCTCGAAGCCGGCATCCTCCAGCGCCTCGACCATCGCGGCCATCGGCTGGAGCTCCCCGTCGGGGAAGACGTAGCGGTCGATGAACGACGTTCGCGAGAAGCGTCCGAACTCTCCGGGACGTCGGGAGATCGCGTGGTTGAGCAGTCGACCGCCGGGGCGCAGCAGGCCGAACAGCTCCGCCGAGTATGTCGGCAGCATCGCCCGACCGACGTGTTCTGCCATGCCGATGCTCGCGATCGCGTCGAAGGGCCCGCCGTGGACATCGCGGTAGTCCTGGACACGGATCTCGACTCGATCAGCGACACCCTCATCGAGGGCCCGGTGCCGGGCGTGGTCCGCCTGTTCCTGCGACAGCGTGATGCCGATGGCCTCAACCCCATAGTTGCGAGCAGCGTTGCAGACAAAGGCCCCCCAGCCGCACCCGACGTCGAGGACACGCGTCCCCGGCTTGAGGCCGAGCTTGCGGGCGACGAGGTCGTTCTTGGCCTGCTGGGCCTCCTCCAGCCCGAACGAGGGATCTGGGGCGGCACCGGATACGGGTCGGTGATCCCTCTCGAAGTAGGCGCACGAATAGGTCATCGACGGCCCGAGGACGAGCTCGTAGAAGTCGTTCCCGACGTCGTAGTGATGAGCGATGGCCAGCGCGTCACGGCCCTTTGAATGGCGCAGCCCGCCAAGTTTTGCCTCCTCCTCGGGAGGTCGTGGAGGCGGGCCCACGACGCCCAGGCGCAACGCCGCCACGACCAAGGCCCGACGCGTCGACATGTCGATCACCACGCCCGGGCCGAGCTCGGGATCGGCAATCCGTTCCAGCGCCGACAGGCCCTCCATCAGGTCACCATCGATCAGCACGTCGCCGGAGACGTAGGCGCGGGCGAACCCGAGCTGGTTGGGGGCCCACAACACTCGACGGAGGGCTCGTGGGCTGGTGAACGTCAGCTGCACCGGCGCGTCGGGCGGACCGAGCTCGCTACCGTCCCAACACCGCACCCGAACGGGCACGTCGGCACCCAGACCTGCCCGGACCAACGGGCCCACAAAATCCACGACGCTCACGGGGGGCTTCCCTCCGACTCGGCCACAGCCATCAGAAACAACTGTCCACCAGATCGGCAACGGGCGCACTACTTCGGGGATTCCTGCGCTCCGCCTACCCTGCGATGGTGAACCGCAATCGGAACTTGTCGGACGAACCCGGCAACCTGCCACCCGATTCTGGCGACCAGCGGCGCGAGATTGTGCGCCTGGCCGTTCCGGCGTTTCTGGCCCTCGTGGCAGAGCCCCTGTTCCTGCTGACCGACTCGGCGATCATCGGGCACCTGGGCACCACCCAGCTGGCCGGGCTCGGTGTCGCGAGCGCCGCACTCATCACCGCCGCCAACGTCTTCGTCTTCCTGGCCTACGGGACCACGTCGATCGTCGCCCGACAAGTGGGCGCCGGGTCGGAGCGGGGCGCCGTCGGCGCGGGTGTCGACGGGATGTGGCTCGCCGTCGCGATCGGCATCGTGACCGGGGCTGTTGTCGCCATCTACGCCGCGCCGCTGTGCGCCCTGTTCGGCGCATCCCCGGCCGCACTGGAGCAAGCGGTGACCTACCTACGGGTTTCCGCGATCGGCATACCGTCGATGCTGGTCGTCCTCGCCGTGACGGGAGTTCTGCGCGGACTGCAAGACACCCGAACTCCTTTGGCCGCGTCCGTCGTGGGTTTCAGCGCCAACATCGTGCTCAACCTGTTTTTCGTGTACGGCCTGCACATGGGCATCGCGGGTTCCGCGTGGGGCACCGTTCTCGCCCAGACCGGTATGGCGGCCGCCCTCGTCATCGTCGTGACCCGGCGGGCGAGGAGGCTCGGTGCGAGCCTGCGCCCACACCCGGGCCGAGTGCTGAAAGCCGCTAGTGACGGAGTGCCCCTGCTCGTCCGGACGCTGGCGATTCGGTTCGTCCTGCTCGTGACGACCTGGGTCGCCGCGGGCATGGGTGATGTGCCGTTGGCCGCCTACCAGGTGTCCGCCACCATCTGGAGCTTCCTGGCCTTCGCCCTCGACGCTCTTGCGATCGCCGGACAGGCCATGACCGGCAAGGCTTTGGGCGCCGGCGACGTCGTCGGAGCGCGCGCCGCCACCCGCACCATGCTGTGGTGGGGTGTCATCGGCGGCGGGGTGCTCGGAATCCTCGTGCTGGCAACACATTCGGTGCTGCCGGCTCTCTTCACCTCCGACCCGGCCGTGCAGTCCGCGCTCGCCGCTGCCCTCATCGTGGTCGCGCTCTCCCAGCCGATTTCCGGCTTCGTGTTCGTCTTGGACGGAGTGCTCATCGGAGCCGGTGACGGCCGGTGGCTCGCGTTGGCCCAGGTCGGGATCCTCGCCCTCTATCTGCCGCTCATCCTGGGAGTCCGGGCTGCGGCGGAGTCCTTGCTGGCAGGCCCGGATCTCGTTGCCGCGCAAGGACATGCGCTGTCCGTGCTCTGGTTGACGTTCGTCATCTTCATGTCGATGCGAGGAGTTGCCCTCGGCTGGCGGGCCCGTGGGGACGCGTGGCTGATCACCGGCGGCACCCGCTGACACCCGCTATTGCTCAAAGGGGCGCAGGTGTTCGCGCTGGCTGGCTTTTTCCTGCTCGTATGCCGACCGGGCCGCACGCGTGACCGGAAGGGTGGAGACGTCAGCGACCGGGACGTCCCACCACGACCGGCTCGACGGGGAGCCGGTCGCGAGGTCGCACTCCACGTGAACCACCGTGGTCCGGGTTGATGCCAACGCTTCACGCATGCACTGCCTGAACGCGCCCAGGGTGTCGGCACGAAGGACGTCCGCGCCGAGGCTGGCGGCATTGGCGGCCAGGTCGATCGGCAGGATGTCCCCGTCCAGGCGACCAGTGTCACCGCGGTATCGGTATCTGGTGCCGAACTGTGGCGTGCCAACGGTTTCGGACAGCGCACCGATAGACGCGAAACCGTGGTTCTCCACCAGGACCACCACCAGCTTGATGCTCTCCTGCAGAGCGGTGACGAGCTCCTGGGCCATCATCAGGTACGACCCGTCGCCCACCAGGACGATGACCTCGCGGTCGGGGGCGGCCATCTTGACCCCGAGTCCGCCAGCGATCTCATAGCCCATGCATGAGTAGCCGTACTCCACCTGATAACCCTTGATGTCACGTGTCCGCCACATCTTGTGCAGGTCGCCCGGCATCGAGCCCGCAGCACACACCACGACGTCACGCGGGCCGGACAGGTCGTTGACCGCGCCGATCACCTGGCTCTGGCGTGGGGCCGCGTCCCGATCGCCTCCTAGGTCGTACGCCGCCGCGACCGCACTGTCCCACAATCCTGCAAGGTCAGTCGCCCGCTGCGTGTATGCCGGGTCGGTGCGCCACCCCGATAGCTGGGTTGTCAATGCCTGCAACGCCTCCCGGGCATCGGCGAGCACAAAAAGGCCTGAGAGCTTGTGCCCGTCAAGAGCTGCCACGTTGATGTTGACGAAGCGGACGGTTGGTTCACCGAAGGCGCTCATCGACGCGGTGGTGAAGTCGCTCCAGCGGGTGCCGATGCCGACCACGAGATCAGCTTCGGCGGCCAGGGCGTTGGCAGCGGTGCTGCCGGTTGCTCCGATGGCGCCCACTGACTGAGGGTGGTCCCACGCCAAGGAGCCCTTGCCCGCCTGCGTCTCGGCCACGGGAATCCCGGTGGCCTCCGCGAACCGACGCAACGCATCGGTGGCCTCGGAGTAGCCAACCCCGCCGCCCGCGACGATCAGCGGACGGTTCGCTGCCCTGATCGCGGCGACGGCCTCCTGCAGAACGGCGGCCTCTGGCAGCGGCCGTGCGACGTGCCAGACCCGAGCGTCGAACAGCTCATCCGGCCAGTCCCATGCCTCAGCCTGGACGTCTTGCGGGAGGGCGATGGTGACTGCTCCGGTGTTCGCCGGGTCGGTCAGGGCGCGCATCGCCCCGAACAGCACGGACGTCAGCTGCTCGGGTCGCCACACCCTGTCGAAGAACACCGACACCGGGCGCAAGGTGTCGTTGACCGAGATGTCGTGGCCGCGCGGGGACTCGAGCTGTTGCAGGACCGTGCCGCTTGCTCGGGTCGCGAAGACGTCACCAGGCAGCAGCAGCACCGGGATTCGGTTGATCGTCGCGAGGGCAGCACCGGTGACCATGTTGGTCGCGCCCGGGCCGATGGATGTCGTACAAGCCAGAGTCTGCAGACGGTTCCGCATCCGTGAGAATCCCACCGCGGTGTGCACCATGGCCTGCTCGTTGCGACACTGGAAGTACCGCAGAGCATCGTGACCGACGTCGGCCTCCTCGTCACCCTCGAGCTCCGCCTGCATCAGCGCCTGCCCGAGCCCCGCGATGTTGCCGTGTCCGAAGATCCCGAAGCAGCCGGCGATCAGCCTCTGCTGGACCCCGTCGCGCTCGGAGTACTGACACGCGAGAAACCTCACGACGGCCTGGGCGACCGTCAGGCGGATCGTATGGCTCACCCGCGCCGACCGAAGGGCAGCCGGGGGTCAACCTTCTGTGAGGCCCACGACTTGCTCACCCAGGCGTGATCGGGGTCTTCACTGATCAGCCACTCGCGGTGCGCGCCCGGGCCCGCCATGACGTTGAGGTAGTACATGTCATACCCGGGTGGTGCCATCGAGGGCCCGTGCCAGCCATGCGGCACCAGGACAACGTCACCGCTGTGAACCTCGGCCATGACGTTGATCGGTCGGTCCCAGGTGCCATAAACCCGTTGGTAGCCAAAGGGTTTGGCCGACTCCGGCGCATCGCCGTCGGCGCGCATCTCGAAGTAGTAGATCTCTTCCAGGACGCTCTCACGGTCTTGCAGGTGCTCGTCATGCTTGTGTGGCGGATAGGACGACCAGTTGCCCGCCGGCGTCAGCACCTCGCACGCGATGATCGAGTCAGCGTTGAGCACCGACGCAGTCCCGAAGTTGTTGATCTGGCGTGAACAGTGCCCGGCACCCCGCAGCTCGATGATCGTCTCCTCGGCGGGGATTCGCCTGAAGGGCAACGTGGCTGACGCCGTGGCATGCGGCAGGGCGATCCGGCCTCCCGAGGTGCTGGTGATGGTGAACCGCGAGGACACCGGAACATAGGCATAGTCGGTGGGTCCGGCGAAGGGCCCTTCACGGCCTTCCAGGAAGACCAGCTTGCCGGCGCTCTCGACCCGGACCTGTCCGGACAGTGGGAGAACCAGCCACTCAAACTCCCCACCGGTGATGCGACGCGACTCACCTGGGGCGAGAGTCACGACATAGAGGCCTGTGTGTTGCCAGCCCGCCTCACGCGGCCCGATCGCCACATCGAAACCTTCCCGGCCCGCCGTACCTGCCTTGCGAAACCACGTATTCAAGACGCACCTCCGTGTATCAGCTCGGCAGCCACGTCGACCGTGGCCGTTGCTTCACTACCGGGCAGCTGCTGCTGGCTCATCAGCTGTTCGACCTCGTGGTCGGTGGGCATGGCGGTCGAGCACTCCAGCCGCGAGGCCACGATCGCCCCGGCAGCGCTGGAAAACGTCAGGATCCGTTCGATCAGCCAGCCCGCCAACAGTCCATGACAGAGCGCGCCGCCAAATGCGTCACCAGCGCCGAGGCCGTTGACCACCTCGACCGGGAACGGCTCGACCTCGACTCGCTGGTCACGGGTCCGCGCCAGCACGCCTCTGGGACCCTGCTTGACGATTGCGAGATCGATCCCCCTGTCCAGCAACGCTTCCGCTGCTCGGTCAGGATCGCTCTCGCCCACCGCAACCTCACACTCCTCGCGATTGCCGACAGCAACGGTCACCATCGACAGGGCTCGGTCAACCTGTGCGTGGGCCTCGCTCGGGTCGTGCCAGAACATCGGCCGGTAGTCAAGATCGAGGATGGTGAACGGGGCCCTGCCGCGGGCCTCCCACGCCGCGAAGTGCGCAGCACGGCTCGGTGCGGCCGACAGCCCGGTCACCGTGGACCAGTAGACCGAGGCTGAGCGCACGGCATCCAGATCGATCTCCGACGCGAGGATCTGCAGGTCAGGGGCAACTGGATACCGGTAGAAGTAGAGAGGGAAGCTGTCGGGCGGGAAGATCTCGCAGAACGTGATCGGCGTGGGCGAACCGTCGACCGCCGATACGTAACGGTCATCCACCCCGAGGTCCCGCAGAGCCTGGTGGACGAACGTGCCAAAGGGGTCCTGGCCGGTGCGGGTAATGACCGCAGTGCGCCGCCCGTGCCGCGCGGCGGCCACGGCAACATTCGTCGGGCTGCCACCGAGGAACTTGCCGAACGTTGTGACGTCCTGCAGAGGGGTGCCCGACTGCAGCGGATAGAGATCGACGCCGACCCGCCCGATCGTGAGCAGGTCGAACGGGCGGGCGTCGTCGCTCATGCGGTGCTCCGGGCGACGATGCGCAGGTGCTCGATGCTGGCCCTCACATCGGCGATCGGGCCGAGCTCGCCGGCAGCTGGAGGCCCGGACAGGATGGCGTCCTGCTCGAGGACGTACCACCCGTCATACCCCGCGCCCTCCAGCGAGCCGACGATCGCGGCAATATCCACGTCGCCCTGACCCAGCGGGCGATACATGCCCTGACGAACCGCCTCGGTGTACGTCACAGCACCAGACTGCACCCGTCTCGCCCACGACACATCCACATCCTTGAGATGCGTATGACGGATCCGCCTTGCATGCGCGGACGCGAGGGCCACCGGGTCGGCACCGCCGATGAGCAGGTGCCCGGTGTCCAGGCACAGTCCGATCCCGCTGCCGGCAAGCACACGCTCGACGTCGTCTGTCGTCTCGACCATGGTGCCGACATGTGGGTGCAACGTCGCGGTGATCCCGCTCTGGCCGGCGAGCCGGTCGAGCCGGTCGAGGTGGGTGAGCAATATCTGCCAGCCGGCGTCGTCAAGGACCGGCCGAACGTCGTACCCGTCGGTCCCGGTCGCAGCGGCGAGGACCAGAGTTCTTGCGCCGGCTGCCACGAAACCCTCGAGGGCTTGCTCGATCTCGGGGACCGGATCGTGGGTCGCATCGTGCAGCACGACGGGGACGAAACCGCCCACGGCCCGTAACCCATGGTCCGCCAGGGTTCTTGCCTTGCGCCGCGGATCATCAGGCAGGAAGCCCTCAGGTCCGAACTCGGTTGCGACCAAGCCAACATCCCGCATCTGCGACAGCACTGTCGCGGGGTCGAGCTGCCAGCCCCAGCCAGGGACCTCGCACACACCCCACGAGATGGGAGCCCCAGCAACCCGGTCCATGATCGACGTCATGGGCCCAGCTCGTCCATGCGCACCGGGCGGCCGTCGCGGCGCGACAGGGCGCATGCCTCCGCAATCAGAAACGCCTGAAGTCCGTCCTGCACCGAACACGGCGTCTCGATCCGACCCGCGACCAGCTCGGTGAACGCGACCATCTCGTCGACATAGGCCTGACGGAACCGCTCCATGAAGTCGGCGTACGGCTTGCCTGCGGGGAACTCGACGCCCTCCTCGAGCGAGCGCAACGGCAGCCGGTCGTCCATGCCGACGCACACGGAGTCCTCGCTACCCAACGCTTCCAGCCGGACGTCGTAGCCGCGGGCGTTGTAGCGCGAGCCGGAGATGAGTGCAATGGTGCCGTCATCCAGCGTGAGCACGGCAGCGGCTGAGTCGAAGTCACCGGACTCGGCGAAGAATGCCTCTCCGCGGTTCTCGCCCACGGCGTAGACGCTGACAACCTCGTGGCCGGTGACGAAGCGCACCGCGTCGAAGTCGTGGATGCTGCAGTCCCGGAAGAAGCCGCCCGAGGTCGGTATGTACGACGCATGCGGCGGCGCGGCATCGCTGGTGTTGGCCCGGATCGTGTGGACCCAGCCGAGACTGCCGCTGGTCACCGCCTCACGGGCGGCCCGAAAGCCGGCGTCGAAGCGACGCTGGAAGCCGATGTGGACCGGCACCTTCCCGTCGGCCACGCGCTCGGCGATCACACGTGTGCCCCGCAGGTCCGCGGCGACCGGCTTCTCGCAGAACGTGGTGAGTCCCGCGTCCTGGGCGCGTCCGATCAGCTCGGAGTGGGCGCTGGTGGGTACACAGATGGCGACGCCGTCCAAGCCTGCCCCGAGCAGGGTCTCGACGTCGGCGACAGCTTCGAGGCCGAACTCTCTGGCCACGGCCTGCGCTCGCGCATTATCGGCATCGGTGACAACGACCTCGTCGACGCTGCCCAGCCCTATCAGCGTCGACGCATGCAATGCCCCGATCCGGCCGACTCCAACCAACCCGATGCGCATGCTCAGAGCCTCCAGTTCGATGGCCCGCGCTGCGTGTGACGGAGACGGCTGGACGGTCGAGTCCGGGGACCACTGCTACCGCGGAGGTCGGTACTCCGTCAACATTACGGTCTGCCCGCGTCAGCGGTGGGGCTGGCCAGCTACCGTCTTCTTGGAGCCTGTGGCTTTGCTCACCGCTGACTGCTCTGCAGCCTTGGCCCGGCCAGCCGCTGACTGCTCTGCAGCCTTGGCCCGGCCGGCCGCGGCACTAGACCCGGGGCACCCGTGTGCGGCCTCGGCGACTGTCGCCGCGTGGTCTCGCAAGCCAGCATTGTCCGTTTTGTGCGCTGCTGCGGAAACACAGGCTCCGTGAACACCTTGGGCGACCGGGTCGGGCTGGGCGGCATCGTTCGGCTTGGAGGGGTTGGTCCTCTCGGTTGAACCTGTCGTCTCGGCCTTGGTTTCGGCCTCGGTGATGCTAAGGCTGTCAGCGTGCAGCAGTGCATGGGCCGCAGGTGCCCGAGTGGTGCCAGTCTGTGACGAGGTGGAGCCGGAGGCGAGCGCAGTTCCGCTGGCGAGAAGGGTGAATGCGGCGGTGATGACGATAAGTTTTGCGGGTCCACCGAAGCTACGTTCTGACGACTCATGACGCGCCTTGCGGAGCATCCGTCAACCTCCGTCGGACTACGTAAATCAGATGGCTACCGCGGTATATTTCTAGAAGGTACCCCCTAGAGGTCTTTGGTGACATCCCCCGGACGGCTTGACATGTCGAGCACGCCAGAGGGCGCGGATCCGATGGGATCCGCGCCCTCTGGCGACATGCGTTTTCGCGGCGTCAGCCGGCGACGACGTCCAGCTTGATCGTGGCCTGCACCTCGGGATGCAGTCGCACAAGAGCCTCGAACGAGCCGACCGACTTGATCGGGCTGGTGAGCTCGATCTTGCGGCGGTCGAGCTGGGGACCACCTGATGCCCTGACGGCGTCGGCGACGTCACCCTGGGTCACGGCTCCGAAGAGGCGACCGGACTTGCCCGCCTTGGCGACAACCTGGACCGACTTGACCTCGAGCTGACCTTTGAGGCCCTTTGCCTCGTCCAAGGAGTTGATCTCGCGGACCTCGCGGCCCTTCTTGATCGCCGCAACCTGCTTCTCGACGCCCTTGGTCCAGCCGGTGGCCAGACCTCGACGCAGCAAGAAGTTGCGGGCGTAGCCGTCCTTGACGTCGACCACATCACCGGCCGTGCCGAGGCCAGTAACCTCGTGAGTCAAAATAACCTTCATTGAACTTCTCCTTCTCGGTCAGCTAGCTCAGCAGTTAACTAGCTCAGCAGTTAACTAACTCAGCGAGCCGAGCTGGAGTAGGGCAGCAGGGCCATCTCACGGGCGTTCTTGACGGCCGTGGCGATGAGACGCTGCTCCTGGGCAGACACACCGGTCACCCGGCGAGCGCGGATCTTGCCACGGTCGGAGATGAACTTGCGCAACAGCGCTGTGTCCTTGTAGTCGATGTTCTCGACCTTCGCCGCTTTGAGCGGGTTGGCCTTCTTCTTGGGCTTGCGCACAACGGGCTTGGCCATCGTGGTGCTCTCCAATCTTGAGAGGAGCCCAGGGTTTCATCCCTGGGATGGCATGACTTCTCTGTCTGTCTTGTCTTGTTGATAGGTCGCGCGAAGACGAGCCGCGATCTAGAAGGGGGGCTCGTCATATGACGGGCCGTTGCCCCAGCCGCCTTGCGGGCCGGCCGGCGCAGCGCCACCCGCGTTGGCGGGAGCAGACGAACCAGTGGCCCACGGGTCGTCGGCGGGAGCACCCCGGCCACTACCGCTTTGGGCAGCAGCGTCGGTCTTTGACCCACCGCCCTGAGCGCCACTGTTCTGACCGCCGCCGTTGAACCCTCCGGCTCCGGTGCCCCGCTGAGTGCGGTTGACCTTGGCAGTGGCGTATTTCAACGACGGTCCGACCTCGTCCACGTCCAGCTCGACGACCGTGCGCTTCTCGCCTTCCTTGGTCTCATAGGAGCGAGACTTCAGTCGGCCCGAAACCAGCACACGGGTGCCACGCTGCAGCGACTCGGCGACGTTCTCCGCCGCGTCACGCCACACCGAACAACGCATGAACAAGGTCTCGCCGTCCTTCCAGTCGTTGCTCGTCCGGTCGAACTGACGCGGGGTAGAGGCAACGGTGAAGTTGGCAACGGCAGCACCCGACGGCGTGAACCGCAGTTCGGGGTCGCCGGTGAGATTGCCGATGATCGTGATGACGGTGTCGCCAGCCATATCGAGTCCCTAGATTCGGAGTTCAGGCGCCGGGGCGCAGGAGCTTGGTCCGCAGGATGGACTCGTTCAGGCCGAGCTGACGGTCCAGTTCCTTTGCCGTGGCCGACTCCGCGCTGAAGGTGACGACGGCGTAGACGCCCTCGTTCTTCTTCTTGATTTCGTAGGCCAGACGGCGTTTGCCCCACAAGTCGACGTTGTCCAGGGTGCCGCCATCCTTGGTGATGACAGACAGGAACTTGTCGAGCGAGGGCTGAATGGTGCGTTCCTCGAGATCGGGGTCGAGGATGATCATGAGTTCGTACTGACGCATGCTGATAACCCACCTCCTTCGGTCTAGAACGGTCACGGAACATCCGTGACAGGAGGGTTGCAGCGTCCCACCTCGAAACACCGTGCCACGTGCCACCGACAGGGGGTCGGCGGCGAACAGCGTGGGTCCCACGAGGCGAACTTCTTGAGAGTACCGGCAACTGCCTCGCGCCCGAAATCGACGGCTGTGCGACAGGAAGGGGTTTCAGGTGAGGTGGACGAGCACCTGATCCGGCGCACCCGCCATCGGGCCGGCCAGAGGGTCGACCTCGTCGCCCTGCTCTTCAGCCTCGTCGCCCTGCTCTTCAGCCTCACCGTCCTCGTCGACCTCACCCTTCTCGGCGACCTCGGCGGCCGGCCCGCGGGACCGGGCCACCCGCCATACCTGCACGACCAGGAACAGCATGGCGGCCAGGCGAAGAACGAGCAGCACCGTGTAGAGGCCCGCCGGCAAGCCGCGGTCAGGTTTGCTCTGGCCGGCGATGTAGAGCCATACGGCCACGAAGTAGGTCGACTCGAAGGCGGCCCAGATCAGATGGTCACGCCACTGCATCCCGATGAGCGCGATCAGCGGAAGCAGCCACAGTCCGGCCTGGACGGGGACAGTCTTGCCGGTGACCAGGACGATCACCAGCATCACCAGTGAGATCTCGGCCACCGTCGGCCGCCGGTCAAGGCTCAGGGCCAAGAACGCGCCTACGGTCAGGGCTGCGACCCAGCCCAGGATGGCGAGGGCGGTCACGGCGCCCGCCGGCACGGCGTGCCCCATCCTGGCCGGCACCATCCACACCGAGCCGTAGCTCGCCCCGGCCCCCCACCAGCTGCGATAGACCGAGAGCAAGGCATCCGCGTTCATCACGAGCCAGGGCAAGCTCACCGCGAACCAGGTGACCAGAGCCGTTGCCCCCAGCTGTCTCCATGCCGCGACCCGACCCGAGCGCACCGCGAGCAGGCCGATGGCGACGAGCAGGACCAAGGGATAGCTGCGCGCCGAGACAGCAAGACCCATGAGTACGCCGGCCAGCACGATTCTGCTCCGCCCCCATGCCCACAACGCCGCGGAGGCGAGCATTACACCGAGCAGGTCGACCGAGACGAGGCCGGCCATAACCAGCACAGGGCTGAGGGCCACGTGGGCGGCGCGCCACGGCGCCGCCGGGACCGACGCCGCCGTGACGGCCACGAGGACCATCACGATGAGAGTGATCAGCACTGCCCACAACGCGAAGTACCACTGTTGCTGAACCAGCACGGAGCCGTCGGGGACCGCGAGCCCGACCAGCCACATCACGAGCCCCGAGATCAGCGGCTGGTCCAGAGGCTGGGCGCCGGGCAGATACGGCATCGCGTGCCCGAGCCCGGCGCTCTGGTAGACGATCGGCAGGTCCGAGTAGCACGCGTGCCAGAACTGGTCCGGGGTGTTCCATCCCTTGCCGAAACAGTGCGCCTTCTGCAGCACTCCCAGGGCGATCGTCAGGCTCGACAGCCCGATCAGAACCGCGGCGGCAGGCTGCCATGCCGACCTTGCTGCCTCCCGGGCCAGCGCGGCATACCGTCCGCTCGGTCCTCCGATGATCTCGCTCGCCGCGGCAGCGACCGGATCGGTGCGGGTCGGCGCGATCACGGCACCACGGTCGGCGTCCCAGGCACCGTGGGCGGCCCAGTCTTCTTGGTGGCCGGGGGAGCAGTTGTCGTTGCCGTCGTCGGGGGCGTCGTCGGGG
>Ga0075530_1000494_pt1 | contig 18593 bp, 14 predicted proteins | sample NGEPerD_2_FD_75101 | JGI IMG/M metagenome (GOLD analysis project Ga0075530, IMG submission 75101) | Arctic peat soil microbial communities from the Barrow Environmental Observatory site, Barrow, Alaska, USA - NGEE PermafrostL1-D | ecosystem: Environmental > Terrestrial > Soil > Wetlands > Peat ... | reverse complement strand
GTCAAACAGCCCTGCCTCGACCATCTTGTTGACCGCGGCGCGCGCGGTCCTCGGTTGCTCCTCAGCGATGCCCAACGGGCTCACGCCGATGCCGTGATCCTGCGTCTGTGTCATAGCCATTCCCAATTTCAATCGAGGAACCTCTTACACAAACCATCTGACACGCCCGGGCGCCGGTGCCGCGACTGCGCGGCCCCACGTGCTGCTCCCACAGCCGACGTCCCACCGCGACGTGCCGACACCATCGAGGTCGTCGCAGCTGCGTTGCTGGCCCACCAGGCAGGCGCTGGCCACAGGGCAATCGCCGCCGACCTCGACGTGCCCTTCGACACGGTCAGGTCCTGGCTGCGTCGCATTACTGCTCGAGCCGAGTGGCTACGACACCGAGCGACCGTGTGGGCCCACCAGTGCGACCCCGACCTGCCGCCGATCACACCGACCGGGTCCCGACTCGGTGATGCCCTGGAAGCGCTCGGTGTCGCGGTCTCAGCACCCCGCCGCCGACTGGGCACCGGCGCCTCTGCTTGGCAGCTCCTCGCGATGATCGCCGGCGGCAGAATCCTCGCCCCGCTCACGCCAGCCCCTTCAGGCTGAGCAACGGGTGGCACGGCGTACACGCACGCCCTCATCCTAACGACACGATGACCACCAATGACGAAGTGCGGTGGCCCCACGTCGTCATGCTCGTCACCGTGGATGACGCAGACGGCCCGATCGTCATCACCGAACACGTCGCCGTCATCGTCAACCAGCGTGTCCGTCAACAGGTATGCCGAGTCTCTCGGCCCGGTCACCCGCGGCTGGGGTGCCCGGGGTCACAACGGTGGCCACGAGTTCCACTCGCTCTACGGATCGTGGGTCAACGATCACCACTGTGACCGCGGACACGGCTGACACCACTCCCCGCGAGACGACGCCGGACGCGGCGCTGCGACTGGACGGCCCATTTCGGCTTCCAGGGCCAAGGTCAGTGCCCGTTCATCTGAACCAGATGGCCCTCTGCCCCACGTATTGCCGTGTATCTGATCGATGACCCAGCGGTTCCGTCAAGAGAGAACATCCCTAGGCCCCCGGGAGGCACGGTGTCGTACATGCAGGTCGCATCCGTCGACCGAAATCTTCGCCGCGTCCACGCCGTACTGACGGAGGCTTGGTGTAACGCCTCCACCGCGGCCAAGGTCCTGCGGCGTCAGGGACAAGCACGCGTCGTCGGAAGTCGCGAGCGGGAACTGCGGCTCGGCAGCGTGCTTCAGCCCCCAGTCATGCTGGTGCACGGCCTTGGCGCCGACAAGTCCTGCTTCAGCGCCATGGAGAGTCACCTCCACCGCGCGGGGTACACCGTCTACAGCGTCAGCTATTCCTGCCTCGGTTCCGATGTCGACGCATGCGCGAGGAATCTCGAGCGGGAAACCGCCTGGCTACTCGACCAGACCGGATCCGACCGTGTCCATGTGGTAGCTCACAGCCTCGGGGGAGTCGTCCTCCGCTGGGCCGCGGCAAACACCCGCATGCGCGACTGGCTGAGCGTCGGCGTCACGCTGGGCAGCCCGCACTGCGGCACTCCCGCCGCACACCTTGCGTCTTCGCGCCTGCCGGGCTTCGGAAAGATCGTCAGCCAGCTCAGGCCCGGAGCGCTCACGATCGATGATGTCAGCCTCGGACGCGCGGCGGACGCACGGTGGGTCGCCATCGCCGGGGAGAACGACGTGGTCGTCCCTCCGAAGTACGCGCGCCTGCCTCAGGCCAGAAACGTCCGTAACGCCGTTGTGCCCTGGGCCGGGCACATGACGTTGACCCGCAACACCGACACGTTCGCCATCATCTTGGAGGAGCTGGCGGCGGCCAGTGCACTCGTGCCCCAGACGCGATCACCCCACTCGGACTCAGTCGACCCGCATCCTGCGTCACTCTGTGCCTAGCGAGGCCGCGCCAGAACAGGAGAGTCAGTCGAGCTCCTGTCCTGGATACAGAACCGGGCCCACGCCGGGGATTGCCTGCCGCTCGGCGAGATCAAGCAAGGACCCCCAGGCACGGCGGCTGCTCTGCTCGGTGGTCGACATGCGTGAGGCGACCAGCCCAGCGACCAGAGGAGTCGAGAAGGAGGTTCCACTCCACAGCGCCATGCCGTCGAAGGAGCGCTCGTCGTGGGGCTCGTCGTCCCACTTGCAGATGTAGTCGCCCTTGGCGAACGCGTTGACCAACCGGTCTCCGGGCGCATAGACGTCCACGGTGCGTGCGAAGTTGCTCCAGGAGGCGCGGTCGCTCCGGTTCTCGGCCAGGGCGCCGACGGAGACGACCCAGTTGAACGACGCAGGCCAGTTCTTCCGGTCGTCAGGCTCATTGCCTGCCGGAGAGAGGATCACCACCTCCTTCAGATGCTGGATCACGCTGTCGTAGAGCGCGGCCAGGGCCACCGGCGGGCGGTCGTCTTGCGTCCTCCCGGCGAAGTTGACGACCACGACGTCGGGCACTCGAACGGGTGGCTGACCCGCGGCGGCGACAAGATGGCTGCGCAGCAGGTTGGCGAGCTCGCTCTCGAAGACCGCACCGATCTCGTCCGCGCTTTTCCGGACCGGGATGAGGCTTGCGGCATTCACCACGCGTACTGCCGCCTCCGGCGCTGTCACCCGCACGCAACCCGCGGTGAAAGTTCCGTGGCCCCCGTCCTGGCGGATCTTCCCATCCGGTCCAAGTGGGTTCTCCTCATCCCCGGTGACGCCGGCGAGCCAGGCGTGGTCGGTCGCGGCGTCCGGCACCAGGCCGGTGTCCAGGACCAGTACGTCCACCCCTTTCCCATGCCGACTCTCCGGAGTGGCGGCATCCTTTCCGACCTGTTGCTCGGGGATCGGTCCGGCGTCTGCGGCGACCTCCTCCGGCTCGATCGCGGCGCAGGCGTGGACGCAGACGTAGTAGAGGTGGTCGAGACCTCCCGCACCCTGGCCCTCCTGGGCCCAGATCTGCGCGAGCTCGGTACGGACCGACCGCTCATCGTCGTCCTCGTTCGTGTCCGCCAAAGTGAGCCTGGTGGCGTCGGCGAGCGCGAACTCGCGGTCGATGGCAAATCGCACCCCCCGCTCCTGGAGACCCCGCACGATGCTGTCCAGGTTCGCGTCGCGGACGATGATCCTGTTTCTTCGGTAGAGGTACTCGACGCCGCCTTTCGATGTTCGCCAGTCGGGCGGATAGGGCGCTGCTTCCGGGAACGAGTCCAGGACCAGTTCCACCTGACGCTGCTCGATCAGTGAAGCGCCGCCTTCAACCTGCTCCGGCATGTCTCACCCTCCATGTGTCATCGGCTCAGTTCCGGACGCCAGCGTACCGAGATCTGTCCTGTGTGCGCGTCGCGTCGCGTCCTTGATTCTCAGCGAGATCGACGAGGTAGCGACCACCTGCGTGCTGTCTTGCGGGTTTCTGAAGTTTTTCTATTCTTGCGGTATCTGGACGCTGGTTGAGAGCTCAGTACAGAGAAGAACCCGACATGTCGACTCATCCGAACAGAGGAGACAGACATGGCGAAGCGGATGTGCACGACATGACTGTTCAGAGAACCTTGACTGAGATGGTCGAAGCTGCCAATGCAGGCGATCGAGCGGCCTGGCACTGGCTGGTGGAGCGGTACGCGCCATTGGTGATGGGCGTTGCGGCCCGATACCGGTTGGGGCCCGATGACGCGGCCGACGTCAGTCAGGGGGTGTGGCTGAAACTGGTCGAGCACCTCGATGACATTCGTGAGCCTCGTGCGCTTCCGGGCTGGATCGTCACTACTACCAGGAACGAGGCGCTGCGCTTGTTGAAGACCCGCCAACGCGCGGTCCCGGTGGACCCGCAGTTCGCGTTTGCGTTCGATGAAGCGGCCGACGCCGGCGGCCTCGATGATGAGATGTTGCGCGATGAGCAACATCATGCGCTTCGAGAGGGCCTTCGTGAACTACGTCCTCAGCACCGGGACCTGTTGCTGTTGCTGCTGGCAGACCCGCCCTTGTCGTACGACGACATCAGCCGGCAACTGGACATGCCAAAAGGAAGTATTGGACCAACCCGTGCACGTTGCCTCGAAGCGCTGCGCCACACCGCAGCGCTGAGGACGTTTCTTCCTGCAAACGGCTCGGCCCTGAGGAGATGAGGACCATGGACCCAGCAATGTGGCACAACAGCGATGACGCGTTGATGCAGGAACTGAAGGAAGCGATTGCCCGTGAAAGGGCTGTCCCGGAGCATGTGGTGCAGGCCGCGAAGGACGCATATGACTGGCGAGGAGTGGATGCGGAGCTGGAGCTCTTGAGCGTCTCGTTCGACTCGTTGATGGCAGATGCTGTCGGTGTCCGCGGCTCCGCGCAGGACGGCCCGCGCATGTTGGTCTTCGACGGTGAGGACCTCACCATCGAACTCGAGCTCGGGGACGACGTGCTCATGGGCCAAGTCGTGCCGGCGGGATCAGACCGAGTCGTCCTGGAGTGCGTAGATGGTCGGGTGGACGAGGCTGACGCAGACGATGCTGGCTTCTTCCTTCTCCGGCGTCCTGCCCAGGGACCTATCCGGCTGAAGTTGAGGCAGGCAGCGGGCGTCGTCACAGGATGGATATCGATCTAGACCCCACGTGGTGACGCGCCCACCTCAACGCGATCCCGTCGTCGCCTTGCGGCGTACTCCGCCTCGCTCGACTCGAGCCACGCCCGCAGCGCTTCAAGCACCTCCGAAACTCGGAGCGGCGGAGGGTGCGAAGGGATGTGTGAGGGAGTTTGTCGGATAGGGCGAGCAGGCAGCCCCTGCTCGGTACCCCACGCATCCTGTGCGTGAGGCCCCGGCCCGCAACCCCCATCGGGCACAGGTTCCGCCATTCCTCGATCGAGGCTGTCGAGGCTGTCGAGGCGCAGGCTGCGCCAGATGGACCAGCAGTTCGTCTGCCCTGACTGCGGTGCCCCGCCTGAGCCACCGGCGCATGGTCCTCATTCGGCACGAACTGCTAGTCGATCTGACTCCTGCCCTGCACGCCACTTCGTGAGGTCGTCGATCACAGCGCCGTCGACTGGTCCACCGAGTCCGCGATCTTGCGCAGTGCACGCCGCATCTGGTCCATGGCCCTGGCGCCCACCAGTTCGGCGTACCCCGCCTCGATCTCGTCCATCAGGCTCAGTGCGTCGAGCAGCAGGGCCCGCCCGGCTTGGGTGTGACGCACGAGGACGGCCCGCCCGTCGGCCGGGTCCGTGGTCCGCTCCAGGAAACCCCTCCGCTCGATCTGCCGCACGATCTGGCTGGCCGCCTGGCGCGTGACGCCCAGGCGTCGGGCGAGCTCCACCAGGCGGGTCCCCTCGGTGTGGATGTTGCCGAGTACGGCGATGTGGGCGCGCTGGACGGTCCCGTGGCCACGAACGTGCAGCCTCTCCACCAGGTCCATCGTCTCGACCTGGGAGACGCGGATGAGCAGGCGCAGGAACACCGTCTCGCGGTGGGCGCGGATCTCGTCGGTGGTCATCGACCGGAAGTCGGGCACGCGGGAAGTGTGCCAGATAGGCAAGGGTCTTGACAAAATAGGCAAGGCGATTGACTATTTGTTCATGGACACCACAACCCCGCAAATCAAGGCAACGACGCGAGCCGGGTTCCCGGCGCTCGAGGCGACACCGGCCAGCACGGGCAAGCCACCGGTAGTGCTTCTCCACGGAGCCTTTGCCGACCAGGACTCCTTCCGCGGCTGGGTCGGCCGGCTCGCCGACGCGGGCCACCACGTGATTGCCCCGGCCCGTCGCGGTCGTGTTGGCGTGGGTCCCGACAAGGCAGCGGGGCTCACCTTCGAAGACTATGTACGAGACACGATCGCCGTCCTGGACACAATCGACGAGCGGGCCGTGCTCGTCGGCCACAGCCTCGGTGCGCTGATCGCCCAGCGGCTGGCCGAGCAGGGCAGGCACGCGCGATCGTGCTCATCGCGCCCGCGCCTCCGTCAATGCTCACTGCCCAAGTTGTCGCGCTGCCGCACTTCTTGCCGAAGATGCCCCGGATCATGGCCGGACGCCCGTTCATCATGGGTCCCGCCGCGTGCTCGACTCTTGCGCTCAACAAGATGCCCGAAGCACAGCGGCCGGCAGTCCACGCACACCTCGCCCACGAGTCCGGGAAGGTCTACCGGGACCTGATGCTCGGTTCGGTGAAGATCGACGCCCGCAAGGTGCGGGTCCCGGTGTACGTCGCCGGGGGCACCGAGGACCGGATCATCGCGACCGGACTCACGAAGCGGACCGCCAGGCACTACGGGGTCGAGCCGCGGATGCACGAGGGCCGGGGCCACTGGATCATCGGCGAGCCCGGCTGGGAGTCCTTCGTCGACGACGTGGCGACCTGGCTCGACGCCAACGTCAGCTGAGGCAGCCGGTCACGCGAGGCGGCAGCAGATCCGGACGCCGAGAACGTGAACGCCGAGGCTCTCCCAGGCCGCTGAGGTCATCTGATCGCGACAACGCCCCGCGGTAGAAACGTCCCATGCCCTCCAACTATGGCTCTCGGTGGGCCTCCAAATCCTCCAGTTCACGCGCCTCCAGTCACAGTGCTTTGGCACTGTGGACGGAGGACTCTCAGGCGTGGTCGCTCGCCGACTCATGCCCGTCGTGACGGCTCTGTCGGCCGAAGAGCCCGTGCTGGCTCTGCCCGGCCCACGCGCGACGGCGACGAGGTCGACTTCGTCATGGAGTTCGATGACGGTCAGGTGCTGGCCTTCGAGGTCAGGTCGAACGAACGGGTGTCCGGATCCGATCTCAATGCATTGCGGAATCTGCGCAAAGCACTGGGCCCCACTTCGCGGCGGGGATCGCGCTCAACACCGGCACCCGCTCATAGACCTACGAAGATCGCCTGCACGTAGTGCCGGTCGACCGTCTCTGGGGACCCACTACGCCGTCCTGAGTCCCGCCTCGTCCGTCACCCACCGTTCCCGGACAGGTGTCCTCAGAGCCGGATCCTCGTCCCTTCCGGGTCGAAGAGCGACCTTAGGGAGACCGACACCGGCTCACGTGAGCCGTTGACGTCCACCTCGAAGCCGCCTGGTCGAACCCATTCCCGGTCGATGGCTCCGCCGTCCGGGTCCCAGACGTACGCGAGGCCGCAGCAGGCGCCGAGGCTCTCGCCCCACGCCGCCGACGTGACCTGGCCCGCCGCGACGCCACCGCGCACCATCAGCTCACCGCCCCACAACATGGGCTCACCGTTCTCGATCACGAACGAGACGAGCTTGCGTCGCGGACCTACGGCCTTTGCTTCCTCCACCGCCTGACGGCCGAGGAAAGCGATGTCGGTCTTGAGCTTGCAGGCGAACAACAGCCCGGCCTCGACCGGGTTGTAGTCGGGCGTCAGCTCACGACCGAAGGCGCGGTACCCCTTCTCGAGCCTCATCGACTCGATCGCGTAGTAGCCGCCGTTGACGACGCCGAGATCGTCCCCTGCGGAAAGCAGGTCCTCGTAGACGCCGACGGCGAACTCGGCCGGCACGTACAGCTCCCAGCCGAGCTCGCCGACGTAGGTGATCCGGGTGGCGCGGACCGTCGAGTAGCCGACGGAGATCTCCCGGCTGGTGCCAAAGGGGAAGCCCTCGTTGCTCAGGTCGGCCCCGGTCAGGCGGGCCAGCAGGTCACGCGACTTCGGGCCCATCACACCGAAGACGGCGTACGCCGAGGTCAAGTCGACCAGCGTGGCGCGGTGGTCACCGATCCGACGCACGATGTGGTCCATGTCGCGCTCGGTGGTCGCGGCGCTGCTGACGATGAGGAACTCCTCGGCGTCGACACGGGTCAGGGTCACGTCGGACTCGTAGGTGCCGCGTTCGTTGAGCATGCCGGTGTAGACGGTCCGCCCGACCGGCACAGCGACGTCAGCGGTGCACAACCACTGCAGCACGGTCTCCGCGTCCGGACCGATCAGCCGGTACTTCGAGAACGAGGTCTGGTCGAACACCGTCACGTTGCTCCTGGTGTTCGCCTGCTCGGCGGCGGACCACGGCAGCCAGTTCTGCTTCCCCCAGGAGTACTCGATGGCCGGATCGACACCTGCAGGGGCGAAGAAGTTGGCGCGCTCCCAGCCCATCCGGCTGCCGAAGTTCGCGTTGGCCCGCTCCAGGTGCGCGTAGACGGGGGAGCGTCGGAACGGGCGCGCAGTGCGCATCTCGCGGTTGGGCCAGGGGATCTCGTAGTGCAGTCCGAGAACCTCAGCCACGCGGTCGTGCAGCCACTGGTTGTTGCCGTTGAAAGCGGCGAAGCGCCGGATGTCGACGGCCGTGAGGTCCATCGTGGGAGCACCCTCGGCGATCCACTCCGCCAGCGCACGGCCTGCCCCACCTGCCGAGGCAATGCCGACAGAGTTGAAGCCCGCGCCGACGAAGAAGTTCCGCACTTCCGGGGCCTCACCGAGGATGAACTGGTTGTCCGGGGTGAAGCTCTCTGGACCGTTGTAGAACTTGCGGATGCCGGTCTCCTCCAGCGCGGGCACGCGGTGGACGGCGTTTTCCATCAGCGGCGAGAAATGCTCCCAGTCCTCCTCGAGCAACGCGAACTCGAACGGGTAGGGGATCTCGTCCGGTGCCACCCACGGCTTGGCGTCGGGCTCGAACCCGCCGACGACCAGCCCGCCGACCTCCTCCTTGAAGTAGGTGTAGCCGTCGGGGTCCCGCAGCACGGGGAGTTCTGGGTGCATGCCCTCGAAGGGTTCGGTGACGACGTAGAAGTGCTCGGCGGAGTGCAGCGGCACGTTGACCCCGGCCAGGGCCCCGACCGCCTTCGCCCACTGCCCGGCGCAGTTGACCACGACCTCGGCCTCGATGTCGCCCGCGTCGGTGCGGACCCCGGTGACGCGTCCGTCCACCACCACCACGCCGAGCACGCGCGTGTGCTCGAGGATCGTGGCACCGCGCTGGCGAGCCCCCCGGGCCAGCGCCGATGTCAGGTCGGTCGGGTTCGCCTTGCCGTCTCCGGGAAGCCAGATGGCGCCGACGAGATCGTCCACGCGCATGACCGGATAGCGGGCACCCGCCTCCTCCGGCGAGATCAGCTCGCACTCGAGGTCGTACGCCGCAGCGCTCGCGGCCGTCCGACGTAGCTGCGTCATGCGGTCCTCTGTCCGGGCGACGGTGACACCGCCGCAGCGCTTGAATCCCGTGGACAGGCCGACCTCCTCCTCGAGGTCGGAGTAGAGGTCGGTCGAGTACTGCACGAGCCGGGTGCCGCTCTCGTTGGCTCGCAGCTGGCCCACGAGTCCCGCGGCGTGCCAGGTGGTCCCCGACGCCAGCTCACCCTGCTCCAGCAGGACGATCTCGGTCACACCGAGCTTGGTCAGGTGGTAGGCCACGCTCGTCCCGATGACGCCGCCACCGATGACGACGACCCGTGCTCGAACAGGGATCTGCTTGTCCATGACACGGCTCCCTAGTGGTCATGACCGGAAGTGCGTCGAGGGTATCCGTGCCTGGGCCGCGGAGACCCCGACGAACTTCAGGGAATGACCATTAGTCGTCCCCGGCCGCCTGCGCGAGCAGCAGCTCGAACTCCGGACCGTCGAACTCTGCGACCGCCCGCTCGTACTTCTCCATCGCCCACGACCAGAAGTCGTGGTCGATGCTGCTCACCGAGTTCTGGATCGAGCCCCACAGAGTCCATCCGTACTTCGACATCAGCCCCCAGAGCCGGGCGCGAGCGACGCGATGGCGGAGCAGGCGCCCGTCGTACGCCTCCATCAGCTCCTCGAGCTGGCCCACAGCCAGGTCAGCCTCACTCCAGAGGTTGCCGAGCTCGAAGGAGGACTCGTTGTTGCCGGAGTACTCATAGTCGATGAGCCACAGCTTCGAACCGTCGTCGATGAAGTTCCCGGCGAGGAGGTCGTTGTTGCACGGCACCGTGGTCATCGGCCGGGCCGAGAGGACGCGTTCGATCTGCTCCGCCTTGCCCTCGAACTCGGAGTAGCGCGGCGGAAGCCGAAAGCCGTGTTCGCGCACGATCGCCAGGTACGTGCGCTGGATCTCGAACATGTTGAAGTCGTTTACGAAACGACGTCCCGAGTGCAGCCGATGGCATGCTTCGGCAACCCGTGAGAGATGACCGCCGTGGCGCAGATCCGCGTCGGTGAACGTCGCGCCCTCGAGGAACTCGATCACCAACAGGCCAGGGTCCTCGACGAACTGGAGCACGGCGGCTCCGGCGCCCGCGTCCGCGGCCGCTTGGGAGTTCAGGTACTCCGCGTGCCGATCGATGGCGAGCAGCTCGCTGCCCGGTTGCCCAATCCGCACCACCACCGTGAGGTCCGGGCAGGTGACCTTGAGATTGATGTTGGTCAGACCACCGGGCAGCCGCTCCACCCGGCGCTCGCGCCCGCGGAGGCAGTCGACCGCGTCCAGCGCCCTGGAGAAGTCTGCCAAGAGGTGCCTCCTTCATTCCTTCTCACGACCTGGCGCGGCGGCGATCGTGGCCTGGGATTGGCCCAGGACGAGCCTAGAGTTTCGCGAGCCCGAGTGGGTCGGGAGAAGCAACGAGGAGGACCTGGCCCACGTCCTGGGATGATCCGCGCGACCCCTCTGTCTAGCGGTACTAGGTTGGAGCAATGAACGAGAAAGAGCTCCTCGACAACGTTCCCACCGGCCTCTTCATCGGCGGCGAGTGGCGCGACTCCTCCGACGGATCGACCATCGACGTGGAGGATCCGGCCACCGGCGCGACCCTCACCAGCGTCGCGTCGGCCACCGTCGACGACGGTGTCGCTGCCCTGGATGCTGCCGTGGGCGCACAGCACGCGTGGGCGGCTACCGCCCCCCGGGAGCGCGCGGAGATCCTGCGCTCGGCGTTCGAGCTGATCACCGAGCGGGCCGACGACTTCGCGCTCCTGATGACCCTTGAAATGGGCAAGCCCGTGGCCCAGTCCAAGGGTGAGGTGACCTACGGCGCGGAGTTCTTCCGGTGGTTCTCGGAGGAGGTCGTGCGGATCGCGGGGCGTTGGGCCACCTCGCCGGACGGCAACACCCGGCTGATGACGATGAAGCAGCCGGTGGGGCCGGTACTGATGATCACGCCGTGGAACTTTCCGCTGGCCATGGGGACCCGCAAGATCGGACCGGCCCTGGCGGCAGGGTGCACGATGGTGGTCAAGCCGGCCTCGCAGACCCCGTTGACGATGCTCGCCCTGGCTGACCTGCTCACCGAGGTCGGCGTGCCACCCGGCGTACTCAACGTGGTCTCCACCGCCAACACCTCCAAGGTGATGGGACGGCTCATCGGTGACGAACGACTGCGCAAGCTCACCTTCACCGGCTCCACGCCGATCGGCAGGCAGCTGGTCAAGCAGTCCGCGGACCAGCTGCTGCGCGTCTCTATGGAGCTGGGCGGCAATGCGCCGTTCCTGGTCTTCGCCGACGCCGACCTCGACGCGGCCGTCGACGGTGCGATGGTGGCGAAGATGCGCAACATGGGCGAGGCGTGCACAGCCGCGAACCGGTTCCTGGTGCACGAGTCGGTCGCCGACGAGTTCGCCACTCGCTTCGCCGAGCGGATGGCGGCGGAGAAGGTCGGCCGCGGCACCGAGGACGGCATCACGGTCGGCCCGCTCATCGACGGCACGCAGCGCGACAAGGTCGCCGAGCTGGTCGAAGACGCGACCGGCCGGGGAGCCTCCGTCGTGACCGGCGGGTCGGCCACTGGCGACAAGGGCTACTTCTTCGAGCCCACGGTCCTCACCGACGTCTCACCGGACGCCGACCTGTTCCGCGAGGAGATCTTCGGGCCCGTGGCCCCGATCACGACCTTCTCCGACGACGAGAAGGCCGTGCAGATGGCCAACGACACCGAGTACGGCCTGGTTGCCTACGCCTTCACCACCGACCTGGGTCGCTCGATCCGGGTCAGCGAGGGCCTCGAGTTCGGGATGGTGGGCATCAACCAGGGCATCGTCTCCAACCCCGCCGCACCCTTCGGAGGCGTCAAGCACTCCGGCTTCGGCCGCGAGGGCGGCCCCGAGGGCATCGAGGAGTACCTCTCGATCAAGTACGTCGGGATCGCTCCCTGAGCTGAGCTACTGCTTGTAGTGCTCGACGGTGTCGACCGAGCGGGCAGCAGCCCCGTCCCGGGTGAACACGTCGATGTCGGCAGCACTTATGAGGTCAGCATGAGTCGGGCCCGGGTACGGCACAAGGGCGGTGAGGACGCATCACGGGTGGACGTCAACCATCCAGTCGTGGGGCACCCGGTCGTCCGGCCCGGGCGAGGTCTGGTGCTCTGGCCGCGACGCCGGCGCTGCCAGGACCGGACCGTCGAAGGCCTGTCCGGTCTCGTAGTCGAAGAACCAGTCCTCGCCCGGCTCGAAGCTCTGGATGACCTGGTGCCCGGTCGACTGAACGTGCGCCGTCGCGTGCTGGGAAGGGGAGGTGTCGCAGCACCCGACGTGCCCGCACTCGGCGCAGCGGCGCAGGTGTACCCACCAGCCCGGTGGCGTTGCGGAGTCGCAGTCGGCGCAGCCGGTGCCGCTGAGAGGTGCGTCGACGTCGATGCCAGCCGGCACCTCGCTGTGGCTCACTGGTCTCCTCGATCCGCCGTTGCCAGCCCAGTATCTTGTTGGCCCAGTATCTTGTTGGCCCAAACTCGCTCGTGTTGGCTCAGTCTCGCCCCGCAAGTCAAGACCCGGCTACCCCTCACCCCCGGGCACGATCGGGCGGAAGTGCTCCTTGGCCTCGGTTGGGTGCTTGGGCATGTCCATGCCCCCAGGTGAACGTGTGGTCAGTGTGAACGTGTGGTCAGCGCAGCAACAGGATCGAGGCGGTGACGCCGACGATCACGATCAGCGTCCGGAACAGCGCCGGTGGTAGCCGGCGACCGATGTGCGCGCCGACATACCCGCCCACCACCGAGCCACTCGCGAGCAGGACGATCGCGAGCCAGTCGAGGTCGGCGAGGAACAGGAAGATCACGGTGGCCACCACGTTGGCAGCCGTCACCGCCAGCGTCTTGAGGGCGTTGACGATGCGCAGGTCGAGGTCGAGCCCGAACCCGAGGACGGCGACCATCATCACGCCCGAGCCGGCGCCGAAGTAGCCGCCGTACACGCCGGTGAGGGTGGCCCAGACAGCGGTTGCGGGGGACATGGTCACCCGATCGGCCGCGTCGACGCCTCGCCGCTTGCGGAGCCGCTTGGTCACGAGCGGCTGGATGCCGACCAGGATGCTGGTGGCCAGTACCAGCCAGGGGACGACTGCCGCAAACACGTCCGGGGGCAACGCCAGCAGCAGGGCGGCACCCGCGACGGAGCCTCCCGCGCAGAGCACGAGCACCAGGAACGTGATCCGGGGGTGCTCGCGCAGCTCCAGCCGGTAGCCGAACGACCCGCTGAGGCCGGCCGGCGTCATCCCGATCGTGTTGGACGCGTTCGCCACCACGGGCGGCAGCCCGACGGCGACCAGGACCGGAAAGCTCAACAGCGACGCGACGCCAACCGTCGAGGTCAGGATGCCGGCGCCGAAGCCGGCTGCGAGGACGGCGAGCTGCTCGGCGCCGGTCACCAGCGCGTCACCAGGGTCACCGGGGGTCGCGCAGGAGAGCTACGTCGCTGACCAGGCTCACGTGCGCATGCATCGCCTCGGAGGCCGCAGCCGGATCACCCGCATTGATGGCCGCGGCGATCGCCCGGTGGCCGACGAGCGAGGCCCGGGGTCGTTCGGGCTGGGAGAGCGACTCGATCCGCGTCTCCTTGATCAGCCCGCTGATCTCGTCCATCAACCGCGCCAGGAGGAGCGAGTGTGCTGCGGTGGTCACGGCACCGTGGAATCGCTCGTCACCATCGACACCTCGACCGCCGGCGTCGACGTCGGCCTCCATCGCGTCGAGGGCCTCGTCGATGCGCCGCAGGTCCTCGTCCGTACGCCGGGCCGCAGCCAGCGCGGCGATCTTCGTCTCCAGGGCGTCGCGGGTTTCGATGATCTCCGGCAGTCGGTCGGCATGCGCCCGGATCGCCTGCACGATGCTCCGCGTCCGGGACGCCGTGACGACCGTCCCGTCACCGTGCCGCACCGCGACCACACCGATCACCTCGAGCGCGACCAGCGCCTGGCTCAGGGTGGCGCGGCTGACCCCCAGACGGCTGGCGAGCTCGCGCTCCGGCGGGAGCCGGTCGCCTGGTGTGAGGCCGTTCTCGGCGATCCACGAGGTGATCTGCTCGGCCACCTGCTCGTAGAGGCGAGTGCGCACCAGCTTGCCCGGGAACTGGGGGCCGGGCTCGCCCGGGGTCGAATCCATGAGACGCATCCTATTGACAGGTGGCTCATTGACCTATTGGCTAGGCCACTGAGCCAATAGGGTGATCGGTGTCACACGGGCCGGTACATTGGCTCCCGAATTTTCTGGGAAGGACAACCATGGGACCGGAATGGGTTTCGATCGTCGCGCTGGTGGCACTCTTCGTCATCGGCACAGTGCTGCCGATCAACATGGGTGCGCTGGCCTACGTCGCCGCCTGGCTGGTCGGCATGTACGCCCTCGACCTCGACGAGAAGGAGATCCTCGCCGGAGTGAGCGGCGATCTGATCCTGACGCTTATCGGGGTCACCTATCTCTTCGCTATCGCCAAGAACAACGGCACGGTCGACCTCATCGTCCGAAGTGCCGTGCGAGCAGTCGGCGGGCGGGTGGCGTTCATCCCCTGGGTGATGTTCGCCGTGACGGCGATGCTCACCCGCGATCGGAGCGGTGAGTCCCGCAGCGTGCGCCATCATCGGACCGATCGCCCTGGGCTTCGCGGGCCGCTACAAGATCAACCCGCTGATGATGGGCATGGTGGTCGTCCACGGCGCACAGGCCGGCGGGTTCTCGCCGATCAGCATCTACGGCACGATCACCAACTCGGTGATGAAGGACGCGGGTCTCCCCAACAGCGAGATCGTCATCTTCCTCTCCAGCCTGGTCGTCAACCTCGTCCTGGCGGCGATCCTGTTCTTCGCACTCGGCGGCCGCAAGCTGATGAGCCAGCGGCTCGACCCCGACGACCCCGACACTCTCTCGGAGGACCTCCACCGCGGCGGGGCGACCGTCCCCGCGCGTGGGACGGGCACCTCCGCTCCGACCGGCACCCGGGCGCTCGGCGTACGCCGCGACCAGGTGCTCACCCTGGTGGCGTTCCTGGGTGTCGCGCTGATCGCCCTGATCTTCGACAAGAACATCGGCTTCGTCGCGATCACCGCCGCGGTCATCCTGGCGATGCTCGCCCCGAACGAGCACAAGGACGCCGTGAAGCAGATCGCGTGGCCGACGGTGCTGCTGGTGGCCGGTGTCAGCACCTACGCCACGATCCTGACCACCGCGAAGGCCCCGGAGTTCGTCGGTGAATGGGCCGCCACCCTCGGTGCAGTCGTGATCGGCGCTCTCGTCCTCTGCTACGTCGGCGGTGTGGTCTCGGCCTTCGCCTCCTCGACCGCGCTGCTGCCCGTGATCATCCCGATCGCGGTACCGCTCATCGCCGACGGCGGCATCAACGCCGGCCTGTTCGTGGCCGCGCTCGCGGTCTCCTCGACCATCGTCGACGTCAGCCCGTTCTCCACGAACGGAGCGCTGATGCTGGCCAACAAGCCCGACACGATCGAGGAGCCGGTCTACTACAAGCAGATCCTGACCTACGCCGTGCTCGTGACCCTGATCGGACCTCTCCTGGTCTGGGCCGCCCTCGTGCTGCCGGGCTGGTGACGGGCGAATGAGCGCCACGGCATCGCACGGCGGACCGCTCGAGGACGTCCTCGTCGTCGACCTCTCCCGCGCACTCGCGGGACCTCACGCCACGATGATGCTGGGCGACCTCGGTGCCCGGGTGATCAAGGTCGAGGCCCCTGGGCACGGCGACGACACCCGTGGCTGGGGACCGCCGTTCGTCGGACCCGAGGACGACCGGCAGTCGACGTACTTCCTATCGACCAACCGCAACAAGGAGTCGATCACCTTCGACCTCAAGGACGAGGCCGACCGCGAGGTGCTGCTGCAGCTCGTGGACCGGGCCGACGTGCTGGTAGAGAACTTCCGCACCGGCGTGCTCGAACGGCTCGGGCTCGGCTTCGACCTCTTCCAGAAGCGCAACCCCCGGCTCGTCGTGCTCTCGGTGACCGGGTTCGGTCACGACGGACCAGAGGGTGGGCGCGCGGGCTACGACCAGATCGCCCAGGGCGAGGCGGGGTTGATGTCGCTGACCGGTTCCGGGCCCGAGGATCCCCAGCGGGTGGGCGTGCCCATCGCCGACCTGCTGGCGGGCATGTACGGCGCCTACGGGGTGCTCGCGGCTCTGCACGAACGGGAGCGCAGCGGTGTCGGCACGGTCGTCCGGACCTCCCTGCTCGCGGCCACCGTCGGCGTGCACGCCTTCCAGGGCACGCGCTGGACCGTGGCCGGCGAGGTCGGTCGGGCCCAGGGCAACCACCACCCGTCGATCTGCCCGTACGGCCTGTTCCACTGCCGTGACGGGGCGGTGCAGATCTCGGTGGGCAGCGAAGGGCTGTGGCGACGTTTCTGCGAGGGGTTCGCGCTCGATCCGTTGACGCCCGGGCTGGCGAGCAACCCCGAGCGCGTCGCCAACCGGGAGCGGACCATCGAGGTCGTCGAGGGCGTCTTCGCCGACTGGGACGCCGAGGCGCTGCTGGCGCGGCTGGCCGATGTGGGCATCCCGGCCGGCAAGGTGCGGACCATCGACGAGGTCTACGCCTGGGACCAGACCGCGAGCCAGGGCTTGTTGGTCGATGTCGATCACTCCGTGCTCGGTCCGCTGAGGCTGCCCGGCCCGCCGCTGCGCTTCTTCGAGGCCGACGGGACCGAGGTGACCCGCAAGGACCACGCGGCCCCTCCGGTGCTCGACGAGCACGCCGCCTCGGTGCGGGCCTGGCTCCAGGGTGAGTCCGGCCCGGACCCGTCCTGATGAGCCAGCGGTTGTCAGCCCAGGGACTCATCGACCTGGTCCTGGACCCCGGTTCATTCCAGTCCTGGGACCAGATCGTCGACATCGCGGGTCATCCCGAGGGCTACCAGCGAGAGCTCCGTGCGGCAGCTGCGCGTGCGGGCACCGACGAGTCGGTGCTCACCGGCCGCGGACTTGTCCGGGGTCGGCCGGTTGCGGTCGTGGTCAACGAGTTCGCCTTCCTCGGCGGGTCGATCGGGCGTGCTGCGTCGGGGCGGATTGTGTCCGCCGTACGACGTGCCACCGCCGAAGGCCTGCCGTTGCTCGCCACCACCGCGTCCGGCGGCACCCGCATGCAGGAGGGCACGCCGGCCTTCTTCGAGATGGTCGACATCTGCCGTGCCGTGATGGCCCATCGCGCGGCCGGACTTCCCTATCTCGTGCACCTGCGTCACCCCACGACCGGTGGCGTCTACGCGTCGTGGGGATCGCTCGGTCATGTGACGGTCGCCGAGCCGGGAGCCCTGGTCGGGTTCCTCGGGCCGAAGGTCTTCGAGGCGCTGGAGGGACACCCGTTCCCTGAAGGCGTCCAGCGGGCCGAGAACCTCGCGGAGAAGGGGGTCATCGACGCCTCGGTGGCCACCGAGGACCTTCCGGCGCTGATCGACCTGACGCTGGGCGTGCTGGTGGACCCCGCGGTGCCACCGGCCCTTCCACTTCGAGACGGAGGTGGCGGCACCCAGCTCCCTGTGTGGGACGCAGTCGCTCTGACCAGGCGCACCGACCGGCTCGGCGTACGTGACCTGCTGAGGTACGGCGCGCATGGCACCCTCGCGCTGAACGGCACCGAGGAGGGTGAACAGGACGCCGCGGTCCTGGTGACCCTCACCCGCCTTGACGGCCAGCCGTGCGTGCTCGTAGGACAGGACCTCCACCAGCAGTCGCGCGCGACGCCGCTCGGCCCGGCCGCGCTGCGTGAAGCCCGGCGGGGGATGCGGCTGGCTGACGAGTTGGGGCTGCCCCTGGTCACGGTCATCGACACGCCCGGCGCCGAGCTCTCGGTGGCAGCCGAGGAGGGAGCCATCGCCGGCGAGATCGCCCGCTGCATCGCGACCATGGTGACGATGACTGTGCCAACGGTCTCAGTGATCCTCGGCCAGGGCTGCGGCGGTGGTGCACTCGCGCTGTTGCCGGCGCGGGTCGTGGTCGCCACGCAGAACGCCTGGCTCTCGCCCCTGCCGCCAGAAGGGGCGAGCGTCATCAGGTTCGGGGACCTGGACCACGCGACCCAGATGGCCGAGTCGCAGGGCATCGGCTCGGCCGCACTCGTGGAGTTCGGCATCGTGCACCGGGTGGTTCCTGAGCTGCCCGACGACGATGCGGAGTCGCTCGCCGTCGCCGTGGCGTCCACGGTGGCCAACGAGCTGGTCCGGCTCCGTGCTCTCGGTGGTTGAGGAACGAGCGTCCGCGAGTGTCTCGAAACCACCTGATCCAGTGGTTTCGAGACTGGCCTGGCCTTGCGTTGAGGAGGGCGCCTCGGCGCCCGTCTCGAACGGCCCTCCTCGACCACCGAGAAGGGTCAGAAGACGAGCGGCGCCAGGTAGCGCCGGGCGTAGTCGCGCACGGCCGCCTCGTCAGTGACGTCGAGGCCACCGCGCGGGTTGAGCAGATAGGTCCAGGAGACGCGCAGCATCAGCTCGGCCACGGTGTGGAGC
>Ga0075530_1000493_pt1 | contig 18601 bp, 16 predicted proteins | sample NGEPerD_2_FD_75101 | JGI IMG/M metagenome (GOLD analysis project Ga0075530, IMG submission 75101) | Arctic peat soil microbial communities from the Barrow Environmental Observatory site, Barrow, Alaska, USA - NGEE PermafrostL1-D | ecosystem: Environmental > Terrestrial > Soil > Wetlands > Peat ... | reverse complement strand
GTGTCGGCCCGGTTGGTGGCGCCGATCACGAGGATGTTGCTGTAGGGAACCGGCTTCTTCGTGAGCTGCCGGTGCGCCGGGAGATAGTTGTTGATGGCCATCTTGAAGAAGTTGGCGAAGCGCTGCCCCCGGGGGGGCGAGTCGAAGGACTGAAGCTGGATGAGCAACTCGTTGACCATGCCCCCGGTCCCCGGGCTCGCCATGCGGTTGATCGAGAAGCGGGAGGAACGGTCTGCGGAGAAGCCCTCGATGCCCGAGCGGGCGCCGCCGACCGCGTCCATCTCCTCGATGAAGCCGATCGCCCCACCCTCCTTGGCCGCGGCCTTTCTGAGGGCCTTGAAGAAGGCACGGATCTTCCAGGCCGTCATCCCGTACCACATGCTGTGAAAAGCGGGGGCCGAGACGAAGAAGAAGGGAACTCCCGCCTCGGCCGCCATGGCCTTGGCCATGTGGGTCTTGCCGGTGCCGGGGCGTCCCTCGAACAGGATGCCGCGGCGGGGGTTGCCACCGAGCTCCTCACGAAAGGTCTTGTAGGTGAGAAAGATCTGAAGCGAGCGGGTGACCTCCTCCAGCACGGTGTCGATGCCCCGCACGTCCCGGAAGTTGAGCCCGATCTCCTCTGGAGTGAAGCGGACGTGCGGCGAGCGTCCGTTGATGATCATCGGGAGCACCACCATCATGATCACGCTGAGGAGGATGACCACGGGGAAAGCCCACAGGATGAAATCGGGGCCCAGCGTGGGGAGCCCGAAGACCAGCGGATTGTTCTCGATCAGCCGCTTCAACAGCCATGCGAAAACGAAGAGCTGGAGGTAGAGAAGCACTCGTATCCGCTTCTGCCGGTTCCGCTCCCGTACTGCACGGACATCCGCCTTGTGGCCGTCGGCGACCGTACGGAAGGCGTCCTTTACCGGCGCCACCATGCTGGAGGCGTTGCTGGCTGTGTCCTTGTCCACCCGAGCTCCTGTCGTTTACCGGCTTTCGGTAGATTCTTCCACCTATTGGCTTTCGACAGAATCGGGATTTCTACTTAAGGAGGTCCGGCGGATGGGCCTGGCCTCGGGCGCTGGGGGTCTGGGCCGGAGGGGGCGACGGAGTAGTAGATCGCGCTGAACGCGCTCTCGGGTACGGAATGCGTACTCAGGCGCGCTCTGCGCGCTTTTGAGTACCGGCCCCCTGCAGGGCGGCCACGGCAAGCGCCGCCACCAGAAAGGGGGCGGCTGCGGCCCGCGCCAGGCCCTCGACTCCCGAGATCGCGAGCCAGGCCCAGGAGTCCGGGACCGGCTCGGCCAGGATCAGGCCGGTGGTCTGGGCGAGCCAGCCGACCGCAAGAGCCACCGCGGCTCCCACCACGACCACTCCGGGCTTCGACCTCGCCGCCAGAAGCCGAGGGATGTCACGGACACCTCGCCACGACCCCAGCGCGGTCGGCACACCTCCTTCTTCATGAGTGCGGACGACGCGCAAGGCGGCGCCCGCCAGAAGCGGGAGCAGGGCGAGCTCGGCCACGAGCACGACCGTGGCCACGTTTCGCGACCGTTGCAGACGCCGCGGGGACACTCTCGCTATGCGGCGGCCTTTGGGGAACGCCTCGATGACCGGGTGCAGGTCGCGGACCTCGTAGACCTCCTGAAAGAGATAGCCGTGGGTCAAGTGGAGGGGCAAGGCTATCGTCGCCGCGAGCAAGAACAGGGTCGAGAAGTTCGAGAAGGCGGCCCGCAGGGCCCGGTCCGCGAGCATCGGGGGCAGTGTAGGCCGCGGGGGGCCGGTGGAGATGATCGGCGCGGTGGTTAAACGCGGACCGAGGACCTCTGCCCACCAACAACGGTGGTCAAACGCGGACCGAGGACATTTGCCACCCTTGCGCGAGCACGGCGCCGATCCAATCAGGCCGGCGAGATCAGGGGGGCCGGGATGCGCGCCCGACCTCGGCGCGCATCCCGACCTCCTCCGGCTTACAGAAGCAGCTTGAAGGTGAAGGTAAGCCCGTCGGCCTCCTCCCCTATTTCCAAGGTGCCGTGGGCCGACTTGTAGTCGTCCGTACCGCCCGTGACCGCGAACGGCGCAAAAAATTCCGGGCCTTGGTCTGAGTCCTCGAGGCCCCCCTCAACCGTAAGCGACCCTCCTTCGAGATAGAAGGAGACATCGCACTCGACGCTGGCCGACTGTCCTTCTATTGCGACGGCCATGCAGCTACCCGACGCCGTCCCACGCTGCTTCGTCCGAGCCCGGTTGTATACCGGATCGTTCCCGAAGACGAAGTAGTCGCCCGCGCTGAAGTCCTTGTCTCCGACGTCGACGAAGGTCTCGTCGTCGTCGGAGAACTTCTCGGCGAGCCGAATCGTGCGCTCTTCGTAGCGCGAATCGGACACCGCCGGGGAGATGATGCTGACGGTAAGCCCCAGCAAGCCGAGAACGGTCGCAACCACTGCTAGCTTTCTCAACAACTCGTTGACCTCCTTGTCAATGACGTGTGTGAACCGAATGACGGGCGCGGAGCGCGGTGGCTCCGTCCTCCGCCCGGGTGAAGTCGCCAGCCGTCATCACCTCCCCAATGGCGCTTCAAATCGTCACCCTAGAACTCGAGGAGACCCCCCGTCTAGTAAAACTTGGGAAACATTCTCAAGACGACGCCGTTCAGGGCCCGGCCGCGCTGCCGTCGCTCCTCGACAGCTCGGGTCCATGGGTCAGTCCTTGACCCAAATGATGCCCTCCACCCAATACGACCGGGGGACAAAGGCTGCGGCTGGGGGGGCCGTACGCTCCTAGAGATCCGATGACGAAAAGAGCTAGCGCCGCGTGTCCTTGAATGTGTGCATCCGGTCGGATCTTCTTTGGGTGGTTTGTAATAGTTTAGTGGTCTTTGATAACGGTCGGGAGGGCGGCGTCGGCTCGTGAGAATCCTGCTGTGGCATGGCTATCTCTTGAGGGGCTCGGGTTCGAACCTCTACACCGCCAACCTCGCCCGCGTGTGGCGTGCCGAGGGCCACGACGTCCTGCTGATCTGCCAGGAGCAACGAGTGGAGGGACTCGACTACATCGACTCGGCGGGCGACTTCGACGACTCCAATCGGGGCTTCGAGCTGCAGGCGACCGGAGTGGCGCCGGCATCGGGAACAGTCCGGCTCGTGCGCCCACAGATCGGCGGCCTCCTGCCCGTCTACGTCGGCGACAACTTCAGCGGCACTATCAAACTCTTCGTGGACCTGAGTGAGCCTGAGCTCGGACGCTACGTCGAATCCAACGTCAGGGCATTGGTCACGACCATCGAGCAGCACCGGCCCGATGCCATCGTCACCGGCCACGAGGTTATGGGGCCATATATCGCGTTGAAAGCCTGTGGAGAGACCGGCACCCGCTATGTCGCCAAGCTCCACGGCAGCGCGCTGGAGTACGCGGTCAAGCCGCAGGAGCGCTATCGCCACTACGCGCGTGAGGGCCTGAACGGCGCCGCGGCCGTCACCGGAGGCAGCCGCTACATGATCGAGGAGGCAAACGCGGTGGTGCCGGGGCCGTGGCGGGAGCGGGCCGTGGTGCTGAACCCCGGCTGCGACATCGACCTGTTCAGGCCGCGGCCCGATCCGCCTGCGCGGCCCCCCCGCGCCGCCTTCGTCGGCAAGCTCATCCCCGCCAAGGGAGTGCAGAACCTCCTGGCGGCGCTAGGCTTGGTCTCCATTCCCGAGCTCCAGGTCACGGTCGTCGGCGACGGGCCCTTCGCCGAGTCGCTTCGAAAGCTGTGGGCCGCATTTCAAGCTGGGGACACGAGTGCGGCCCTCGGCCAGCTTGACGCCTCCGACCCGAGCCTCGAGCACCTGCGCTCATGGCTTGAGCGCACCACTCTCGACGACGCCTATCAGCGCCGTGCCGCCGCAGTCCGGATCGACTTCGCCGGGCACATGGACCACGGCCCCCTGTCTATAGTGCTCCCCGATTTCGATGTGCTGGTGGTTCCCTCAGTCGTGCCCGAAGCGTTCGGCATGGTCGCGGCCGAGGCGGCCGCCTGCGGGGTGCTGCCGATCGTGCCCGCTCACTCGGGGATCGGCGAGGCGGGGGCGACGCTCGAGAGCGAGCTCGGCCACCCCGGCCTCTTGAGCTTCGACCCCGACGAGCCCGTCGCCGGAATCGCCCGAGCCCTCGAGCGCGTCATCGGGCTGCCTGAGGACGAGCGGCGAGCGCTCGGCGAGGGGGCGGTGACGGTGGCCAGGGAGCGGTGGTCGTGGGAGCGAGTGGCCGGCGAGCTCCTGCAACTCGCGGCCCCCGACTCTGGGTCCGATTCGCCAAGATAGCCGAATGCGAGTGAGGCGCCGCCGAAAACAAGATCGGTATTGGATCGCGCGCAAACGCGCGCTTCGATCAACCCGTCAGCCGACGAGGCGAGCTCGATAGGCGTGGGTGCGATAGGCATCGTCTTCCCGGACATATGGGACCCCGAACACCGCCATGACCGCGTCGCCGATGAACTTCTGGACGACGCCGCCGTGACGCTCGACCGCCGTCCGCGCGGCGCCGTGATAGTCGAACAGAACCCGTTTCAAAGTCTCCGGATCGAGGCGCTTTCCCAGTGCCGTGGAGTCTGCGAGGTCGCAGAACAGAACGGTCACGAGCTTCCGGCGGTCTGGCTCCCCGCTCAGAAACTCCTGTCCGCAGGCTCTGCAGAACCGAAAGTCTTCGGCGTTGTCCCGCCCACACACGGCACAGAGCAAGAGGATCCCCCGACGACGAGCGGTCGGCGGGCACGAATCCAAAGTGTATCTCGTAACGAAGAAACGGACGCTCGAAGGTGGCCCTCGTGAAGGGCGCGGTCACCAAACGCACACAAACGCTCGGGTGAATACCGAATCCACCGTACTTGATCGCGCGCCACGCGCAATCGACTAATACCCGGCCGGCCCGAGTGATCACAGCTCCGATGGAGGCGGCCGCCTCAGCTTCTTGGTCTCGGAGCGGCGTTTCTTTCGCCGGATCCTGCGCTCGACGCTCCCCCGGGAAGCGGCGGTAGGGACCCGCTTGCGAGGTACCACGACCGCCTCGCCGACGAGATCGTGGAGGCGGCGCACCACCTCCTGACGGTTACGGAGCTGAGAGCGGTGAGTGTCACTCGAGAGCCTCAGATTGCCGGCGGAGTCGATGCGGTGGCGTAGGCGCGCTCGCACCCGTTCCTTCTGGCGGGGGCCGAGCGCCCGGGAGCCCTCGACGTTCCACATAAGATCGACGCGGGTGGCGGAACGGTTGGCGTGCTGGCCTCCGGGTCCCGACGAGGTCGAGAAGCTGAGCTCGATCTCGTCTTGCGGGATCGCAACACGCCGCTCCACAGAGATCAGGCGGGCAGCTGTTCGAGCAGCGCCTCGGGAGTGGTGACCGGCAGCTTGCAAACTCCCCGGCGGCAGACGAACGCAGTGGGGGCCGCTACGGAAGTCCTCCCTTCGAGGAGCGGCACCTCCTGCGCGCCCGCCGAGTCTCCGGGAGAGACGACCACCACCTTGTTGGGAACGAAACGGGACCTCACCGCCGCCAGCAGCGCGACGGTGCCAGAGTCCTCGGAAGGACCCACGACCACGATCTCGGCTGGGTCCCCGGTGTAGAAGTCGATCGCCTGGAGCAGGTGCCCGAAGCCCGACGGAGAGCGCTCGACCATGTCGCGCAGCAGGCGAATCGCGCCTACGGCGGCAGTCTCGTAGGTCTCCTCCCCGGTCAGGAGCGCCAGACGCTGAAGCTCGAGAGCGAGCACCGAGTTGGCGGAGGGGACGGCGTTGTCGAACAGGTCCTTGGGGCGGCTCACCAAAGGCTCGGCATCCGCTCCGGTGGTGAAGAAGCCGCCGGCGCCGGGGTCTGAGAACAGCCGGAGTGCCTCGTCGGCCGCCCAGCGGGCCCGGCGCAGCCAGACCAGGTCGCCCGAGGTCTCGTAAAGGGCGAGGCAGGCCTCGAGCGTAAAGGCGTAGTCCTCGCACACCCCCAGGTGCTTGACCGAGCCGTCCCGGTAGGAGCGCAGCAGGCGCCCGTCCGACACCATTACCTCGAACACGAACTTCATCGCCTCTTCTGCTGCGGCGATCCAGGCGGGCCGTGAAAGGATGGCTCCCGACTCGGCAAGGGCCGCGGCCGCCATCCCGTTCCACGCGGTCAAGACTTTTGAATCGGTGGCGGGACGGACCCTTTCGGAGCGGCGGCGGAGCAGGGCGGCGCGAGCGCGCTCGACTGCGGCCGGCTCCACGTTGACTGCGGCAAGCACGGGGATGTTCGAGCCCTCGAAGTTGCCCTGCTGAGAGAAGCCCCAGCGGGCCGCCGCGACGCCCCAGTCGGCGCCCGCGGCGTCCTTCACCTCGTCGAGAGACCAGACGTAGAACTTGCCCTCCACTCCCTCCGAATCTGCGTCCAGGGAGGAGTAGAAGCCTCCGGCCTCGTCTCGCATCTCCGCGAGCAGAAAGGAGGCCGTGGCGGCGGCGACATCACGATGACGGCTCGATCCGCCGGCCAGCCACGAGCGCGCGTAGGCGCGCAGCAGCAGCGCGTTGTCGTAGAGCATCTTCTCGAAGTGGGGCACGAGCCAGTAGCGATCGACGCTGTAGCGGGCGAAGCCGCCGCCGAGCTGATCGAACATCCCCCCGGCCGCCATGCGGTCGAGCGTCGTGGCGGCCATGGTTCCGGCGTCGTCGGTGCCTCGGCGAGCCATGCGCAAGCAGAAGTCGATGGTCATCGGCTGAGGGAACTTCGGCGCGCTCCCGAAGCCTCCGAAGTCGGGGTCGAAGGCCTGCTCCAAGCCCTTGACCGCGGCCCCCAGGATCTCCTCGGAGATGGGCTCGGTCGAGGGCCTCAGGCGGGCGGTGCTGCCGATGTGGGAGAGCAGACTCTCACCCTGGCCCTCGACCTCGTCGCGGCGCTCGGCCCAGGTAGCCGCGATTGCCTCGAGCAGGCCGCTGAAGGAGGGCATCCCGTGACGGTCGGTGGGCGGGAAGTAGGTCCCCCCGTAGAACGGCTTGCGTTCGGGGGTCAGGAACATCGTGAGGGGCCAGCCACCCTGGCCGGTGAGCGTCTGCACGGCCTCCATGTAGATGGCGTCGATGTCGGGCCTCTCCTCCCGGTCGACCTTGATGCTCACGAAGTGTTCGTTCATGAGGGCCGCGGTGGCATCGTCCTCGAACGACTCTCTCTCCATCACGTGACACCAGTGGCAGGCGGCGTAGCCGATCGAGAGGAGGATGGGCTTGTCATCGGTGCGGGCGCGCTCGAACGCCTCCTCGCCCCAGGGGTACCAGTCGACCGGGTTGTCCTTGTGCTGGAGCAGATAGGGGCTGGTCTCGCCCTGCAAGCGGTTGGCCATGCCTGCATCCTTACCCGTCTGTTCCCTCCGCCCCCCCGCCCGAGCCGTGGAGGGCTGGGAGGCGAACTTTGTGGCCCTGACCACGTCACAGGTGGTTGCGGCGACAAAGTTGTGGCCGGGGGCCAGATGAGGGAGCGAACTGGGGGTGGGACGCGGGAGCCGGTCGCGTTGTAGGCCCCCCACCGTGGTGCGGCGAGGGGCCGTAGGCTCGAGGCGCTATGGCCGCCCTCGCCTACCTCCTGCCTCCGGTCACCGGGCTGTTCGCCTACCTGCTCGGCTCACGGGAACGAACGCGCCGGCACGGCCTGCAGTCGGTCGCGTTCGGCTTGCTGTGGCCGGCGGCGCTGTACGGAGCCGCCGCGCTGTCGCCGGGGGCCGCGCAGGCCGGTTTCGGCGTGGGAGGCTTGGTGTGGGTGGGCATGTTGCTCACCACAGCGGTAGGGCTGGACCTCCATGTGCCGGGGACGGCGAGGTGGCTGGGGGCCGCGGCCGCCGAGTCGCCGTCGGGCCGGGGAGCCTAGGAGCGGGCAGCCTGTGGGTGGTTCACGTAAGACGGTCGCACATCAGCCACCGGTTTCGGTGGTTCACGTGAGACAGTCGCACACCAGCCACCGAGGGCCCAGGAAGGGTCGGCCCCCTAGGGCCGTCCCGCGAAGCACATCCGGCAGGTGGCGGCCGTGGAGCCGTTGACCGCGCCACAGGAGGGGCAGCGCCAGAAACCGCTCTGGGTCGCCGGCCCCGCAGCAGGTTCGTCCTCCGGCTCGGCTGCTGGGATCTCGGTGGCGGGCGTCGGCACCCACTGTGCGGTCTGCTCCTCATAGACGAGAAGCTCCTGCCCCCGCTTGAACCACCATCGGCCGCCGCGCTCGAAAGGCTGCTCCTCCGGCATGCCGGAGAGGTCGGGGGCGGGTTGAGCCGCCGGTGGCGCCTCCCACTCAGAGGGCGCCTCCCAGGTTGCGGTCGCGTGGATTGTCTCCGCCACCGGCGTCTCGGTTGCCGCCTGTCCCTGCTCCACAGGTGCGCTGGTCGCGGAGGCGGCGGGCTCCCAGATGTCAGACTCGGCGCTCTCCGCTTCCCCGCCTGGGGTGGCCGCATCCGCTCGCTCCTGTTGCGCCATCGTCGTCGAGGGCGCAATCCAGTGGAGAGGCTCGGCGTGGGTCGGGGTCGGGACGGGCTCGGGCTCTGCCACGGCCACCGGCTCCGGTTCCGGTTCCGGTTCCGGTTCCGGATCTGCCACGGCCACCGGCTCCGGTTCCGGTTCCGGATCTGCCACGGCCACCGGCTCCGGCTCGGGATCTGCCACGGCCACCGGCTCGGGATCTGCCACGGCCACCGGCTCGGGATCTGCCACGGCCACCAGCTCCGGCTCGGGAGCGGGTCTCCGCTCCTCCACGGCCACAGGCTGCGGCTCTGCTCTCTGGGGCGCCGGTTCGACCGTCTCTGCCACCGCCGCCTCCGCAGGCGCCGGCGCCTCCGCAACACGAGTGGGCTCAACCGCCGGAGCCGGCGCCGCGGCGGCCTCCGGACGGGCTCGCAACTCTTCGAGCCGGCGCCGCAGTCCCCCCAGGCTCGAGAGAACGGCGATCATGAGGACGACCGCCAGGGCGAGGAGTGCGAGGACGCTGAGCTGGAAAACGTTCTGATCGATCGACATGTCTCTCCCTAAAGCAACCAGATCGGAGCTTGACTCGGATTTGTTCCGGGGGTCAGGTTATCGCCACCTGAGCCCAGAGTTCCGGAGCGCAGGGGACCCCCCTCGATACAATCTCGGCGCGGCGGCACAGTCGGCTTGCGAAAGGGGCAGGAGTTGGCGGTCATCAAGACGATCGACCTGGTCGGGGTTTCGGAGAAATCGTGGCGGGACGGCGCCGACCAGGCGCTGGCCGAGGCGTCAAAAACCATCCGGGGCGTAACCGGCATGGAGATCCTGGGAACCTCGTGCACGGTTGAGAACGGCGCCGTCACCGAGTACCTCACCGAGGTGCGAATCAAGTTCCGCATCGAGCGTTAGGTGCACCTCCCCGTAAATACGGTCGCATTCGGTGAGGACCGTCTTTCCGGTGCGGAGCACTGATGCCGGGCACGGCCCTGGTGGGGATCCAGTGGGGCGACGAAGGCAAGGGCAAGGTCACCGATCTCATGGCCGCTTCAACCGATTACGTCGTGCGCTATCAGGGCGGCAACAACGCAGGACACACGATCGTCGTGGGCTCAGAGAAATACGCACTGCACCTCGTGCCCACCGGGATCCTCTATCCCCACTGCATCCCGGTCATCGGAGCCGGAGTGGTCGTCGACCCACAGGTGCTGATCGAGGAGCTCGACGCGCTCGAGAACAGGGGCATCGACACGAGCAGGCTGCTGTTGTCCGGCAACGCCCATCTGATCATGCCCTACCACCTCGAGCTCGACCGGGTGCAGGAGCGACGGCTGGGGCGCAACCGGCTCGGGACCACCAAGCGCGGGATAGGTCCCGCCTACGCGGACAAGGCCGCTCGCATCGGCCTGCGCGTTCAGGACCTGCTCGACCCGAGGATCTTTTCGGCCAAGCTCGAGGTCGTGCTCAAGGAGAAGAACCTCCTCCTGACCAGGGTCTACGGTCGCCTGCCGCTCGAAAAGCGCGAGGTCGAGGACTCCTATCTCGAATACGGGAGGAGGCTCAGTAGGCAAATCACCGACACCTCGGCAGTCGTGCAGCGTGCGCTGGATGACGGCAAGGAGGTCCTGTTCGAGGGGGCTCAGGCCGCTCTGCTCGACCTCGACCATGGGACCTATCCCTTCGTCACCTCCTCCAACCCGGTGGCGGGAGGCGCCTGCACCGGCTCCGGAGCGGGGCCGCGCGACCTGACTCGCATAATCGGCATAGCCAAGGCCTACTGCACGAGGGTCGGCTCCGGCCCCTTTCCCTCGGAAGCGGACCCCGCAGACGCCGACATCCTCGTGGAAGCCGGGGGCGAGTACGGCACGACCACCGGGCGCAAACGCCGCTGCGGCTGGTTCGACGCGGTTGCGGCTCGCTACGCAGCTCGCTTGAACACTCTGACCGAGATGGTCGTCACCAAGCTCGACGTCCTCTCCTGCTTCGACGACATCAAGATCTGTCGCGCCTACGAGCACGCCGGCGAGCGCTTCGAAGACTTTCCCCCCAACCAGACAGTGTTCAACAAGGCGGTCCCCGTCTACGAGTCGATGCCCGGGTGGGGGGAGCCGCTTGGGCACGCCCGTCGTGGGAGCGATCTGCCCAAGGAGGCGCGCGCGTTCCTCGAGCGTTTGGAGGAGCTCGTCCGAACGCCGGCGACGTGGGCGTCGGTGGGGCCGGAGCGCGATCAGATCGTGACGTTGAGATGAGGGTGCTGCTGCTCGGTTCGGGGGGGAGGGAGAGCGCCATGGCGGCCGCGTTGCAGCGCTCGGCCGCGGTCACCGAGCTGGTCGCCGCCCCCGGCAACCCGGGCATCGCGCGCACGGCCGAGATCTGCTCGATCGATGCAGCCGAGCCGGTTGAGGTGTGCTCGCTGGCGGAGCGCTGCCGGCCCGATCTCGTCGTGGTCGGTCCCGAGGCTCCGCTGGTGGCGGGCGTCTCAGACGCTCTGCGGGCAAAGGGCTATCCGGTGTTCGGCCCCGATAAAGAGGCCGCTCGCATCGAGGGCTCGAAGTCGTTCGCCAAGGAGCTCATGGAGCGCTCCGGAATCGCCACCGCCCGAGGGGAGACCTTCCGGGCGGTCGCACCTGCCGTGGCTCACGTGGATGCCCTCGGCCCCCCTTACGTCGTCAAGGCCGACGGTCTCGCGGCGGGCAAGGGAGTGCTGGTGACAGAGGACCGGGCCGAGGCCGTAAGGGGTATCGAGGAGCGGCTGGTGGGGGGCCGCTTCGGGGACGCAGGCCGTAGCGTGGTCATCGAGGAGTTCCTCGATGGCGAGGAGCTCTCCGTCATCGCCTTCAGCGACGGGCGCACGATCGTCTCCTGTCCCCCGGCTCAGGACTACAAGCGCGCCCTCGATGGGGACGAGGGGGAGAACACCGGGGGCATGGGCTCCTACAGCCCCGTCCCGTCGTGCTCGGACGAGCTCGGCGCAGCCATCGCGGGCGAGGTGATCGAACCCATGGTCGCCGCACTCTCAGCACGAGGCACTCCTTTCGTCGGAGCCATCTACGCGGGGCTGGCGCTGACCGAGCGGGGGCCGCGGGTGATCGAGTTCAACGCCCGTTTCGGGGACCCCGAGACGCAGGCGCTTCTGCCACGCCTCGAATCGGACTTCGCGGAGCTGTGCCTGAAAAGCGCCACCGGGCAACTCGAAGGGACAAAGCTCCATTGCCGCTCCGACGTCTGTGTCGCGGTGGTCGCGGCGTCGAAGGGCTATCCGGGACCCCACGAAACCGGCTTGGTGATCGGGGGCATAGAGGACGCGGAGTCCGTTGCGGGCGTCGAAGTCTTTCACTCCGGCACCCGGCTTTCAGACGGGGAGCTTCGGACCGACGGGGGCCGGGTGCTCGCCGTAAGCGCGCTGGGAGAGGACTTCTCAACAGCTCGTGCGCGCGCCTACGAAGCCGTCTCGCACATTCACTTCGAAGGAGCTCGCTGGCGCACGGACATCGCGTTACGTGCGGATCGAAGGGAACAGGAGCGCGCATGAGCGCGGCCCCCGTCGTCGGGATCATCATGGGCTCTGACTCGGACCGTGAGGTGATGGAGAAGGCGAGCGGCGTCTTCGACCGCTTCGGCGTTCCCTTCGAGATAGAGGTCATGTCGGCGCATCGAAACCCGGGCCGCGTCGCCGCCTATGCCACGGGTGCCTCGGAACGGGGTCTCAAAATCATCATTGCGGGGGCCGGGATGGCCGCACACCTGCCGGGTGTGGTCGCGGCGCACACGATCCTGCCGGTGATCGGTGTCCCCCTCTATCAGAAGGCCCTGGGCGGGCAAGACGCGCTCTACTCCTGCGTCCAGATGCCACCCGGCGTGCCGGTGGCGACGGTGGCGATCGACGGGGCCAAGAACGCAGCCGTGCTTGCGTGCCAGATCCTGGCGGTGGCCGACGACGCACTAGCCACTGAGCTGGCGGCGCTTAAGAAACAGATGAGCGAAGGCTTCAAGCTCTGAGGGCTCGTTTTTTATGGGCCCCAGAGTGCCCAAAAAGGCACTCTGAGACGGTCAAAACTTGGCTCCGTTCTTTTGTGGGACTCAGAGTGCCCAAAAAGGCACTCTGGGACGGTCAAAACGCGGCAAAGGCGACATCTACCGTGGCCCGGTCGCCCACCGCGGCCCGGAGTCGCTCCACGGCCCCCTGCGTGGACTCCAAGTCTTGTCCCGAAAGCTCGCAGACGAGGTCGTAGCTGCCGTTGACCCTTTCGATCAGCACTTCGACATCCGGCGGGCTCAGCTGCGCTTGCAGGTCGTCGAACAGAGCTAGGGAAACGCCCGCCCAGGTTCTCATCGCAACGATGACCTCGACAGGAGAGGGCAGTTCCATCTTCTTGATCCGGCCCAGCGGCCACGGGATGGCAACGGCGGAATGAGGCACCCGACTGCCGTCTCCGGCGTCCGTGAGACCGGTGACGAGTCCTCGTAGGGCTTCCAGGTCGCCGGACTTCACTTCCAGCACGATCAACGAATCCCAGGCGCCGACGAGGGGAAAGACGAAGTGCACCCCCGACTTGCGCTTCTTGGCAAGCCTCTGTGCTTTGCGCAGATACGACTCGCTCGTGCCCCTGACAAAGAGATACGCGCTTAACAACTCCTGCTGTTTTGCCGCCATGAGCCCTCCTCGACCCAGTCAAGCCCGATCGCCATTCGGACTATAGAGCGAATACAGGTTCTTGCCCCGACCGGCGGGGTTTTCCCTACACTGACTCCGTGGGCGAGTGTCCGAGCTGCCATGAGCCGGTTGCCTCCGAGGCGAGGTTCTGCTCGCACTGCGGCACCAGGCTAGAGATCCAGGCTCCGGATGAGATCCGCAAGACGGTCACGTCGCTGTTCGTGGACCTTGTCGGATCGACCGAACTGTCACAGAAGATGGACGCCGAGTCCTACCGAGACATGCTCTCTCGCTTCTTCGAGGCGATGGCCTCTTCGGTCGAAATGCACGGGGGGGCGGTCGAGAAGTTCATCGGCGACGCCGTGCGCGCCACCTTCGGAGTGCCGGTCGTCTACGAGGACGATGCGCTGAGAGCGTTGCGAGCCGCCCGGGCCATGCGGTCGCGCCTCGACGCGCTCAACGAGGGGCTGGATCAAAGCCACGGGCTGAGGCTGGAGCTCCGGATCGGCGTGAACACCGGCGAGTTGGTGGTCGGCCGTTCGCTTGGAGGTCAGCCGTTGCTTGTGGGCACCGCTACCACGATGGCAGCCCGCCTACAGCAAGCAGCAGAACCCGGCGACATCCTGATCGGTAAAGAAACCCATCAGCTGGTTAGAGACTTCGTCGAAGTCGACGAGCTGCGGATTCACCCCAAGGGCATGACCGGAGAGGTCCTCGCCTATCGGCTCGTGGGCGGTCCTCACGACCCCAGTCTAAAGCTGCAGTCCCTGCGCCGCCGCCTGGTCGATAGAGAGCTCGAGATGGCGGCCGTTCAGACCGCCTTCGAGGACGCGGTTCGCTCGAGCAGGTGCCGGCTCCTGACCCTTCTGGGCGACCCGGGAATCGGAAAATCGCGGATCGCTGCGGAGTTCGCAAGCTCGGTGCAAGGTCACGCGACCGTCCTCACCGGACGCTGCCTGTCCTACGGAGAGGGCATCACCTACTGGGCAATCAAGGAAGTGATACGAGAGGCGGCAGGGATCGAAGCGGAGGACGAAGATGACGCGGTGCGCGCCAAGATCCAACGCGTCGTTCGCAACTCCAGCAGAGGAGCTTTGATAGTGCGGCGCCTCGCGCAGGTGCTGGGGGCTGAGGAAGGCAGTGCTGCTCCCGAAGAGATCTTCTGGGCGGTGCGACGCCTCCTGGAGGAAGTGGCTCGCTCTCAGCCGCTCGTCGTAATCCTCGATGACCTGCATTGGGCAGAGCGGAGCCTGCTGCAGCTGATCGAGCACGTGGAGGAGAGCGCCCGCGACACACCGATCTTCTTGCTATGCGTCGCACGCTCCGATCTTGCCGAGCGCCACCCCACCTGGGATCCTGAAGGAAGACAAGCGCTCATCGTGCAGGCGCTGCCTCAGGATCACAGCCTGGAGCTGCTCGGCGAAGTCGCCGGAGAGTTCACGATTTCAACGGGCGCACGCCGTCGCGTTGTCGAAATGGCCGGCGGCAATCCGCTATTTATCGAGCAAACGATCTCGATGCTCGCCGACGAAGAACCCGCTGGGAGCTCAGAAGCTCTGGAGACCGGGAGATCAGATCTCGATGCCGTGCCTCTGGCTCCCTCCATACAGATGATCCTTGCGTCGCGGCTCGACCGTCTCGACAATCAAGAACGTGCTGCCCTCGAATGTATGTCTGTTGCAGGCCTTGAGATCTCGTCCGAAGGGATTCGCCATCTGTTCGGAAGAGAAGCAGAAAAGGAGCTTGGCTCCCTCACGAAAAAGGAGTTTGTGGAGCCTGCGCGCGGTGGAGGTTGCCGCTTTCGTCATGCGCTGATCAGAGACGCCGCCTACCGTTCGATCTCCAAGGCGCGACGGGCGAAGCTGCATGAACGCCTTGCAATATGGATGGATGAGACCCTGGGTCCGCGCGTCTCGGATTACGCCGAGATCATTGGTTACCACTTCGAGCAGGCGTTCAAGCTGCGCAAGGACCTGGCGCCGCGCGATCGCACCTTGAAGGAGCTGGCCTCCAAAGCGGCACAGAGCCTGTCGGCCGCAGGAAAGAGAGCACACGCGCGCGATGACATGGAAGCCGTCAAGAAACTCATGGAGAGGGCGAAGCGGCTCTATGAAGCCGCCGGCAGCAAGCCGCTCGAGGTAATGACGGTGCTCGGTGACGCTCTGATCGACCTGCGCGACCTGAGCGGGTGCGAGGTGCTTGCGAAAGAGGCGGAGGAGATCTCGCAGCACACCGGAGACCGCCGCTTCGAGGCCTATGCCCGCTGGCTGCGCTCGTGGATCGAGATCCGCAAGGGTCCCGATTACACGACCGCAGACGCCATCGAAGAAGCCAAGAGAGTCATCGACCTTTGCACCCGGCTCGGGGACGAATCGGGCCGCGCTAGAGGACTGCACTACTTGACGTGGGGATATGTCGTGGCCGGCATGAACGCCGCGGCCGTGGGAGCCGGGCGGGCGGCGCGCGACGCGGCTCGGCAGGCTGGAAGCACTCACGACGAGGCGTGGTCTCGAGAGATAACGCTGGACGCGATGGTGATCGGTCCCACTCCTGCTTCGGAAGCTCTTGCCGAGGTCGAAGAGTCTTTGCGATGGGCACATGAAGTATCGAACCGGCGCATGGAAGCGGTCTGGTACTACAAGCGCGCCGAGCTCGAGGTCATGTTGGGGCGAATGGGGGCCGCGCGCAACTCGATCTCCGCAGGACAAGCCGTCGTCGATGATCTCGGCCCGAGTGACTCGCTCATGGTTGCGCGCTGCTTTGATGCCTTCGACGCTTATGTTCACCTCGGCATGTCGGAGCTTGCGGAAACGGAGCTTGCTACCTGCGACCGGTTGTTCGTGGAATCCGGTGAGGCATCGATAGCCGTCAGCGTGAAGGCGAGGTGGGCGGAGCTCCTCGTGAGCCAGGGCCGTTACGAAGAAGCCGAGAGTCTGATGGAGACAGCTGAGAGCGCGACGAGCTCCGATGACCACGACGTCCACATCCGTTGTCGCATCAACCGGGCCCGGATAGAAACACATCAGAGCCATCACCGGCGGGCGGGGGAGCTGGCGGGGGAGGCTTGCACAGTGGCGGACATGACCGACTGGCTCAACCTACGCGGCCAGGCCCGCTTGTGTCTGGGAGAGGTTCACGCGGCCCAGGGCCGAAAGGAGGACGCGGGCCGGGAATTTCAGCGAGCCAAAACTCTATTCGAGCAAAAGGAGAACGTCATGTTGGCCGCGATCGCAAGCCACCGGGCTCAAGGCATGTCGTAGGCGCGCCAGCGAATGTCCCAGCTGATCGTGCGCTCCTCATCGAGGGCCCCGAAGGTCTCCTCGGCCCATGTCCGCACGACCGTCGCCGCCTCGCTCCTCTGTTCCTGAGAGGCGTCCCAGGTGGCGGAGTAGAGGCCCGCCTCGAGATCGTCAATGATCGAGCCGAACGTTACCTTCCGGTGGACCTTGACCGGCTCGAGAGAGCGCAGCGACGCACCCTGCTCGGCGAACGCCTCGTCGAGCTCCGAGGGATCCTGCATTCCGGGGCGGCGGCCGCCGATCTCGTCGATGAAGCGCTGCGAGATCCTTGCCGAGTCGCCCTTTTCAAGCCCGCCGGGATCAACCAACACCGCACCGCCTGAGGCGACCACTCGCGAAAGCTCTGCTACGGCTTGCCGCCAGTGCGGAATGAGGTGGAGTACGTGACACGCAAAGGCCGCTCCGAAAACGTGGCCCGCGAAGGGCAGGCGCGTCGTGTCGGCGATCGCTGCGGGCAGGCCGGAACCGTCCGGCTTGTTTCTGAGCTTGTCCAACATGGGCGCGGAGATGTCGATGCCGTAGAGCTCGAGGCCGGAGCGGTGAAGCGGGTATCCGATGCGCCCGGTGCCGATCCCGATTTCGAGCACGCGCCCCTTGTTCGAGAGCTCGCCCAAGAGCACATCGGTGACGGCCGCTGCTGCCTCCGCCGGCAGCCCCCGCGTGCGGTCATAGTAGTGGCTGGCTCGGTCGAACGACAGGGACTCTCGGGCCGAGGGCATGGGTTGACGATACGCGACGCGTCGATGCGCCACAATGGGTAATGGGTCCGACCCAGGGGCCTGGGCTGAAACCGCGCTGACCTCGCGGTTGGCGGTGTTGTGTTGAGGCAGTCTGTCCTTAGAGAGGCTCTGATCTGAGAAAAGGCCATCTGCTGGCAGGGGCACTCGCTACAACCCTTGTTCTTAGTTCGGCGTGCGCTCTCGGTGAGTCTGATGATGGGATCGGGGTTGCTCAGAAGAAGCGAGGAGGACACCGAGCGTCACGGTTTCCTGCTCCGTCCATTGTCTTTCATTACCCACCCGAGGTCACTCTTCAAGGGGCCCGCTCGGGAGCCAAGTTCGACGTGCTCTTTCCCAATGAGAAGGCACTAACGCAGACAACCTCTCAGGGGCCTTCCTAAATTCCGACGGAAAACAAGTGTTCTTCAAGTTTCCGCCGCTCGGAGATGCGACCGGCGTCCGCCAGGTTCATATAGAGATCGTTGAGCTGCCGTGGTACTTCACCAGAGAACCGCGTGAGGTATGGGCGGATAACGTTCAGGACGACCCAGGCTATGCGGAGATGATCGACCTCCACGGGTTGGATGCTCTGGTTATTGAGCCCAGGTCTCCCTACGACGAGAAGCAGGCCAATCCAGCTTACGTTCGGTTCAGGCGGAGACGATGTGGAGGCTCTCCTCACCATCGCAGACGATCTCGCCGCGCAGGCTCTTGATGAGGCCGAAGCATTGTAGCGATGACTCCAGCTCTCCAATGTCTCGGTCTATGAGCATTTGGCGATGTCGTACAAGAATGAGGGGATGGACGGCAAAGCAGCCGGCGGCGAGAGACTGCCTCGTCCTCGTGCCGGGCGGGGCTGGTGGACCTCTTTCGTTGCGGAATCCACTCCAGGACCCGCCGTGGTCCGCGGGCTGCACGAGCAGACGAATCCAAGACACCGCATTCGCGTCGAACATGACGCCCACACGCTGCTCATTCATCTCAGTAGCGAGGAAGGCGACGGCTGGACGACGATCGCAGTCGATCGAGACAGTCGGCGGTGGGCGGTCGCGCAAGACCGACGACAAGCCACGACTAGCCGGGAGGCCTACGAGCGCCTGTACGAGCCTTGATGGCCGCATCGGCTTCTTACCATCTCCAGGTCCTCGATCAGGTAGCAATGGATCAAGAAGTTGCGCAATGGTCGATCGCATCTCTCCAGGTACCTCTGGAAGCGCTTCCCTCGTCTCCTGTGTTAGGTGCGTTGCGGCCTGCCCGATAATCTCGAGGTTCCGCAGCACCGCGTCTTGCCCTAGCGAGTTGGACGCGAAGAATTGTTCGTCGGAGATATAGGACTCGATCCTCTCGATGCAGCGCAGGATGTCGTGGAGGTACTGACTCTCGTCCGTATGCTGCAACTAGAGGCTTAGCCTCTGCTAGGACCCGATCCCGATGTGAGGGGCGGATCGAGGTTTCGGTTGCGATTTCCACGGAGATACCAAGGTTCTCCTCAAACTCCACGCTTTAGGGCCG
>Ga0075530_1000491_pt1 | contig 18689 bp, 9 predicted proteins | sample NGEPerD_2_FD_75101 | JGI IMG/M metagenome (GOLD analysis project Ga0075530, IMG submission 75101) | Arctic peat soil microbial communities from the Barrow Environmental Observatory site, Barrow, Alaska, USA - NGEE PermafrostL1-D | ecosystem: Environmental > Terrestrial > Soil > Wetlands > Peat ... | reverse complement strand
GTGATTGTTGAGATTGATATTGCCCATGCGGGTACCTAAACTCCTGTTGTTCAGTACGCGTTCCGCACCATTACCGAAGGGATGTATCGTAACCCCGTCGGAACCGATGGATACCGAATTGGCGAGATCGTTCATTTCTTCGTAATTGGTTACGTCCAAATTGTTCATCAGCCATCGGTACATGATGCCCGCACCATTGATGCAGGCCATCTTACCAATGCTGGTGTTTTCCATAGTGTAGTTTACATGGGCAAAATTGTTGACTCTCGAACTTTCTATTACCGAAAGACTGTCCGTGATGGCGTAGATGACCCCCGATGTACCTCCTGTGGCGGCAACCTCCCCGGGGTTGAATACGTTCAACGAAAGCGCGTTATTGGGTTGGTCGCCTGCCCTATAATAAATGGGTGTGCCCTCCGCCAATCCGGATTCCGATGCACCTTGGTCCGATACTTTGGACTGAACGGAAAAGGTGTCCGCGATTTCGGCGATCAGATGTTCCTCGATGCCATAATATTCCAATAACCAATCGGCAATGGAATTGGTTTTAAAATCCCAAAATATACCTTCGGAGAGTCCCGAAATCGTTGTCTTGATTTTACCGCTCAGTTTGTAGGCGATGTAATCGCCGGGCAGCATAAATTTATGGATGTTCGAATAGATGTCAGGTTCGTTTTCCTTGACCCATTTTAATTTGGAGGCCGTAAAGTTGGCCGGGGAATTCAAAAGGTGTTCCGCGCATTCTGCGTTGCCTAACGCGTCAAAGGCTTTTTGGCCGATTTCTACCGCCCGGCTGTCGCACCAGATGATGGAATCCCGTAACGGCTTTCCGTTTTTATCAACAACGACCAGCCCGTGCATCTGATAAGAGATGCCAATGCCGGTGATGTCGGAAGCATTGATGTTATTATCTTTTATTAGGGATTGTGTAGCGTTGCAAACATGTGTCCACCACTTATCCGGATGCTGTTCGGCCCAGCCGTTTTCCAAAGCGGTCATCTCCATTTCGACCTTGGGCTCGCTAACGACCGCAACGCTTTTTCCGGTAGCGGTCTCTATCAATGCCGCTTTTATGGAAGAACTGCCAATGTCATAACCGATGGAGTACATATATTCGGAGCGATTAAAAGTGGAAAGCCAAGTTATCGCTTTTGTTTTGATATGACAAACATTACAATAATAATACGCCAAAAGGTATAAAACAGAATTTATTCAATAAAGACTCAAAGCAGTTCGCACTAGAGCCAATAATGTTCTATTTCAAATTTTTATAAAAGATAAAACTTAAGACTGTTTTGAAATTTATAGTATGAATTTATTAACCGTCAACCTTATAATTGACAACTTTGTAAACGCGACACTTGAATCGACTAACCTTTCATAGTCCTTGATGTTCATCCCTGGAAGGAGTTCTATGCGAAGACCCTTTCGACTATCTATCATTTGGGCGGTACCCTGAAGCTGTTCGCTTAGTTCCTTTTCACTATAACAGTTGTGCTTGTCTACATTGCCGTAGGGCTTCTCGATGATGGGGTCGTCGAATATCGCGCATTCGGAGTCAGCCACCGCAGTTACTCTGTCCCACAGTGTGAGGTTCGGCGTGCGCAAGCTCTTCTTCATCTGCTTCGAGAAGGCGACCACCACCAAAAGGCCAATCGGCAAGCTACATGGGCATAAGCTTCGAGATTACAGAAAAGACCCCTTGTCTTTTCATGCAAAAGGTCAGGTGCAAAAAACAACCTTTAAAAATGGTTTCAAGTTGCGGTATCTAGTTTTTGCGCTAAAATTAAACCATACTATACCCATACTATTATAATATTCTGACCGCGTTTTCTCAAGAACTTCCGGTAACAATCAATTTGATTCGCATCGATGCGCCGTGCCCTGGAAAAGTACACACCATCCAATATATGCCGGGGTCGTTAGGTACACTAAAATATATTTTTTCTGAAGTTTGAGGTTCTAAAGTGCCGGTGTGCACGATAACGAGATCAGTTTCGGGAACATAATTATAATCGGCGCCATCAAGCCCCATACGTAGACCCATATCGACTACTTTATCTACCGACTCCGTTCCCTTTTCGGTAATTACAAGGTTGTGCAGCATATCGTCATTATTGTTGAAGGTCAGTTCTATTTTATTACCGCCTTCGAGGGTGAGTTCCTCAATGTCATATTTCAGGCCCGGTTTAGTACCGATAACAATCTGTTCATCGAAGCCATTGGCCCAGGTCAGTGGCATTTCATTGACTCGCTTTTCCTGAACGATACCTTTCGTATCGGACGTAATTTCCATGGCTCGGGATTTTAGTTCCCCGCCCGGAACCTCGTTCAAGGTGTAATAGCCCGTATCGTGCAATAATTTTTCCCCTTTGTCCGATTGTATCCCGGCCATCTTTAACTGATGGATGAAGCCCAAACGCATGCCATGCAATGTCAATCGGACGGTGAGTCCGTCTTCGGACACTTCCGCTTTTTCAATCCTCCCATCTTTTTGGTTGACGATGGGGCTACCGTAATTATAGTGATATTTGTAGTTAAAAGCGGTCATTTGATAACTGGTTGGATTTTCGGCAACGGCTTTATTAACGGGTTTGGTAAATTCAAGTTCGAAACCGTCATCCTTGGCCTTCATGGTCTTGACCTCGAAGGGTGTTTTTCCGGTCCAGACCAAACGTTGCAATCCGTAGAGAGCGGTTCCCGTTGAACCCCAGCCCCGACTGGTCATTCCGACGAACATACTGTTGTCACTGCCCCAGGCCATACGAAGAACACCTGATGAAAATCCTTGAACAAATGGAAAGACCGCGCCTTGGTACACGCCGTTCACTTTTTCCATAAAGACCCTTGTAATGATACTGTGGCCTTGGTCGCCCACAAAAAGCTGTCCCTCGAAAGGTCCGAATTTACCCTCTGAAGTATCATATATGAGGTCGGATGTCGCTATGCCCAAAATGGTATGCGGAAACCAGATTGCCGGTGCTTTCAAGCTGGGCACTTTTTTGGAGTATTCATAAAGACTGAGTCCTGATTCCCGCTCGATATCCTCCATCTTTAACGTTAAGGGAGAATTGGGCTCGGCGCTCCAGACCAGACCTTCGGGATTACCCGCGAAATCGCCTTTTTCCAGATGGGTCATCCGGCCGGAGCCTACCCAGTCGCCTTGGTTTTCGGTATAAAAAACGTCATCGTTACTATTGATCTGAAAACCCGAGGGAGATCGTAATCCGGCCGCTATGGGCGTCATTTCTCCGTCCGGGGTGACCTGTATAAGCCAGCCTCTCCATTTGGCCAGGCTTGCACCATGACCGATCCAGGAAAGGTTCAGGGTAAGCAACATATTACCGTTCTTTAAGAACTTCGGTCCATAGGAATATTCGTGATAATTGCCCGATAGCGGCCAAGAGTAGATGGTTTTGTATACATCGGCCTTGTTATCGTTATCGGTATCTTCTAAACGGGTCAGCTCACCGCGTTGCGCGGCATAAAAACTGCCATCGCGGAAATTCAGTCCCAAGGGTTCGTGCAGGCCTTGGGCGTAACGATTATAAACTGGATTTTTGGAATAGGGTCTGTCGATCAACCATACTTCTCCTCGTCTTGTTGAAACGCCCAAACGGTCATCATCGGTAAACGCTAGTCCGCCTACTTCTAGCTCGACATCATCAGGTATCGGCACATCGACAATCTTGTAATATTCGGCCTCTTTTTTCGCCATGGCCGACGGTTCTTGGGCGTATGATACGATACCCATTACCAATAAAATGATAATTACCGTGATTTTATGGAAGGTTCTCATAAGAATTAATTTTACCAGGTTATTGTATAATTAAGGGTATAGTTCCCGTCAGGAATATTAATAATCAATTCGTCGTTGCCTTCACTTTTTCGAACCGTTGGATTTAAACTGGCGTTATCGGTAAAGTCAATGAAATAGCTTTCATCGTTGACGATAAACGTACCGTCCGGTAATTTTGCGATGCGGGTGCCTTCAGCTATTTTATGGGACAAAGGCGTTGTTCCATTAAACCTTATCGTTCGGTTTAGGGAGCGCCTATCTTCCGATGGCGTCATTTTATCGGTTATGGTCCTATTTCCCTTTGTGTAGTTGAAAGAAGGTAAACCCTTTGTATCCAGAGTATATCCTGAGGATGTAAAATCCCTTGAGTCCGATACATCTTTTGGCCATGGGTCATCCTCTTGGGATAAGGAAGCAAATTGGAGATCCCCATGAAAGGATACCGTAAACCCGACCGGCAGGCCTATTTGTTTTTCCCCCCGGTTCAACCACATTTCAGTCGCATCGAAAAAATCTCCGTCCCAGACCTGTAACAAGGCCCCGTTCGCCAAGTCGTAGGCATAGTGAATGCCCTGCGGTGTTCCCACGGAGATGACATGGGTGCGTTTTTTGTTTTCGTGCATCCAGAAGCTACGCTGCATTTCGACTTCATCGGAGACCTCGATCATCATAATATCTTCGGGCAGAAAACCAATACCGCTCATCGAACTGGACGCATGCATAGCCTGTTTTTGAATACCAGGCCCCTCTACCTCAAGACTGAAACCTTGCATCCAGGCCCTGTGTTTATTATAGATCAATTGAAAGGGCACTTTGCCTTTGTTCAACATTTTTACACCTACACCTAAAGAATCCAGGTTATAATCGCCATTTAAATTTATAACAGTATCGTTATTGATGATGAGTGCGCCGCCGCCTTCGTTGATCTTATAATCGAAAAGATAGTCGCCGGATTCCGGAACGACCATCTTGCCTGTATAGCTCAATATTCTTTGCGTTCTTTTGCCCGATGCCATGGCCGCTGAAATCGTATCGGTCGGAATATCCCGTATAAGCCCCAGACTATCTAAATTTGTAAGCATTACGGAATCGCTTTCATATTCTTTTAAGATTATTTCCGAAAGGCGCACTTTTTTATCGCCATACAACTTATAGGTAATGTTCTTTAGCGCGACAGCACCATGATCGCCCTGCACCATCAAAGGCCCTTTGGTTTTTTCGTCATTAAAAGCGGACGCCCGGGTCGGACCGGTCAATCGAATGTTCTTTTGTATCAACACCCCGTTCAGCCAGACTTCCTCGAATTCCGCGTTCTCCGATTTTTTGCCCGAACTATCGAATTTAGGGGCATGGAAAATTATTCTGAAATGCTGCCACAATCCGGGCGCCTTGGCCGCGTTGATTCTGGGGGCGTAGCCTTCGTAACCCTCTTTGCCCTCGCCCCGGCCTTCGTCCCAACGCTGGTAGATACCGCCGATATCACTATGCTGCGGAGCTTTAATGCCCCAACTATCCAAGAGTTGCACCTCGTATCTTCCCTGAAAATAGAGTCCGGAGTTAGAGCCCTTTGGCATCATCACGTCGATTTCGAGTTCCATGTCACCATGTTCGAAATCGGTAAATAGGTGTCCATTATTCCGTTCGTCCGGCCGATTGACCAAAATACCTTTTCCATCCGAAGTAATAAATGTTTTTTCCTTGGTACGGTCGGCATAGACATCTCCTACGATTTTCCAGTTTTTTGGAACATCCGTAAAACTGGAGGTGTCGTTTAGTGCAATGGTTTTGAAAGGTAGATAGGGAAGTATTTTTTCCTTTACCGTGGTAGAGACCGTCTCGTCTTTTTCTTCGGAACAAGATACAAAGAGGATAATGATGAGCATCAAGCGTAATGGTTTTTTCATTTTCATGGATATTTGGAAAGCTAAGGAAGGGGCTAAAAGGCCAAACCCCTAAAAACAAGTAGAGTGAAAATTTTTATAAAAATAAGAGTTTGTATAGTTACATCAAAATGTATTCTGATTATTCAACCCGTGTTTCCTAAAAAGTAGGAGCACGATGAGTTTGTAATTTTAAGGATTGAACTTTAAGAACATCTTAAAATGTTATTGGACAAAGTTATAGCAATATATTGTTCGGTCGACGACCTATTTAAAGAAATGAACCATAGCGAATAGCGAACATAACAACAGGAAATTCATTGATGGACAGGTAAGTACCACCGCATTAATAGCTGTGACCTATTTCCGCGGTAATCGGACGATGTAGCTGGACTGTATGGATAGTCCTATTTTTGACATTGTGCCGGTTCAAAACGGAAGGACATCCCGGCGGTGGCATTTATAAAGAACACATGAGAAAAAGGATAGAAACTTCGATCAGCCGGATCTGCGCATTGATGCCAAGACATATAAACGCGGTGACAGCGGATGGGTTCATCCTCGACCTGACAGTGTTCGTGATGGCATTTTAGTTTGAAAAAACAGTATTATAATAGGAAACTTGGGTTAATTATTTGGGCTAAAATCATCCTAGTTTAGCTAAAAACTGTATACCTTTTGATTTTAAGATCTCCCAGAATGATATTATGCGATAATTCCTTTATCCATTACAATCGACATTGACTACCGCTTATTAATACCTTACTTTTGAAGTTATTAGCTGGATTCTTTTTTTATTTCTATCGATGTAATCAACACCAAATCGCCAAGCGTATCTCCGCTCCAGCAAGAGTTGTCCCTTCCGGGGCAAACGTGCAGACTAAAATCGTAAAGTCAATATCTTTTACGCTTTTGGCACACAATGCTTAAGAACCAGTACGTTCAATACCACTATTTTAACAAAAAAGGATAAATAGAATCTGATATTAGAAAGGTGAAAGATAAAAAAAGCTATCTTGAATAAAAAAGTAAAGACCCGTAAAAACTTCCAATGCTCAAAAAAAGTATACATAGAATCCTACCTATATTTCTCTTATTATTTTGGTTTTTGATACCTTTAAGACTGAGAGGTCAAGAATCTAAAACCGAAGTGCAGAGGTATGTATGGTTCGACAATATTATTGGTCAAACCAACTCGGGTATCTTTAAGGGGTTAGACTATGTAAATGAATATAGGGTAGTTAATGACAGGCACCAATTTTTTATAAGTACTGATTTTAAGTCCGGTTCGGTGACTTATGATGACCAAACTTATTTTGACGTCCCTTTGAGGTATGATGTCTATCTCGACGATTTGTTATTGTTGAATGATGAATTGTCCGATAAACCTATCATGCTTTTTGACAAGAGAAAAGTTTCTGAATTCAATATTGGCGAAGACTCATTCGAATTTATTTCTAGTAGGACATCGAATGAGCAGATTTCTGGTTTTTTTGAAGTACTAGTGAGAAAGGAGGCTTTAACGTTGTATAAGAAACATACAAAGAAAATTTTCAAACGAACAGACGCCCAAGTTTTGTACTACGAATTTAAAAATTACGCCTATTACCTTTTAAAGGTAAATGAAGACTATTTTATTTTCAACAAAGCGAAGGAACTAAGCCGTATTTTTCCCGGACTGAGAAAAGAACTAAAAATTATCGACCGAAAATATAGTAGCCTAAAAAAGAAAAGCGCTGACGTACATATCAAGGCTGTGTTGGCTGATTTGTACCTATTACAGGCGAAGATGGACAAAGAAAGCTTATGAGGATAGTAAATTTCATCATCCTAGGGCTGATTTCCGTAACGCTATATGGTCAAAACCTTAATGAGCGGATATCGTTGACCATCGAAAATAAATCGACCGAAGAAATTCTAACCGAATTAGAGAATCGGACGGATTTTCATTTTTATTATGCCAACCAATGGCTAGACACTGTAGCCCTAACGAAGCGTTACAACAATGTTTTGGTGTCGGACATTTTAAGGGACCTTTTTGAAGATACCGATGTAAATTTTTACATCGCTTGGGATAGTCGTATTATATTGACTGTAAACAATTCCATTTACAGCGAATTGCCCCAGGGTTTTTTGGAAGATTCTAAAAAAACAGAAGTTATAAAAGAGGCACAGAACACCTCTGGTCCTATACTCTTGGCAAAGCAGAAGGCCAATGTATCCAATGTCTTGGAAACTATACGTATTGGTAAGGAACAAATCGAAAATGACAAGTCGGTGTTGAGGCTTTCAGGTTATGTAAAAAATAACGAGACCGATGAACCCATTCAGAATTTGACTCTTTTTGTGAGAGCCGTCAATAAAGGTGTCTTGACGGATACAAATGGTTTTTATGAAATAGAGCTTCCTCCGGGATCCCATCTTCTTCAAACGAGTGCCATGGGAATCGAAGCCTCGGAAAGAGTCGTTATTCTCTATGACGACGGGCAACTGGATTTTACCCTCAACGAATATCTAGAGCAATTGGATGAGGTGGTGGTCGAGGCCGATGCCATCCGAAATGTCGAAGATACCTCCACAGGAAATACACGAATTGGCTCTGAAGAATCAAAGAACGTTCCTTTGGTTCTCGGGGAGCGAGACGTGCTGAAAATTGCAACCACCCTACCAGGAATTACTAGTGCCGGTGAGGGCGCCTCGGGTTTTAACGTTCGTGGTAGCAAGACCGATCAAAACCTGATTCTTCTGGATAACGCAGTCATCTATAATCCAACCCATTTTTTTGGATTTTTTCAAGCATTTAATCCATTTGCCATTAATGATCTGAATATCTATAAGGGTAGTATCCCTGCAGAATTTGGGGGCAGACTGTCTTCGGTTTCGATATTGATACCAAAGATGCGAATAGTGAGGAATTTCGTGGAGAAGTTTCCGTAGGGCCCGTAACTGCTAATGCCGTGGTAGAAATTCCTGTTGTAAAAGATAAAGCAGGTCTGATGGTAGGTGCTCGTGGAGCCTATTCAGATTGGATCTTAAATTCATTGGACGAGGAAAACCTAAAGAACAGTCAGGCTTCATTCTACGATTTTATCGCGAAATACAACCATAAGATCAATGATGAAAATGAGGTACGGGCGACGGCCTACTACAGCAGGGATGTTTTTAGCATTACTTCCGACTCACTTTTCGATTACAGCAATCGACTTTTTTCCGCGAGGTGGAATCGGAAATTAAGCGAGGAGAGTTCAGGCAGTCTTACGCTCAATAATAGCAGGTACAAATTCAATATTGATTTCGACGGTACGGCCAATCGTAATTTTGAACAGGGTTTCCAGATCGATGAGACCGAGTTAAAAGCACAATTCAAATACTTGCATAATGAATCGCATACTTTTGATTATGGGCTTTCCGGTAAGTTATATACGGTTCGCCCAGGAGAGATTGCACCTAAAAGTTCCGATGACATTATTCAAGCCCTTCGCATCCCGGAGGAAAGAGCATTGGAAGCTGCCATTTTTGTTTCCGATGAGTTTACGCTAAATGATAAGTTACAACTTGACCTGGGCCTGCGGTATTCATTTTTTGGAGCTATGGGTCCCTCGGTCCAGCGTGAATACCAAGAAGGCCTTCCCAAGTCAAATACGACAGTATCGGGCACTAAAACTTTTGGCGATTTCAAGATTTATGAAACCTTTGGGGGTCCAGAGACGCGTATATCCGCAAGATACCTCTTGAATGACAGCCTTTCCTTAAAGGCAAGTTTTAACAATACCTATCAGTTCATACACACCCTATCTAACAATACTACCGTATCTCTTGTGGATACCTGGAAGCTTTCCGACCGCAATATCAAACCGCAACGGGCGAACCAACTTGCGCTTGGGGTGTATCAGAATGTGAATGATTACGAATTGAGCATAGAAGGCTTTTATAAGAGACAAAATAATATTATTGACTTTAAGACAGGCGCGCAATTGTTCTTGAACGAAAGTATAGAGACAGAGGTTTTACAGGGGCAAGGCAAAGCATATGGCGTTGAATTGTTAGTTCGAAAAAACAGGGGCAAGCTCAACGGTTGGTTGGGGTACACCTATTCGCGTTCTTTTTTCAAGCTCGATAGCCCTTTTCCCCAAGAGCGGGTCAATGACGGTGAGTTTTTCCCTTCCAACTTTGACAAACCCCATGACTTTAGTATGGTGGTCAATTACAAGCTAACCAGACGCTTTAGCTTTTCCGGTAATTTTGTATATCAGACAGGGCGTCCGGTAACGTTTCCGGTGGGCAATTATGAGTTCAATGGTAACGAGTTCGTTCTGTACAGCGATCGGAATCAGTTCCGAATCCCCGATTTCTATCGTCTTGATGTCGGATTCAATGTTGAGGGTAATCATAAAATCAAAAAATTCGTCCATAGTTTTTGGACGATTTCGGTATACAATGTTTTGGGCAGAAATAATCCATATTCCGTATTTTTTGTTTCACAAGATGGAGAGGTTGAGGCCCTTCAAAGCTCTATTTTTGCAATTCCAATACCATCCATCACCTATAATTTTAAATTTTAGAACTGAATTTAACGATGTTATCATCTTTTGCACATAACGAAAAGTTTACCATAAAATGTATAGGCTTCTTTCTCCTATTTTTTAATAGCGCCTGTACGGAACCATTTCAAGGTGAGGTTGAAGGATTGGAAGATATACTTGTTGTGAATGCCTTAATTACAAATGAAAACAAAAAACAGGAGGTAAGGTTGACGCGCCCATACCGTTTTGAGGAAGACGCACCCATAGCCGAAGAAAATGCAATGATTCGTGTTGACGATGGCGAACAGCAATTTTTTTTCGATGAGGTGGAACCGGGCAAATACATATCAAGTGTTTCGTTCGCTGCCGAAATGGGCAAGACCTATAGTGTAGGGATAACCACGGAGAACGGAAGGTCATATCGCTCCGATACGATGCAATTGCCTGTGGCAACTACAAACATTGACGAATTGTATGCCGAGCGAATTACCGATGACAGTGGCGAAGAGGGTATGGGTATTTTTGTCGATACTTTCGATGCATCAAATCAATCGAACTATTATCGGTACGAGTATGACGAAACCTTTAAAATAATCGCTCCCTTTTGGAGCCCTCAAGATGTGGTCTTTGTCATTCAGCTGTCGACAGGCCCGTCCTTTAATGTCATACGGCGTGAACGTGAAGAGCGCGTTTGCTACGGCACCGATAACGAAAAGATCATCAATGTAGTCAATACACTGAACTTAGGTGAAGATCGTTTGAGTCGTTTTAATGTAAGATTTATAAATAGGGACAATTATATACTATCCCATCGTTACAGCATAAACGTTAGGCAATACGTGCAGACTCCGGAGGCGTTCGCTTATTATGATGCGCTGGGAGGATTGTCACAGTCTGCAACGACTGTATTTAGCGAGGATCAACCTGGGTTTTTAGCCGGTAATATTTTCGCTTTGGATGATAGGAACGAGAATGTAGCGGGCTTTTTTGAAGTTGCTGCGGTAACCGAAAAGCGGATATTTTTTGATTATGAGGATTTTTTCCCGGGAGAAGAACTGCCACCCTATTTTCAAAATTGCATTCCGGCAGCGCAGTCGGGGGAAGATTTGAAGACTACGGTTTTAAGGGAGACCCGGGTTTATTTTGACAGTAATGGTGGTATTAGAACGGTTCCAAGAGCTTGTGGTGACTGTAATGCCCTAGGAAGTAATAAAGTACCTGATTTTTGGATAGATTAAAATGAATTCAGTGCGAAGATTGATAGTTGTATTGTCGGTATATGTATCTACCTTGAACGTGGTGTTCGCACAAGTGGTGCTTCAAAGCGAAGATCAAGCTCGTGGCTTTGCATCGCTACCGATTGAAAGTACTTTCGTTCACACAAACGCCTCCTTTTTATTGACAGGTGAATATCTGTACTACAAGGTTTTTTGTTTCGAGGGTGAAGAAGGCGACCTGACGAAGTTCAGTAAGATGGCCTATGTCGAATTGGTGGGGAAGAATCTCGAGCCTATTTTTCGGCATAAGATTGCTTTGCAAAACGGTCTGGGTCAAGGCGATTTTTTTTTACCTACGGATATTGCTTCCGGTAATTATAAGTTGATCGCTTACACCAACTGGATGCGTAATCTGGGGCTAAAGGATTTTTACCGTAGTGATATCACGATTATTAATCCCTATCGTTCGAATCAAGCTGAACTGCTTAAAATAAACGATTCACTGAATACTATGGTGTCGGACACTTTGCTAATCGCTTCCCCCGAATCAAAGCGGTTCGATGATATCGGGCCACTTGAAATACAGGTAAACGGAGAACAATTCGCAAGGCGGCAAAAAGTTTCATTGGTATTGAAGGGGGTGTCAACTAGCCAGATGATTTCGGGGGATTATTCTATTTCCGTTCGAAAAAAAGATATGATTTCTGAATCCCTTCCAGAAAACGGTTTGGATTTTTTGATCGGAAAAAGGAAATCTCAAAACAAGAACAAAGGTAGTGTAGGCGATACCATAGTTTTACCGGAATTGCGCGGCGAATTGTACCAAGGAAAAGTAATTGCGCTACAAAAGGATAGATCCGTTAGAAATTTAAAAGTAGCCATTTCGATTCCAGGGGAAGATTACGTTCTCGATGTAGTTCAGACCGACGTTTTGGGAAATTTTCAAATGAATGTTGCGAAAAGCTATTCTGGGGAAACTTTATTTTTACAAGTGTTGAGCCAAAACCCGGAAGCGTATAGGGTGGTACAACAACTACCAAGAACATTGGATTACAGAAGTCTTGATTTCAAGGAAGTCAAAATTGATTTAACTACGAAAGAAGAAATTTTGCGTAGAAGTATTCATAACCAGATCGAGAATTCTTTCTTTCAATTTCGGCCCGATTCCATTTTAACTGTTTCCCCTGAGCTCTTTTTTGATACTATGGAAAAAAAAATCTATCCCCTCGACGATTATCCCCGATTTAAAAGTCTTCGGGAAACTTTTGTAGAAATTATTCAGGATGTCTCTTCCATACGGATCGGTAAAGATAATTTTGCCATTCGTGTAAAGGGCTATGACTATGCTTCTACACTCGATATACCCCCGCTTATCGTCTTGGATGGTTGCGTAATTCAGGATTATAATGCTTTATTGGATTTTGATGCCCGGGCCATTGAGCAGGTTACCGTGTTTAGGCATAATTTTATAATAGGCCCCGAGCTCTATGAAGGTGCTATAATCATTAAGACTAAAATTGGCGATGGATATACTTTATTTCAGTATACGGACGCCATTTCCACGTTTAAAACACTCAAACCACAACCGGATAAAAAGTATTTTGTACAGCGGTATGACGAAGGCAGCAGTGATCAAAATAGGCGATTACCCGATAACAGGGTTCAATTGCTCTGGATGCCAGATTTGAAGGTTACGGAGAACGAACTCGAAATTGATTTTTATACCTCGGATGTGGTAGGGGAGTTTGAAATACACCTTATGGGAATTACTGAAGGTAAAATTCCGGTTTCTATGCGAAAATCGATATTTGTAGATTGATATACTTTCATTGCAGGCCAGTGGTCCAACCGATGGTCCAATCGGGTGCAAGTGCTTTGTTACCGGCTCCCAATGTAGTTCCTTCAGTATAAAAGTCAGTATTATCCCCTGTATAATTCGAAGGCACGAAATCTGCGACGGGGCCGTCAAATTCTATTGAATCGATTTTCAGGTTTCCCATGTCTATTTGCTCCGAGGCTGTTTCATCGGACACATTGATGGCCAAACTTAAGTTAGCGTTGAAAATATTGCTCAGGTTATATTTTCCGCCGCCCCTCGCATAGTTCAGTCCACCTTCCGAAACGGGTCCTATAATGCTCACATTGCCGATGGTATCCGAAACGACGGGTACATTCGTTCCGATATCGAGATTAGAGGTAAACTTTATGCCTGATGCTGCAATGCCGTTCAAGTACCACGAATCGCCCTTACCGCTCCAGTCGTCCTGAACGACTACGGAATTGCCACTACTGTTGGTAGCCACAAGTTGTTCCGCATCGGCATTACCCCCGATAAACCGGATTCCGTTGCCCAGACTTTCAAAAGTCTGTATATTCGTGATGTTGGTAAAGGCTCCTACACCATAGAATGAGATGGCATCAAAATTTTGTCCGGTCTCAGCTATAGCTCCTGCGTATTCCACACGTAAATAGTTGATGCCGCCAGAACTGTTCATTAGGTCAGAACCGCCATAAAAAATATCGATGATATCCGTTCGGCCCACGTCGCCTGAAACTATTGGCCCCTCCCCGCAGATAATGATACCGCCCCAATCTCCGGGAGCAGGATTTTCTGCACCAGAGGTAATGACAACCGGATTATCGGGCTGGCCCGATACCAATAATGTACCCCCTTGTGCCACGGCGATATAGGCCCCAACATTGGGATCGGCCTTAATTACGGTTCCTGCGGGAATAGATAGCCTGGCCTCGTCCCTAATTAGCAAAGGGCCTATTAGACGGTATTCGACCTTGGGATCTAGTCGCAAACCATCTACGCGCGCGCGCCCAGGGCCCACCTCATCTGGGTCCGTCGCCTTTACCTCGCCTCCCAAAATACCTAAGGAAGAAGGTGGACAGAAGCCTGGGCATTCACCACCACAATCGACGATAACTTCCTCTCCATTTCGTATGCCGTCGAAACAAGTGCCCTCTCTTTGCTCTACTATCGGATTATCGGGGTTGACGTCATCGTTTGCGCATGATACGAGTAACAATAGGATCATTGCCCAAAATACCGTTCTAAAACCATAGAGTTTCATAGCTATTTTCATCAAAAAATCTATTGCAATTAAGATTGGCTCAAAAGAAAAACTATTCCTTTCGCAAGCTACTATTCATCGGAGAGATTAACTACATATGCCCGATCGTCATTGCTTACGACTAAGAGTTTGGTGTCGGAAAATCTAACCACCTTTCTAGCATTTAGACCTTTAGGCAATCGAAGTCTCCCAGTTGATCTCAGTTCATTATGTTCATCTAAAATGAATCGTCCCCCAGAATTTGAATCGCTTTGTCCTAATTCCACAGTATAATCCAAATAGTTGCCCACATAAAATATAGTGCCATTTGCAGTAATCTCAAAGTCCTCGATAGTACTTGACTGTGCTTCCACGGGTAAGGGCATTGCAACGGTATTTACACCTAGATTAAGATATGCCATAGATTTGAGCTCTTCTATCTTTCTTACTTCTAGGATGTCGCTCTCTTTTTTACCTGTCAAGTCTTCTATATTGTTAATTTTTGCGAAATCGGAATAGCTCAAGAACTTTTTCTTGAGATAGGGCAGCTGGCTGGCCAACTTATCCCTAGAGGCAAAAGGCACGTCACGACCGAAGAAATCATAAAAAATAATGGGATCGGGTTGTCCGTTTTCATCAAAGTCGTCTATATATAGTTTCACGGGGTGTTCGACGCTTGCCTTCATTTTGAAATTCAAGCCGGCATTACCAACGAGTAGATCGACCTGACCGTTATTGTCAAGATCGGTGACCGCGACCGTATTCCACATACCAGCGGTGTGTTCAAGGCCAAATTCATTGGTTTTGTTCAAAAACTTTGACCCGCCTTGATTGATCAAAATGGTGATAGGCATCCAATCGCCTACAATTACTAGATCTAAAAGTTTGTCGTTGTTGACATCGGCCCATTTACTATCGGTTACCATACCGACCCTTTCTTGTTGAATTACGCCAAATTTACCGGTACCGTCGTTTTTCAGAATGTAACTGAAAGGCGATAGGCCATAGCCCCCGGGCATTGATCTATTCCCGATAAATAAGTCGTCATAGCCGTCACCATCAAAATCAGCCGAAGAAATGCTGCCTCCATTTGTTTTTATCAAGGGAATCTGTAGTCGTTCAAATTGGCCTTTTCCATTATTGATATATATTCTGTCTTCCAAATTTGGATTTCCTTCTACCAATTCATTGCCGCCGCTCATCACATAGAGATCCAGGTCTCCATCGTTTTCAATATCGAAGGCGGCGGCATCGACATCCTCGTAAATAATATCCTTTCGAATACTACTGGTTTTATCCTCCTCAAATGTACCGTTCATCTGTCCCATAAATAAGGAAGGTGATTGATATTTTGCGCCACCAATAAATATGTCATCAATTTCATCACCGTTAAAATCCGCTTTTACAAGGGCGGGACCTTCGGATGATAATTTTTCGGGCATCAAGGCTTCACGTTCATAGTCACGATAAGTATTTTCCAAATGGCTGAATTTGAAATAATCGTATTCCCTGGTATCCTGGTTTTGATCTCTAGATGATGGCCCCAGTTCTGATTTTCTAGAAATCGTGTAGTGCTGATTGGCTTTGAGAGAACGTTCCATTTGTGTTTTTCCATCCAACCAATCGATTTGTAGCGAATCGATCTGAACGATATCACCTAAACCAACATGTATTTTGTGCGTTGAAGAAGATTGAAAACCTTTTACCGTGGTAAGTTCTTTCATGAAACGTTTGTCACCGGCATAGAGGAGTAACTTTGCTCCATGTGGATTTTTAAATGCTTCGGTACCTTTGATAGCAAAGGATACATAATTAGTTGTTTTATTTCGTAAACTTTTGTTTTCTAGAAGGGTAGCCTTTGCATTAATATTGTTTACTATCAGATCTAAATCACCATCATTATCCAAATCGGAGTAGGCAGCTCCATTCGAGTACGACGGGAGGAGGCCAGATTTATCCGTCAAACGCTCAAATTTTAAATTACCATTATTTTTGAAAATAATATTGGCCACATTGACCGATGGCATCTGATCGATTAGCTTTTTTTCGATTTCTTTTTGCCCCTCTTTTTCGTACTGTGCAAAATCGATGGTACTTATATAATTGATATAGTCAAGGTCATTCGGTCTTTTGTAAATGCCGTTCGTAACGTAGATATCATTGAGACCGTCATTATCATAATCCTGGATCAAGGGTGACCAGCTCCAGTCTGTGGCATAGGTATCGGTCATAAGAGCGATATCGACAAAATATCCCATGCCTGTATTCAGCTGAAGTGTGTTTCTTGCATATTGATTTTCGAAACCAAAGGATTGTTTGATTTGGCTGATTTTATCGGAATCTTCTCCTCCTGATTTCATAAACGTTTCAGCATCGATGGGCATCATATCCAACGAGAAAATATCTGGTAACAAGTTGTTATCGATATCCGCGATATCTACTCCCATAGTGAAGCGCGAGGTATGATTTAAATACGACTTGCCTGACTCTTTAAAGGATTTATTTCCTTGATTGATGTAGAGGTAATCGTTCTCATGAAAATCATTACCGACATAGACATCCAAAAATCCGTCATTGTTTATATCCGAAACGGATAGGGCCAGACCATAACCTAGTGCACTACTATAAATGCCCGATGATCGGGTTACGTCTTCAAATCCGGTTTTTCCTTCATTGAGTTTGTTTTCGTAAAAACGATCTCCCGATAGCGAATCCGTTTCTGAACGAAGCGCGGTATTGGCATAGCTTTCAGGAGAGTGAACCGAATGGTTAAGCAGATACATATCCATATCTCCATCATTGTCGTAATCGAAAAAAGCGGACTGCGTAGATAAACCTGAAAAATTCAGGCCGTATATTGCAGATGATTCGGTAAAGGTAGTATCCCCATTATTGATATACAGTTGGTTATGGGATTCAAGGCTTTTGTAGTGGCCCACCTTGGAGACGTAGATGTCAAGCAGCCCGTCATTATTGATATCTGCCATAGAAACACCTGTTGACCAAGAGGTATCTAGCAATACCCCTGCCTCTTCAGTGATATCCTTGAATTTAAGATTGCCCAAGTTCAAGTATAGACGGTCGGTCTTTTGATTGGCCGTGAGATAGATATCTTCTAATCCATCGTTATTGATATCGCCTATGGCAACGCCTCCACCGTTATAGTAATAGAGGTATTCAATAATATTTAAATCATCGGTATGTTCAAGGTCGTTAGAAAAATGGATACCACTACTATCCGAGGGTACATTGTTGAAATAGATTTCAGCTTTTTCCTGAACAGTATTTTCCGTTCTATCATCCGTGCAGCGGACCAATAGGAATATTAAAATTATATGGAATACTATATATTTCATTTTAGAATTTAAAAAATGCTAAAGAATCTCGGTTTCGAGCCACAATCAGCCTTCTGCCATCTACAGCGATATCTCGAATTTCGCCTTTCAGCTTGAACCCGCTACCCTTTTTTTTGGTAACGAATTTCAGGTTACCCTCATTTTCCAAGTAAACACCGTAAGAAGCATCATAGCGCCCTACCTCGGGTTTTACACTGTAGAGATTTCCGCCGAGTATGATGTCTTGATCGCCATCGCTGTCAAAATCATGGGCCGAAATAGCATACACCGTCGAAAATTGCGACTCGATAGGAAGTCTTTGCACTTCAAAAGTGGTGTTGCCCTTATTGATTAAAATCATTGAGGCAAGTGTGTTTACCTCTAGTTTCTGTGCTTCCCCGAGCTTGGGCTTTCCAAAGATATCTTCCATGGAGGCACTTTTAAAGGATTGATAATCCGGAAACTTTTTGGTTATGGATTTTACCTGCTCTATCAAACTATGTCTGAGGGCATAGGGATAGTCTTTGCCATCATCGCCTCTAAATGCAAGAACGGGGTCTATAAAACCGTTTCCATCGAAATCCATTGAATAGAGCGTAATAGGCCGTTCATTACTGGCTCTAAAGCGGCTGTTCAATCCATGATTACCCACAATGAAATCCATATCACCATCACCATCAAGGTCGCTTGATTCGATGGTATTCCACCACCCTTTTAAATCAGCCAATGGATTGTCTTGTTTTCTACTAAAACTACCTGAATCGTTCAACAAGAACTCGACCCCCATAAATTCACCGACAATAATTAGATCTTCGTCTCCGTCGGCATCCAGATCCTCGAACTTTGCATCGGTAATCATGCCGATATTGTTTAAGC
>Ga0075530_1000487_pt1 | contig 18711 bp, 17 predicted proteins | sample NGEPerD_2_FD_75101 | JGI IMG/M metagenome (GOLD analysis project Ga0075530, IMG submission 75101) | Arctic peat soil microbial communities from the Barrow Environmental Observatory site, Barrow, Alaska, USA - NGEE PermafrostL1-D | ecosystem: Environmental > Terrestrial > Soil > Wetlands > Peat ... | reverse complement strand
GTCGACGCGGTCACCGGCGAGCGCCAGCCCTTCTTCGCCGAGCTCGACGCGCAGGCCGATCCCGAACCAGGTCCGGTCCTCATCATCCGCCCGGCGCGCAACCTCACTGAGGGGCATCGGTTCATCGTGGCGCTGCGCAACCTGCGAGACGGTGAGACCAACACCATCGCGCCGAGCCGCGGGTTCCGTCTCTATCGCGACGGGATCGAGACCTACGCGCCCGCCGTCGAGGCGCGGCGAGCGCACATGGAGGACATCTTCGCCACGCTGGCCGCAGCAGGCGTCGAGCGAGAGAGCCTCTATCTCGCGTGGGACTTCACCGTCTCGAGCACGCGCAGCCTCTCGGAACGGATGCTGCACATTCGCGACGACGCGTTCGCCTCGATCGGCGATGCCGCGCCCGCGTTCACGGTGGACTCGGTGCAGGACGACGTCGACGACCGGATCTACCGTCGCGTCACGGGCACGTTCACGGTGCCGAACTACCTGACCGGTGCCGGAGAGCCCGGATCGCGATTCAACAACGGACCCGACGGCCTGCCCGCCCGCAACGGCGACCAGACCGCGAGCTTCATCTGCAACATCCCTCGTGCTGCCAGCGCCGACGGTGAGCTGCCGGTGGATCCGGCGCGCGCCGGGGTCTACGGCCACGGCCTCCTCGGCAGCAACAGCGAGGTCAACGCCGGCAACGTCCGGTCCATGTCCAACGAGCACAACTTCATGTTCTGCGCGACCAAGTGGACCGGCTTCGCCGACGAGGACATCGGCACCGCTGTCAGCGCGGCCCAGGACTTCTCCAACTTCCCCGAGCTCGCCGACCGCACCCAGCAGGGCTTCCTGCATTTCTTGTTCCTCGGCCGTCTCCTGCGCACGCCGGACGGTTTCGTTGCCGACTCGGCGTTCCAGGCGAGCGACGGGACCGCGCTGTTCGATCCGAGCGACGTCTTCTACGACGGCAACAGCCAGGGGGCCATCCTCGGCGGTGCCGTCACCGCGGTGTCGACCGAGTGGACGCGCGCGGTGCTCGGCGTGCCGGGCATGAACTACAGCACGCTGCTCCAGCGCAGCGTCGACTTCGACGCCTACCTGGCGATCATCATCCCCGCGTACCCCGACGAGCTGGACCGCGTGGTCGCCGGCGCGATCACCCAGATGCTCTGGGACCGCGCCGAAGCCAATGGCTACGCCGCGCACATGACTGGCGACCCCTACCCGGCCACCCCGGCGCACACGGTGTTGTTGCATCCCGCGTTCGGTGACCATCAGGTGGCAAAAATCACCGCCGAGATCGAGGCCCGCACCATTGGTGCCTCCCTGCGCGCCCCGGGCCTCGCGCCCGGACGCGGCACCGCGGTCGAGCCGTTCTGGGACATCCCGACGATCCCGAGCTTCCCGTTCGGCGGCTCCGCGATCGTCATGTGGGACAGCGGCACCCCCGCACCGCCCGACGCGAACCTGCCGCCGCGCTCGCCCGACTACGGCGATGACCCGCACGGCGATCCCCGGTCGACGCCCGAGGCGCGCGTGCAGAAGTCGGAGTTCCTCCGGAGCGGCGGCGCGGTGATCGAGGTGTGTGGGGTCGGCCCGTGCCTCACGTCGGCCCACCCGTAGCGAGTCGAGGATCGGAGAGCAGTGCCCATGATCGAAGTGTCGTGCGGGATCCCGCCGGGACCTGACTGCGTCAGCCACGCCCGTCTTGCCGAGGAGCTCGGCTACGAGCGCGTGTGGCTGTACGACTCGCCCGCGCTGTATCCCGACGTCTGGGTCTCGCTCGCGCGCATCGCCGAGGCCACGGACCGGATCGGATTCGGCCCCGCCGTGTTGGTGCCGAGCCTGCGTCACGTCATGGTGACCGCGAACGCGATCGCCACCGTGGACGGGCTCGCGCCCGGACGGCTCACCGTCGCGATCGGCACCGGGTTCACCGGCCGGATGGCCCTCGGCCAGCCCGCGCTCACGTGGGCGTGGGTCGAGCGCTACGTCCGCCAGCTCCGCGGGTTGCTCGCCGGCGAGTCGGTCGAGGTCGACGGCGAGCTCGTGCGCCTCATGCCCCCCACGGGCTATCTGGATCTTCCGGTGGACGTGCCGATCCGCATCGGCGCGAACGGGCCCAAGGGCCTCGCCGTCGCCCGTGAGCTCGGCGACGGCGTGATGACGGTCGGACCGACGTTCCCCGAGTTCGACCGGTGCACGGTGCTCACCTGCAGCACGGTGCTGGATGCGGGTGAGGACTCCGTATCCGAGCGGGCCATCGGCGCGGCGGGGCCCATGGCGGCGGTCGCGTATCACGGCATCTACGAGTTGAATCCCGCCGACGTCGAGGGCCTTCCCGGCGGCGCCGAGTGGCGAGCCACGATCGACGCGATTCCTGAGCGCGAGCGCCATCTCGCGCTGCACGAGGACCACTTCGTGGCCGTCACGGAGCGTGACCGGGCGGTCGTGACCGGTGACGTGCTGTCCATGTTCACGTGGACGGGGGAGGCGACGGACCTACGGGCACGGCTCGATGCCTTGGCGGAATCGGGTGCTACCGAGGTGTTGTTCGCGGCCGGCGGCCCGGACATCGCCCGGGAGCTGCGCGCGTTCCACGCGATGGCGGTGGCATAGTTCGCGGGCGATGCCAGGACCACCCGCACCCGACGAGCCCACCCGCGCGGTTCCCAGAGCCGGCGGTGACCCGGCGCCCGGCGACGCCGCGACCCGCGCCGTGCCCCTGGCCGGCGCGGCCGGGTCGGGCGGCCCCCCGACGGGAACCGGGTCCACCGCGGCCTCCGGCACCGACGATGGCGATCCGACCAAACGTGGCGGCCTCGCCTTCGGTGCGGCGGTCGTGCTGGTCGTGGGCGTGCTCAGCGGCGTCGGTGTCGGCGCGGCGACCCGCGAGAGCGGCGCGAAGGTGACGGTGACATCGACGACGACGACCACCACGTCACGTCCCACGACGACGTCGGCTCCCACCACGACGACGTCGGCTCCCACCACGACGACGTCGGCTCCCACCACGACCACCACGACCACGACGACCACCGCGACGATCCCGCCGCCGACCATCGCCTCGTTCTCCGGTCCGACCGACGCGAGCTGCCCGGTCCCCACGGTGTCGCTGTCGTGGACCACGCAGAACGCCACGGGGACGCAGCTCTCGGTCGGTGGCGCGGCACCCTCCGCCCAGGCCGCGTCCGGTTCGACGTCGGCCGCATTCGACTGCACCGCGGCCTCGGTGGCCTACACCCTCACGACGACGGGGGGCTCACCTCCGGCCAGTCGGAACCTGACCGTCACCAACAACGTGCCGCCGCCGAGCCAGAACGGGGATTGACCTGAGCGGGCTGGGCCGGGTGCTCCCGGGCCGGGTGGTCGACCCGGTTACCAGCTAGTAACTTGGTGGGGATCGAGCGAATCGGCGAGCGAATCGCCGAAGAGCCCTCGAGACCGAGATCGGCCCCGGCCCGCAACGGCGCCGCGGCCCCCAGCCCCAGGAGGCGGTCATGGCCGACTTTTCCCTGGACCTCAACGAGGACCAGACCCAGATCCACAAGTGGGTCCACGATTTCGCGGAGAACGTGATCCGCCCCGCCGCCCACGAGTGGGACGAGCGCGAGGAGACCCCGTGGCCGATCATCGAGGAGGCCGCGAGCATCGGTCTCTACTCCTGGGAGTTCATCGCCAACTGCTTCAGTGACCCGACGGGCATCTTGTTCCCGCTCATCAGCGAGGAGCTCGCGTGGGGCGATGCGGGGATCACCCTCGCACTCCTCGGCACGACCCTCGGCGTCTCGGGCATCGTCGGTAGCGGTACCCCCGAACAGATCGCGGAGTGGGTGCCGCAGTGCTTCGGTACGCCGGACGACATCCATGTGGCCGCGTTCGCGGTGAGCGAGCCCGACGCGGGCAGCGATGTCAGCAGCTTGCGCACGCGGGCGGTCTACGACGAGGCGACCGACGAGTGGGTGCTCAACGGCACCAAGACGTGGATCACCAACGGTGGGATCGACAAGGTCCCCAACGTGCACGTCGTGGTCGCGGCGGTCGAGCCCGAGCTCCGAGCGCGCGGCCACGCCAGCTTCGTGGTCCCACCGGGGACCAAGGGTCTGAGCATGGGCCAGAAGTTCGACAAGATGGGCATCCGCGCCAGCCACACCGCCGAGGTGATCCTCGACGACGTGCGCATCCCCGGCAACTGCCTCCTCGGTGGCAAGGAGAAGCTCGACGCCCGTCTGGCGCGCGCCCGCGAGGGCAAGTCCAGCCGCGTGCAGGCGGCCATGAGCACCTTCGAGGTGAGCCGACCGCTCGTCGGCGCGCAGGCCCTCGGCATCGCCCGTGCCGCCTACGAGTACTCGCTCGACTACGCCAAGGAGCGCAAGGCGTTCGGCCGGGCCATCATCGAGAACCAGGGCATTGCCTTCAAGCTCGCCGACATGAAGATGGAGATCGACGCGGCACGCCTGTTGGTGTGGCGCGCGTGCTGGATGGGCCGCAACGGCAAGGAGTTCACCTCGGGCGAAGGCTCGATGAGCAAGCTCAAGGCCGGCGAGGTCGCGGTGTGGGCCACCGAGCAGGCCATCCAGATCCTCGGTGGGTACGGTTACGTGCGCGACTACCCGGTCGAGCGTTGGCACCGTGACTCGAAGATCTACACGATCTTCGAGGGCACCTCGGAGATCCAGCGCCTCGTCGTCGCCCGCGCCATCTCCGGCCTGCACATTCCCTGATTCGAGGGTGTTGGGGCGGACGCCCGAATCGGCGTCCATCCCTACTCCATCCCTACAACGGCGGCCGTTTCGGCCGTGGCGACGGTGCGCGAACGCCGAGCGGGCGTCTTCGAGATCAGAGTGTTCACGGGTCGTGACGCGGAAGGCCGTCCGACGCAGGTCAGCCAGACCGTGCGTGGCATGAAACGCGATGCTCAACGCGCCGCGGCACGCCTCGAATCCAGCCCGCGCTCGACGGCCGGGGGGCGGACCGTCACCGATGTGCTCACCGTGTGGCGTGAGTCGATGAGCTCCGAGGATGTGCGCACCGTCATCGAAGCCGCGAGGACGCTGGATCCGGCTGCGGGGCTCGCACTGCGGCTCGCGGCTGTCGCGGGCCTGCGACGCTCGGAGTTGGCCGCGTTGCACTGGACCGACTTCGACATCGAGACCGGCCAGCTCACGGTCGATAGCAGCATCACGGTCGTCCGCGGCGGTGAGGATGGTTCGATGCTCATCGACTCGGCGACGAAGACCGCCGACCGTCGCGTGTTGCGACTCGACGCGGAGACCATGACTCAGGTCGCGGCCTTGCGCGCCGAGCGCGAGCGCGTGAACTCATACCTCTTTTCGATCATCCCCGGACCTCCGAACCCGGATCGCATCGGGTGATGGTGGAAATGCGCACGCGAAGCGTCGGGGATCGACCTCAAATGGCGGTTGCATGATCTGCGTCACTGGACTGCGACGACCGCGATCACCAGCGGTCACGATGTCCGCACAGTCGCGGGTCGCCTCGGTCACGCGAACCCGGCGATGACGTTGCGCGTGTACGCGCACGCGCTCGACTCGGCCGACGTGCAGTTGGCGGAATCGCTCGGCGCTGTCCTCGACGACGCGAAGAGTTAGCCGCTCGCGACATCGAGCAGCTCGTCGACGACGTTGGCGGGGATCGGGATTCGTCGCCCGAGCCGCACGTACGGGAGATCGTTTCGAGCGACGAGTTCGTAGGCGTGTGCCCGTGAGATCCCCAGGATCATTGCGGCTTCGTCGACGGACCAGACCCGCCGCCTATCAGCTGTGACCGCCGAAGATCGCTTCGGTATCGGCCGCTCGCGATCGCCTGGTTCTTCCGTTCTGTGTGCTCCGTTGTTGTCCATACAGTCGATATGCGCTCACGGGCCAGTCGAGCGCGATACGACCGCACGAGAAATCCCAGCGTCCGTCCATAGACGCATCTCTTCCTGGCTTCCTCGCCGTCACGCCGGCCTGCACCGGGATTCTGGACCACGGGTCTGCACCACGCGTCTTGCCGCAGCGATTTGAGCGTTGCCCCAGTGAGGCAGCGACGCGCTTTCGCGAGGACGTGCCGGAGCGCAAAGCAGGTTCGCCTAGCGTGATGTCGATGCCGAACCCGCTGCTCTCGACGTACCGCGCCGGCGAGAATCGGGTGACTGAGTTGACGGCTGAAGGTCAAAAACACCCCGCGGATGGTCACGCCAGGCCCGTTTCCGCAACACGCTCTGCGGTGTCAACTCGCGCGGTTCGGGTTTGAGCTGGGCTACGCCCAGATGGTGAACGCGTGGTCTGAACCTGCGATCGGTTGGGGTTCACCGAGCTGAACTGCGCTGCCCGCGGCGACGCGCCGAGCGGTCCAGGCCGCGACTGCGGCGTCGAGCACGTCGTCTCGTCCGGCGCGGATCCCGGCGATTCCGAGATCGCCTTCGAGGCGGATCCCTGCGCTCTCGAGCAACCGCTGGCGCTCGTGGGCGCCTGCCCACGTCTTCTTCGACGCAGCGATAGGCGCATCGGCCAGGTGACAGAAGCTCAACTCGGGGTGGACCTCGTACACGCTGCACGGTGCTGTAGCGATCCAGTCGTCGACTTCAAGGATCTTCTTCCGGAGTGCGTACGCCTGGCGGCTGATGCCGGCTCCGGTGATCTCGCGTGCGATGCGATTCGCTTCCTCGTAGGTGGCTGCTTCGATCGCGCGGCGGACGGGCGTGAGGAAGACGGTCTGCCAGCGTGTGCCGAGTGCCTTCCTCGCGTCGCGGTCCGCCACGCGCTCGTCGTGATCGGGAAGTCCAATCGGAATGTCGATGGCCATGGCCTCGACGCCGGGCGTCTGTGCCGCGAGCTCTGTGATGGTCGCGGCCCACACGGCCGCCGGTTCGCGCTCGTCGTCGAGGACGATGCCCACCCATCCGGTCGGACAGCCATCGACGCCAACGGCGCTCGTCCCTGCGCCATCAGCCATCAGCCGCGATGCTACCGACGCGCAACATTCAGCGTCGCTAGCTGATCTCAAGTCCCGGTCGTTCAAGCTCCGCGATGAGGTCCACGCAGTTGCGGCGCCGCGCACGAAGCCACCTCGTGATCGGCATCCCACGCTCAGTCGTTGACTGAGCATGCAGCGCGGCATATGCTTTGCCAATGCGCTGTCAAGGGTTCCGTAAGGGTGCGGCGCGTCGCGAGGCTGGCGCACGGCTGCGAGCGGTGGAAGGTAGGCACTGGTGAACGCCGCTCGCCGTACTCGTGCCCTCAAAGGCTTCGTGCTCGGCGTTACGTTCTTGGCGGCATCCGCGGTCATGGCCGTACCCGCGGGTCCCCAGACCTTAGCGGCGCCGGTAGATCTGGGGACGGCCGACCCGTTCGCGATCCTGGCCGGCACGGAGATCACCGACGTTCCGGAATCCGCGATCACCGGGGACGTTGGGCTAACCCCCGAAACTGGTGCCAACATCATTGGATTGACGTGTGACGAGGTGAACGGGACCATCTACTCGGTCGATGCTGCTGGTCCCCTTCCCTGTCGGGTGACGGACCCTGCTCTGCTGACGGCAGCGAAGAACGCCTTGAGCGCGGCGTATGTCGATGCCGCCGGACGAACCGCGGATGAGACTGTGCCAACCGAGCTCGGTGGACAAACCTTGTCGCCGGGTGTGTACAACTCCGCCGCGACCACGTTCAGCATCACCGCAGGTGCGGGTCCCCTCATCCTCGACGCCCAAGGCGACCCCAACGGAGTGTTCATCTTCCAAGCACCGGCGGACCAAGCAGACGCACTCACCGTAGGCCCAGGCAGCGAGGTCCAGCTCACGGGCGGAGCCCAGGCCTGCAACGTCTGGTGGGCCGTCGTCGGTGCCACCATCGATACCACCGCGATCTTCAAGGGAAACATCCTGGCGGCCACGTCGATCACGGTGGCACAGGGCGCGAACATCGAGGGACGACTTCTCGCCCTCGAGGGTAACGTGACGTTGATCCAAGACGCGATCACGCGAGCGGACTGCGCAGTTTCACCGGGCCCAACCGTGCCACGTGGCCCAGCAGCGCCGCCGCCGACCGCGATCGTGGCGCCCCCGAATTTCACTGGGTGACCCAGCGCTCCGCGGAGCTCATCCGATCCGCTGGACACTGTCCACCACGCGCTCGACTGGCTCAGCCCAGCGATCGAGCGTGGCTGAGTCGTGAAGCTTGTGAGAACGTGCGTGGCGTGCGACCTCTTTTGGCCCACGACTCGTTGTAAGCGGTGCAGCGTCTCGACACCTAGCCCATCAGCCCAGCGAAGTGGGTCATCCGCTGGGTTGTCACCGACCGCGGGTGTCGGACCGCCGCCACGCCGCGCTCTGCCTCGCCACCACCGTTCTCATCGTCGGCAAGCTCATCACCTACCGCGACCGCTGGAGCCCCGCATGAGCCACCTATCCGCTCAGGCCCTTAGGCGCCCTCAAGGGTGCTGTTGCTCTTGTCGAAGGACCCGCCCGAGAGAAGTTTTGACGGTACGGAGGACAGTCGTGACCACTGCCGACTCGGGAACGAGCGAGCACACCCGTCACGCAGTCGTGTTCGCGCTCATCGTCATGACCGCGGCGGTATCCGGTTGTGGGAGCAACTCGTCATCGGCGGACCGCTCTGTTGGGAGTGTCGCATCGACAGGCGCCACCACAACTTCAACAAGTGCCCCCGCCACGCTGCCGACCACCGTCGATTCCGAGGGCACGGTATCCAGTGAATGCATCGAGGTTGGCGGGTTCGAAGGCGCCCATTCCCTTTCCGGCCTCGTTCCAGCCGAGCCTCTGTGCCGCGCTCAACACCGACACCTCGGTCAGCACGGTCACGACGGCACCAGGGGCGAAGGGCGTGTTGTGCGTTGACGCGAGTCGCGATAGCGGTGGACTTCCCAACGACGTCTATCGGCTGCAGTGCGGGGTACTCAAGGAGGGCGGCGGGTTCGAGGACGGTGCGTCAGTAGCCCTCAGAGACGCTGGCCAGCCACTCGTCTGCGGCCTGGTGAACGAGGCACCACTCGAATTGCGTTCGACGACGGTCGCGCAGCTGCAGGCACTCCCAGTCGCGTGCCTCGACCTGGAGCACCACTCCGTAACGCTCTGGCAGCGAGATGGCACCTCTCGTCCCTGTGTGGTCGGGCCAGAGTTGATCACCTGCGCGCGCTGAGCCCAGAATCGAGCAGACGAGCGTGGAGGCCTCAGCAGGGCTCGTAGATGCCCGCACGCCGTCCGACGCCGTGACGATCCTGTGACCACCCCTCGCCGCCCGGTGCCATAGCCGACTCGGCCTTCTCATAAAAGAGAGGATCGTCTCATTTGTGAGTGGCAGCCTGGTAGCATGATCATGTGGACTTCACCCGACCCGTCGAAGCCGTAATCCCCGACGCGCAGGGCCGCATCCTCGCGGTGCTGTCCCGGACGACCGGAGAGCTGAACATCACGACGCTGGCCGAGCTTTCCGGCGTCAGTCTCGCCCACGCGGCCCGGGTCGTGCCGCGCCTCGTCGAGTTCGGGATGGTCGAGCGGCGCGAGGCTCCCCCCTCTGTGCTCGTCCGGATCGTCCCCGAGCACCTGGCGGTGCGTCCCCTGCTGGCCCTCGCCGGACTCCGCGACGCGCTGCTCGAGGAGCTGGATCGCAGCGCCAGACGGATCCGGCCGGCGCCCGCCAACATCACACTCTTCGGCTCGGTCGCGCGCGGCGATGGCGACGCGGCGAGTGACATCGACCTGGTGATCGTGCGCGCTGCGGGTGTCACTGAAGACGATCCGACCTGGGATCGGGCAGTAGCGGCGTGGGTGGAGCGGATCGGACGAGTGACCGGGAATCCGGTGAACCGGATCGAGGTCGGCATCAACGAGGTTCCTCGGCTCGCGCGCTCGCGGGCAGCTCTCTGGCGGGCCGTCCGTCGCGAGGGCATCGTCATATTCGGGCGATCGCTCGACGACCTGGCTCGACGCAGTGCCTAGCCAACCCCGCACACGACCGGTCTCTCGCGCCCAGGTACGTGGGTACGCCGGAAAGGCGGAGGAGTACCTCGAGGCCGCCGAGGCGAGTCTCACCGACGGTCGTCATATCGCGGCGACGAGCCTCGCCGTCCACGCCGGCATCAGTGCCGCCGACGCGATCTGCGGCGCGCGGATGGGTCGTCGCTCGGCCGACCAGGACCACGCACGCGCGGGCTCGCTTCTTGGCGAGGCCGGCGCGGACGGCAAGGCCGCGGCCCGCCACCTCGGCCGGCTCTTGCCGCTCAAGACGCGCGCCGAGTACGAGCCCGACGACGTGCCGAAGTCCACCGCGACGAAGGCAGTACGCGCGGCAACCCAGATCGTCGCAATCGCGCGACGTGTCGTGGCGACCATCTGAGCTCGGGAGATGCCGCATCCCTACTTTCATCCCTACAACTCCCTCGTACGGGCCGGACGCGAGCGACGGCGCGCCTGAAGACCTGCTGGTCAGCGGACTGTGCGGTACGTCGTGGACGTAGGCAGCAGATCTACACGATCTTCGAAGGCACCTCCGAGATCCAGCGCCTCGTCGTCGCCCGCGCCATCTCCGGCGTGCACATTCCCTGATTCCGGGTCGGGTCCACCGGAGCCGCGTCCCTGCCTCATCCTTACAACGTCGCGATCAGGGGCCATACGAGCGACGTCGAGAACGCAACGCCAGAAGACAGTGGGCCACGCAGTCGGGCTCGAAGGACCGAGGAGACGCGCTTTCAAGATCGCGTGCCGGCCGCGCGTTCACGGCGTTCCGACAACCTCGGCCAGCAACGCGCGCACGCGAGTTCGGCGCTGAGCCGCAGCAGGGCCTGTGAGCCCCTCAGCGAGGGCGCGAAGCGAGCGACCGTCCGGGCCGAGCTCGCTCCAGAGCAGCGAGCGCAATTCTTGGAGTGATGATGTCGCGTCGAGGTCAGTCGGTTCGACCCCATCGGCGGCGGCGATCTCGAGACAACGCCAGAGGTCCTCGATGTCGCGCAGTTCGTTGCGCACGGAGCGGACGCGGGTCTTGAGCGCCAGAGTGCCGAGCGCGTCGGGAAGAACGACACTGGCCACGAACACGTCGTGGTTCGTGAGACGGAGCTCAGCGTCGAGGTTGATGCCGGGTCGACGAAATGCTTCCGCGAGCCCGGGCACCTCGGTGCTCACGACATCGCCGATCTGGATGGTCGAGCGCGCTCGTGAGCGATACGCCGGTACGAGGAAGTCAACGGCGGCGACTCGTGTGGCGTCGAGCCTCCGCTCCCACCGGTTGCCCATGACTTTCCGGTAGCCGCGGCTCTCGATTGTGGCGATCAGGGTGGAATCGCGCAGCACGTGTCGCGGGACCCCGAAATCGGCGTCGCCGGTCGCGCGGATTGGCAGGGCGAGTCCAAGTCGCTGAACGTGCAGCATCACGGTGATTCCGCCGATGAGGCGGTACTCGCTCGCGGCGCCGGATTCCGCGATCGCAGCACTCACGTCGTGGATGGCCGTGAACCCGCCATCCATTGCCGACGACAAGCTCGCGAGTGCGACCCGTTCGTCTCTCTTCATCTCGACACGTCGATCGTTCGGTCGACGATGGCCCGCCGGAGGCGATCCGCCGCCTCCACGCGGTCCTCGCCTCCAAGATCGAGGAGATCGAACCATTGCTGAACCGGGTCCGTGAGCGGCAGTCGCTTCATCACCCGCGGCCAACGAACACACGGTGCGAGCAGCGAGGTGTCGCGCGTGTGGCGGAGCAGCACTGTCGCGTCGGCGCGCCCTTCGGCCGGTACGAAGCCGACACGATCCAGGGGGAGTGACGCGTTCGTGTAGACGATCGCCATTGTCGGATGCCGCCACGGCACGAGCAAGTCCGGCGCGAGATCCGCCGAGAGCGCGACCTTGGCCCCGTGTTCCTTCGCCACGTTTGCGATGCGGCGGGCCTGCTCCATGAGGGTCTTGGTGCTGTACCACGCTGCTTCAGCGTCGAAGAGGCTCGGCTTCATGCGTTCCCGATAGAGATCGAACAGGCGCGCGCGCCGACCGACGTAGCCCGCCGGCCGACTGACTGCGGCGCCGCGGTCGATGAGCTGCTTCAGGACCTGGGACGCTCGCGGCTGGGTCACCCCCGCGGCAGCAGCGAGCGCCACCTGGGTCATGGGCTCGTCAGCCGCGACGAGCAAGCGAACGATGTGTCCTGTCCCAGCCCCCCAACGGCGTACGGGAGCACGTTGTTCGGTGTGTGCCATGGCCCAAGGGTATAAGTGTTCTGGTCCGAAGGCAAGAAACACTTATATCAAGACTTATGTCTCTCGGTGCCAGTCATCCCTACAACTCGGGCGCGAGGGCCGGACTCGACGGACACGGCTACCGGCTCGGTGCAGGCCAGGGGCACTGAGGTCGTCCTCACAGACGGGGCGAAAACAACGACACGATCTTCGAAGGGACCTCCGAGATCCAGCGTCTCGTCGTCGCCCGCGCCATCTCTGGCCTGCACATTCCCTGATCTCGCCCTTGGTGGGATCGGTCGTCGCGAAGCCGCGATCATCCCGACAAGTGGGTGTCCCACTCCGTGGGCGTCGGCGTTGCCGACCTCTGTGACTCATCAGTGAGCCATATGGCTCAATGATGACGCATTCCGTGTATCCTGAGGCGCGTGGATCTCTCCGCTCCGATCTCCGATGTGATTCCGGGCCACCGTGGCTCGGTGCTCGCGGCATTGCTCCGTCTTCGAGAGCCGGTGACGGGCCGCGAGCTGGCGGCGCAGGCGGCTGTGCCCCCGGCCACAGCCCGTCGAATCATCGATGATCTTGCCGAGGCCGGCTTGATCGACCTGAGACCGGCTGGTCGTGCAGTTGGAGTCACCTTGAACCGCCGCCACCTCGCCGTCCCCGCGCTCGAACAGCTCGCCGGTATGCGCTCGGGTCTGATCGAGAGGCTCCGGTCGGCAATCGCCGAGTGGAACGTTCCGGCTGCCGGGGCGTGGATGTTCGGCTCCGCAGCGAGAGCCACCGGGGATCGCCACTCCGACATCGACATCGCGGTCGTTGCCCACCGCACACCTTCCGCAGGTTGGGAGGAACAGATCGGTGACCTGGCCCGTCTCGCGTCGGCGAGCACCGGCAACAACGCCCAGGTGCTCGACTACTCGCGCGGCCAATTCCGCGAGATGGTCGTGGCCTCGAATCCGTTGGTCCGAGCGCTGCGTGCCGAGGGCATCGAGCTCATCGATGGATCGTCCAAGCTTCTGAGGCCGTGATGACTCGGCGCCGCCGGACCTGCACGATCGCTGATGTACGAGCGCGCTGCGCCTCTGCGGTCGCGTTCATGGACGTCGCCGAACGGCTGGCTCTCGAGGAGTTCGACCACGACGTCGTTCGAGGGCCCTCGCACCGCGCACCAGCTCGCGGCGCGCTCCACCGGCGAGCCGGCGCCGACGCGCGAGCTGCATGAGGTCGCCGGTGAGATCGCCGATCCCGGAGGCCACCGGATCGGCCTGATGCAGCAACCCGCGTGACCGACGTGGTCGGGTGCCGGGCGTGCCCGGCACCCGACTCCGCTCGATCCGAGAAATCGTGTCGTCGCTCGTGGTCACTCCTGTTCTCCGAGGAAGACCTCGAGCCGATCCGATCGTCGCGTCCATCGGCGGCGGAGTTGGCCCCGGTGGGCTCATCTGTCCGCCGCGTTCACCTGAGGTCGGGGATCCACGCTCCGTGGGCGTCGAGCAGCGCGTCGACGAGGTCGTGGATCTGGTCGAGGTCGAGCTCGGCCGCGGTGTGCGGATCGAGCATCGCGGCGTGGTACACGTGGTCGCGTCGTCCCGTGAGCGCGGCCTCTACGGTGAGCTCGGCCACGTTCACGTTGGTGCGGATCAACGCCGCCAGCTGGGGCGGCAGCGCACCGATACGGGTGGGTTGCACGCCGTTGCCGTCGACGAGGCACGGCACCTCGACCGTGCAGCCGGCGGGGAGGTCGTCGATCAACCCGTCGTTGGCGACGTTGCCGTAGACCACGCGGGGCTTGCCGGTCTCGATGCTGCGGATGATCGTCGCCGCGTACTCGAAGCTTGGTTGCACGTCGATCGCCTCGCCACGCGCGAGCTGTTGGCGCTCGGCCTCCCAGCCCGCGATCTGGGCCTCACAACGCCGCGGGTACTCATCCAGCGGGATGTTGAACCGATCGATCAGGTCAGCGCGGTCGCGCTTGATGAACCACGGCACGTACTCGGCGAAGTGCTCGCTCGACTCGGTGACGAAGTAGCCGAAGCGACGCAGCATCTCGTAGCGCACGCGGTTCGTGTCGGGAACGTTGCCCGCCTCGGCTCGAGCGCGCAGCAACGGGTAGAGATCCTCGCCGTCGCGCTCGAAGCGAAGGTAGAAGGCCATGTGGTTGATCCCGGCGGCGAGGTAGTCGATCTCGAGGTACGGGATGTCGAGGTCGCGCGCGAGCTCGAACGCCGTGCCCTGGACGCTGTGGCAGAGGCCGACGGTCTTGATGGTTGTGGCCCGGTTGACCGCCCGGCAGTTGATCGCCATCGGATTCGTGTAGTTGAGGAACCAGACGTCGGGGCAGAGCTCGGCCATGTCGGCACACATCGACAGCAACACCGGGATCGTGCGCAGGCCGCGCATGATGCCGCCCACGCCGAGGGTGTCACCGATCGTTTGACGAAGGCCGAACTGCTTCGGGACCTCGAAGTCGGTCACGGTGGCGGGCTCGTAGCCGCCGACCTGGATCATGTTGATCGCGTAGTCGGCTCCGTCGAGCGCGGCGCGCCGGTCCGTCGTGGCGGTGATCGCCGCGGGTGCGCCGAGGGCATCGGCCACCCGCCGGGCCACGAGCTCGGAGGTCTCGAGCCGCTCCGCGTCGATGTCGAACAGCATGATCTCAGATGCCGCGAGCTCCTCGCGGAGCAGGATGTCGCCGAGCAGATTGCGCGCGAACACCGTGCTGCCGGCACCGACGAACACGATCTTGGCCACGGCCGGCATCGTAGGTCCCGAACGCGACCCGGCGCGAGGGCGCGCCGACGATCAGGCGTCGCGCAGGCCCTCCCAGCCGGGTGGGGGAGGCGCCAGCCTCCAATACTGTTCCGCGACGTTGGCCGCGAGCCTCTCGTTGAGCGCGTGGTCGCGTTCGAGGGGCGCTCGTTGCGACCGGTAGCACTCGATCGCGGCGCGCTTGCGGTCCCGGTCGACGTCGACCTCCACGATCATCGGAGTCGGCCACCGGTCGGAGCGAAAGAGCTTCGATACCCGCCACGCAAGCAAGCCGGGGATGTGGCAGTAGCCGGCGTCCTGATAGCAGAACCACGTGAGGTCAGGCCGGGCGTCGGCCACGAGCAGGCCGGCTTCGTGGGCACACGCGTGATCCGGATTCGCCAGTCCCATCGGGAGGAACACCGCGGTCGGCTGCTCGGTGACGACGACGCGCGCCAGCGCGTCGGCGACGACGTCGGGCGCGGCGCGTTCTGATGTCTGCAGGTATTGGTGATCCACGAAGTCGAGCCACACCGGTCGGGCACCGAGCACATCGATCGCGGCTGCGTCCTCGGCGCGACGGAGAGCGATCACGTCGTCGCCGCCCCTGAAGCCACCGAGCGTGTCCCATTCGGTCGGTGGGTCGGGGTAGCGCGCCGGACGGCCACCGAACACGGTGACGACCGTGGAACCGGCATGCGCGCCGAGGAGGTGCGCGGTGCCGAGCGCGGCATCGTCGAAGTGCGGCGACACGACGAGGATGTGATCGAGCACGCCCGCGGGGAGCACACCCCACGACATCGTCTCGTCGGTCACGGCGCTCAGGCGGCGGCTCGGAGGTCTCGGGCCACGGCCTCGGGGTCATCGATCGAGATGACGAGACGCCGGAACGACTGACCCTCGAGCTCGACCACGACTGCGGGTCGGTGCCGGCGCGCGATGACGAACTCCTTGCCGGACTCGCCTCGCTTGGTCCCGAGCATCAGGACCCGGGGAATACCGGTGCCCGGAGACCGGATACCCCGAAGCTCGGTCCACGGATCGGCGACGGTTCGTACCGAGGTCACGGCTGATCGAGGAAACGTGATGTCACCGTGGAACGTCCAGATGTGCTGCCAGAACGAGAGTCGGAGCTCCACCCGGTCGTGCTCCACGACGAATGTGGCCATCCACCGACGGTACCGCGTGGCCGCGGGCCCGACGACCAGGCGCCGCGCGACGCCACGGTGTCATGGTCAGGTCACGGTGAAGATCAACGTCATCACGATGGCGTTGTAGACACCGTGAGCGATCATGGACGGCCCCAGTCGTCGGTAGTGCCACCGCAACCAGCCGAGCCCCATCCCGGTCACCGAGAGGGGGACGATGATCAACGTGGTCTGGGTGACCGACATCCCGATCTGGTAGTGCACGAGACCGAAGAGGACCCCTTGCGCGACGATCGCGGTCGCGACGCTGTGACGGCGCGTGAGCACTCCCTGCACGAGGCCCCGGAAGAAGAGCTCTTCGAAGAACGGTGCGCCGATGACGGCGACGGTGATGACCGCGACGGCCGCGAACCAGCCGGCGTGAACGTCGAGGCCGAGGCCGCCGCCGTCGAACGGCTCGACGTCGTCGAACAATGACGCGACCTGGCCGGCGACCACGATCGCGACCCCAAAGAGCGCCAAGCCGGAGGCGGAGCCGATACCCACGTCCCGCCACGTCAGTCGCCGCAGCCCCAGGACGCCCAGCCGGGCGCGCCCGTTGCGGCATGCGGCGAGGACGCACGCACTGCCCAGCACGCCCCACAGTCCGACAAAGCCGGCGAGCAGCACCCAGGCGTTGAGCTCGCGACCCGTCGCGAGGTACGCCACGCCCGCCAGCGCGGCCGAGGCCAGGTTCGCGACCACGAAGGCCACGGCGGCAATCCAGCCGCCGCGTACGCCCGCTTCCGGCGGTCCGTCGATGTTCACGGGCCCGGTTCCCACACCATCGGCGTGGCTCGTCCACTGTCCGCCGTCCCACCACCGCCACGCCGCGGTCCGCCACGGATCCGGGTACCAGCCCGGCGGGGAGACCGGAGGTGGGACCGACGGCCGAGACGGCGTCACCGGTGGAGTCGGAGTCACCGGTGCCGTACCGGTCGGCTGAGGTCGTCGGTCGGACGATGTCCCATTCCGTCGCCGTCCTGCTCAGGCCGGTCGGCCGGCGCGCAGCACAGGGTATTGGCGCCCCGCGGCGAGGCACCGGTTCCACGGGTGTCGTTCCACCGGTGGTGTGGTGTCCACCGCGATGTCCGTCATCGTGTGTCCCTTGGGTGCACACCCTGTGCGCGTCGCCTGCGCCTCAGGGTATCGGCGTGACCACCGGAGGGCTCGCGCCGAGGTCGATCGTGGCGAGATGGAGCAGCCGGCTCGCGGGGTAGCCGACGTGCGGATCGTGATACGCCGCGTACGCGAGGAACGATTGTCCGTTCACCGCGGTGAACGGGGTGGCACCGCCCGGACCCAGGACGTGGTCGTAGCCGGCGAGGATCGGTCGTGAGGACAGCTTCAGGCAAGGCCCGGCGGGCGTGGCGCAGCGTGCCGCGCCGGTCGCGTACTCGCGGCTGTCCCAGCGGTTTCCCGAGTACAACAGCGTGAAGCCGCCGTCACCGAAGATCATCGACGGTGCCTCGATGACGCCGCGCTCCCAGGACTGGTCGACCGCGAGGAGCCGGCTCGGCCGGCCGGTCAACGTGCCGTCCGCCGCGAGTGGCTGGCTCCAGATCTCGGCGGGCTGTTCGCTCTTCCAGAGGAGGGTTCGGTTTCCGTCCGGGCCGAGGAACGGGCTGGGGTCGATCGACCCACCGAGGCCGTGCTGGCAGACCATCGGTCCGCTCGAACCGTCGACGTACGGCCCGTACGGGGTTCTCGAGGTGGCGCGGGAGATGCACTGCCGGCCCGACGCGCGCTCGTGCGCGGTGTAGTACATGGCGTAGCCACCGGTGACGGGAAGGACTGCGGGGGCCCAGGTTGCGCCCGCGGCCGCCCACTGCGGCAAGCCGGCGAGCGCGTTGCCCACGATCGTCCAGCGAATGAGATCGGTCGAGACGATCACCTGGACGTCACCGGCGCCCGCGTTGGTGGAGAACGCGAAGTACGTCCCGCCGACGCGCAGCACGAACGGGTCGGGGAAGTCGAACGGGAACACTGCGCCGGTCCCCGCCACGAGCACCTCGGTGCAGGCCGGCTGGGCGGCGCGTAGCTCGGGGACGGCCGCCCCGGCGTCGACGGTCGAGATCGCGCGTTTCACCCCACCGAGACATGCATCGAGGGTGGCGATGTGGCGCTCGGTCTCAGCCGCGCGGCCGCCGGTCTCGTACCGGAGGACGTTCGTCGACACCAGATCGTCCTGCGCGCGGCTGAGCACGGTGGCCGTTTCGTCGCGCTCCACGGTGCGTACGGTCAGTGTGCCGTACGTCGACCCGACCTCGATGTCGGTCGCCGCGAGCGACTCGCGCAGCTCGGCGCGCGTCGCGGCTGCCACCGTGAGGTCTTCACGCGTGTCACCGAGCGCGCGATGGGACTCCCACCTCGTCCACGCGAGCGCCGACTGGGCGGCGACGACGGCGACGACGGCCGCGACGACGATCCCGCGACGCCACCGCGGCGAGTTGAGTCTGCGCCACCGGCGTGTGGCGGGCCCGGCCGGGCCCCGCCTCCCCGGCGGCCCTGGTGTCGGCGCGTCGATCGTCACGCGGCCGCCTCGCACGAGCTCGCGACCGCGCGCACCCGGCTGAGCGCGGCGCTCGAGTCACCGACC